>Ga0180436_10005715_pt1 | contig 10947 bp, 9 predicted proteins | sample SS_ome_2_FD_132434 | JGI IMG/M metagenome (GOLD analysis project Ga0180436, IMG submission 132434) | Hypersaline lake sediment archaeal communities from the Salton Sea, California, USA - SS_3_S_2 metaG | ecosystem: Environmental > Aquatic > Non-marine Saline and Alkaline > Hypersaline > Sediment...
AAAGTCGGGAACATGTTTATCCCGAACAAGTTGGTCAGAATCCAAAGTTTTGGGCTCTTTTCCTTAAGCATCCCATATCTCCAGTCCTGATGCACCATTCCCGGCCAACCGACAAGGAAGTTCAGCGTTAGGCGTATGCTCCAAATTAGCAGCGCTAAAATCAGAATATAAGTCGGGAGAGTGTAGCTCTTTAGTATAACCATCCAAGCAATAGCTATTACCGGAGGAGCAACGCTCCAGTATGGGTCGTAGACGCTGGAATTTTTAAATATAATACCGATTAACCATACAAACACCGTCGCAACCACATCAGCGATAAGCATTGCCCAAAGCTGTCCAAGCGCTGAAGAAATCCTGTACACAAAAAATCCCACAGCGAAAGCTGCAAGATATACGAGTACAAGAAAAACAACAGAGCCGCTTTTCCTACTCAACATATTAATACCTCCAAAAAATAATTTCGCTTACTATTATAATAAATGAAAGGATTTAATGCAAATATTATGTCATAATTTGTTGTTTATTTTCAATCATCCTTTGTATGATTATCAAAGCTCACCGTTTCGACTCCGGCATTAGTTCCGATTGCTTTTTTTATCAGTTTTTCATTCTCATATAAGGAAATCTCAACCACTCCTTCAAGTGTTTCCGTGATCTCATTTTCCATCACACCTTCTTTAGGCGCCTTGAGAACAAGCCCTTCTTTGATTTTTGCGATTATTTCAAGTCGGGTTTTCTTTTTTGAAAATATAATCTTCACCAAATCGTCTTCCGTATTTGCTCTTAAAAGCTTTGTGCCGTTATAAGTTGCGAACTTATATTCTTCTCCTTCGATTTTTAGAATAGAAATAAATCCAATAAACTCTCTACCTAAAAACGGTATGTGCGCAACACTCGCAAAAAGCGAGATGTTTTCAGCAAAATTATTGCACTGCACCCAAATATACTTTTTTGGAAAGGAATTCCCCCAATCCTTCTCGATATATCCATTCCCACCGGTAAAGTTTTTTTGTTTCCCATCGACTTCGATACAACCATCAAGTTCGTGACCTAAAGATATAACTCCGTGATTGCATTGCATGAACCCGAAGTATGCGAAAAAGCCCATTATATTCGGCTGTAGAATGGTTTTTCTGATTCGAGAAATTTTGTTATAATCGATTTCGCCTTTAAGTCTAAGTTTTTCGGCATCAATATCTAGCGTTATTCCTGTTAAACCGAAAGTGTTTTTGCCGATAAGGATTTTGAACGGCTCGTCTGAATAGGAAAAATCTTCAATCTTAAAAGGAATACAGTAGCTTTTAAACGGCGGACCTATAATGACTTGGATAAATGCATGGTTCTTTTCCTTCTCAAAACTCACACCAGGAATTATACTGAAATTTATCTTCATGTCCTTCGATGTGTGCTTGAAATACCATCCTTCGAAATAATGTATTTTCTTATTTCTCCCTTGGTATACTTCCGGATATATCAGTTTTCTAAGTAATCTCATCACTTTTCATATTTTTTACATCAAGCGGCAGTACCGCCGGTGCTTCGATAACCTCTCCCCTTATTGTGTACCTTGATCCGTGGCACGGACAATCCCATGTTTTTTCTGCTGTATTGAAAACCAGCCTGCATCCAAGATGTTTGCACTTCGGATTTACAGCAAAAATCTCTCCGTTTTCATTCTTATAAACTCCCAAAGCATCCCCGTGAAACTCGAATACTCCACCTTCACCTTTTCTGATTTCGCTAAAATCTTTCGCTTTTATCGGCAAAACCGATTTGATGTAATCCCCTGCTACATCAACACCTTTGAAAATAAGTTCTTTTTTTGCATCAAGACTGAGTTTTCTTGATGGGCAAAAAACATCGCTCCACGGATTGTCCTTTAATAGAATGCTATTAGTCAACATTATAGCACTTACCATACTGTGTGTCATTCCCCACTTGTTAAATGCAGTGCTAATATAAAGATTCGGCATATCCTCAGAAAGCTTCCCTATGTATGGAATTTTGTCTGCTGACATACAGTCTTGAGTAGACCATCTAAACTTAACCTCCACATCTTTATCCATTCTCTTTGCGTATGAAACAAGCTCATCATACCTTCTTCTCGTGTCACCTCCTTCTCCAGTCTCGTGGTTTGCTCCCGCAATCAGAAACAAATTTTCCGATTGCGAAAAACACGTTCTAATCGACCTAACCTCTTTTTCAACATTGATATAATACCCGTCAATCTCAATATTAGGCATTTTTGCCGCAATAATATATGAACGCTCGATAGAGATTTTTGAAAAGTAAAGACCCTTTTTGTTCAATATCGGATACTTAGTCGCTATTATGACTTTATTCGCAAAGACTTTTTTTCCATCGTCGGTTTTTAATACATATTTCCCCTCACCGTCGATTTCGACTATCCTCGTTTTTTCATAAATACTTATTCCATTTTCTTTTAGTACCCTTGCGATACCGTAAAGATATTTAATCGGATGAAACATACCTTGATTCGGAATGCAAATGTTTGAGTATGCTTTAAATGGCAATGAGTTTCTGTGACTGAGTTTTGCTTTTATACCCGCTTTTTTAACAGCTACATATTCTCTTTCCAACTTATCCAATCCGCTTTTCGTGCTTGCGAATACATTGCTGTTAGTTTCAATATAATCACAACCGATATTATATCTTTTGATCGTTTCTTTTATTTTCTTTAAAGCTGTTTTGCTCGCATCAGCATATTTTTTTACAGCCTCTTTCCCATAACTTTTCAAAATTCTGCTGTAATTTGTTCCATGCTGCACAGACACCTTAGCCGTTGTATGTCCGGTTGCGCCATATCCGACTTTTTGTGCTTCGAACACCATAACCTCAAGCCCTTGTTCAGAAAGGGCAAGTGCTGTCGAGAGTCCTGTAATTCCTCCTCCGATTATCGCGATTTCGGTCTTTAAATCTCCTTGGGGTCTGCTTTCTTCATTTTGCTCAACCCCTTCAAGCCACATTGATTTATTTTCGTTATACATGTTTTCCTCCAAAATGTATTATGTACTAGTATTCCAAACAACAGGGTTGATAATTCCATATATTTTGTTGCTATGGACAACAAAGAGAATTTACTATACAATTATCGGAGGATGCCTTCGACAAAAATCGATAATTAATCCTAACGATAATCCTATATTTCCAAGATTTATTTGTTTCATCGTTTTAGGATTTATTTTTTATTTTGTACCAAGTTCGTATTTATATATTATTTTATAAGGAATTGTCAATATGAATAGAGTAAGAATCGCTCTTTTCAGTCTTTCCGGCACCGGAAACACTTTTATGGTATCTTCAATGTTAAAAACTCACTTTGAAGACCTGGATGTGGAGACTGATGAGTTTAGGATCGAGGATTATACAACCGGCGAGACCATCCCTGATATTTCGGATTATGCTTTTATCGGTATCGGTTATCCCGTTCACGCTTTTTCCGCACCTCCGCCTGTCCACTGGTTCATAAGTGCGCTTCCCAAGGTCGAAGATAAAAAATTCTTCATCTTCAAAACATCCGGTGAGCCTTTTCGGCCGAATAACGCCTCTTCTTGTGCTCTCGTAAGAAAATTAAAGAGAAAAGGATACGATTTCGTTTTCGAGCGGCATTTTTTGATGCCTTATAATATTATGTTCAGGTATCCTGATCCATTGGTAAAGCAGATGGTTCAAATGAACGAACCGCTCTCCAAAGGCATGGTAAAGTGTATTATCAGCGGAGATAGAAAATATATCAAAACAACCATTCACCACAGAGTTTTTGCCGTCATACTAAGATATATTAAGGATTACGGTGTAAAGCTGAACGGTAAAGCTTTTCATGCAAACAAAACCTGTACGATGTGCATGGTGTGTGCAAAAAACTGTCCGCAGAAGAACATCTATAGAAAAAACAACAAAATCAAGTTCGGTTGGAGGTGTATCCTATGTATGCGCTGCGTTATGCTTTGTCCTGAAAGCGCAATCAGCATCGGTATTCTCACTCCATGGGTTTTGCATGGTCCTTATGAATTCGATCGCATTATGGAAGATAAAAGCATAAGCAACAGTCATGTCAACGAGAACACTAAAGGCTATTTCAAGCTTTTCAGGAAATACTATGCTTGGGCAAACAGGACAATAGAGGATGAGCTTAGGGAAGACTAGAACTTCTGACCATCAAGAATTTTTCAAACAAATTATTTAGGTATTACTTACTGAATTTTCACATATTGAGTTCCAAAAAATCTCAAAAAACATCAAGTATTGCTATATTTCACCAAAAATGATATAATAGCTCCATATAGGTAGAAATAAATCTACCAGCTTTTAGAAAAGGGGTGTTTTTATGAAACAAATTAAACGGGTATTTTTGTTGTCTTTGATTTTGGTTGTTGTTTTTTCACTTAACTTTGTAACAGCCAGCGCAGCACCAAAGGAATTTAATGAGAATTTCCAAAAGTATGATGCAGGGTCTTACCCAACATGTTTTATGCCTTTCAATGCAGGAGCAATTCAAGGAGTTTCATCCGAGTATGGGTCAAAAGCATTTGTTATCGGAAACGAAGAGTTTGGATTTACCGACCACGGTGCAATGGTTGACATCGATCCGGACGCTACTTCTCTAACGCTGTCTTTCAAAATTCTGATGACAGGTGAAGGACAAACAGCAACCGCTCTTATTCACAATGGTGTAGCAGTACAGGTTATGTTTGTTGGCGGCGGCATTATGGCTTCCTCGGGTCAGGAAGACTTTGTACCTGTGGGAGCATACTCGACCGAAACTTGGTACAGAGTAATCGCAAAAGTAGACTTAGTAAACGAAACCTACGACTTAATTATCGATGATGTTAAGGTTGCGGATGATTTTGAAGTCAGTCACCAACCTATCCCCGTTAATCTTCTTGTAGGTACATACGGTGCGGATAATACTGCAGCATTCGATAACATGTCAATAAAGAGTAAATCAAAGTAATTAAAAACTTAAATTTACGGACATAATCTAAGCCTCTGCAAATGCAGGGGCTTTATTTGTTGGTGGGCCATGACCATTCACCTCTGCCTTTGTAAGATTCTTTTATAAGCTGCACCATTCCAACACTCGGCCGCACTCCGCTTGGTAGCCTGAGTATATGACAAGGTGATATCGTTTAAAATGACACCTCAATCACTTGAAGATATAAGCTCGGTATAGCCGAAATGCTCCGAACTCGGCTTTGTTATTTTCACCAAATTCAGAGCATTAAAAATGGAGATCTGAGTGAAATGGCCTACTATACACTCCACGGCTATATCGCTTTTCTCCCGTAACTCTAAACAGTCCTTAAGTTGCTGAGCATAAAATTCCATCAGCTTTGATATCATACCCAAGCTTTATTAAATCCTCTTGGGGCTTTATTACCTTTTAGTCTCTGCTTCGAATCCATAACGCGGGGATTACTCCGCATCAAGTATCGCCTGTACTGCGGATTGCAGAGTCGTCGGTACATCATTGATTGTTTTTAGTCCTTTTTGAATCAGTTTTGCATATATCTTAGACATTGTTAATCTCCTCATACAGCTCAACCAATGCGAGTTGTGCATCGGTTAGCTCTTCTTCCTGCATATCGATTTTCTTTTTAAGCAGTTCATTATAGCTGCTCGCATCTCCAACCTCTGTAATCAAGCTCCTAATATTTACGATATTCTCATATGTGAGCTCTTCACCGTACTTTCCGTTTAAGCATCTTTGAGTAATGAGAGTATCCGTCTCGGTAATGTCCTCATAATCACACTCCGGAGCGGTTTCAACTTCGCAGGCTTTCAGCTCTCCGACCTCTCCAAGAAAGTCCGATTCTATTGTTTTCCAGTTTCCTCTACTAACCAATATTGCTAACATCCTGCACCTCCGTTATATAGTTGTGAGTGGGTTTCGGCAGACAATATCCCGCTCCAAAATCTCACTTGGTCTATCTCAGCATCACAATCATGCACTGTTGAGTATGCTTTGCAGTAAGCTATTCTATCAATGGTATGATTACCCCCGTTTCCATCCCAAGTAGCATCATGAGTTTTAGATCCGTTGATATATACTTTGCAGTTTGCTCCGGCGACTTCTGAAAATTCAACGCCGATAAACGCCCCTGTTCCGATAGACCCTGCTGCGTCCTCATCTCCGTCAGTACAAACAACAACATTATTAGAAGTGTTAAGTCTTGCTCCTATAGGACGAGTTCCGGTATCTCCAAACAATCCGGAATCTACACTTCCTCCCTCTGCCCAGCAAGTGAATGTCTTTCCTTTCATGTCGGATATTTCGCTTGCCAATGTGGCATATCCGCTGTTTCCGTCAGCACCATCTCCGATTATCACCGAGGTGAATGACAGTCCAACTTCTGTTGCATCGTTTCCACTGCCCGAAGTATCGTTAATAACCGAGCCGGCAACATCGTCAAAGGTATACTCGTAAAGCAGAAGCCCAACCTCTGTAGCTATTTCATTAACGCCTATCGTCTCATTGTAGACCGTGCCTTTTTTAGGGAAAATCTTAAAATAGATATAGTCCTCTTCGCTTGCTCCGGAAACATCAAACTCATACCATTTATTATCGCCGTATAAATTCGTATCGCTGGTAAGTTCATCGATTTGAGTACCGGTTTCTCTGGTATCTCCCGATGCCCAAGCAGAAGTTTTATACCTTATTTCTGCACCGTCTGCATCTTCGGGAAGCTGAAAATTAATTCTCGCATAAACATCAGAACCATCATTTTTCCCCGGTATTGCATTTAGATTCTGCATCAGACCATTGTATTCTTTCGTTATGCCTTTTGGCTCTCCCAAATCTACGATAAACATATTATCTCCGATTGCATAACCGGCGAGCTTCTCTGTTGCACCAAGATCAATACTGCCGTCCGATTGCACATAATATGCATATCCTTCTTCAAGACTTAGATTCGGCAAAGCGCAAATCGTGCCCGAAAGTGCTAATTGGTTTCCTGTCGACAGTGCATATCCTTCATACTCCGTATACCATGTTCCGTCCGTTTTCTTCAAGGCGCATTCCCCTTCAGGTATCGTATCTACATCGATAAATTCTCCCGATGTATTCGCATAATGCCTTACATCCTTTATACTCTCAAGCGTTGAAACATTGATATTCGCTTCAGCAATCTCAAGCTCGTACGTAGTAGCATTTTTGGTTGGGGTTGGTATAGACGGTGTTCCGGGCACCTCGTCTCCCTTGATCACTTCGATAGATATTTTCCTTGCTTCCGTATTGTTATCCAGCCTCAACACAATCAAGTCAACCCTCTTCTTTCCTGTGTCTGCAGGGTCTAATGTCACTGTTTCCTCTGCTGTTGATTGATACCACCACCCGGGCATAAGCCCGCAAAAAGCAAATCCTGAGGCGATATTTACCTCACGCCCTGTTACGATACTCGGTGCTAATCCATCGTCGATACCCAGCACCACTCCGGCTTGTCCATTCAATAGTGCTCCAAACGGTTTCGAAAATTCGTCGGCAAGATATTCTCTATCTTCGCCTACACTGTTAAAAAATCCATATTTTTCTGCCAATGTTTCTTCCTCCTCTTTTCTATTTAGTTAATATATTGTTCAACCCGACAAGCCTGTTTGTAATCGCTTGCGAGATTGTCAATGGTGCTTTCCCAAAGACCAAACCTGTTTTTTCTGTGTTCGATCCTGAAAAACTTCTTGTTCTGCCCGTGATTTGAACATTTTCATAGTTACCTGTTCGGTCACGTATCGTCACAAAATCGCCGATATCATACTCCATCTTATCCGAGGTATCTACACCCCCTTTGACAGAATAAACTCTGTCAAACTCCGTGAGCAAAATATTGCCTCTGGCTTCTAGCTCATCCGACGTTGAAGCATCTCTTATATCGATAAAAGTCTCCCATCTGTCCAAACCGGTAAAAGTGTTCGAATCCGGAAGTTCGATAATCGTTCTGCTTGTGCCAGTGCCTGCGCCTCCGAAATACCCGACACTTCTATATGATGAGCTATTCTGAAAAACTATCGAGCTTTGCAGGGTGCCCATATCGAGCGAAAAAACCGCTCTTGGGTTTTCCATTTGATTTATCGTTCTGTCAACGCCTTCAAACACTTTGAAGCACGCTGTTTTTGCGTCCAAATCGATCCAACATTTAAGCCCTAGATTGTCATATGACAGCAGCTCATAAACTTGACTATCGAGCGGTTTTAGTCTGGTCGAAAAATCCATTTCAGAGCCAATAGCCGAAATACCGTCCAATTTGAATATGGAAACCTTTTTACGGCTGTCCGTTGGATTGATCAGCAGTTTATCTATTAAATCGCACGCAATGCTGTCCGCCTTTGTCTCTGTATACGAGTAGGATTCTTGTCCGCTCGGCGGATAAGTTATCCTTGACTTCATCGTATCCTTAAGAGCGATGCCGGATATCGACAGCACTTCATCCGATACGTTTTTTTCCGATATGCGCTCAATCCGATTTATATAACCGCACATCTCCGGCTCAAGGTAGACAATCTGTCCAAGCTCAATCTCCTCCGCTTGTTTCGAATTCGCATTGATCCTTAGACGAAAAGCCCCTTGAGAATTGATGCTTTGAGAAAAACTCGCTTCAATCCATGACGATATAACCGCTTCTTGTTCGAGATTTTTGTTAAGAATAATTATATTCATGTCTATACCCCCACATATCTGTCCCGCCAGTATATGTACGCCTCCGGGTCACCGCTTGCTGCAAAGAAGGAAAGAGTGTTCTCGCCTCTTGTAAGCTGGAAGTATTCCGAATCCGCTTTTACGTAGTTAAAGGCGGATTCCCTTACGCCGGCCGCAGAAATCGTATAGATATCGATATCATACGGCTTTGTTTCGACAAACAGCTTATCACCCGAGAGCAATTCAACCTCTACCTCGATAGTCTCGTCCGTCTCGCCTTTCACGATTTTCGGCATAACAGCAGGTCCCCTGAACTCAATCCTTAACGGAGCATCAAGCGTACCCGAATAATCGAATACTCTCGTATCCCCCTGACTGCCGAGTTTAAACGGCATCTCAAACGGAAGTGTAAATCCGCCTTTGAAGCCTATGAGCCGTGCACCGTTTTCGACTACGCCTTCCCATGCCGGGTCCGGACAGTAGAGACTGATTCTGTAATTTTGCACCAAGGGATTCCCAAGCGCAGCACTGTTATCCCCCGGACCATCGACCACGGAAGCGGCAATCTGCCAAGATCCATTTTCGTTTTCGTATGTCAGCGTTCCTTCCCCGAGCTTTGAATTGAAGACTTTCATCACATCTTGCCTTTTATCTAAAAGATCTGTCCTTGAGGACCCCCGAATCCAAAGGTTAAAACCGATTATTCTCGGCTCGAGAAGCGAACCGAAGAAGTTCTCTCCGTCCTGCTGGAATCCCCGCTGTGTAAGGTTTGTTGCCGTGGGTGCACCTATCCCGGTCAGGTTTTGCAGCATATACGGAAAACACCTTGAAGTTTCCAAGGTGTCCCCGTTTGCATTTGCATAAGTTATCTTCTGCATTTTTTCCTCCTTTTTTTTGCAATAAAAAACACTCCGAATTGTGGAGTGTACCGATTACTGCACTTGTATTTATATCGATACGATATCGAGAGCCTGTTTATTCATAAGTCTTTCCATCTCCAGGCGATATTTCGTACTGTTGAAATTATCGTTTACGTTTATCGTCGGAGCAAAGGTCTGGGTGCGCTGATTGTTATAGACCGAATTCGCTCTATTCCCAATATCAGCATCAAGGCTGTTCAGAATCCCGGATTGTGCCGCCATCAAGTCCGCCGATGAGCGTTCAGCAGCATTTATCGGCAATCCGCTGCTTCTTTCAAGTCCAATTGCAAGCCCCTCATTTATGCTCTCCCCGATACCGATTGCCCATTTCGAAGGGGAGTTGGTTTCATAAGCACTTTCGATTATTCTTTTGATTTCCTCAGCAATTTCCTTAGCCTTATTATAGGCTTTGCTTTTATTGTCTTCCAAGCCGCTGACTAAGCCCTTAATGATATTCTCACCGACAGTGCTCATCACTGTGGACGGCTGGATTTTCTCAGGATCATCTCCCATCCCCATATTTTTCATAATGCCGTTAAGAATTTCTTTGCCCATGCCGTTCCCGGACTCTTCGAGCAGTTCAACACTGTCTTTGCTTTGGATTGAATCAGCAAGAGAGGAAACAATACTCTCCCCGGCTTTTACTATTCCTGCAGCTTCACTGCCGGTTGAATCCAAACCTATACTCTCTATAATCCCGTCCGAGATTGCATCCTTGATAGTTGTGCCAAGAGCGATAAACATATCCGGATCATTTTCCACCGCAGTCTCGAACTGCTCTGATAGTCCATTGATAAACGCATCTATAAGTGAAACACCGCCCTCAAGCTCCGCTTCACCCGAAAACGCCTGTCCGATACCGGTAAGAATATGAGCTCCGATACCTATTCCGGCATCCGTAAAGACCGCCGGATCACTTAGCAAAGTAGCGACCACCGCTCCGGCGACGGAATCCACAATATCTGAGCTTGATTTTTGTCCGCCAACTTCGGGCAGTTGCTCTTGCACTTCCGCATCGCCTCCGGAATATAGGGCAGGATCTTGCATATAGTTGTAAGCTCCAAACCCCATATAGCTCTCTTCTAATGCATCTTGTTCCAGCTTGTCTTGATATTCACTACTATTCAAATATGATGGTGAATTGAGCAATGCATAGGCATGATTGTTAAACTGTTCCTCAGTTAATTGTCGGTCTTCTTTATCTAGGACTTCTTCATTTATACCTTCTATCGATGGAATTTTCGCCATTTCGTAGATTATATCGTCATATTTCTTCGAATATTCCTCTGATTTATCAAAAGCATCATTCCAAATATTTTTTGGATCATTTAGTTCAGCAATGGCTTGCATAACAGTAAAATCAACTGTCTCTTG
>Ga0180436_10005717_pt1 | contig 10945 bp, 10 predicted proteins | sample SS_ome_2_FD_132434 | JGI IMG/M metagenome (GOLD analysis project Ga0180436, IMG submission 132434) | Hypersaline lake sediment archaeal communities from the Salton Sea, California, USA - SS_3_S_2 metaG | ecosystem: Environmental > Aquatic > Non-marine Saline and Alkaline > Hypersaline >...
CGTCCTTGCGGACTCTTTGTTCTACACCGCCTATACCGGCCTGGAGGCCGGCCTGGTGGTAGTCACCGCCGACGATCCGGGCATGTTCAGTTCCCAGAACGAACAGGATAACCGCCATTACGCGAAACTGGGCAAATTCCCCCTGCTGGAACCGGCCGACAGCCAGGAGGCCAAGGATTTCGTCGTGGAGGGCATCAAAATCAGCGAAATGTTTGATACCCCGGTGGTGGTGCGCACCACCATGCGCACCTCCCACTCCAAAAGTGTGGTGGACCAGGGTGAGCGGGTCTCCCTCACCGGCCAGGTGGGGCCCTTTACCCGCAACATGCAGAAATACAACTGCATGTGCCTCTGGTCCAAACAGCGCCATCCGGTGGTGGAGCAACGGCTTAAGGATATGGCCCAATTCGCCGAAAAAAGCCCGCTGAACCGCATGGAGTGGGGCGATAAAAAACTGGGCATCATCACCAGCGGGGTGGTGTACGAGTATGCTCGGGAAGTGTTTCCCGAAGCCTCCTTTCTAAAACTGGGCATGACCTATCCCCTGCCCGCGGAAATGATTCAAACCTTCGCCGACGGCGTGGACCGGGTGATGGTCATCGAAGAGCTCGATCCTTTTATCGAGGAACAGATCAGGGCCATGGGCATTACGGTCAGCGTGGGCAAGGAATCCTTTCCGCCCTGTGACGAACTGCTGCCGCGCACTCTGCGCAAGCTGGCGGTCAAGGCCGGATTGCTGACCCCTGCCAACGGTCCCAGGGATCATGCCCGGCCGCCGGCAGACCTGCCGGGACGCAGCCCTGTACTCTGTGCGGGATGTCCCCACCGCAGCACATTCTACCTGCTGGCAAAAATGAAACTGCCCGTGGCCGGAGACATCGGCTGCTACAACCTGGGCACCCTGCCTCCCTTCAACGCTCAGCACACCATGGGCTCCATGGGCGCCAGCATCGGCGTTTTGCACGGCATGGGTTTATCCGGTCTGCCCGAACCGGCCGTCTGCACCATCGGAGACGGCACCTTTTTCCACGCGGGCCTGCCGCCTTTGCTCAACATGGTCCACAACCATGGCCGCGGCACCGTGATCATCATGGACAACCGCACCACGGCCATGACCGGCCACCAGGACCACCCCGGCATTGAACGTACCCTGGCCGGCAAGGATGCCCCGGCCGTGGACATCGAAAAACTGGTCGCGGCCATGGGTGTCCAAAAAGTGCTGAGCGTGGATGCCTTTGACATCAAAGCCATGCAAAAAGCCTTAAAGGAATGCATCGCCTTTGACGGCACCGCGGTTTTGATCGCCAAAGGTGACTGCGTGTTCGTCTCCCGCAACCCCCAGCCCGCCTATGAAGTGGACCTGGATGTGTGCGTGGCCTGTGGTACCTGCGGCAAGGCCGGATGCCCGGCCATTGTCAAATCAGAAACCGTGCATCCCAAGAACAATAAACGCAAAACCTGTATCGACCCTGTTTTGTGCGTGGGCTGTGATATCTGCCGACAGGTCTGCCCCACAGGCGCTATTCGAAAACCCGCAGTGAACTAGATACGAGGAGAAAATGGATCAATATAAATTTCTAATCGCCGGTGTGGGCGGCCAGGGCACCATCCTGGCCAGTGATGTACTGGCTGAAGTAGGCATCCGGCTGGGGTTTGACTCTAAAAAATCCGATATCCTGGGGCTGGCCGTGCGCGGCGGGGCCGTGGTGAGTCACATCCAATGGGCGCCCCGGGTGCACGCTCCGGTCTTGGAAGAGGGCGATGTGGATATTCTCATCGGATTCGAGTGGCTGGAAACCTTCCGGCGCCTGGATTACCTGCGTGTGCAGGGCACCGTCCTGGCCAATGACTATCGCATCGACCCCATGACCGTCACTTCCGGGGCGGCCCAATACCCGCAACGGGAACAAATTGAAGCGGCGCTGAAATCCGTCACCAGCGATATTTTCACCATCCCCGGCACCCAGACCGCCTTGGACCTGGGGGAAGTCAGAACCTTTAATATGGTGGTCATGGGCGGACTTTCGAAAATCCTTAAGAGCGACCCCGAAGTCTGGCGCAGCGTCATTGCCGACCGCGTGCCGCCCAAGGTGGTGGAACTCAACCAGACCGCCTTTGACAGGGGCCGTGAATTGCTGACCAAAGTATAAAGATGGACGCCACGAGTGCTCTGTTCCCGTGGTGTCACGTCTCTGGGTTCCCACCCAGGCGGAGATAACGCAATAGTAAGGAGCGGTAAAAATTATGGAAAATCCAAGCAACCCGGACCTCATCATGTTCACCCGGGGCAATCCCGACACCGATGCCCTGCCCCTGGATGACATCATCACCTGCGCCACCGATATCTTCCGGCGCGAGGGACGCGTTCTGTTCCAATACGGACACTATTCGGGCTACGGCCCGCTGCGCCAATGGCTTGCCGACTACCTCAAGGCGGACTACGAGCAGGTGCTCATCGGCAACTCCTCCATGGAGTTTCTGACCTTCATCGGCTCGGCCCTGCTCGCGCCCGGGGATACGGTCTGGCTGGAAAACCCCAGCTACGACCGGGCCATCACCGCCATGCGGCGCCTGGGCGCACGGATTGTGGGACTGCCCCTGGAAGCCGACGGCATCGATCTTGACGCCATGCAGGCCGCGGTCAGGAAGCAGGTGCCCAAGCTGTTCTACCTGGTGCCCGAGTTCCAGAATCCCTCGGGGGTCACCACCAGCCTGGCCAAACGCGAGGCCATCGCCCAGCTGGCCCGGGAACACGGGTTTTACATCATCGAAGACGCCCCCTACCGCCCCTTGCGCTACCGTGGCATGGATATCCCCACCTTCCGTGAACTGGCGCCGGAGCAGACCCTGCATGTCTGCTCTTTCAGCAAACTGCTCAGTCCGGGAATGCGCGTGGGTTTTCTCATCGGCCCGGAGGCTCTGATGCCCCGCCTGCATAAATGGAGCGAGGACACCTACATCCACCCGACCCTGGTGTCCGAAGGCATCGCCTACGAGTATTGCCGCCGGGGCCTGCTTATGCCGAATATCACCAAGCTGAGGGCCCTCTACAAACCCCGCATGGAAGCCATGCAGGATGCACTCAAGCGCCATCTGCCCCAGGCTTCCTGGGCGGAAACCGACGGTGGTTTCTTTCTCGGGTTGACCCTGCCGGATAATGTGGACGGCAATGCGGTACGTGAAAACGATACTGCCTTCGGCATCAAACTGGCCGACGGAAGGGGCTTTTTCTGTGATGATTCCGGCACCAACTTCGTCCGTCTGCCCTTTTGCGGCATGACCGCCGAAGAGTCCGAAGAAGGCGTAAAGCGCCTGGCCAAGCTGGTGAGCCACTACACTTTATAGATTGAATTGTTAACCACGAAGATCATGAAAGAAAACCAGCAAAGCTAAGCTCTCTTCCTTTTTCTCCTCGTGCGCTTCGTGTTCTTCGTGGTTAGAGTCATAATCCGGATCGTTTTGGCAACAATTATGAAAACCACGAAGGACACGAAGATCACGAAGTAATCAGATCAATTATTCTTCTTCGTGGTCTTCGTGCCCTTCGTGGTAAAACTAACCACCGGGCAATTTTGATCAACCCGGAAATTGATGAATGGAAATAAGAAGATGAGCGGCAACAATCAAAAACTGGGCATACTTGTTCTGGGGCAAACCCCGCGGCCGGACCTGGAATCACTTTTCGGCACCTATCTGCCCGGCGTTGAAATCTGTATCCGGGGCGGGTTGGATAACATGTCCGGGGACGCCATCGACGCAATGTCCCAAAAGGGAGGGGAGTATCCCCTGTTGACCATTTTGGCTGACGGTTCCACCCGGGAGATATCCATGAACCTGCTGGTGCCTCACCTTTCCCGCTGCGCCGGGGAACTGGCAGACAATGGCGCCGCCCTGGCCCTTTTAATCTGCGCCGGCGCTTTTCCGGATATCGCCAGTCCCATCCCCATTCTCTACCCGGGACGTATTGTACCGGCGGTGGTGGCCCAACTCAGTGCAACCCGCCGCACCGGCATCATCACACCCAATCCCGGACAAGTGGCTTCAGCCCGGAACCATTGGCAGAATCACGGATTCAATGTGGAGGTCAGCGTGGCCTCACCCAAGGAAGACGGCGCCCTGGAGCGGGCCGCCCGGGAGTTGAACCAGCCTGACCTGGAATTGATTGTCCTGGACTGCATGGGATTTAACCCGCAGGCCGGCCGGCATATGCAAAAGCTCACCGGCCGCCCGGTGATCTGCCCCCAGAGCCTGATTGCCCGGGTGATGGGCGAATACTTTGGCATTGATGAATTGTGATTGGTGATTGGTGAATTGAGGATAAAAATGCAGTTATCCTTAAATCATCATTCACAAATCAAAAATCACAAATGAAATAAATTCGGGAGCAACAAATGAATTTGAATCTCGATTCCCAAATCACCTTTCTCTACTTCAAGGACCTGGCACCGGCCATCCGTTTCTTTGAGGATGTTTTAAAGCTGGAAAAAGTAGAGGACCAGGAGTTTGCCCGCATCTATCGCATTGCCGATAAAGCCTTTGTGGGTATCGTGGATGAAGCCAAGGGGTTTTGTAAAACCCAGGAATCCTCGGCGGTGCTGATCACCCTGGTGACGGAGGATGTCCAGGGCTGGTACGACCACCTGAAAGCGCAGGGGGTAAAATTGTTATCTGAAGTGCAGCGGCCCCTGGCACCCGTGGAATGCTTCTTTTTTGAAGGACCCGGCGGGTATCGGTTTGAGGTCCAGCGTTTCCTGGATCCTTCCACAGCAAAGTTCTTCCGGTAGGGCAGGAGTAAATGACACCAGAGATATCCGCATTTACCCCCGCCATGATACAGGCAGCGCGCAAACGTATCTCCCCCTGGGTGCGCCGCACACCGTTGGTATATTCCGCAGCCCTGAGCCGGCGGACAGGTGTTGAAGTGTATCTTAAGATGGAGTGCTGGCAGCGTTACGGCTGCTTCAAAGTCCGGGGCGTGGCCAGCTTTTTATCGGCTGCAGGCGAGGAAGCCCTCTCCCGGGGATTGGTTACCGCCTCCAGCGGCAACCACGGGTTGGCCCTGGCCGGTCTGGCCCGGGAATGGGGCAGAGGTCCGGCCCGGGTCTATGTCCCGGAAACCGCGGACAAGGCAAAACTCAAGCGTTTGCAGTCCGCCCAGGCGGAAATCCACATCGGCGGGTCGGATTTCTATGCCGCCTTTGACCGCGCCCAGGCTGATGTACTAAAGACCGACGCCGCCTTTGTCCACTCCCATGCCGATCCGCTGGTGATTGCCGGCCAGGGAACCATCGGACTGGAAATTCTGGAGGATCTTCCGGATGCCGACGCCATCGTGGCCCCCATAGGCGGCGGCGGGTTGATTTCGGGAATCGCCACGGCGGCCGCCCACATTTCAGAAAAAGCTACCGTGATCGGCGCCGAACCCATGGCCGCCCCCGGCGCCTGGCAATCCCTGAAAGCCGGTCATCCGGTGGAGCGGGTCGATCTTAAGCCTTCCCTGGCGGACGGCCTGCAGGGCGGACTGAGCCCGCTGCCTTTCAGCATTGTGCACCCCCTGGTGCGGCAGGTGGCCCTGGTGAGTGAAAAGGAGATACTAATGGCCGTCCAGGCCCTTTTTCATGAAGAGCAATTGATCATTGAAGGTGCGGCCAGTGTGGGCTTGGCGGCACTGCTGGGCGGCAATCTGGAACTACCAGGACCCAAGGTGGTGCTGGTGCTTACCGGACGCAATGTGGCCGGCGACCGTTTCCTGGAACTTATGGCCAGGGATTCGGAAACACTTTGACCGCTTACAGGTAATATAAAGGAGCTTTAGCATGTCCGTGTCATCGGAAGCATACCAAAAAGAGATCGTGATGGGCGCACCAAACGCCAGCCTGCCCTTTTCCGCGGTGGTGGCCTACGGCTCCCTGCTGTTCATATCCGGTAAAGTCGGTCGGGATCCTCAGGGCGGGATCGCTTCCGGCGATATCCATGGCCAGACCCTGCAGACCATGGAAAATATCAAAGCCAACCTGGAACAGGCCCACAGCTCCCTGTCCCAGGTCCTGAAAGTCACTGTCTTTATCACCGACATGGGCCGCTTTACCGAAATGAACCGGGCCTATGTGCAATTTTTTAAATCGGATTTACCCGCACGATCCTGTGTTGAAGTTGTCAAACTACCTGACCCGGATGCTCTAGTGGAGATAGAAGTCATTGCCTACCGATAAGAGATCGTCAAGTTCGGAGTCTAGCTCCAGCGACGCCGGAGCCGCCCGGAAAGTCGTTTTTGTAGATGCCTTCACCCGCAGGCCCTTTCAGGGCAATCCCTGCGCAGTGGTACTGGGCGCCCAGGGGCTGAGCGGCCCCCAGATGCTGGCCATCGCCCGGGAGACCAATGCCCCGGAAACGGCCTTTGTACTCCCCTCGCAACGGGCGGATATCCGCGTGCGCTACTTCACACCGCGGACCGAGATGCCCTTTGCCGGGCACCCCACCATAGCCACGGCACATCTTTTGGCCCGGGAAGGCTTGATCCCTTTACACCGGCCGCTGACCGTCCTTGAGATGGAATTTAACATTGGTGTGTTACCCGTGGAAATTTCTCTGGCGGCGGACAACCGCCCCCGCTGGGTGCGCATCCTCCAGCCGGCGCCCCAATTCGGACCCCGGGTCGCTGCGGCCGAGACAGCCGCGGCCCTGGGGCTCGCCGGGGAAGATCTGCGCAGCGACCTGCCGGTACAGGTCGTCAACACCGGAGTTCCCTTCCTGTGTGTTCCGGCCACGGGGATGGCGGCCCTGCGACGGGTGGACCTGGATCGTCCGCGGCTCAAAGCACTGCTTCAGGGGGTTGGCGTCAATGCCGCCTACCTGTTCTGCATGGAAGCCCTGGATCCCCGCAACCATGCCCACGCCCGGCTCCTGGACCCGGACAATCCCGGAGAAGACCCCTACACCGGCGCGGCGGCCGGTTGCCTGGGGGCTTTTGCGTTTCACCATCGCCTGCACACGGGAAGCGAACTGCGACTGGAGCAGGGACACCTGCTGGCGCGGCCCGGGGAGGGAGTCCTGGATATCGTGGGCAACCCGGACCGCATCGAAGGCGTGGGCCTGCGCGGCGCGGCCGTCAGAACCCTTGAAGGCCGCCTGCTGGGGATTCCGGATGGGGAGTAATACGTCTGCACCGTAAGGTGAAGCGCTTGAATCAAGGCAAAGAGTGAGTAACAGACAATCGGTCGAGATGCAGTAAAAAATAAAAACTAACATTGTAAGGAGGAAAACCACATGACTCAAGACTGGGAATTGGATGCACGCTGGCCGGAGGATTATCACAAAGTGGAGTGCCAGCGGGGCCGGGAGTTCATCATCCGCATGACCACCGGCACCGATGTGTTTCTGGCCATGCAGAAGTTCGCCAAGGATCACGATATCAAGTTCGCCAAGATTCATGCCTGCTTCATGGGCGGATTGCAGCCGGCCAAGTACCTGGTCTGGGCGCCGGACACCGTGGACCCCGATAACTGGCACCGGGAATCCGTGGCCACCGTGGAGAACCTCAGCATGATTCTTTCTTTGGGGGGCATCATCCACGAGCGGCCCACCAAGGACGGCGGCACCGAACCCTTCCCGGCCATCCATTTTGTGGCCGGCGGTGCCTGGGACTGCCCCACCTTCGGCGGCCACCTGGAGCAGGGTTCCAAGGTCAAAGGCGTATTGGAGTGCTTCATCACCGAAATCGTCGGCATTGAAACCCTGCCCCCGGAAGAACGCGTATACGAGGATGACGAGTACCCTGAAAACTGGTATCAAACCATCAAATAGTGTCCATCCCTAAATGGTCTTTTTCCGCGTGGGCTTAAGTTGGCTGCCATGATTGAAATCCTCGAAATAGGCGAGCTATTCCTCCGGTTTCTATCTGGCATCCGCCTTGCCCACACGAAAAAATCCTCATTTCTGGACGGACACTAATTAGCGGGGCGACTCGCCATGTTAAACACAATACTAAATCCAAGGAGAGAAATTATGCAGAAAAAATGGTCTTTAATCCTGGTGCTACTACTGAGCCTGGGGCTCATGGCCGGCAATGCTTTGGCAGAACGCCAAGGCGGTACTTTCAACTGGATCGCACCCTACGGATCCTCGGTGAATTCGCTGGACCCCAACGCCTCCGACGATGAGCAGAACGAACTGGTCTGCGTCAGCATCCACCGCTCCCTGTATCGCTGGGACGCCAAAACCAACACCCCTAAGCTGGAACTGGCGGACAGTGTGGACATCTCTGAAGACGGCCTGCTGTACACCTTCCATCTGAAAAAGAATGTCAAATTCCACAATGGCCGCAACCTGGTGGCCGACGATATCATTTTTACCTATAACCGCATGGCCGATCCGGAAAACGCCTTTGGCTCCGCACTTTATCTGAAAGCCATCGAAGGTGCCCAGGAAGTGAGCGACGGCAAGGCCAAAACCATCAGCGGGTTAAAGAAAATTGATGACAACACCCTCCAAATCACCCTGGTACGGCCCGTGAACCTGGCCTACGCGCTGTTCCCCATCAATGCCGGTATTGTACCCCCCGAAGCTTTTGGCAACGCCGACAAGCCCTTCAGTTCCAATCCCGTAGGCCTGGGGCCCTTCAAGTTCGTCAAATGGGTCAAGGCCAGTGAAATTGTCCTGGAGCGTTTTGAAGACTACTATGAAGAGGGGCTGCCTTACCTGGATAAAATCGTTTACAAAATCATGGGCGACAGCGCGGCCCGGGACATCGCCTTCAGGGCCAAGGAACTGGACGCCAATCTGCTCTACTCCTCCCAGTATGCTGCCATGAAAGACGATCCGGAATTCAATACCCGTCTGGTGGAAGTAGCGGAAATGTACACCCGCATGATCGCCTTTAACCAGGAGTACACCCTGGCTGACGGCCGTAAACCCTTTACCGACAAACGCGTGCGTAAAGCATTCAATTACGCCATCGATAAAGGGCTGATCATCGAGAAGCATCAAAAGGGCAAGGCCTACCCGGCCAAGAGCTTCCTGGCCTCCACCACCCCGGGGTACGATCCTGACGCCCCCGGATATGACTACGATCCTGAAAAGGCCAAGCAGTTGATGGAAGAGGCGGGCTACGGCGACGGATTCCCCCTGGAAGTCGTGGGCACCTCCAGCAGTTCCTACGGCACCGGCGTGGTTGAAGTGATCATCCCCTACCTGAAGAAGATCGGCATCGACGTCAAACCGGTGACCCTGGAAGGGGCCGCCAAGTATAAACGCCAGCTGGAAGGGGATTTCCAGGCCATCATCGGCTCCCTCAATTCCGGGCCCGATCCCATCACTTCCCTGTGGCGGTTTCACATGACCAACGACCGCAGCACCCGCAACACCCCCAACTTCAAGAACCAGGCATTCTCGGATGCCCTGGATGCGGCCGCCGCGGAACTCAAGGACCCGGCCAAACGCCTGGAGCATGTTAAAAAGGCCAATTACATCCTCTGGGATGAAGCGCCCCTGTGGTTCTTCAACTATAACAAGGCGATCATCGCCTATCATCCCTGGGTCCACGGCATCATGGGCGTCGGCCCCGAGATGATGTTCCAGGACTTCACCGAGGTCTGGGTGGATGAGAGCTCACCCCGGGCCGGCAAATAAACCGCGCCTTTATGCGACCCCATGTCTCCCTCCCCCGTGCGGGGGGAGGGCTTCGGGTCGCATGATAGCAATCTGAAATGATTAGCCCCTGGCCCCCTTCTCCTGGAAGGGGAATCAGGCTCAGGCATTGAATCTGCATTTTCTTCCCCGGCACTATTATTAGGAAAAAGCCGGGAGAGGCCAAGGAAAACAAATGTTTGCCTATACGGTGCGCCGTTTACTGCAATTTATACCGACCATCATCGCCATCACCCTGATCGTCTTTCTGCTGCTCAATGTGCTTCCGGGCAACGCGGCGCTCATGGCGGGCGGTAAACAGCGCCTGACCCCCGAAGCCCAGGAAAAACTGATCAAGAAGTGGGGGCTGGACCAGCCCCTGCATGTCCGCTATTTCCAATACATCAAGGGCGTGGCCACCGGGGATTTGGGAGTTTCCTTCTTCTCCCGCGAGGATGTGGGCGGCATGTTGGTTTCCCGGCTCTGGCCGACCCTGAAACTGGCGCTGAGCGCTTTGTTCATCGCCTGCCTGCTGGGCATTCCCCTGGGATTCTATTCGGCCCTGCGCCAGGGAACCGCCGTGGACAGCCTGACCATGATAGGCGCCGTGTCGGGGGTTTCCATGCCCCAGTTCTGGCTGGGGCTGCTGCTGATGTTCCTCTTCTCCGTAAAGCTGCGCCTGTTACCCACCTTCGGCTACGGCGACGGCGCCTTGAAAAATATGATTCTGCCGGCCCTGACCCTGGGCGTGGGCTATATGGCCCTGCTGGCCCGCACCACACGGGCCGCCGTGGTGGAAGTCCTCACCGAGGATTACGTGCGCACGGCCCGCGCCAAGGGGCTCTCCGAAATATGGGTCAACCGTAAACACGTGTTCCGCAATACCCTGGTATTGCTGTTAACTTCAGCCGGGCTGCAGTTTGGCTCCCTCATCGGAGAGACGGTTGTGGTGGAGACCCTCTTCTCCTGGCCCGGCATCGGCTCCCTGCTGGTCAACTCGATTTTCTACCGGGATATTCCCGTGGTCCAGGGCTGCATCCTGGTCATCGTCACCGGATTCCTGATAGTCAATTTGATTGTGGACCTGTTGTACGGGGTGATCGATCCGCGCATTAAATATCAATAAGGCCTGCCGGTAAGTGAAGTTCTTCCTTCCGGCACGATGAATACAACGCCTATGTGGTTTAAAAAACTCAAACGACGCACCAACCTCGCCATCGGTGTGGGCATTGTGGTCCTGATGTCGGCCATGGCCCTGTTTGCGCCCTGGCTGGCGCCTTACCATCCCATTGACGATGCCAACCTGCTCTATTCCGAGGAG
>Ga0180436_10005718_pt1 | contig 10944 bp, 8 predicted proteins | sample SS_ome_2_FD_132434 | JGI IMG/M metagenome (GOLD analysis project Ga0180436, IMG submission 132434) | Hypersaline lake sediment archaeal communities from the Salton Sea, California, USA - SS_3_S_2 metaG | ecosystem: Environmental > Aquatic > Non-marine Saline and Alkaline > Hypersaline > Sediment...
CTGTGTTGTGCATCCGGTATTCGAAGTGCCAATGCCACCAGGATTCTGAAAAGCAAAGGATTGAAGGATGTTCACAATGGCGGTAGCTGGATAAGGGTAAATAAATTGTTGAATAATTAATCTGAGTATGTAAATGAAAAGAATAATCATCATCGGGGGTCTTTCAGCAGGTCCTTCGGCAGCAGCAAAAGCAAGACGATACAATGAAAATGCAGAAATCCTGCTTTTCGAAAAAACCGCAAATATAAGTTATGCTACTTGTGGAATTCCTTATGCCTTGTCCGGAAAAATAAAGGATCGGGAAGATCTAATGGTTGTTGAAGCCAATTTGTTGAGAGAACGGTTTAACATTGATGTTAGGCTGAATGAGGAGGTTTTGGAAGTTTTACCGGGTCAACACAAAATCAGAACCGGTAAGGGAGTGTATGAATACGATAAATTGGTCTATGCTGCAGGGGCTGGTACATTCATTCCTTCGATTAAAAACATGGAATTAGCCGGAAACTGGTCAGCCTGCCGTACGCTTGAAGATTTCGAACGGATCATGAAAAATGGAGTTGTTAGCGATGTAAAGCATATAACGATTATGGGCGCAGGATTGATTGGGGTTGAGGTGGCTGAGAACCTGAAGAAAATTGGAAAAGACGTTACCCTGATTGAAGGGAATGCCCAGGTGCTTCCCATGTGGGAAAAAAAGTTCAGCCGGTTTGCCCAATTCACTCTTGAAGAAAATGGAATCCAGGTAATCACAAATACCTTTGTGAAGGAATTTGAAGTGGAAAGCGGATTGATTCGTAGCATAAAGATCAATGAAGAACAGTCGATCCAAACCGATTATGTGATCATGAGTGTGGGAATCCGTCCCAACACCAGCTTGTTGACTTCCAGGGGGGCAGAACACATTGACAATGGCGCAGTGAAGGTAAATGAGAAGATGGAAACCTCATTGCCTGATATTTATGCTGCCGGCGACTGTGCCAGTATCAAAAATGTTCAAACCGGCGAATATGATTATCTTCCCTTGGGGACCCATTCGAATAAAGGCGGTAGAACTGCCGGAGTGAATGCAGCCGGAGGAAATGAAACATTTGTTGGTGGTTACAAAACGGCAATCGTTAAGTTGTTTGAAAAAACAATGGCCCGCACAGGCATGAATCCTCGATTTATGAAAGAAAAGGGGATCGCCTTTGAAACCAATTTGATTATCGCTTCCTCCACTCCGGGTTATTACCCTAATCCTAAAGACCTGCTTATTGAAATCTACTACAGTCCGGAAGAAGGAACGATTTTGGGCGCTGAATTATTTGGAGAAAAAGGAGTGGATAAGCGGGTGGATGTTTTGAGCACTGCCATTTATGCAAAACTGAAAGTAACGGACTTGCCCAATCTGGACCTGGCCTATGCACCGCCTTTTTCGCCTGCAAAAGATCCTGTAGTTGTAAGCGGTTATGTATCTTCCAATGCGCATAAATCTGATTACAAGGAAATTTCGGTCGAAAAGTTGCAAGAAATCATTGAAAATGAAGATGCCTCGGCTTACACCATCCTGGATGTAAGGACGACAGGGGAAATAAAACAATCAGGAAAAATAGAAGGAGCTGTTGAGATTAATGTAAACCACCTGAGAGATCATCTGGATCAAATAGACAAGGAGAAGCCCACTTATATTTATTGTGCGAAAGGAATGCGGGGGTATCTGGCATTTCTGATTCTTCAGCAAAATGGCTTTACCCAACTTGCCAATTTATCGGGAGGTTATACGGTCTGGAATATGCTGAATGAAAAAATTGACCGGTCCGTTTTCCCTGACAAAATGGAGGCGATTGAATTATCGTAACGATGAGACGCACGGCCGTGCGTCTCTATCTGTCGACCATGTGTTGTAATCCATTACCTCCAGATATTTATTTTCCTAAACGAACCGGAATTATTCCGGTGAACTGCTTTTGCTGCTATCTGGTTGCGGTTTCGCTTTTTTTCCTTTCCAGTGCTTTTTTTCTCCCTTTTTTACATCCGGCTTATGTCTTTCGCCAGCTTTTCGGAATTTTTTACCGCCGCTCTTTTTCGAGAAGTTCTTTTTTCTCTTTTTATCCGCTTCTTTCGGATTATATTCGGGAGTTTCACCCAATTCGGGAGGAACCTGGATCTTATAAATACCCTTTTCAATCAGGTCTTCAATTTTCTTAAAGTATTGCTGATCATTCGGGGTGATTAGTGTTAAGCCGACTCCGGTACGCTGCGCACGTGCAGTCCGCCCAATCCGGTGTACATAATCTTCCGGATCTGCCGGAACATCATAATTTAGCACCAAATCAATGGTGTCGATATCAATTCCACGGGCAATGATATCGGTTGCAACCATGATCTGCTTCTTCATATTTTTAAAATCCCGCAAAACTGCTTCACGCTCCTGCTGGTCCAGATCGGAATGAATTCCTGCAACGGAAAAACCTGCACGGCTCAACTCTCTGACAATGTTGTTAACATTGGCTTTCCGGGAGGTGAAAATGACGATGCTTTGCAACTCTTTTTTGTCGGTTAGTAAATGTTTCAGCAGAGGGATCTTTTGTTCCTCATAAATCATATAGGCAGCCTGAAGAATGCCTTCAGCAGGTTTACTGACAGCAATGTTAACCACTTCCGGACGTTGTAAAATTGAATCGGCCAATTTTCTGATTTTTGGAGGCATGGTTGCACTGAACAAAAGGGTTTGCCGCTTTTCAGGCAATTCTTTGGTTACCTTAATGATGTCGTCGTAGAATCCCATATCAAGCATCCGGTCGGCTTCATCAAGAATAAAATGCTCCACTTTACTGAAATCGGTCAGCTTTAAGTTCATATGAGAAAGTAACCTTCCCGGAGTTGCAATAATGACATCCGCTCCTTTTTTCAGCGCTACTTTCTGTGTTTCCCAGGCGTCTGCTTCTCCTCCTCCGTAGATCGCAACCGATGTCACCGGCGTAAAATAACTAAAGCCTTCCATTTGCTGGTCTATCTGAATTGCCAGTTCCCTTGTGGGTACTAAAATTATCGTATTTACGGAATGTTCTTTCCGGTTGGAAAGTTTATGTAAAATCGGGAGCAAATAAGCTGCTGTCTTCCCGGTTCCTGTCTGTGCACATGCGATTAAATCGCGGTCTTCCAGAATTACGGGCATGGTCATTTCCTGTACAGGAGTACATTCTTCAAATCCCATGGCATCAAGACCATCCATTAGCTCGGGAATCAGGTTTAATTCAGAAAATTTCACGAAATCTTTTTTAAATTGTTTATGCGATTATCTAACGACTGGTGTTGTGTGTTCGTTTCAAAAGTCAACAAAACACTATTCAACATAAAGGACAAGTCCTTTTAAATATTCCCCTTCGGGATGATAAATATCGATGGGGTGATCGGCCGGTTGCGACAGTTGGTGTAAAATCCGTACTTTTCGTTTTGCAATTGCCGCTCCGGAAAACACTGCATTCCGAAAGTGTTCTTTACTTACTACCTGCGAACAACTAAAGGTAAAGACGATTCCACCGGGTCTGATCTGCTGAAATGCTTTTGCATTCAGTCTTTTGTAACCCTGTAAAGCCTGACTTAGTGTTTTCCGGTGTTTGGCAAAGGCTGGAGGATCGAGAACGATCAGGTCGTATTTATCTTTTATGTCGCGCATAAAGTCGAATGCATCGCTTACAAAAGCCTGATGACGTTCATTGCCGGGGAAATTTAACGCAACATTTTCATTGGTCAGATCGATTGCTTTTGAGGATACATCCACCGAATGCACCAGTTTTGCATCGCCTGCCATTGCGGCAAATGAGAATCCTCCGGTATAACAGAACATATTTAATACCGATCGTCCTTTGGAATAATCTTTCAATAACCGGCGATTTTCGCGCTGATCGATAAAGAAGCCGGTCTTTTGACCTTCTTCCCAGTCCACATTAAAGTGATTGCCATATTCGGTTACCTGGTTGGTCGTAGATTTACCAAGCAGATAGCCATCTTCCGGCTCAATTTGTGCTTTAAAGGGAAGCGTCTTTTCACTTTTGTCATAGACTGCTTGCAGCCGGTTGCCAAGTGCTGCTTTTAAAGCAGTTGCCAGCTCTTCGCGGATGCGATACATTCCAATGGAATGCATTTGCATTACCGCCGTGCCATTGTAAAAATCGATGATCAAACCGGGCAGTCCGTCGCCTTCCCCGTGGGCAAGGCGAAAAACATTGGTGTCGGTCCGGTCAGCCAATCCCACATCGACGCGAACCTGCCAGGCTGCTTTAAACTTTTTCGTCCAAAAATCAGCGTTGGGGACCATATCTTCAAAAGAAAAAATACGTACGGCAATGGATCCGATCTGGTAATGTCCAATTCCCAGAAAATCTCCTTCAGAGGAAAAAACACGAACCACATCGCCCTCTTCAACCTTCCCCTTAATTTTTTTAATTGCACCGGAAAAAACCCAGGGATGAAACCGGAGCATCGATTGGTCTTTCCCCGTTTTTAAAATGATCGTAGTATATTCTGACATTAATGAAATTTAATATGGATGGATTGTGCTTCGATACAATTAATTCCCGGATGTTTGCAATGCCCGGTAAATCTCTGCGGAGATCCAGGCATCGGTAGCGGCATACGATAATTGAGCAGGAGTTAAAATTTCAGCCTCCCAGTTTGTGAGACGCTGCGATTTGGATATTCGGACACCCAGAACAATCCCGGCCAATTTTTTCAGACTAAAATTTTCAATTCCAAATTCCTTGACATATTCTTGTAACTCCAGAAAACCGGCAGGTTCAAAAGCGGTAAGTTTTCGCAAAATTTTAATATCATCGCGAATGGCTACTCCTACTTTTTTCTTCGAGGCATCGGATAACAAACCAGCGATTCTGTCGGGCAGCCCCAGTTTATTCAATCGAAAAATAAAAGCTTTATCATCACCGCTTAATTGTAAAAGTGCCACTTTATTAATTTTCCCTTTTTTGAAAGATGGGCGGGTTTCCGTATCAAAACCGATCAATTCCTGCTTTTGGAGGTAATTGATTGCAAACTCCAATTCCTCCTCCTTTTCAATAAGGTGAATATCTCCTCCAAATTGGGTAAATGGCAATTCTGACAATTCTTCTTTACTTATTGTTTTCTGAAACATAAAAAAACAAATTCTTTTTGAAAATCAACCTTATCTTGTAAGCTTAATTTTCATTTCACTCTTCCGGTTCATCATAAAAATCTTTGTAGTGATTTTTAAGAATCCAATCCTGATTATCCCGGTTTTCTTCCTTCTTTCCTTTTTCTTCCTCATCAAGATCCTGGCTGCCCACAATCAGCATATGAATGTGCCTGAGTCCGTTCACCAGACGCTGGCCCCAATAATTTTCAAAGTTTTCGATGCAAAACCATAGCGCATCGTTCATTACTTCAACCGTACCAATACGATAGGCCAGCAGAAAATCTTTTAAATCCTGATAGATATCGGCAATGTTTTCAGAGAGACTCCCCGGAACCGGCTCTTCACTTAACTGAATTAACGGATCGAATACCTCCTGGTAATTGTCAAACGGACCCAGCTTTGCCAAAATTTTTTGATGCAGATAATTATAATCCTCTTCATCCATGAAGCGCTCAGGTTCATCTTCCAGCATGCTTTCTACCTTAGGAAGCAGGCTCGCTTTCAGATAAAGCAACGGAAAAATCTTTTGGAGGCGAACGATAAAATCTTTACGTTTAAACTGATCGATGTTTTCAATGAATCCGCAGTATTCATTGGCAACGGTAACAAACTCCAAAACATCTCTTGAATAAACAATATGTTCAAATCCTTCTTCACTCATAACGTACAATTGCATTTTATGGGAATGCATCCCGCTAAATTTTCACAAAATTAATAAGAATTCGATGGGAAGCAGATAAAAACAGGAAAAATTCAGAATTCCGGACTTGAATTCATTAATGAGGATCGCAGATCTCTCGGAATTCAGGATTAACGATTTCAGAATTAACAGTTGCCAACTGTTTGCTACAAATCGAATTTATACCGATTTTCAATTAAAATGCGCCTTTTGTTTCCCGGGAAAAACTGTTTTGCTTCAAAACCACTTTTATTGTATATCGGCAGGAACCCTTGTAAAGAAAATTCATGAATTTTCTTTATAAGTGTCGGGGATGTTGAAATTCCCCATAGGGTTTAAATTGAAAGATGGTATAGGCATTTTCGATAATTTTACCGGCCAACAATAATTTCGTATTTCGCAAATTTTATTATTGCAGCCAAACCAGTTTATTGTCATCCCTGTATTTTAACTGTTGATGATCAGAAAGCCATCGGATTACTTTAATAACCACCTCTTCTTTTTCTTCAATATTATCCACCAGTTCCTGAAAAAAAAGGGGCTGCTTCTGAAGTTCATTTTTAATTTGTTTAACAATTTGATTCCTTCTCTCGTTGCCTGACTCCTTGTTATGAAAGGTTTGGCACACATCGCAGGTTCTGCAAAGCGGCCCGTTTTCTTCCCCAAAATATTCCATAAGAAGCTGGCTTCTGCATCTTGTTGATGAACTTGCGTAGGTTAATACCGAATCAATTTGTTTGATGTATTTTGTTTTACGGTCATTGTAATTCTCTTTTGATAAAAAGATCCTTTTTGCATCCAATCGCTCTTTGGTGAATAGGATATAAGGGGTCTTTTTTCCGGGAATATAATGAACAACTTTGTGGGAATTGAGTGTGTTCAGAAATTTCCATACACTTTCAACCGGAATGGATGCGCGTTTGGCAAGCAATTCTTCATCAATTCCGATGTATTCGGAAAACAAGCCGGTGTAGGAACGTAGCAGAAGTTTAATGAAAGCATCGAAACGTGCATTTTTTACCTGAAATTTATAAAGTTCATCGCGATTCATCATAAAATGAACTTTGGCAGGGCTGTCAATTTCATCCGTTAATTCGATATATCCTTCGCGTTGAAGAATTTTCAGACTATTGAAAACACGAATGATTTGCAAATTATAGCTGCGGGCAAAATCACCGATGCTGAAATCTAATATCTGGTTCCGGCCGAAACCTTCGGCCAGTTGAAAATAGTTCCCCAGGGCATGATAAACACGACGAACATATTCGACATCCGGAAAATTCTCTCCAACGCTCTTTTTTAGCCTGATCTGATCGGATTGATTAAATAACAACACGGCGGCAGCCTTTTTTCCGTCGCGTCCGGCCCGTCCGGCTTCCTGGTAATAGGCTTCCAGCGAATCAGGAACATCCATGTGCACCACAAAACGAACATCCGGTTTGTCAATCCCCATACCAAAGGCATTGGTTGCAACAATCACCCGGATCTCCCCTTTTTTCCAGGACTCCTGTTTTTTCGTTCGCAGTTTCGGATCAAGTCCTGCGTGGTAAAAGTCGGCCGAAATATTATTTTGCTGAAGTTCCCAGGCCAGTTCGCGGGTTCGTTTGCGGCTTCGTACATACACAATTCCGCTGCCTTTGGTTTTTTGAAGCGTTTTAAGGAAATATTGAATTTTATCTTCCTTGGCGCGGACAAGGTAAACAAGGTTCTTGCGCTCAAAACTTTGACGCAATACGTTTTCGGCAGAAAAGAGAAGTTGTTGCTGAATATCTTTTACCACATCTTTGGTGGCTGTTGCAGTAAGGGCCAGAACGGGAACTCCCGGCAACATTTCGCGCAGTTCAGATATTTTCAGATAGGAGGGACGAAAATCGTAACCCCATTGCGAAATACAGTGAGCCTCATCTACGGTAATTAAATTGACGTTCATTCGTCCAACCCGTTCACGAAAACGATCGGTGGTAATTCTTTCGGGCGACAGGTAGAGAAACTTATAGTTTCCGTACAGGGCATTGTCGTAAGCAATATCAATTTCGTTCCGGGTCATCCCGGAATAAATGGCAAGCGCCTTAATGCCACGCCGGTTCAGGTTATCAACCTGGTCCCTCATTAAAGCAATCAATGGGGTAATCACCAGACAAATCCCTTCCTGAGATAGCGAATAAACCTGAAAAGTGATGGATTTTCCTCCTCCGGTGGGCATTAGTCCAAGCGTATCTTTCCCATCAGCAATGGAGTTGATGATTTCCTGCTGTAAGGGACGAAAAGTAGAATATCCCCAGTTTTCCTTTAAAATTTCCTGAAAACGATTCATTGCGACTAGTTCAAACAACGAAAATAAAGAAATTTTCAGCAATGGAATCAAAAAATCAGTAACGATTGAGTCGTCCCTGTCGCAGGGTCACTTCTGTTTTTCTTCTTATTCGAAAATTTCGAAAGGCATTTAAACAATAAAAACGATCGTGATTCTCAATATTTTGCGTTTTTGTTGAATTTTTTTGAGCAGTTTGCGTTAAACCTAATAAGTGCTCTTTTATGCAATTCTGTTGCAGGGATTATTTTTAAACTTTGATTAAGTTCAGTCTGTTTAATCATGAAACGTCCATGTACATTGGTTTTATCGATTAATGAAACGACTATTCACAAAAGATCCATAAAAAGAGATGTTTGTGTATGGGAGTTCTGCATTGGTTAGTTTGCAGTTCGATGCATAGCCCTACGATCTAAAATGTTAGTTAATTTAGTTAACAAAGAAAATATATAAGTGGAAAAGGAAAGAAGAAGATTTCAATCCTGATAAGTTACAATCCTTCACTTTTTATTAATAGGTATATTATCGGATGAAGAGATTAAAATTAAGAGGCAAAGAGGTAAAACGACTTGGAATAAAATATGACAAGGCAATCAGTCTTGCATTAAACCTTGTTTCCAGGCATTACACTCGAAATCAAAAGACAGAAGTTCTCGAGTTGTTGGAAAAACTGGTTTCTGATCCGGATTCCTTCAAAGAACATGAGATTTTCAGACCTTTGGCAGAACTCATCACCCAAAAACCTGAGAAGGTACCGCCTAAAACGATCGTACAGTTACATCATCAACCTCTCGATTTTCACATCTTCGGACTAAGCGAAATTGATTCGGAAAGTATTGAGCAGATGAGAACCGCCATGCGGCTCCCCATCATGGTAGACGGGGCATTGATGCCCGATGCACATGTAGGATATGGATTGCCTATTGGCGGTGTGGTAGCAGCCGATAATGCAATAATTCCCTATGGTGTAGGCATGGATATCGGATGCCGGATGTGTATGTCGGTATATTCTTTGTCGCCTGATTTATTAAAATGGCAAACGAACCGGCTGAAAAATATCTTATTGGAAAATACTCGTTTTGGTTTGGCTGAATTTTCTGATATCTCTGAGCATGAAATTATGGAGCGAAAAGAGTTTTCTGAAATTAAATTTCTGAAAACATTGCAGAAAAAAGCTTTTGACCAACTGGGAACCTCCGGGCATGGCAATCATTTCGTGGATATGGGGATACTGGAAGTAAGAGAGAAACAGGCTGAACTAAACCTGGAACCAGGTAATTATTTTGCGATCCTCTCTCACTCCGGTTCCAGAAATCTGGGATCTGAAATCTGTAAAAATTATACCCGGATTGCCAGGGAAAAACTTGGGCTCTCAGGGGAAGCTGCCAGACTGGCCTGGCTTAAGCTTAACGAAGAAGAGGGAATTGAATATTGGCTGGCCATGAACCTTGCCGGAGATTATTCTGCAGCCAATCACCATATTATCCATCAGAAATTGGCAAGTGCATTGGGTGAAAAGCCTTTGGTAATAATTGAAAATCATCACAATTTTGCCTGGAAAGAGCAGCTGCCCAACGGAGCTGAAGTAATTATCCATCGCAAAGGGGCCACACCGGCTCATACCGGTGCAGTGGGAATTATCCCCGGCTCAATGACTACGCCCGCTTTTGTCGTAAAAGGAAAAGGGAATCCGGATTCCTTAAATTCAACTTCACATGGTGCCGGGCGTCTTCTTTCGCGCCGGAAAGCCAAATCAACATTCACTTTAAAGGATTTACAGAATGAACTTAAAGTCAATGATGTTGTGTTAATAGGAGGCGGTTTGGATGAAGTTCCAATGGCTTATAAAAATATCCTGAAAGTAATGGAGTATCAAAAAGATCTGGTTGATATCCTGGCAATATTTTATCCCAGGATTGTAAGAATGGAATGATGTAAATTGATGAATGAAATAGCAGCAAAATGGAAAAGGTAATCGCAGTTTTTGAAGTTGGTGAGATAAGGAAAAGATTCTTTCTTTTTAATCATGACCTGAATGTCGTTTTTCAAAACGAAGCGATCTTTCCTTCCATAAATGATGAAAACGGATTTGAGTACGAGAATATTTTTGCAGTGGAAAACTGGATTATTACCGTTTTGGAAGATGTGATTAAAAGTAAAAAATACGAAATTGTTGCAGTTAATTATACGACAAGCGAGGCTTCGTTAGCTTTTTTGAATGGTGAGGGAGAACTTCTTTTTCCTATTTATCATAACTCTTGGCCCATGTCTCAAGATGTCATTGATACTTTGTATGAAAAATATGGCGGAAGAGATGAGTTTTGCAGAAAAACAGGGAGTCCTTCCACAGGAATGTTTAATTCCGGATTCCAGATTCTATGGCTTAAAAAAGAACGGAAAGATATTTTTGAGCAAATGGCGTATGTCTTACACTATCCGCAGTATTTATCTCACATTTTTACGCACTCTATTGTCTCAGAATGCACATCCATAGGTTGTCATACTGCCATGTGGGATTTCGATAACAGGACCTATCATCCCTGGCTGAGTGATGAAGGGATCATCCTGACAAATCCCATGTGTAACCATTATACTATTGAAACCAGTGTTGCATGCCAGCCGGTTTTATCAGGAATTGGAGTTCATGACCGTTCTGCTTTGCTGGTTCCGTTTTTGCGAAGCAGTAATAAAAAGTTTGTATTTGTGTCGACCGGGAAAAGGTGCGTCAATATGAATCCTTTTAATCAGGAGCGATTAACCGTTGATCAATTAAATAATGATTGTTTCTACCTTTTTGGCGAC
>Ga0180436_10005719_pt1 | contig 10942 bp, 8 predicted proteins | sample SS_ome_2_FD_132434 | JGI IMG/M metagenome (GOLD analysis project Ga0180436, IMG submission 132434) | Hypersaline lake sediment archaeal communities from the Salton Sea, California, USA - SS_3_S_2 metaG | ecosystem: Environmental > Aquatic > Non-marine Saline and Alkaline > Hypersaline > Sediment...
AAGCCATCGCCGATCTGCCGTCGAGCGCGCGGGTTGTGGCCTACCGCCGCAATGCATATCCCGATGACAACCCCTACAATCCGTCCACCGCAGGCAACATCACCGGCAACCCGCAACTGGTGGATCTCGGTCTTTTTAAGCCGCTTTCCGCCATTGACGCCGGTTTTTACTATCTGTGGGCGCCGGCCCTCGGAACCGCCGGTTTTTAAACCCTCAGCCGCAAGACGAAAAGGAGGTTCACATGTCAATCGCCGCTTTGAAACAGAAAATCGTATGGCTCGGTCACGATGGATTCCGCATTGACGGCGCAAAAACCGTTTACATCGATCCCTACCAGATCGAATCGACGCAACCCGCCGATGTCATCCTGATCACGCACGAGCATTTTGACCACTGTTCACCGGATGACATCGCCAAAATCGCCGGAGATGACACCGTGTTTGTGACCGAAAAAGACGCCGCCGCCAAATTGTCCGGCGATGTCCGTGTGGTCCAGCCGGGCGACCGCGTCTCCGTGGCCGGCATGACCATCGAAGCGGTGCCGGCATACAACCTCGACAAAGATTTCCACCCCAAGGAAAACGGCTGGCTGGGGTTCGTAATCGACATCGACGGCGTGCGGGTCTACCATGCCGGCGATACCGATTTCATACCGGAAATGCGCTCGCTCGAGGTTGACATCGCCCTTTTGCCGGTATCCGGGACCTATGTCATGACCGCGGATCAGGCGGTTTCGGCCGCCGATGCCATCCGGCCCGAACTGGCCGTCCCCATGCACTTCGGAGCCATTGTGGGGGACAATTCGGATGCCGACACCTTTAAAGCCGCGCTCAGCGGAAAGGTCGATGTTCTGATTCCACGCAAAAACAAGACCCTGGTATGATGCCATGGCCGAAAACCTGACATCCGCGACAGCCTGCTATCGCGATCTGCGCGGCAAAAATGCGCTGGTCACCGGTGCCGGCAAACCGGCCGGCATTGGCTTCGCCATCGCCCGCAAACTAGCCCAAAACGGCGCCAATGTCGCCCTGGCCGATATTTCCCGGGAACAGACCGACAATCCCCTGGTCAGCGATGAACGTCAGGCCCCGGCGCAGCGCGCCGACGAACTGGCGGCCGCCTTCGGTGTCAAAACCATGGCGCTACCGGTCGATGTCACCGACGGCGCCTCCATATCGCGTATGGCGGACACCCTGAAAGACCGGTTTCAACGCGTGGACATCCTGTGCAACAACGCCGGCACCGTGTTCGGGGTGCCCAGCGGTCTGCACACCTACGACGACGATGCCTGGCGGAAAACCATCGATGTCAACCTCAACGGGGTTTTCCGGGTTTCCAAGGCCATTGTGCCGCTGATGCTCGCAAACGGCGGCAGCATCATCAATTCCGCCTCCCAGGCCGGCAAAAAGGCCCCGCTTTTCAATGGGGCCTATGCCGTGGCCAAGGCCGGGGTCATCATGCTGACCCGCGTCATGGCGCTGGAGCTGGGTTCCAGCGCCATCCGGGTCAATGCCGTGTGCCCCGGCATCATCGACACGGATTTCACGGCCTGGCGTTTCGAGCTCGAAGCCGCCATGCTGAACACAACCGTCGAGGCCGGCCGCCGCAACCGCTGTCGCGAAATTCCGCTGGGCCGCATCGGCACGCCCGCGGAAGTCGCCGATCTGGTTGTTTTTTTAGCATCGAATGCATCCCGTTACATGACGGGCCAGGCGCTGAACGTCACCGGCGGAATGACGATGGATTAGCGTATCAGGAGGAAGCATGACCGACATTACCGGCGGCGAACTGATTTTGCGTTGTCTGCACGCCGAAGGCGTGCGCTGCATCCATGCAATTCCGGACGGGACCTACATGATGGTCCTCGAGGCCCTGGAACGGCTGGGACCGGAGCTTGGGATCGAACTGATCGTTCCCCGCCATGAGGCCGCCGCCGCCCACGCCGGAGACGCTTACACCCGGATCAGCGGCCGTCCGGCGGTGGTGATGGCTTGTGCCGGACCCGGTGCGGCCAACCTTCTGGCGGGACTTATGTGCGCCCAGGCCGAAGGCAGCCCTGTGGTGGCGATCACCACCACCCGGCGCAGCCCCGTGGCGGACGACTACCTTCAGCAGGGCGGCATGCAGGTTAGTGCGCATCTGGACATTTTCAAACCCGCCGTCAAGTGGAGCGGCAAGGTGGCGCACTGGCACAAGATACCGGAGATGCTGCGCCACGCATTCCGCACGGCGCTGTCCGGGCGCCCGGGGCCGGTGCACCTGTTGATTCCTGAAGACGTGATCGGCCGTAAAGCAAAATGTCCACCGGACATGGTTTGGCCGGCGCATCAGTATCGTCTGGTGGAAAATCCTCCCGCCGATCCAGCGGCTGTCGCCCGGGCCGCCGATCTGATTCGTGCGGCCGACTTGATCAATATTCACTGCGGCAACGGCGTTGAGCGTTCCGGGGCGGACACAGAAGTCCGCCGGCTGGCCGAATACCTCGGCTGTCCGGTCACCACGACCATCCGCGCGTGGGGAACCTTGCCGGACAGCCATCCGCTGTGCTTTCATCCGACCTCTATGTCGCGCATCGCCGCCAACAGCCAGGCCGATCTGGTGATCGCCGTCGGCTCGCGCCTGGGAGAACTGAACATGTGGGGGCGGCCGCCGATGTTCGGTGAGCCCGAGCGGCAGAAGCTGGTTCAGATTGACACGGAGCCGACGCACATCGGCCTCAACCGGCCGGTGCATGCCGCGCTGGTCGGCGATGCCAAAAAGGTACTGCGCCAGCTGACGGAAGCGGTCCAACAACGGATTCCGCAACGGGCGGCGCACCCTGAAATCGCTGAACTGCGTGCCGTCCAGGATGCTTGGCGCCGGGAGCTGGATCAAGCCGTGGCGGACATGGACCGCCGCCCCATGCTGACCGGCCAGATCCTGACGGTTTGCAATGATTTTTTTGATGAAAACGCGGTGTTTGTGATGGACGGGGGAAACACGACCTTGTGGAGCATTCATTACCACCGGGTCCGCAGGGCGCGTTCGGTTGTTTATTCCATGAATTACGGCCACCTGGGAACCGGGTTGCCGTATGCCATCGGTGCACGGCTGGCGGCCCCTGATCGCGCGGTTTACTGTGTCACCGGAGACAGCGCATTCGGTTTCAATCTGCAGGAGCTGGAAACAGCCGTGCGGCGGCGCCTGCCGATGATAATCATCGTGGCGGTGGACGGCGCTTACGGCATGGAGAAGAGCGCACAGCAACGCCTTTTCGGTCGGGACGCCGACTGGTTCGGCCACGACCATGCGCCGGTGCGGTACGATCAGGCAGCGGCGGCCATGGGATGCCACGGCGCGTATGTTGAAACCGGCAATGCACTGAAGCCGGCGCTTGAGCGGGCCGCCGCCGCCGACAAGCCGGCGGTGATCCATGCTGTTGTGGACGCACAGGCCAATGTGGATCCGCCGGGAAGCTGGCTGTGGGCCGCCGCCAGGTCCGGCCGACTATAAATGGGGGTCGTCACCGCCGGCAGCGGAAACCAAGCGCACTATTCTGTTTTCTCCAGGATGGCTTTGGCCGGGATGAGACCGGTGGCGCTGGCGGAAACGATGTTGCCGGCCACGCCGGGGCCGTCACCGGCCACATACATGCCGCGGATTCGCGTTTCCAGGTGGCGGTTGGTTTCCACCTGCGTGGCAAAGAATTTGATTTCCGGCGTGTACAGCAGGGTTTCGTCGTTGGACACGCCCGGCACCACGAGGTTGAGCTTTTCCAGGCCTTCAATGATGTTGGTCAAAATGCGCTCCGGCAGGGCCATGGCGATGTCGCCGCAAATCACGTTGGTCAGGGTGGGCGTGATGTAGCCTTTTTTCACCCGGTGCCAGGTGCTGCGCCGTCCACGCTTCAGGTCGCCGAAGCGCTGCAGAATCGGTTTGCCGCCGCCGATGAGCGTGGCCAGATTGCCGATGGATTCGCCGTAGGCCTGATTGTCGGTCACCGGCTCCGTTAACACGACCTTGGACAGAAAGGCGAAATTGGTGTTGTCCGACTTCTGGTTGCGGAAGGCGTGGCCGTTGACGCAAACAAAATTGGAATAACTTTCCTGTGATACGTATCCGCCCTGGTTGGTGCAGAAAGTGCGGGTCTGGTCGTCGTATTTCTGGGTCTGGATAAAAAAGGTGGGATCGTATATCACATCGCACAGGTCCTGCATGATGTCATTGTGGACCTCTACCCGTACACCGACTTCGATGCCGCGCTGCTCCAGCCCAAGGCCGTAACGCATCGCCAGTTGTCCCATCCAGTCGGCTCCCACTCGGCCGGGCGCCAGGATCACGCTGCCCGCGCGGTAGGCCCTCTTGTCCGTCACAACACCGGCGACCGTCCCATGTTCAACCAAAACGTCCTGAACCGTTTCGCCGGTGTGAATAACGACGCCTTTGGAAGCGATGGCGTCGGCCATCGCCTGGATGTGTCCCGGCAGACAGTCGCTGCCCAGATGCTTTTGCTTGATGATCAAAAGGTCGATACCGTGTTTTTTGGCGTTTTTTCGGATGGCTTTGGCTTGGGCCATGTTCGTAGGGTAAACCGGGCCGTCCATGCCGAAACGGTTGAAAACGGCCTCGGTTTCATCAATGACCCGCCGCGCTTCGGTTTCAGAGAGAAATTGGGTTAAATCGGTCTTGCCGAGTTTGTGAATATAATTCAGCTTGCCGTCCGAAAACAGACCGGCGCCGCCGATGCCGCAGAGGATGTTGCACGGCCGGCACTGATGACACTTCTGATCCGCTTTTATGGGGCAGCTCCGCTTGAGCGAGGGTTTGCCCTTTTCGATCAGCAGAACGCGGCAACAAGCGTGTTCGCTCAAGTAGTAGGCTGCAAACAGCCCTGCCGGGCCGCCGCCGACGATAATGACATCAAAGGAATCAGGATGCGTTGTAGACATATTCATGGGCGTTTCAGGCAAGGAACGGAACCCGTTGCGCCGGCGCCGGGATTAAGAATCGTCTGCTTCGCGTCGGTCTCGCCCGCTTCTTCTGTATTTCAAGCTGCGTCTTTCCGGACCGTTGTAGGATCGGCGATCCCGGCCGGTGCGCCGGTCGCCTTTGGATCGCCGGTCCCGTCCGCAGCGCTGGTCCGTTGGATGGCAATTGTTTTCCGTCCGCCGTTCTGGAATATGGCAGTCATACGAAAATTGGCGCCGATCCTGACCGGACCGTCTTTCTTTTTTATCTTCTGCAGCGGTTTCATTCATAGGGCGTCTCTCGATTTCGGATGTTCTTTCAACACATGGCTGACAACAGGTGCAGCACGCAACCGCCGAACGGGCGATCCCGGTGGTATGGGAATGCAATATTCGTGCAATCCGCGGCCTTCATGGATATTTCAACGGCGGCGGCCTGTAACCGGCGGGTTGCCGCCAAAACCGTTCAAGCACATTTATAATGTTATCAAAGAGTAAACGCAAGCACCCGCGCCCGCCCGGCCATAGTGAAAAAGCATGGGTTGCGTCGGGTGCCGGCGGCGGCCATGTTTCATGATTTGTTTGTTACTCTATTTGGATAACATATGCCAGTGTTTTAGGAAATGTTTTTCTCAATACACCGCTTCCATGTTTCTGCTTGCTTTGTGATCTTAAGGTGTTGATAATGGTGTCTGTCGCGGGGCCGATGTCAGGCCCGCCAATAAGGGTTTTGTTCAACGGGTGCCGGAAAGGATTTTCATCATGCCTGCAATTGACATAAGAGGGGTCTATCCACCGGTCCCCACACCGTTTTTAAACAGCGGCGGAATTGCGTTTGACGAACTCGAAACCAATGTCCAAAAATGGAGCCGCACCGGGCTGCACGGCTTTGTGGCGCTGGGTTCCAATGGTGAATATGTCTATCTGTCGCGCGAGGAAAAGATCCATGTTGTGGAGACGGTGGTGCGCGCCGCACCGGGCAATCTACCCGTGATCGCCGGGACCGGCTGCGAGTCCACCCGTGAGACCCTTGATCTGACGCAGGCGTGCGCCGCGGCCGGTGCGCGGGCCGCACTGGTGATTACACCGCATTATTACGGCGCCCGCATGAGCGAAACCGCCCTGTCCGCCTACTACAAAACGGTTGCCGACCACAGCCCCATACCGGTTTTGCTATACAATGTTCCCAAATTCACCCATGTGGTGATCGGCGTTGAACTGGTGGTGCACCTCTCGCGCCACCCCAACATCATTGGTATCAAGGACAGCAGCGGCGGCGTGGATCGATTGGGCGTCTTTGTGGATCGCTGCGAACCCGGTTTCCGGGTTCTGGTGGGAACCGCGGGCGCCTTTTTCGCCGGTCTCGCCCTGGGATGCGCCGGCGGCGTTCTGGCGCTTGCCAATCTGGCGCCGTCCGCGTGCCTTGACATTTATCATCACGTTCAAGCCGGTCGCATTGAGGACGCCCGCCGGGTTCAGCTCGACATGCTCCCTGTCAACCAGGCGGTTACGGAAACATTCGGTGTGCCGGGCCTCAAGGCCGCTCTGGACATGACCGGCTATTTCGGCGGCCGTCCGCGCCCGCCGCTTCTGCCGTCCACCGAACCGGAGAGAGCGGCGATCCGCCGCGTATTGACGGCGGCCGGGTTGACAGACGGCTGAAACGCCGCTGCATACGGCGGAAAAAAGGCGGGTCTTCCGCCGGCGCGTGAGGCGGCAAAACGCCTGCAGGCTTGACTTCGCCGGCGATTTTTGAAATATTTATATTGTTGCTGAGATTGTGGTTTTTCGTTTTCAGTGGACAACATTGCCGTTGTTTTCGGCGATGTTAACCGCTTCCGCCCGCCGTTTTCGGGGGCGACGATTCACACCACCACCGGCGTTATGCGCTGCCGCTGGCGGACGGCGCGCGAACGGGTTGTCGGTACGCTGGCCCATGGCAAGTTGATTGATCAGGAAATTTTCAAAGAAGACGTTGAATCATGAAAAGAAACCCTTGTCAGGATCAGTACCGTGGCCGCCGTTTTCGGGGTGTTTTTGCGCTGTGTGTGGTTGTGCTTCTGACCGCGGCCTGTGGTTCGACCCCCAAAACGGAGCAAAAACCGGCCTTCCGGGTCGTCGAGACAACGCTTGCCAAAGCCGTCGACGATGTCGGCGGCCAAGACCTTCCCCTGCATCCCACCACCCGATTCACCACGCAGGATCCGGCGGTCATCGCGCATGTTTCGCTGGCCGATCTGTCCGGAAACCACCGTATTCATTGGAAATGGTATGATCCGGACGGTCGCCTCTATCTTAAAAGCCCCGAACACGTGCTGGGGACGCCGCCGGACAAGTACGCCGCCACCGCCGCCGCCTGGCACAAGATATCCCTGAAAGGAGAAAAGGCCGCGCGTCTGCCCGGCGGGTGGCATGTGCAGATTTACCTGGATGAAAAGCTGGTCACCACGCGGCATTTCAACATCGACATCGAATCCCCGGGCATCAGTGCCGACGCGGGTTTCCACATACCGCAAACTGCCATGCAGAATCCCGACGGGGTCGCCGTGGTCATCGGCAACCGCCGCTACCGGCACCCGGACATTCCCGTGGTGGAATATGCCCATCGTGACGCTGAAGCCGTCAAACAGTATCTCGTCCAAACGCTGGGATACCGGGAAAACAATATTTTTCTGGAAAAGGACATCAGCAAGGCCCGTTTTGAGGCCTTGTTCGGCATCAGCGGCAATCACCGCGGGATCGTTCATGATTATGTCAAGCCGGACCGGTCGGATGTTTTCGTTTACTACAGCGGCCACGGCGCCCCCGATCTGGAAAAAATGAAAGGCTACTTTCTGCCGGTGGACTGCGATCCGGCCAAGATCGCACTCAACGGTTATGCGCTGGATGTTTTTTATATCAATCTGGCTCACATGGCGGCGCGGCGCATCACCGTCGTGCTGGACTGCTGCTTTTCCGGCGGCAGCAGCCGCGGGGAGCACCTGGTGGACAGCGCCAGCCCGGCGCTGATCAAAGTCGACACCGCACCGATACTGCCGGCGGGCGCCGCCGTGCTGACCAGTGCGGGCAGCGATCAGATCAGCAGCTGGTATGATGAAAAGGGGCATGGGCTGTTCACCTACTTCTTCCTGCAGGGAAGCGGCGGCCCGGCCGATGCGGACAGGGACGGCCGTATCACCTTTGAAGAAATGCACCGCTACCTCTCCGACCGCAGCGAGGGTGTACCGTACTGGGCCCGCCGGCTGCACGGCGGCCGGACCCAGACGCCCATGCTTTACGGCAATCGTGACAACGATGTGTTGGTGCAGCTGTATTAGCATCTTTCCGCGAAAAACAAGGCACAAAATTCGATGAGGAGCGTTGCGTGAAAATCATTCGACCGTTTTTGGGAATGCTTGTTTCTCTGCTGCTGGTCCTGCATCCCGGCCTGTCGGCGGCCGAGCAGCACCGGGCGGAAGGCGGTTCAGGGGTCACGGTTCACGAACCCGAGAGTCGCACATCCGAAATTGAACCGCTGGCGCGTAAAAAAGGCGGCCGGACCTGGTTGTGGATCCTTGTCGGCGTTGCTGTCGTGGCCGGCGGTGCGGCCGTTGCCGCCGGCGGAGGCGGTGGCGGCGATGACGGCGGCGGCGACAATGGCGACACGACACCGCCGCCCAGTGGCGAAACCGGCAGCGTGGATGTGAGCTGGTAAAAATTTTCGTTTGTCATCGGTAAAAGCCCTTGAAAATGAAACGAAATTTTAACAATTTTACTGAGTTTCGGTTTTTTGAGGATGTGATGAGGCGAATTGATTGCTCAAGCTTAGGTCGTTACCTATTGATGACGGGTATTGCGGCGATAACGGCCGTGCTGGTTTTCGGCTGCGGCGACGGCGACGGCACGACGGTGGCCGCGTCCTACAACACGGGCGCCGTGGCCTTCAATGTGGTCTGGGGCGGCGACACGGAGGGTGACAGTGATATGGATGGCCGTGCATTGTCGACCTGCGAAGCCGTAACCTATGTAACCGCTGAAATATTTTCATCCGGCGGTGTTTTCATCAAAGGCGGAAGCTGGCTGTGCGAAGTGCGTCACGGCAGTATCGAAAAAGTACCGGTCGGCAGCAACTACATGCTCGTAATCAAAGGGACCGACCGCTACGACGGGATCGTTTACTACGGGGAAAAAACCGGGGTGGACGTTGTGAGCGGCGAAACCACCTCTGTGGACGACATTCAGGCGGATTCCTTTATACCGGCGCTGATGTCGCCGGCGAACGGCGCCGAAATCAGCGAGGGAAACGTGACGCTTCGCTGGGAAAAGGTGGACGGCGCCACCGACTATTATGTCGCCGTCTGCGAGGACGAGAGCTTCAATGCGAATATCAACGATACGACCACCATCAACAATTATCACACCCTGACCAGCCTGGAGGCCGGCGGGACCTATTACTGGTATGTGGCCGCCGGCGATTTTCGGGAAGAAATGAGCGTTGATTCCGAGCACTGGCAGTTTACCACCAGCGCGGGCTACAGCGGCGGCCCGGTAACGCCGGCGGCGTTGTCGGTGCCGGAAAATTTCTACGCCGTTCCCGACGACGGAGAGGTGAGGCTGTCCTGGAGCGCCGTGGACGGCGCCAGCGGGTACCGTTTATATTACCGGACAGAGAACGACCCCGATACCATTCAGGACATCACCGCGGACAACAGTGATGTGATTACGCTGCAGAGCACGGACACCCTGTATTTTCATCAAGGGTTGACCAACGGCACGATCTACTCCTATGCCGTCACGGCTTACAGCGACGCCGCCGAAAGCGGCTTTTCAGACCAGCTGACGAAAATTCCGGCCTGGGGCAATAATTATCAGCCCGACCGCTGGGACGGGGAATGGGTTTCCGGCTTTCTGGGCGCGGCACCGGTGGTTTCGGGCAGCGACGGGGACTGGTACCAGATCGAATTTAACAAAAACAATGTGCAGCTGACCATTGAGTGCCAGTTTTCAAACCAGGACGGCGACATCGACATGGTGTTGTACAACGTTTACGGCTATGAGAACGCACAAGCCTTTTCCAAAGACGACAACGAGCGGATTGATTATGCGGCTGTCGAGGCCGGTCTGTACTACATTCAGATCTATACAACACCCGGCACATCCAACCAATACGACCTGCGCTGGAGCACGTCACCGCGTTAGCGCGGTTTGCCGGCATGATATCTTTGCAGGCAAAAAACCACCGGAAAGTGGTGTCGGAACGGCGGCTTAACCGTGTTCTGGGCCAGGTGCTGCTGCTGACCTTTATTTTTTTCTTTCAGTTTGTGGTGCGCCAGATCGTAGGTCCCCTGCTGCCGGCCGTGGAGGCGGAAATGGGTCTGCGCCACACCCAGGGAGGCCTCTTTGTTTTTTCGCTGGGCCTCGGCTTTTTCATCAGCCAGCTCGGCGCGGCCTTTTTCGCCGCCCGCTGGGGCTACCGCCGCTGCATCCTGATATCCATATGGGGGTGCGCCGTTGGGGCCATGGTCCTGGGACTTGTGGATGCGCTTCCGTCGCTGTACGGGGGCTTTCTGCTTTTGGGGCTCTGCGGAGGGCTCTACATTCCGTCCGCCTTTGCTCTCTTGACGGCCATGGTACGCCCGCAGGACTGGGGCAAGGCCCTGGCAACCCACGAACTGGCCCCCAATATCGCCCTGATTGCAGTGCCGTTCATCGCGACGGCCGCCATTTCCCTGCATTCATGGCGCCTGGCTTATCTGGCCGTCAGCGGTGTGCTGGTTCTGCTGGGGTTTGTGCATGCTCTGGTCGGCACGGATGTCCCCGATCGGCCGCCGCCCCCGGATTTACGGCGCATCCGTGAAATTGCAGCCAATCCGGACTTCTGGCGTTTGGGCCTCCTGTTGAGCCTGGGCGTGGGGATCGAAACCGGCGTTTATTCCATGATCCCCCTGTTTTTGACCAGCGAAAAAGCCTTTGCGCTGGCCGATGCCAACCAGCTGCTGGGGCTGTCCCGCATACCG
>Ga0180436_10005720_pt1 | contig 10940 bp, 10 predicted proteins | sample SS_ome_2_FD_132434 | JGI IMG/M metagenome (GOLD analysis project Ga0180436, IMG submission 132434) | Hypersaline lake sediment archaeal communities from the Salton Sea, California, USA - SS_3_S_2 metaG | ecosystem: Environmental > Aquatic > Non-marine Saline and Alkaline > Hypersaline >...
TCAAGAAATATTACTTTCTGCAGATAAAATATTTCTGGAAAAAAATTCATCTAAATTTTTTCAACGTGCAAAAGGAGAAGATAATGATCAAAGGGTATTCTTTTCAATACCTTCTATTGATTCTGTACGGATAGTTTTTGATTTAGAGAAAGTCTTAATCCTTACATGTAATGATATGAATTATACAGCTTGTCATTCAATTTTTTTCGGAGATACACAACATAAAGCTTTTATCACAGAAGACGATTACAATCAAGCAGTTCCTATAGAATAGCAATACACTAGACCTCCAAGGTTTCGAAAACCTTGGAGGTCTTCTTTTGAGATTAACGTTATGGTTAACAACCAAAGATATTAGAAGCAACCATTAAACAGATTTAATTCTTTAAATAAAGGGAAATAACTGATTATGAATAAAATTTTATTGTTGTTAATTGCTGCTCTATTTGCATTTAATACAAATGTAGTTGCACAGGAATATTCTAATGATGGTTTTAAAGTTGGCGTTGGATTGGGAACGAATGAAGGGTTGAGCGAAATTGGCATGGGAACTTTATTCTCATTCGGGTATCAAAAATCAGTTTGGAAAGAACGATTAAGAATTAATCCAAACATAATGACAGGAGGTTTTTTACCTTATGCAGTCACGGATGTGGAAGATCAATATTATAGAATAACCTCACTGGGGCTTAATGGTTATTTAGATGCTTTAAAGTATAAAGCATTTTCAATATTTGTAGGAGCAGGAGGCTTTATAAATTATTCACGTGGTTTATTTGGAACCGGAGGGTGGCCGCATGAAGGAAATAACGGTTCAGAATATTTCTTTAAACTTTATTATGGAGGATATTTGGGAGGAGGAATCAGGATAAATCCAAAGAACAAAAGAATCGCTTATGAATTAACACCGATTAATGTGTGTTTGGGAAATGATTATTTTACTTTGGGATTTCTAAAATTTGGAATCGATATTAAAATAAATAAGAAGGATTAGCAGGTTGGATGGAGAGTGTTAACTGCCGACCCTTTAGCTCCGGGCGAGAGGGCCGGTAGTTAAAGGCTTTAATGGAGAGCGAAAAAAGGTCCCGGCAATTGCCGGGACCTTTTCATATCTGATATAATTGGATGCTAGGATAAATTCTTAATTCTTTCCATTGCAGTGATCACCTGGTCGCGATCGGCAAAGGCAGAAAAACGGAAGTAGCCTTCTCCGGCAGGGCCAAATCCTGATCCGGGAGTTCCAACCACATTGGCTTCATTCAGTACTTTATCGAAGAAATCCCATGAGGTCATGCTGTCTTTGGTTTTTACCCATACATATGGAGCATTCACTCCTCCGTAAACCGAATACCCGGCTGCAGTAAGGCTCTCACGCATAATTTTTGCGTTCTCAAGGTAGTAGTTGATTACTTCCTGAATCTCCTTTTTCCCTTCTTCGGAGAACATAGCCGTAGCAGCTTTTTGTACCGGGTAAGAAACCCCGTTGAACTTGGTCGATTGGCGGCGGTTCCACAAGTTGCGGACCTGGTGCTCATTTCCTTCGCTGTCGAAGGCAGTCAATTCTTTGGGAATAACGGTATAGGCACAACGGGTTCCGGTAAAACCGGCAGTTTTTGAGAAACTTCGGAATTCGATAGCCACTTTTTCAGCTCCTTCAATTTCGTAGATCGAACGTGGAATTCCATCTTCAGTAATGAACGCTTCGTAGGCTGCATCGAAAAGAATAATGCTATTGTTTTTAAGCGCGTAATCCACCCATTTTTTCAGCTCTTCATTGGTTGCAACCGTTCCGGTTGGATTGTTCGGGTAGCAAAGGAAGATCAGGTCGGGACGCTCTGCAGGAAGTTCAGGGATAAAACCGTTCGCTTCGGTACAAGGCATGTAAATGATGCCCTCGTAATGTCCGATGGCGTTGCATTCTCCGGTTTTTCCCGACATTACTGTGGTGTCGGCATAAACCGGGTAAACCGGATCGCAGATCGCGATTTTATTTTCATTTCCGAAAATCTCCTGGATATTCCCGGTATCACATTTCGAACCGTCGGAAACAAAAATATCATCAGCAGAGATGTTGATGCCATTTGCCTGGTAACTGTTTTTCGCGATGGCTTCTCGTAAGAATTCGTATCCTTGCTCCGGTCCGTATCCTTTAAAACTATGGGAATGTGCCATTTCTTCGACACCTTCGTGGAACGCCTTTACTACGCTTGGAACCAGCGGTTGGGTAACATCGCCAATTCCCATACGAATGATCTTTTTATCGGGATTTGCATCCGTAAATAACTTTACTCTGCGTCCAATTTCCGGGAAAAGATAGCCGGCCTTAAGTTTTAAATAATTCTCGTTAATGATTGCCATAATATATTGATACTTTATAAAATCGTTCGATTCTAAATTTGAGTGCACAAAGTTAAAAAAATATATTTAGAGTTGCTTATTGCTGTTGTCCCCTCAAATTTTATATATATTTTAATAATTTTGCATTTTGTTTGCCCATTGATGAACCCAAAAAGGATGGGGAGTTTCAAACAATTAATTTTTCCCGGCATTTGCCTGAAAATTATTTTGTTGGAGGGTTTATGCGGAAATTAACGAAGGAAAGGAAATCTGCTCATGAAAAACTTTTTTGTAAAATCACACGGACTTGGAAACGATTATATCGTGTTGAATGGTGAGGAACTGAGTTTTGATTTAACCACAGAACTTACTCAGCGGATTTGTGATGTTCATTATGGAATCGGTTCCGATGGAATTTTATTAAAAGTGGCAAGTGAGAAAGCAGATTTCGGCTTGCGGATTTTAAATCCGGATGGTTCTGAAGCCGAAAAGAGCGGAAACGGATTGCGAATATTTTCCAAATATTTGTATGATTATGGGTTTGCGCCAGGAAAAGAATTTAGCATTGAAACTCCCGGAGGTTTGGTCAGGGCTCATGTGGTTGAGGAGCGGAATGGCAAAGCTTTCCGGATAAAAGTGGATATGGGGCAGGCAATTTTTGAAGCCGAAAAAGTTCCGGTGACTTGTGACTCTGAAGAATGTTTTGATTATCCGGTTGCGGTTGAAGACAAAGAATACCGTATCAATTGTGTTTCTGTTGGAAATCCGCATTGTGTGATTATAAAAGATCATTTGGATGTGGATGAGCTCCTGAAATATGGTCCTTCACTGGAGAATCATCCGATGTTTCCCAACCGCATCAATGTGCAGTTTGCCAAAGTAGTTTCACCTACTGAGGTTGAGGTGCTAATCTGGGAAAGAGGAGCCGGCTACACCCTTGCATCCGGCAGCTCATCCTGTGCCGTGGCAGCAACAGTGATCAAAAAGGGATTAACGGAACGGAAACTGAAAATTAGCATGCCCGGAGGAGAATTACAGCTTGAAGTGGATGATAACTGGATGATTCAAATGACCGGCGAAGTGAAGGAAATTGCATCCGGCAAATTAAGTGATGAACTAATTTGGTAATCAGGCGGGGCAATTCAAAATGCGCATAAATTGCCCCCGAATGAGCGGGGCAGGCTGTTCAATATGAATTGCTGTTCGATTCATCGAACGGACCCTTAAATAGAAAAAGATTAATAATTTAGATATGACCGATAAAGTTTTACCATTTTCGAAAGAACAATTGGAAGCGATTGTTCAAAAATTTCCAACTCCTTTTCATATTTATGACGAAAGGGCAATGCGGGAAAATGCACAACGATTTTTAAAAGCCTTTTCGTGGAACAAAGGATTTAAAGAATATTTTGCCATAAAGGCCTGCCCCAATCCTTACCTGATGAAAGTGCTGAAAGAGGAAGGTTTTGGCATTGATTGCAGTTCATTGGCTGAGCTTGAACTGGCTGAAAAAGTTGGTTTGCAGGGGGAAGAGATTATGTTTACTTCCAATGACACTCCTGCCGAAGAATTTATCAAAGCACGCGAGCTGGGGGCAATTATTAACCTGGATGATATCCGTCATATCGATTACCTGGATAAAGTGGCCGGCTTGCCTGAGTTGGTTTGTTTCCGGTATAATCCGGGAGCTTTGAAAGAAGGAAACGTGATTATCGGACATCCCGAAGAGGCAAAATATGGTTTCACCCGCGAACAGCTTTTTGAAGGATATAAAATGCTTAAAGAAAAAGGAGTTAAGCGGTTTGGAATTCACACCATGGTTGCCTCCAACGAATTGGATCCGGGCTATTTTGTTGAAACAGCTGATATTTTATTTCAATTGGTGGCCGAAATTAAAGAGAAGCTGGATATCGAAATTGAATTTGCCAACATGGGCGGAGGAATCGGCATTCCTTATAAACCCGGGCAAAAGGGAGTTGATCTGGAAATGATGAGCAATGAGATTCAGGAAATATATGACAAGCATATTACTGCCAATGGCTTGAAACCTTTAAAAGTTTATTTTGAGTCGGGCAGGGCAATTACTGGCCCCTATGGATATCTGGTGTCCAGGGTGGAACATCTCAAAGAAACTTACAAAAAATTTGTTGGTCTTGATTCCTGTATGGCGAACCTGATGCGTCCGGCTCTGTATGGTGCATATCATCATATTACCGTGATCGGGAAAGAGGATCAACCGCACAATGTGGTTTATGATGTGACCGGATCGCTTTGTGAAAACAATGATAAATTTGCCATCGATCGTGCCCTGCCTGAGGTGGAAACAGGCGATTTGGTAGTCATTCACGACACAGGTGCACATGGGCATGCGATGGGTTTTAATTACAATGGAAAACTTCGTTCGGCGGAATTATTATTGCGCGAGAATGGGGAGGTGATTCAGATCCGGCGTGCGGAAACGCTTGCAGACTATTTTGCAACCCTTGATTTTAACGGATTAAAGAATTTCAACGTTAAATTGTAACGGTAATATTAAATCGTAAAGACCGGTGAATCACCGGCCTTTTTTCTATCTCCGGCAATGTTGTCTGGTAAAATGAATGCAAAGGTTTATAGCCTTTTGAAATTAATTCTTACAATTTTAAATCTTTCAAGGCAAGTAGAGAAAATTCATGAATTTTCTCTACAATGATTCATGGTTATGGAGAATCTATGCGTAGCGAATATGCTGTTTCCCTTGGTCAATAATGAATTAAAATCATTTCGAAGATGAGCACAACGATACAGGATGAAATCCGAAAAGCTGTTGAAGTATTGAATAAAGGAGGAATCATTCTTTATCCAACAGATACCATTTGGGGAATAGGCTGCGATGCAACCAATCCGGATGCAGTGAAACGGATTTACGAAATAAAAAAGCGGGAGGATTCCAAAAGCATGTTGGTGTTGATGGAAAATCCCAATTTATTGGAACGTTATGTGGAAGAGGTCCCGGAAGTAGCCTGGGATCTGATTGAATATGCCGATAAACCGATTACGATTATTTATCCCGGAGCAAAAGGATTGGCAAAAAATCTGTTCGCCGAAGACGGAAGTATTGGCATCCGGTTTACCCGTGAAGAATTCTCCTCCCGGCTGATTCAACAATTTCGGAAACCGGTCGTTTCAACCTCTGCAAACATTAGCGGGGAACCTTCCCCAAAACATTTTAGGGAAATTAGTGAAGCGATTAAGAATGCAGTGGATTATGTCGTTGACTGGCGGCAGGAAGAGCAGGATAATCCGAAACCTTCGAGTATTATGAAACTGGGGATTGGCGGGCAATTTACCATTATCCGACCGTAAAAAACCTGACAGGTCTGGAAGACCTGCCTGGTTTAAAATATCTTTCGCAGATTTATTGCATTTCCTTAATTCTTCCCGATCCCATTACCTTGGAGTCGATAGCAGGTCCCCCTTTGTAGTAAACATTCCCGGAACCGGCAATGCGGACGTTCAGGTTATCAATGGTGTGGGTTGAGACGGAGCCGCTGCCTGCAATTTTAATAGTTGTATTCCTGGACGGAAATTGAGCCGCTTTAATGTCTCCGGAACCGGAAATCATGGCTTCAAAATTATCGGCGGTTTTATTGCTTGAGAGGACAATGTCTCCGGAACCGGAAATCGCTGCTTTTACCTTGTCAGCTTCAAGCCGGGCAAGCCGGATATTCCCGCTTCCGCTAATGGTAAGATTAATGATCACCGATTTAATTTTATCTTCGGCAAGAATATTTCCGCTTCCTGAAACAGATAAAGACTGAATGTCTGGAATAGTAATCGAAACATCAATATTCCCAAGAGATTTGCTCCTCGACCATTTCGATTTAATATCCTGGCGAATAACCAGTGTTCTTCCCTTAACCTCTGTAACAATATCTTTTAAGGCTGATTCCTGTGCTTTAACGACAACAGATTGTGTCTTTCCCTGAACCAGGTGAACGTTGGCATGCAGTCGAAGGGATATTTCTGTGAAAGCGGAAAGTTGTCTTTCTTCTTTCACAATTTTTTCTGCTGATGCTGAAGTTGTTATCAGAGCAAGCATCAACACAACCATTGAACTAAAAATGTATTTTATCATATTTAAATTATTTAATAAAACTTACAATTTATTTTTACCACAAGCATAAATGGGTGGATTCTATAATGCTGAGATCGATTTAAAATTTGCTGAAATGCAACAATTTGAGGGCTAATGCCATTTGTGTAGATTTTAATTTTTCAACAATTTTGCCCTTCTGTAATTTACAAAAAATCTGACTTTAATATGGATGAAAGTTTTTTATTTCTACCCATTCAAATTCGATTTAACGACATTGATCCCTGGGGACATGTTAATAATGCCGTCTTTCAAACTTATTTCGACCTGGGCCGGCTTCAGTTTTTTGATACTTTGTTTGGGAAATCATCTATTCAACGGGAAAACGGACTAATAATTGCCCATAGTGAAACAGATTTTTATGAACCTGTATTGTTGAACGATTCAATTGGGGTTAAAACCCGGTTAAAAAAGACAGGCAACAAAAGTATCACGCTCAGACAGGAAATTATTGACAGGGACACCAACATGGTGAAAGCTTGTTCAATATCGGTTCTGGTATGTATGAATTACCATGCTGGAGAATCTATCCAAATTCCGGCAATCTGGAGAAAAAAACTTGCAAGAATGCATAAAACGGATGAGGCTGAAATTCGTTAATCATTCAATTCGATCAGTCCTTCCGGACAATCCAATAGCATTTCCCGTTTTTTTTCATCCATGGAAATAATTAACTCATCAGCAAGGGGCAGAATAATTTCTTTGCCTTCTTTTTCGACGGTAACGACCAGGTTGCCCGAATAGTCGTTAACTTCAGTAATTACTCCCAAATCTCCCTGAGTTTGGTCGGCCACTTTAAAGTTCAAAAGATAGGAGGGGGTTAATTCCTCTTCACCCTGAACGATATCCTCCTGGAACACAAAAACTTTGCAGCCTGTTATTCTTTTTGCACTTTCCTGGTTGTCAATGTCTTCAAAATGAATATACGCAGACGTATCGCTTTTAAAACGAAGGCCTTCCTCCGGGATAAAAAAAGGAACCAGCCCGTTTTCAATATCCAGAAAAACCCATTCGATTTCTTCCAGGGTAAGATCCATTCCCGGATCAAAAACCAATTCAACTTCTCCGGATAAAGCATGAGGCTTCCGGATGTAACCCAGTTGAACGCAATCGCTTTTTAAAATTTCTTTTTTCATTATGGTGTAAAAATAAGAAAGGCGCCGGATTATTTCCGTCGCCTTTAAATTTTTTATCACAGCACTGACTGCAAAAAACAGAGGATGTGAAAAGCAGTTTTACTCTGCAGCACCTTCTTCAGCCTGCTCTTCAGATGACGCTTCAGTTTCGCCTTCTTCCGATGTGCTGGCTTCAGCTGCAAGCTCTGCATTTTTCTTTGCAATAGCTGCAGCACGTTCTTCGCTAACTTTAGCTTCAGCTTCCAAACGAGCTTTCAATTCGGCATCTTTTTCGGCAGAAAGTTTATCTACCTTAGCCTGAATGCGTGCTCCTTTATCCGCTGCCCAGCTTTCGAAACGTTTTTCAGCTTCCGCTTCATCAAAAGCTCCTTTTTTTACTCCCTCAAGAAGGTGTTTTTTCATCATTACCCCTTTGTAAGAAAGAATTGCTCTTGCTGTGTCAGTTGGTTGAGCGCCGTTTTGTAGCCAGTTCAAAGCCCTGTCAAAGTTAAGGTCAATGGTAGCAGGATTGGTATTCGGATTATATGACCCGATTCTTTCGATAAATTTACCATCCCGTGGCGCCCTGCTATCTGCAACAACAATGTGATAGTAAGCATAACGCTTACGACCGTGTCTTGCTAATCTGATTTTTACTGGCATTACACTAAAATTTAATATTAGTAATTTGAAAATGTGGCGCAAAGATAAAATAATTTTTAATACGTAGCCACGAATGCACGAATGAAATAATGAAAGAATGAGTGAATGATAGAATAATATTGCTTAATCATCATCCTGTGTGTTTCACTGCAATATTGTTGTGATTAACATGCAGATGAAAGAATCTGTCAGGATTCAAATGTCTATAGCAATAAATTTACCTGGTGACATTCGACCCGGAATGGTTGTAGACAGAGTTGACGACGATGTGGGAAGACCTGGAAACCGTTTAAATGAACTTGAAATTCAACTCCCTGGAGCTGATACCCGATTAATTACTGTAAAAACAATTCATAGGAATATAATCCCTTTGGGGAAAGTATATCTATAGCTAAAGCAACCCCGTTACCATAAGTCCCTTAGGACGGGATTGAGTTGAAACCAAAAAATAAGGACCATAAAACTATATCGCCCCTGCCGGGGCTTTTTTTATGCGTGCCCGGGGAGTGCTATAGCTATTTCGTCCTTAACAGGACTTTATGCAGGTTGTCTTCATTATTGTATAAAAGCAATAATGGGAGATCCGTAAGCAGTGCAGGTAGGATTAAAATCCGTGTGGGAAGAGGCGGTTTTTTATTCGCGATGGATAAAATACTTTAACGTTTAACTCCATCCCCAATTATTCCGCGATGACCTTTTCAAAAGAACTCTGTTTTATCCCGGTTTTTCACTCCTCCAAGCATCGGTTTTGAAATACCTCCCACAACATTTTCACCCATTTTAAAATTGGGATCTTGATCGGGATTTGAATTTAATTACCTTTACAAACCGGAAGATATTCCGGCGTTGTTTTTCTAAGTTGTTCAAAACCATTTCGTTATACTATGATTCCTTTTACGCATTTACACGTCCACTCTCAGTATTCAATTCTTGACGGGGCGGCAAGTGTGCCCGGTCTTGTTACCAAAGCAAAGGCCGATGGCATGACTGCTTTGGCCATCACCGACCATGGAATGATGTTTGGTGTAAAAGAATTTTTTGATGTCTGTAAGAAGAATGGCATCAAACCGATTCTTGGTTGTGAGACTTACGTTGCGGTAAGGGGCATGGAACAAAAAAGCACCAAAGAAGACCGCTCCGGCGATCACCTTATTATGTTGGCAAAAAATGAGACCGGCTATTATAATCTCCTGAGAATGATTTCAGAGGCTAATACCCGGGGAATGTATTATAAGCCGAGGATCGATAAGGATTTGCTAAAAAAATATCACGAGGGAGTGATTGTTTCTTCAGCATGTTTGGGGGGAGAAGTGCCTCAAAAAATTATGCGCGGCGACATTGAAGGGGCCGAAGAGACCGTCCGATGGTTTAAAGAGGTTTTTGGCGACGATTATTACCTGGAGCTTCAGCGCCATCCGAATTATGATCCCCGGTTGCGCGAAGAGATCTGGATGAACCAGCAGAAGGTCAACAAAGTGATTCTCGAATTGGCCCAAAAGCACAAGGTGAAAGTGATTGCGGCAAATGATGTTCACTTTATTAACGAAGAGGATGCCGATGCACACGACTTGTTGATTTGTTTAAATACCGGGAAGGATCTGGATGATCCCAGCCGGATGAGATATACCAAGCAGGAGTGGTTTAAAACCACTGCTGAGATGAATGAACTTTTTAAAGATATCCCCGAAGCCCTGGAAAATACGCAGGAAATTGTGAATAAAGTGGAAGTTTACGAGCTGAATTCCAATCCGATTATGCCTGAGTTCCCAATTCCTGAGGAATTTGGAACCATGGAAGAGTATCAGCAAAAGTATTCGGAAGAAGATTTGACCAGGGAAGTTGGAGGTGAAAAAGCGTACCAGCGTTTGGGTGGATTCGAGAAAGTGCTTCGAATCAAATTTGAAAGCGACTATTTGAAACACCTGGTTTATGTTGGCGCTGAAAAACGATACGGAGAAGAATTTGCAGGAGAGAAGAAAGAGCGGATCGACTTTGAGTTGATGACAATAAAAACCATGGGTTTCCCCGGTTACTTCCTGATTGTTCAGGATTTTATTCAGGCCGCCCGTGATATGGGCGTAATTGTGGGGCCCGGTCGTGGTTCTGCGGCAGGTTCAGCCGTTGCTTATAGCATTGGGATTACCAATGTCGATCCCATTAAGTACGACCTGCTTTTCGAACGTTTCCTGAATCCCGATCGTATCTCCATGCCCGATATCGATATCGACTTCGATGACGATGGCCGGCAAATGGTCCTCGACTGGGTAACCGAAAAGTACGGGCAGGACAAGGTGGCGCACATTTGTACTTTTGGAACTATGGCAGCCAAACTGGCCATTCGCGATGTTGCCAGGGTGCTTCGACTTCCTTTGCCGGAAGCCGACCGTTTGGCGAAAATGATTCCGGAAGCACCGAAAATGACGCTTCAAAAAGCTTACAAGGAGAATCCGGAACTAATTAAGGAGAAGTCATCCGATAATCCGCTGGTTTCAAAAACGATTCAATTTGCTGAAACCCTGGAAGGATCGGTTCGTCAAACCGGTGTGCATGCCTGCGGGATCCTGATTGGCCGCGATCCGCTGGAAGAGAATATTCCGGTAATGCCCACTAAAGGCGAGGAGCTGCTCACCACTCAGTACGATGGGCGTTTTGTGGAAGCGATCGGGCTATTAAAGATGGATTTTCTGGGA
>Ga0180436_10005721_pt1 | contig 10937 bp, 11 predicted proteins | sample SS_ome_2_FD_132434 | JGI IMG/M metagenome (GOLD analysis project Ga0180436, IMG submission 132434) | Hypersaline lake sediment archaeal communities from the Salton Sea, California, USA - SS_3_S_2 metaG | ecosystem: Environmental > Aquatic > Non-marine Saline and Alkaline > Hypersaline >...
CACCGACGGGGAGGATGGCCCGACCGATGCCGCCGGGGGCCTGGTCGACGCGGGCGTGGCCGCCGCGACCGCAAGGCTCGGGCTCGATCCGGCCGTGGCGGTCGCCCGCTGCGATGCCCTGCCGCTGCTCGAGGCGACCGGTGGCCTGCTGAGAACCGGACCGACCGGCACCAACGTCGCCGATGTGCGGATCGTGCTCAGGCGGTGAGCGGCCCGCACCCGGGACGCTCACGCTCACGCATCAGACATCACAGAGCCTGACCGCCTGCTCCAGGCCGGCGAGCGGATCCCGCGTGGGGATGAACTCCTGGCCCACGAAGCCCCGGTAGCCGACCTCGATCAGCTTTCGCATGATCGCCGGATAGGCGATCTCCTGCTGGTCGTCGAGTTCACCGCGGCCGGGATTGCCGGCGGTGTGGACATGGCCGATGAGCTCGGGGTACTCGCCGATCCGCCGGATCACGTCGCCGTTCATGATCTGCACGTGGTAGATGTCGAAGAGCAGCTTCAGCCGATCCGAGCCGACCCGTCGGACGATCTGGGCGACCTCGTCGATGTCGTCGCCCTGGTAGCCGGGGTGGCCCTTCATGGGATGCGTGTCGTCCCGCGTGTTGAGGTGCTCGAGGCAGATCGTGACACCCTTCTTCTCCGCATGGCCCACGATCTTCTTGAAGCCGGCCACGCAGTTGTCGGCCCCCTCCTCGCGGGAAATCTCGCCGCTGGTGGGATCCTCGGCGTCACGCCACTTGAAGCCGGTAAAGGCGATCACCGCCGGGAATCCCGCCTCGGCCGCCGCGTCGATCGCCTCGGTGGTCCTCGCGATCACCTCCTCGTGATACCGCGGATTGTTGAAGCCCTTGACGAACGGCGCCCCTGGCATGCCGTTGGGCACGATCGCCGAGGTCAGGCCGTGCTTCTTGATCACCGGCCAGGTTTCCGGCGGAGCGAGTTCGACCGAGAGGCAGCCGAGCTGCTTGGCAACCTGGCAGATCTTCTCGATGCCCCACTTCTCGCCGGCGACGTTGAAGCACCAGTAGACGATCGACTGCTTGATGCTCCCGCCGCCCCCCTCCTCCTCGGCCGGCTTGGCCGTGCCCGAGGTGAGCCCGGCGGCGATCGCGCCTCCGGCGAAAAGGCCTCCCGCGGCGAGGCCCTGCAGAATGTCACGGCGAAGGATGCGGTCGGCCATCAGGGGAGACTCCTGCTTGGGGTCTGCGGGAAACGTGCGGGCAGGCGATGATCGCCATCGGGGGAACAAAACCTCCGAGAACTCCCAAGTTATCTGATTTTCATGGCGTTTCCAGGGGGTTTTGGGTAGACCACTGGCACAGGTGTTTCTCCGCCACCGTCTCACAGGCTCACTTTTCGCCCATGCCCTCACTCAAGCGAATCCTCGTCACCGGCGGGGCCGGCTTCCTCGGCAGCCACCTCTGCGAACGGCTGGTGGACGCGGGCCACGACGTGATCTGCGTCGACAATTTCTTCACCAGTCAGAAGACCAACGTCGCCCACCTGCTCGGCTGCGGCAACTTTGAACTGCTCCGCCACGACATCATCCACCCGATCTGGCTGGAGGTCGACGAGATCTACAACCTCGCCTGCCCGGCGGCTCCCGGCCACTACCAGTTCAATCCGATCAAGACGATGAAGACCTCGGTGATGGGCGCGATCAACGTGCTCGGCATGGCCAAGCGGTGCCGGGCGAAGGTGCTGCAGGCCTCCACCAGCGAGGTCTACGGCGACCCCGAGGTGCATCCACAGCCCGAAAGCTACCGCGGGGCGGTAAACCCGATCGGGCCGCGGGCCTGCTACGACGAGGGCAAGCGGGCCGCGGAGACGCTCTTCATGGACTACCACCGCCACAACGGTGTGAACGTGCGGATCGTGCGAATCTTCAATACCTACGGCCCCCGCATGCATCCCTTCGACGGCCGCGTCGTTTCCAACTTCATCCGCCAGGCGATGGCCGGCGAGCCGATCACGATTTTCGGTGACGGCTCCCAGACACGCAGCTTCTGCTACCGCGACGATCTGGTGGAGGGCATCATCCGCATGATGGACGGGCCCGACGACTTTCCCGGGCCGGTCAACATCGGCAACCCCGGGGAGTTCACGATCCGCCAGCTCGCCGAGATGACCCTCGAGCTGACCGGCTCGCAGTCGCCGCTGATCGAGAAGCCGCTGCCGGTCGACGACCCCGAGCGGCGGCGGCCTGACATCACCCTCGCCAAGGAACGCCTCGGCTGGGAGCCGACCGTGCCCCTCCGCGAGGGGCTCACGAAGACGATCGACTGGTTCAGCTCGGTGAATCTCGACGAATTCCGCGCTCCCACGCCCAACTACACATGACCGCAGCGGCAATCCCCGCCACGATGCCGATGCAGTCAAAGACCCAGTCGAGCGGTTCGGCGGCCCGGCCGAAGGCCGGCTGCGTGGCCTCGTCGATCGCGGCGGCCGCCGCGAGGACGACGAGTATTGCCAGCAGCCCCCGGCCGCCAAGTGGGCCGCGGGCCCGCAGCACCGCGGCAGTCACCAAAAGCCCCAGCAGGCCATAGGCCCCGAAGTGGAGCAGCTTGTCGGGCGGTGGTGAGGGTCCGAGGAAGTCCTCGGGGTTGGGGTAGTGGGTGGCGAAGACGAGCACCACCGCATAGAGGCCGGCGGCAGCGGCAAGGCGGCGTCGCCAGGGGCGGGGCGAAGCCGCGGAGGGGGGAAAATTGCGGTGGGGTGAACCCACAGATCGAGCCTTTCGTGGCGGTGCCGGGCTCGCGAGCCGGCGAAGCACCGCGGCCCGGCAAATTCAGACGGCGGTTGTACGCGAAAAACCCCCGGGAACACATCCTCTTTTTTGCCCTTCGCCGGCGACGCCGATTTCGCTACCGTCCCGCCGCGAATCGGATCCCAGACAGCCCGGACCCCCCAGGAGCCATGCCGAGCCATGGACCGCAACATGGACCGCAAGGAACTCACCGCCGTCGTCCTTGAACTGCTCGAGAAGGAGACAGGCGAGACCTACCCCGACCTCGAGGAATCGACCTCGCTGCGGGAAGGCCTCAGCCTCGACAGCCTGGACATGGCCGGCCTGGTGCTCCACATCGAGAGCCATTTTGGGATCCAGATCGAGACCGATCTGCTCGAGCGGATCGGCACCGTCGGCGACCTGCTTTCCATGCTCGAAACCAAGCTCGCCGCGAAGGGCCACGGCGAATCCGGCACGAAGGCGGCCTGAACGGACCGCCGGCACCCGTCAACTCGGCTCCAGGGGCGGCAGTGATATCCTCGCGGCAGGCATCCCGACATTCCGCGGTTGGCATCGTGGCCGCCGCCGTGGTCGAGCCATCACTGGCCTCGATCGACTCGCTCCGCCGAGCCGACGACGTGGGGCCGCCACTGCCGCCGCGGTTTCTGCGGCATGCCGACCCGCAGACGGTCGCAGCCGTGCGGGCGGTGCAGCAGGCCGCCGGCCGGCTCACCGAGGATGCCCGCCTTCCCGGGGACTCGCTGGAAGGTCACGGCGTGATCGCAGCCGCGTCCCGCCTCGGGCGACCCGCAGCCGGGCGGGCACTCGACGGCTTCGCCTCCAGCGGCGGCATCGCCGTGCCGACCACGATCGTCCCGCAGTGCTCGCTGCATGCGGTGGCAGGCGCGGTGAGCGTGGCCTTCGGGATGCACGGGCCGAACATCGGTATCGGTGGCGGGCCGGGAGCGGTTGCCGAAGGCCTGATCGCGGCGGCCAGCTTCGCATGTGACCCCCGCCCGACCGGCGGCGTGGCCGGCTGGTGGCTCGTCTTCACCGGATGGGAGTGCGAACCGCCGCTCGACGTCGCCGGCACCGCGGCAGCCGATCCGCTGGTGCGGGCAGTGGCCCTTTGCGTCGTTCCCGCCCTGGCAGAGGAGGGGGATTTTTTCGGATCGGTCGCGATCACCCCCAGCGGCGGCGAGACCCCGCGGGCTGACGCGGCCGGTGATCCACTCGCCGCCCTCGCCGCCGCGGTCCGCGATCGCCGGCCGTGGAGCCTGCCCCTGCCCGGTGGTGGCACCGCGACGATCATCCCCTCCGCAGCACCACGCCGCGCACGGGAGGCCGCATGAGCGACAGGCAACCTTCCGGCTGCGGCGACGCAGCAATCACCGGCATCGGGATGGCCACGCCCCTCGGCCACGACTTCGAGACCGTGGCCGACGCCCTGCTCGCCGGCCGCTCGGGTGTCTGCGAGATCGACCCCTGCGGTGCCACGCGGGAGCCCCGCCAGTTTGCCGCCCCGGTGAAGGCCCTCCCCGATCTCCCGCTCGACCCGCCCCCGTGCGACCGGCTCGAGCTGCTCTGCACGACCACCGCGATGCGGGCCCTGGCTGACGCCGGCCTCACGCCGGGTGATGGCTGCCGGGTGGGCATCGTGCTCGGGCAGGGGGCGGAGCAGCTCAAGGGCTGGGAGGCCGATTTCCTCGCCGGCGGCCGAACGGTCTTCGAGGGCCCGCACGGACCGACGATCGTGCAGCGGATCGCCTCGCGGCTGGGACTCACCGGCCCGGCGGTGTCGGTAGCCGCCGCCTGCGCCTCAAGCGGCTATGCGATCGCGATGGCCCGGGCCTGGATCGCCACCGGCCTGGTTGATGCGGTGCTCGCCGGCGGCTGCGATGTGATCAGCCCGCTGGGGCTGGCGGCCTTCTACAACCTGCGGGCCCTCTCTCGCCGTGGCGACGACCCCGAGCGGGCCTCCCGACCCTTCGACCGGGATCGCGACGGATTCGTGATGGGGGAGGGCGGGGCGGTCTTCGTGCTGGAGTCGCCAGAGCGGGCCCAGGCGCGGGCCGCGACGCCCAGAGGACTCGTCTCGGGTGTGGGCACAAGCAGCGATGCCTCCCACATGGTGGCCCCTTGCGAGGATCCCACCCAGGCCGCCCGGGCGATCCGCCTGGCGATGGCCGATGCCGGCATCACTCCCGAGGAGATCGACTACATCAACGCCCATGCCGCGGGCACGCCGGTGGGCGACGCGGCCGAGGCGGCGGCGATCCGCCTGGCCCTCGGCGAGGCGGCCGATTCGGTGCCCGTGAGTTCCACCAAGGGTCTCTCGGGCCACCTCGTCAGCGGCGCCTCGGCCTTCGAGGTCGTCGCCTGCCTGACCGCCTTTGCCCGCGACGCGATTCCCGCCACGGCCAACCTCGAGCATCCCGACGACCGCTGCCGGCTCGACCATGTCGCCGTCCAAGCCCGGCCGGCGAGGGTCCGCACGGCCGTGAGCAACTCCTTCGGCTTCGGCGGAGCGAATCTCGCGGTTGTCTTGCGGGCCGCCTGAACCGACAGCCAACGAACCGTTTTCCCACGACCGACTTCCCCGTCACCGTTTCCCACGAAAGGAGCCCTCATGCCCGCCACTGACACCACCCCGCCGCTCGCCGCCGCCGATCTTGCCGACCTGCTCGCCCGGCTCGTCGCCGACTGGCACGAGATCGAGCCGGGCCACGCCGAGCAGGGACTCGCCGGCCGTGTCTGCGATGTGCACCGCTTCAACTTCCTGCTCTGGCACGAGGAGGACATCGCCCGCTCGCCAGACGTCAGCGACACGCGGATCGCCGAGGTCAAGCGGGCCATCGACGGCTACAACCAGCGTCGCAACGACGCGATCGAAAAGGCCGACGACTGGCTCGTCGAGGAACTCAGCCGCCGCGGCATCGAGGCGGCCGCCGGGGCCCCCGCCGCAACTGAAACCCCCGGAGCCGCCCTCGACAGGCTCTCGATTCTCGAGCTGCGTCGCTACCACATGAAAGAGCAGCTCGACCGCGAGGATGCCACCCCCGAGCACCGCGAGAAGGTGGCCGGCAAGCTCGTTGTGCTCGACCTCCAGCGGGAGCACCTCGTGGAGTCGATCGATCGACTGCTCGGAGAGATCTTCGAGGGCACGAGGCCCCTGCGGGTGTACCGCCAGATGAAGATGTACAACGATCCCTCGATGAACCCCTATCTTTACAAGTCGGGGCAGGCCGGGGCGGACAAGGCCGCCTGAGGGCTTGTGGAAAAAGCCTGGCTGGCCCCCTGCCCGCGGACGCGGGCGAACAAAGCCCGCTCGAGCGGCGTCGCTCGAGCGGCTGTGATATACCGAGGTTTTGCCCGGAGCAGGTGACTGCCGGACCGAGAGCGGCCGGAAGTTCATCCGGCAGAGGCTCGGCCGATGAACCACGTCGATCAACTCTTGCGAACCCACGCCCCCTGGGCGTTGGGTGATCGCCGTTGGCCGCTGACGCCCTTCGAACGTTTCATGTGGGGCGACGACCGGCCGCAGTTCCCGCTGGTGTTTCAGGTCAGCCTCTGCTTTGAAGGTTCACTCGATCCCGAGAAGATGCGAGAGGCCTTCCGCTTTGCGGTCGGTCGCCATCCGCTGCTGCGATCGACGATTCAATCCGCTGGCCGCGCGGCCACCTGGGTGGCCCCGGCGGAAGGCTGGCCCGAACTTGGCCTGCTTTCGCAAGGCTGCCCGAACGAGCCCCCCCTGGCGGCGATCGACCTGACGCAGTCGCCGGGGCTCCGCGGCTGGATGCGGGAAACGGCCGCCGGCTGGGAGGTCAAGCTTGTGTTTCACCACGCCTGCTGCGACGGGCAGGGGGCCCGCATGTTTATCCAGGACCTGGTTCTGGCGTATGCCGTCGTGCGGGGCGCGAGCGGGCATCACGCACCCTTTTTCCCGATCGACGTCGCGGAACTTGATCGCCGCGGCAGCTACCCGCCGACGCTCGGCCGGGCCCGCACGCTCAGCTGGAGGCTGCAGAACGTGTGGCAGTTTTTTCTGCGGCGGCCGCAGCCGACCGCGAGCAACACCGTCGCTGGGGCGGCGGCCAAAGACGACGCGAGCGGCGTCGGCTTGTGTTCGCACACGTTTTCCGCCAAAGACGCCGCCGAATTGCGGGACCCGCAGCGGCGGGACGGGGTGAGCCTCAATGCTGTCGCCGTGTCGATCCTCTTTTCGTTGATCGGCGAGTGGCAACGGAGCCATGGGGTGAAGCCGCGATCGTGGGTGCGGATCTCGGTGCCGTGCGACCTGCGGTCCCGCGAGGATGAACGGATGCCGGCGGCGAACCGCTACACCTACGTGTTTCTCAATCGTCGGGTTGCCGCCTGCGGCAGCTGGGCCGATCTGCTCGGCGGGGTGCAGGCGGAACTCAAGGAACGGCTGCAGACCCGTTTTGGCGTGAACTTTCTCTCGAACCTCGAGATGCTGGCCAGCCGGCCGGGGCTGATGCGGTGGGCGCTCGGTCGCGAGACCTGCTTCTCGACCGCGGTCTTGACCAACCTCAGCGACCCTTCACGACGGCTCCGCAAGCGGCTTCCGGTCGATGATGATCACTTCTTCTGTCTCGACGGAGCCCGCTGCCACGACCTCCGGGTCTGCACGCCGCCGCTGCGTCCGAAGACCCACTGGGGCATCGGCATCTTTGAGTATGCCGGACGGATCACGATCACCTTTCGCTACGACACCTCGACGATCACCGCAGCCGACGCCGAACGGATGCTCGCCCGCTACATCGAATGCTGGCAGGAATGGCTGACGGCGACGGCCGGCAGCGGCGTCATTGCGACCGGGTAACGTTCTTGCGGGGCTTCTCGCCACGGGCCTTCCGCTTGGCCATCGCCTTGGTGAACTCGTCGAGCGAGATCCCGCCGCTGCCGTCGGCATCCATCCGCTTGAAGATCTTTTCGGCCCGTGCAGCCGCCTTCTCAGGCAGTCCCTGCTCGAACTCCTCGAAGGAGAGCGTGCCGTCTCCGTTGAGGTCCCGCTTCTGAAAGATCGCGTCGGGGGACCGCTTGCCCCCGCCTTTGCCCTCACCCTTTTCGGCGAAGGCCAGTCCGCCCGTCACCAGGCCGCCCATCACCAGGCAAAGCACCGCCAAGCCGGCAGCACCAAGGTCGCGGCACATGCCGCCTCGGCTGAAGTCATGAAAGCTGGAGTCGTGAAAATGGTTGACGCGAAACATAGGAATTCCTCACTGGTTTCATGCACCCCGCCGCGAGGGCGCCGTGGTTCTCACCGGGCGGCCCGCTGCCGGCCCGGGAGAAGTGAAACGGCCCGCAGGCCGGAAGGTTTCGCAACCCTCCCTCGAAGGGCCGCCTGCTGGCGGTGACAGGCCTGCCGCGGGGAAACTACGATAGATGTCCATGTCGCGAAGGATTCGCCGTTCACCGTGCTCCCACGTCGGGCTCGGCCTGCTTCTGCCACTGTGCCTGGCCGCGGCGGGCCTGCTCTCGACCGGTCTGCTCTCGACCGGTCTGCTTCAGGCGGCCGGGGCAGCCGAGAATCCCGAGATCGCTGCTCCCCGGCCGATCACGCTTCAGGAGCGGGCCGACCACTATTTCGGCGCCTATCTCGTCAAGCCGCTCGAGACGGTCTTCTTCTGGGAAATTCCGGCGATCAACATGCCGATCGTCGTCGCCTGGCTGCTGGCCGGAGCGATCTTTTTCACCCTCCGCATGAAGTTTGTGAACCTGCGGATGTTCGGCCATGCGATCGAACTGGTTCGCGGCAAGTACGACGATCCCGACGCGGCCGGCGAGGTGAGCCACTTCCAGGCCCTTGCCGCGGCCCTCTCGGCGACCGTGGGGCTGGGCAATATCGCCGGCGTGGCGATCGCCATCGCTACCGGCGGTCCCGGGGCCACCTTCTGGATGATCGTGGTGGGCCTGCTGGGGATGTCGAGCAAGTTCACCGAGGTCACCCTCGGCCAGCAGTATCGGCACATCCGGCCTGACGGCTCGATCATGGGCGGGGCGATGTACTACCTTTCCGAAGGCCTGGCGGCCAAGGGCCTGCCACGGCTGGGCAAGGTGCTGGCGGTGCTCTTCGTGCTGCTGTGCATCGGTGGATCGCTGGGCGGCGGCAACTCATTTCAGGTCAAGCAGGGGCTTGACCAGATCAAGACTGTGGTGCCGATCTTTGCCGAGTATCCCTGGGCCTACGGCCTGACGATGGTCGTGCTCGTGGGAATCGTGATCATCGGCGGCATCCGGCGGATTGCCAGCGTGGCCGACAAGATCGTGCCGGCGATGTGCGGCGTCTACGTGGCGGCCTGCCTGTGGGTGATCTTTTCCAACCTCGATGCGATCCCCGAGGCTTTGACGAAAATCGTGGCGGGGGCCTTTTCCCCGGATGCGGTGAAGGGCGGCTTTCTGGGCTGCCTCGTGATCGGCATTCGCCGGGCCGCCTTCTCCAACGAGGCCGGCATCGGCTCGGCGGCAATCGCCCATTCCGCCGCCAAGAGCGACTACCCGGTGCAGGAGGGGATCGTGGCCCTGCTCGAGCCCTTCATCGACACCGTGGTGGTCTGCACGATGACGGCGCTGGTGATCGTGATCACCGGCGTCTGCAACGACGATGCCTGCGCCGCCTTCGTGGCCAAGAACCAGGGGGCCGCCCTGACCTCCGCCGCGATGCAGCGAGAGCTCTCCTGGTTTCCCTACGTGCTGGCCGTTGCGGTCTTTCTGTTCAGCTATTCCACGATGATTTCCTGGAGCTACTACGGCGAGCGGTGCTGGACCTGGCTGTTCGGCGAATCGTTCACGGTTCTCTACCGGCTGCTTTTCTTGAGCTTCACCTTTCTCGGCTCGGTGGTCACCGCCGACAAGATCCTCGACTTCTCCGATTTGATGATCCTGGGAATGGCCTTCCCCAACATCCTCGGCGTGGTGCTCATGGCCGACGTGGTGGCGAGGGGGCTGGCCGATTACCGGGCCAAGCTCGCCTCGGGCGAGATCCGTCCCCACGCCTGACTTCTCCCCGCGATGAACGACAGCCCCCACATTCCGCATCCCCACCTGCACCCACGTCCGCCCCGGCTCACGATGGTGATGGGCCTCACCCGGTGGTTCAGCATGGTGACGGTGCTCTCGTCGCTGGTGGGGGCGTTGTTGATGTTCGTGATCGGGGCGGCCAACACCGCCGAAGCGGTGATGCGGTATGCCGGCATTCATCCCGATCCCACCGCCTCACCGCACCCGAGCCCCCGTCCCGCGGCCAACCTGCTGCTTTTGGAGTCGCTCGACAACGGGCTCACGGGACTGACCTTTCTCTACTTCGCCTACGGCATCTACGCCCTCTTCCTGGCCAAAGTCGCCACCGAGGAAACCGCCCCTCGGTGGCTGACCGTGAAGACGATTTCTGACCTCAAGAAGACGCTTCTGGAGGTGGTGGCGGTGCTGCTGGCGATCATGTTCGTGCGAACGCTCGCCGAAAGGCTGCTGACGGGTGATCTCACCTGGCAGCTGATGGTGATCCCAGCCTCGATTCTGGCGATCGCGATTGCGGCGAAGCTGATGTTCAGCGAGACCGGCGGAGCGGCACAGTTGTGAAAAAGGTGCCAGCCACCAAATCTGGGCAATCTGCGGAGGAGTCGCAGTTTCAGCCTTTGGCCGAACGAGACTGACGGGCAACTCTTCTCAGGCCGGCGAGTTTGCTTCGATCCGGCGCGGCCGGCCCCTCGGCTTGAGAGTCGCGGCGAGATCGAGTCGCCCAGCGACCTGCCTGACCCACTCGTCGTCGCCGAACGGCCGTCCGCGATTGGAGCAGAGCCGCACGCTGGCGAGCTCCCCCTCGGTCTGCGGACGATTCACCCAGTCCACCCACGCATCGCCGTGGCGATCCGCGGAAAAAGGCACCGGCCACGTCGACAGCGGCACCGGATCGGTCGAAGATCGCTGCCCCAGGCTCGACCATGGCCAGTCTTCTGCTCGCGTCACCAGGTTGGCACGCAAGGCGTTGCGTTCCACGTAACGGACGACGGTCAAAAAATAGTGGTCCGTTTGAATCGGAAACGATTTGAAACGTCCTTGGTACAGGTGGCCGTATCCGACTTCACCGTGGGCCGATTTCCATCGCTTCACGTGGAGATTGGTCAGGTGCTGGACAAAAGCCGACAACTCGCCGTCGCGCTCTGGCCAAAGCACCATGTGC
>Ga0180436_10005724_pt1 | contig 10932 bp, 9 predicted proteins | sample SS_ome_2_FD_132434 | JGI IMG/M metagenome (GOLD analysis project Ga0180436, IMG submission 132434) | Hypersaline lake sediment archaeal communities from the Salton Sea, California, USA - SS_3_S_2 metaG | ecosystem: Environmental > Aquatic > Non-marine Saline and Alkaline > Hypersaline > Sediment...
AAGACGATGGAAGAGCACCTCCGTTTCGCCATCTGTTACTGGCACACCTTCTGTGGCACGGGCGCCGACCCGTTCGGCCCGGGAACGCGGAACCATCCCTGGGCTGTCGGCGCGGATGCCGCGCAACGCGCGCGCGACCGCGTGGACGCGGCCTTCGAATTCTTCAGCAAGATGAACGTGCCCTTCTGGTGCTTTCACGATTTCGACCTGGCCTGGGAAGGCGGCTCGGTAAAGGAATCGGAGGAAAACCTGGCGGCGATGGTGGAGTTGGCGAAAGAGCGCCAGGACGCCACGGGCGTGAAGCTGCTGTGGGGCACCGCCAACCTGTTCTCGCACCCGCGCTACATGAACGGCGCGTCCACCAACCCGGATTTCGCCGTGCTGACCCGCGCCGCCGCCCAGGTGAAGGCCGCGATTGACGCGACCTACGAGCTGGGTGGCCAGAACTACGTGTTCTGGGGCGGCCGGGAAGGCTACGCCTGCCTGCAGAACACCGATACCCGCCGTGAGCTCGAACACATGGCGATGTTCCTGGAAAAGGCCCGTGACTACGGCCGGTCGATCGGCTTCGAGGGCACCTTCCTGATCGAACCCAAGCCGATGGAGCCGATGAAGCACCAGTACGATTTCGATGCGCAAACCGTGATCGGCTTCCTGCGTCACCACGGGCTGGACGGCGACTTCAAGCTGAACATCGAAGCGAATCACGCCACGCTGGCGGGGCATTCGTTCGCCCACGACCTGCGGATGGCGGCCGACGCCGGCTTGCTGGGCTCGATCGATGCCAACCGCGGTGACCCGCAGAACGGCTGGGACACGGACCAGTTCCCGCTCGACCTGTACGACTGCGTCCACGGCATGATGGAGGTCCTGAAAGCCGGCGGCCTGGGCCGGGGCGGCCTGAACTTCGACGCCAAGGTGCGCCGTGAATCGACCGATCCCGAAGACATGTTCATCGCCCACATCGGCGGGATGGATTCATTCGCGCGCGGTTTGCTGATCGCCGACGCGCTGCTCTCCGACCCCCGCATCGACGAGCTGTCATACGGGCGTTACCGGAGTTTCGAGTCCGGCGACGGCAAACGCTTCGAGCAGGGCGAATTATCGCTGGCCGAAATGCGCGACATCGCGGCTGCAAGCGGAGAACCGCAACGCCTTAGTGCCCGGCAGGAACTCGTCGAGAACCTCATCAACGGCGCGCTTACCTCCGGTTGACCGGCCGGCCGCGGCGCCCGCCTGCACTATCACGTGGAGGTCCGGCTGACCCGGCAAGTTGCCTGATCAACCCCCCGCTCGTGCTTCAATCAGGCACCTGAAGCGTCTCGATGTAGCCCGACAGTTCGCGGATCCTGTCCCGCGCGTAGGCATCACGCCGCACCGGGTTCCGCGCCGTGACGAAGTAGACCGACCTGAACTGTTGCTCCCAGTCCGGCATCGGGCTGCCTCCATGCGGATTGCGAACACCACTGCTGGCGATCAGGCGCTCGATCGCTCCACCGGGATACACGCCGCCGTTGTTGGCCGCGATGTGCGTCAGGTCCGGGGCGTCGATACCGAGGGCTTTCGAGGCCAGTCCATTGCCGCTCCCGTCGGCATCGTGGCACGAGGCACACAGGTTCTGGTACATGTGATCACCTGGCAGCCTTGCTGTCTGACTCCAATTCAGGGGCTCTTCCATGACCACGATTTCGGCAAAGACTGTCGCCGGAAAGATCAGCGACAAAAGAAATACGCAAAGTAATTGTTTCATCATTATTCTCCCAAGCCATTTTGATTAACGTATTGACGGCCAAGACCGCTATTGGATCGGGAGGTTACGTGCTTCTGCGAGCAGATTGTTGTTGATAATCCGGCGAAGAAATAGCGGTGGGAACCGCACTATTAAGTATAGGTCACGCAGGCACAGTTGCCGTTCGTCATCCATACACTGACTACCTGTGCCGAAAGCCCGGTTAGTCCCATTTCACCCCGATTCGTTGCCCGGACGTTTCCATAAGTGAGACCTGGGATCACCACCTCGAGGGTGTCCAATGGGTCGCAACGAGGCGCGACGAAATACGCGCCCGGGAGGTATCGAAATGTTCCGTGCCATCATCGCAGCCGCAGCGCTTGCCCTGGCGGGCGCCCCTTGCCCGGCGGATGAATTGCCCACCGTGCAGGACGTGCTCGCACGGTTCGTGGAGGCCGTGGGCGGTGCCCAGGCCCTGGAAGCCGTGAGCGAACGTCATTACAGCGGCACCATCGTCCAGGATCTCAGCTGGGGCGAACCGCAACACAGCGAGACACCGTTCCTCGCCGCGGCCGATGCACGGAGTGTCGTGCGTTACGCCGAGGTCGCCGACTGGTCGGCGCTGCCCGCCGATGACAGCACCGACCTGCGCTCCAAGCTGCGCTGGATCTTACATCCCCGTTTCGCCCTGGTCGTGGAACAGTACTTTCCCGGCCTGGAAACAGACCGCCGCGAGGTGCGCGAGGGCCACAGGGTCGTCGTTCTCGTTCCGGAGGGTCTGAAGCCCGAGTACTTCTCCCTCTATTTCGACGAGGATTCCGGCCTCCTGACCCACATCGGCTACCACAACTGGCTGGAAGACTGGCGAGAGGTCGACGGCGTGATGTATCCACACCGCTGGGTATTCGGCCGCAAAGGAGGCCACACGACCTACGTCTGGAACACCGTGGAGCGCGGACCGGCGCCGCGGGGGTAGGCAGGCGCCACAGTTGTTCCGGTTTCTCACCGGACTCACGATGTCCCCCCGAAGTCGGTAAGATATCGAACGGTTCACTCAGCCGAGGCCGGAATACCGTGGATGAACTCCAGTTACTGATCGATTTGCACAGGGACAGCCCGCGCCAGGGCCCGGGTGGGGACGATGAAACACGCCTCGCGCTCACGCTGGCCGGCTTGCGGGGGTCCTCGGGTCTGCGGGTTGCGGACATCGGTTGCGGCATCGGGGCGTCGACGCTGGTGCTGGCCAGGGAACTCGACGCGCAGATCACCGCCGTCGATTTCCTGCCGGAGTTCCTGGCCGAACTCGAGCAACGGGCGGACCGTGCCGGTGTCGCCGAGCGCATCACGACGGTTTCGGCGCCGATGGAAAACCTTCCTTTCGAGGCGGCGTCGTTCGACGCGATCTGGTCGGAGGGGGCGATCTACAACATGGGGTTCGCCGCGGGCGTCCGGGCGTGGCGCAAACTTCTCGAGCCGGGCGGTGTTCTCGCCGTCTCCGAGCTGACCTGGTTTACCGACCGGCGCCCGGAGGCGCTGCGGGCGCACTGGGCGCGCGAATACCCCGGGGTGGACACGGCATCGGCCAAGCTGGCGGTACTCGAACGCGAGGGATTCTCGCCGATCGGGTATTTTCCGTTGCCCGGGCGTTGCTGGCTCGACAATTACTACCGGCCTTTACAGCGGCGTTTCCCCGCCTTTCTCGACCGTCACGGCCATGCGGACGCCGCCCGGGCGATCGTCGTGGCGGAAGAGGACGAGATCGCGCTGTACGAAAACTATTCGGAGTTCTTCGGCTACGGCTTCTACCTGGCGAAAAAGGTGGGCCTCTGAGTCGCCCGCCGCAGCCGACGGCGCGCTGAGTCCCGCGCGACCGCGCAGGCCGGGGTGTTTTACCAGTCTACCGCCCGGCGGTTCAGCGGCATCGTCATGCAGCGGCAGCCGCCGCCCCCGCGCGACAACTCGGAGCCATGCATCGTCACCAGGGTGGGGCGGCCGGGCACCAGGTCGCGCTCCTCCGAGATGACCTGGTCCGCGCCCAGGATCTCGAAACCGTTCTTCGCCAGTTCCTCGGCGGTCGCCTGGTTGTGCTCGAAGCCGATCACGTGGCCCGGCGCCATGGCGAAGAAATTGGCGCCGGACGACCACTGTTCGCGTTCCTGGCGCAGTTCGTCCTTGCCCCCGCAGGCGATCGGCCGCAGGTCGAGACCCTGGGTGCGCAGGGCCTCGAGTACGCCCGGGTACTCGATGATCCGCTTTACCTGGTCCTGCTCGAAATGCACGTGGAAAGCCCGGCACTTGTGCAGGCCGGTAATCAGCGGCGGAAAGACCGCGCAGGCGTCCCGGTCGAGCATCGTGAAGATCATGTCGAGGTGGATCGTGGCCCGGGACTTGGGGATTTCGACCACGATGAAGTTCTGCACGCCGCCCTTGCGGGCGATCGCGCGCATCAGGGTGTCGATGCCGCGGGGTGTGGTGCGTTCGCTGTAGCCGATCACGATCAGGTCGTCGCGCAGCACCAGCAGGTCACCGCCCTCGATGGTGATGTTCTCGCTGCCGCTCTCGGTGCCGTCAAAGTAGAACCCTTTCGACCGCACTTCCGGGTGGTACTTGAAGATGGCCTTCAGCAACAGGGCCTCGGCGAAACGGGCCTTGAACGCCATCGAACCGATGATCACGCTGCGGTTGACGGCCATCACGGCGTCGCGGGTGAAAAAGGCATTGGGCAGCGGCGGCAACGCGTGGCGCAGGGGGCTGAGGAATTTTTCCAGGCTGTCCTTGCGCATCGGCGTGCCGCGGAACAGCTGCGGCGCCAGCTCGGCCTGGTCCAGGGCCTTGAGTTCCTCGGCCATCTCGGGGCAGCCGTACAGGTCCACCAGGGCGTCGATCAGCCGGCTCTTGGTGACCTCGTCGCCCAGCGCGTCCCGCAGCAGGTCTTCGAACTCGTAGACCGTCGCGACCCGGCGCAGCACGCCGGTCAACTGGTCGTGTTCGCGTTCGGCCAGCTGCAGGTTCAGAATGTCGTCGTACAACACGTCGGCCGCGCTGGCCGGGGTCATGTTCTCGATTTCCCGGCCCGGCCGGTGCACCATGACCGCGTTCAGCGGGCCGATCTCAGAGTCGATGTTGACCTGTGTTTCCTGCATGCTGTTCCCCGGGCCAGGTGGCCGCTTTTTATCGAGTTGCGGCCGATTATCCCATCGCTGGGTGACAGCGTCGAACCTTGCCACGATACAATCGTTTTCCCTTTGCCGAACGGAGCCTCCGATGCGCCTGCTGACCCGTGCCCTGCTGTTCACCCTGCTGCTCTGCAACACGGCGCTGGCCGACCCGGCCGCTGGGTTCGTCGAGATCCGCGACGCGGTTCCGGGCGTGGTGGTCGATCTACGCTACCTCACCGCCGACAACTTCGTCGGCGAGCCGATCGATGGGTACGCGGCCGATCGTTGCTACATCACCGCGGAAGCCGCCCGCGCACTGGGTCGGATCCAGCACGAGCTGGCGCACTTCGGCCTCGGGTTGAAGCTGTTCGACGCTTACCGGCCGCAGCGGGCCGTGGACCACTTCGTGCGCTGGGCCGAAGATCTCGATGATACGCGGATGAAGGCGCGCTACTACCCGGACGTGGCCAAGGAAAACCTGTTCCGCGATGGCTACATCGCGGCGCGTTCCGGGCATTCGCGCGGCAGCACGGTGGACCTGACGATCGTCTCGCTGGACGGCGGCGAGGTAACGGAACTGGACATGGGCACGCCGTGGGACTTCTTCGGCCCGAAATCCTGGCCCGCCAGCCTCGAAGTGACGCCGCAACAACGCGCCAACCGCATGCTGCTGCAGGCGCTGATGGTGAAGCACGGTTTCCGGCCGCTGGCCGAGGAATGGTGGCACTTCACGCTGGAAGACGAGCCGTTTCCTGATACCTACTTCGACTTCGTGGTGGAGTGAGCGCCCCGGCTCAGGCAGCCAGCGGCGAGCCGGCGAAGCGGCGTTCCAGCGCGCGGCTGACGAAGCTGTTCCCGCTGAGCGGGGCGATGTCGGCCAGCGCATAGTCCGCGCCCTCGCCGATCGCCCGCGCCGCGCGCAGGCCGCTCTCCACCGCAGGGCCGATGCCCTCGCACATGTCGCGCGTCGCCAGGCCGGCGGCGTCGCCGACCAGGAAGGCGTTGCCTGCGCGCACCCGGTCGACCCGGCCACGCAGGTAGTAGCTGTAGCCTTTCGGCTGCAGGTTTACATCCCGGACCAGGCCGGCCTTGTCCAGGCGTCGTATGAAGAGTTCCCAGTAGTCCCGTAATTTCCGGCCGCCGCGGCCGAGTCGGCCCGCCATGCCGCCGATGCCGACGTTCAGCTGCCCGCCGGCCTTCGGCACGTACCAGGCGTAGCCCGGCAGGCCGTCGCTGAAGAACCACAGGTGGCAGTCCGGGTCCTGCCAGTCGTATTCGAATTCCTGCTCCAGCGTGGCGGCCTGCAGCGTGCTTTCGCGCGGGTTCTCCCCGCGTAACAGGTTCCGGTAAACGGGGCAGGACGTGCCGCCGGCGCCGACCAGATACTTCGTGCGAAAGCGGTCGTCGATGACGTACTCGCCGCCTTCCTCTCGGATTTCGCGCACTTTGTGCTCCACGACCTCGGCGTCGGACCGGCGCAGCAGGAAATCGTCGAACTCCCAGCGGCGGATCGAATGCTGGCGCGAGGTGTGCCGGATCGACAGCGGGCCCCAGTGCAGGCGCAGGGTCTCGAAGGTCAGCAGGCCGTGGGGGTACTCCTCGGGCGTCAGCTCCAGGTCGCGCAGGCAGGCGGGCGTGACCCAGCCGGCGCAGAGTTTCAGTCGCGGAAACGCCGCCTTGTCCAGCACGACCACGTCGAGGCCGGCCTGGCGCAGCTTCCAGGCGCAGGTCGAGCCGCCCGGGCCGCCGCCCACGACGATGGCGTCGGCCCGCCTCATCCGGGGTACATGTAAGCGCGCGTCCGCGGCACGTCGTTGCTGTTTCCGTGCGCGAAGACGACCTGGTAGAGCTGCAGCGTGCCGGACCGGAAACCGGCCGAGGCGCCGGCCAGGTAGAGCCGCCACATGCGCGTGAAGGCTTCGTCGAAGCGCTCCGTGACGCGGTCGGCCACGGCCTCGAAATTGGCCAGCCAGTCGGCGCAGGTGCGGGCGTAGTGCAGGCGCAGGTTCTCGACGTCGAGCACGGTGAAGCGGTTGGGCTCGAAGATCGCCGCCATCTCGCCGAGGCTCGGGATGTGGCCGCCGGGGAAGATGTACTTGCGGATCCAGGCGTCGGCCGGGCGCGGGTGGCTGCGGCCGATGCTGTGCACCAGCGCCAGCCCGTCGGGTTCGAGCACGCGCTTGACCAGGTCGCCGAGCACCCGGTAGTTCGCCGGGCCCACGTGCTCCAGCATGCCGACCGAGACGAAGCGGTTGCAGCGCCGGTCGATGCTGCGGTAGTCGTCCAGCACGAAGCGCACGCGGTCGTCGAGGCCGCGCTCGGCGGCCCGCTCGCGCGCCCACCCGACCTGGGCCTTCGAGACGTTGTAGGCGTGCACGCGCACCCCGTAGTGCTCGGCCATGTGCAGCGCCAGCGCGCCCCAGCCGCAGCCGGCCTCGACCACGGTCATGCCGGGCTGCAGGTCGAGTTTGCGGCAGACGTGGTCCAGCTTCGCGACCTGGGCCGCGGCCAGGTCGGTGGCCTCGCTCTCGTAGTAGGCGCAGGTATAGACCATGTGCTCGTCCAGCCACAGGCGGTAGAAGTCGTTGTCCAGGTCGTAGTGGTGGCGGGCGTTGCGGGTCGCGCGCAGGGGCGTGTTCTGGCGCAGCGCGTGCAGCCACGATTTCAGGCGGGGCCAGTGGTAGCCGCCGGCCTGCTTGCGGCTCAGCGCGCGGGTGATCTCGTTGGCGAAGGCCAGGAAATCGCCGTGCACCTCCAGCAGGCCCTCGGTGTAACATTCGCCGAAGCCGACCGAGGGCGAGGCCAGCAGGCGCCGCAGCGCCTTCGGTTCACGGAATTCCAGCACCGCCACCGGTTCGCGCTCGGTAACAGGAAACTCGCTTTCATCCCACAGCCGGACCGCAATGTCCGGGTCGCCGACGGACTTCATCAGGCGCCGCACCAGGGCCGTGGCCGCGCCGTGGCCGGTCATCGAGTGTGTTTGCGGGGCTTCGAGCATGGTTCGATCTCCGCTGTTTGGCTCTACTTTTAACTTAGCACTTCCGCGGTGAACCCCAAAAATTCGTCGTTGCTCAATAACAATGGCATTCGCGCACTTTGGCCCTGAAGTGGTCCATCGGCATACGGGCGGGGGAGGGTTGGTGACTGAATGATATGCGGCGCAGGTGGTTTACGCGTCCACCTCCTGCGCGACCTCGGCGATAACGCCGCGCAGCCACCGGTGCGCGGGGTTGTGGTGCAGCAACGGGCTCCAGGCCATCTGCAACTCGATCTCGGGGATCTCAAACGGCGGTTCGAGCATCACCAGTTCGGCGTTGTCGCGCGCCAGCAGGGCGGCGCGGGTGGGCAGCGTGACCACCAGGTCGCGCGCCTCGGCCAGTTTCATCGCCGCCTGGTAGTGACGGGTGAACACGCGGATGCGGCGCTTGCGGCCGGCGCGGGCCAGGGCATCGTCCACCCAGCCCAGTTGCTGGACGGACCCCGGCTCGACGCCCACGCCCACACCCATGCCGGTCTTGCTGACCCAGATGTGGCTGGCGGCCAGGTAGTTTTCCAGCGTGAAGTCGTAGCGCACCGGGTTGTTGCGGCTGCACAGGCAGGAGAAACCGTCGCGCCACACCGTGCGCTGGTGCAGCGACTCGGGCAGGTCGTCGAAGCGGTTGATCACCATGTCGACCTTGCCGTGCTCCAGGTCCTCGAAGGTCACGTCGCTGGGGGTGAGGAAATCCAGGGTTATGTTGGGCGCCCGCGAGCGCATGTGGCGCAGCAGCAGCGGCACCAGCGTGGACTCGGTGTAGTCGCTGACCGAGATCCGGAACACCCGGTTGGCGCGCGCCGGCTCGAAGGCCTGTTCGGATTCCACCGCTTTTTCCACGGAGGCGACGATCTGCCGCACCAGCGGCTGCAGGCGTTCGGCGCGCTCGGTGGGGCTCATGCCGTTGCCGGTGCGCACCAGCAGGGGATCGTTGAACAGCTTGCGCAGGCGCTGCAGGCCGTTGCTCATGGCGGGTTGGCTGATGCCGAGCGTTTCGGCGGAGCGCGTGACGTTGCGTTTCTGCAGCAGCACGTCGAGGTAGACGAGAAGATTCAGGTCAATGTTCTTCAGGTTCATTCGGGTATACGATGATAGGGCTGAGTGCCGGTCACGGCGCCGCGCGCCGCCCGGCGGGCGCATAAACATGCGCCATGGATACCGTTTTTTATATTCATCAAATGAATGACGAGTATAGCACCCATTAATTAGTTTTATCTAATGTGGCTGGCTAGAATGCCAACGTAATTCGATATTCACTCGCACCGCACACCACCGAAAATCGAGCACCACGAGGGTATACCCCATGAAATATTCCGAAGAAATCGCCAAGCTGCAACGCGTCTGCGACGCTGCCGGCAGCGACTGGAACGCCATCAGTGCCGAGTCCGCCGCGCGCATGCGGTTGCAGAACCGCTTCCGCACCGGCCTCGACATCGCACAGTACACCGCCGACATCATGCGCCGCGACATGGCCGCCTACGACGCCGACACCGCCAAGTACACCCAGTCACTGGGTTGCTGGCACGGCTTCATCGGGCAGCAGAAGCTGATCGCGATCAAGAAGCACTTCGGCGGCACCGACAGGAAGTATCTCTACCTGTCGGGCTGGATGGTCGCCGCGCTGCGCTCCAAGTTCGGCCCGCTGCCCGACCAGTCGATGCACGAGAAGACCACGGTGCCCGAGCTGATCGAAGAGCTCTACACCTACCTCAAGCAGGCCGACGCGCGCGAGCTGGGCGGCCTGTTCCGTGAACTCGACAAGGCCCGCGCCATGGGCGACGGCGCCAGGGAAGCGAAAATCCTCGACCAGATCGACAATTTCGAAACCCACGTGGTGCCGATCATCGCCGACATCGACGCCGGCTTCGGCAACGAGGAGGCCACCTACCTGCTGGCCAAGAAGATGATCGAGGCGGGCGCCTGCGCGCTGCAGATCGAGAACCAGGTGTCCGACGAGAAGCAGTGCGGCCACCAGGACGGCAAGGTCACCGTGCCGCACGCCGACTTCCTGTCCAAGATCAACGCCTGCCGCTACGCCTTCCTCGAGCTGGGCATCGACAACGGCGTCATCGTGGCGCGCACCGACTCGCTGGGTGCCGGCCTGACCAAGCAGATCGCCGTCACCCACGAGCCGGGCGACCTGGGCGACCTGTACAACTCCTTCCTGGACTGCGAAGACATCGCCCACGACGAGATGAAGGACGGCGACGTGGTGCTGAAGCGCGACGGCCACCTGCTGCGTCCGAAACGCCTCGAATCCGGCCTGTTCCAGTTCCGCGAGGGCACCGGCGAAGACCGCTGCGTGCTGGACAGCATCACCTCGCTGCAGAACGGCGCCGACCTGATCTGGATCGAGACCGAGAAGCCGCACATCGGCCAGATCGGCGGCATGATGGACCGCATCAAGGAAGTCGTGCCGAACGCCAAGCTGGTCTACAACAACAGCCCGTCGTTCAACTGGACCCTGAATTTCCGCCAGCAGGTGTTCGACGCCTGGGCCGAGGAGGGCAAGGACGTCTCCGCCTACGACCGCGACCACCTGATGGACGAAAAGTACGACGACAGCGAACTGGCCGTGGTCGCGGACGAGAAGATCCGCACCTTCCAGGCCGACGCGTCGCGCGAGGCCGGCATCTTCCACCACCTGATCACGCTGCCGACCTACCACACGGCCGCCCTGTCGACCGACAACCTGGCGAAGGAGTACTTCGGCGACGACGGCATGCTGGGCTACGTCGGCCACGTGCAGCGCCGCGAAATCCGCCAGGGCATCGCCTGCGTGAAACACCAGAACATGGCCGGCTCTGACATCGGCGACGACCACAAGGAGTATTTCTCCGGCGACCGAGCCCTCAAGGCGGCCGGCGAAGACAACACGATGGGACAGTTCGACTGATTGCAATCTCTTGTGGAGAGAGACCGGGGCGGGCCAATGGCCCGCCCTCTTTTTTGGTGCACGATATAATCAGGCGTCATGAGCGCCTACCAACACACCCAGCCCGGCACGCTGA
>Ga0180436_10005726_pt1 | contig 10930 bp, 8 predicted proteins | sample SS_ome_2_FD_132434 | JGI IMG/M metagenome (GOLD analysis project Ga0180436, IMG submission 132434) | Hypersaline lake sediment archaeal communities from the Salton Sea, California, USA - SS_3_S_2 metaG | ecosystem: Environmental > Aquatic > Non-marine Saline and Alkaline > Hypersaline > Sediment...
CCGGTTTCGAGCGACATCAGGGTGGCGATCTCGGACTGCCGGGCGCGGATCAGCTCGGCCGCCTTTCGCATGATCGCGGCGCGCTCCCAGGTGCCACGCCGGCGCCAGTCGGCAAAGCCCGCCTGTGCTGCCTGCAAAGCCGCGTCGACATCGGCCTCGGTCGCCATCGCGATGGTGCCAAGCTCTTCCTCCGTCGCCGGATCGTGCACGGCCTTGGTCGCCCCGTCGCTCGCCGCGCGCCAGTCGCCGTTGATGAAAAGGCTGAGGTCTTGATACATGAAGGTTCCTTCTCAGATGTTCTGGTCGAGGTAGCGCGACTGCACGTCGTCCACCCAGTTGCCCACGTTCCAGCTGCCGTAGGCGCCCATTTCGGAAATCGGGTCACGGCCGTTGTAGACCGGGATGTGCACGAGCGAGAGCCCCTCGTGCGCATGGGCCTCGGTTAGCGCGGCTTCGAGCTCGGCCTGCGTGTGGCCGCCGAAAACGGCCTTCACCCCGGAGACCGATCCCCCCATCTGCACGTAGTCCACCGCCACGCTGTCGTTGGTGCGGAACTCCACGCCGTACTGCGCGTATTGCAACCCGGTGATCGCCGCCATCCGACGGTTGTCGAACAGCGCAATCATGCCTTTCACGCCGTGTTCGACCGCGTCGATCAGGATCTGGGGGTTCATCATGAACGAGCCGTCGCCGGTAAACGCGATGCCGTATTTCGGCGCCCGCGCGCCGGCCGCGCCGAGCAGGGCTGAGACGGCGAAACCCATGTAGGAGGCCCCGGTTTCGGTGAAGGTCTGATAGGGCGCGTCATCCTCGACGATCTGGAAGCCGTTGGCCTGCACGTCGCCGGCATCGAAGAACTTGATCGCGCCCTGTGCCTTGGCGAAGCGCGCCACCGCGCCGATCGCCGCGGGCTGGGTGAGGACTTCCCGCCCCCAGGCCGCATCCGCCATCGGCGGTGCATCGAGACGGCTTTTCTTGAACGCAGTCCACTCGGCCTTCATCTCGGCGCAGCGCGAAAGCCAGTCGGCCCGGTCGGTCTTATCGGTCGCGGCGACGAGGCGCTCGGCCACGGCGCCGATGTCACCCGGCAGTCCGACGGTGTTGGCATAATGGCTCACGTCGTCGAAATCGCCGTTGATGTTGATCACCGCCTTGGCGTTGGGGTAGCCCACGCCGGAGCAATCGGCCTGGCAGACGCCGCGCGAGCCGGCGAAGATCACCAGATCGGCCTGCTCCATGGCGAAGTTGCCGCTGATCGAGCCCTTGGACCCGCCCACGTGCATGTTCTGCGGGTGGTCGTCGGGCAGAACCCCGGTGGAGCCGGGCGAGAGCACCACGGCCGCCCCGATGTGTTCCGCCAGCGCGCGGATCGCCTCGGCGCTGCCGCGCGTCCCACCGCCGGCCTTGATCACCGGGCGCTCGGCCCCGGCCAGCAGGGCGGCGGCCCGCGCGAAGGCGTCGGCATCGGCCGGGGCGAGCCGCGGCAGGGCGAGACGGTCGGGCAGCGTGTTGAGGGCCACCTCGAGGCGGCTCGGCTGGGTGTTGATCGGCAGGAGAATGTAGAACGGCCCCGCCCGGTAAGGATGATGCACCGCGGCCGTTCCGCGCCGCAGGCATTCACGCAGCGCCTCGGGCGTGTGCAGCGTGTAGCCCTGCCCCATGAGCGCGGCGATCTTGCCGAACACGCCCTGCTCGGGCTTGGGCACCTGCTGCATGTTGTAGCCTTCACCCCAGGTCGTCTCGTCACCGTAGATATGGTAGACCCCGACGCCGTTGGAGGCGGCCGCGAGCGACCCGGCCATCGCCTGCAAACCGCCCGGACCGATCGACGTGACCACCGCAGGCGTCTCGCCATAGACCCAGGCATGCGCCGTGGCCGCATGCGCCATCTCGACTTCGTTGCGGCAGTTCACAACGCCGAGCAGCCCTTCCTCCTCGTAGACCCGAAGTACATTCCCGAGGTCCGTCGAGCCATGTCCGAAGATCGCGAACCAGGTCTTCACCCCCTGGCGCAGGAGGCCAAGCACGAGGCCTTCGGACAGCGACATCTCCTGCCTTGCCGGGACGTTGCCGGTTGCCAGTGCACTGGCAACACCACCGGCCTCGGCGACGGCCCGTGCGCGGGCGCGGATCAGTACCGTGTCGGGGGTATCCTGGGAGTCATTCGGATGGGGTGACTGAAGCACGGGCTTTGTCCTCGTTTCTGCGGGCAATCACGGTCGCGCGGGTCGCACGGAACACCTGGGTTGAAACCACCAAGACGGCCAGTCCGATGAACATGGCGGCGGGTATCGAGGCGACGAAGATGGATGGATCACCCTCGGACAGGATCAGCGCGGTTCTGAATTCGCGTTCGATCGAGGGGCCGAGGACCAGGCCGAGGATGATCGGCGTGAGCGGGATCCTGACCCGTTGCAGGCCATAGGCCAGCGCCCCCAGCACCGCCACCGAAATCACGTCGAACACCGAGTTGCGGATCGAGAACGCCCCGTAGGCGCACATCACGATGATGCCGACGGCCAGCAGATGGGCCGGCACCCGAAGCAGTTGCACGAAGAACCGGATGCCGACCAGCTGGATCGCCACCACGGCCGCGTAGGCCACGATGATCGCAATATAGATTTCGTAGATTTCGCCGGGGTTGCTGATGAACAGCATCGGGCCGGGAATGAGGCCGTGGATCAGCAGGCCCGACAAGAGGATCGCCGTCGCGGGATCGCCGGGGATCCCGAGCGACAGGAGCGGGATCATCGCACCGCCGGTCACGGCATTGTTGGCCGCCTCCGGCGCCACCACGCCGCCCATGGCACCCCGCCCGAAGCGCTCGGGCGATTTCGAGGATTTTCGGGCGTGGGCATAGGCGAGGAATGCCGCGATCGGCCCGCCGGTACCGGGGATCGCCCCGATTCCGGTGCCGAGCAGCGAACAGCGCAGCATCAGCCAGAAGTTCTTGGCGAGGTCGCGCAGCGACGGCAGTTCCGCCCGCACGTCGGCGATCGCGTCGGGCCGGCGTTCTTCCGCGTAGTGTTTCACGAAGGCGTCGATCACGTGCGGCACCGCGAAGAGGGCGATCATCGCGACCAACAGGCTGACACCCTGCTGCAACACGATCGTACCGAAGGTCAGGCGCAAGACGCCTTCCATCTCGTCGATGCCGATGGTCATGATCAGCACGCCGAGCACGCCGGCGATCAATCCTTTCAGCAGGGATTTCTGCGCAAGGCCACAGATCGTCGAAAGCCCGAAGATCAGGAGGCCGAAGGTTTCGGCCGGTCCAAACCGAAGGGCGAATTTCGCAACCGTGTCGACCGAGGCCACCATGATCAACAGGCTGACGATGCCGCCGAAGGCGGATGCGACAACGGCGGTGCCGAGCGCGAGCGACGCCTTGCCGCGGCGGGTCAACTGGTAGCCGTCAAGGACGGTTGCGGCGGCCGAGGGCGTGCCCGGGATCCCAAGCAGGATGGCCGAAACCGAGCCCCCGGTCATGCCGCCGATATAGGTGCCCAGCAGGAGGCCGATCGCCGGGGCGGTGTCGAGTGAGAACGACATCGGCACCACCAGGGCCATCGCCACCGTGAAGGTGAGCCCGGGAACCGCGCCGAAAAGCACCCCGAGCAGCGATCCGGCCAACACCGCCAGGAGCGCCGCCGGTGCCAGGGCGGACTGAGCTGCCGCAAACAAGAGATCCATTGTTCAGTCCCGTAAGTGTCGGCCGGGCCCCGGGGGGCCCGTGCGCTGTGTTTCAGAAGACCGAGATCCACTCTCCGGACGGCATGTAGGCGCCGAGGATCTTGCCGAAGGCCAGCCAGGCCCCGAAGGCGATCGCGACCGCCATTGTGCCAACGAGAAGCGGGCGTCGTTCACCAAGCGGGCCAACCAGAGCGACCGTCACCGTGACCATTGTGGCCAGAACGAACCCAATTTTCGGCATCAGCCAGCCGAAGGCGACGATAAGCCCGCAGACCACAGCCACCAGCCAGAGACGCCGGCGTATGGAAACCGACGGCCCTTCCTCCTCATCGGAATCGGGCGCCGCCGCGGCATACGGCCCGAACAGTCCTTTCAGCAGAAGCAGCGCCGACAGAACCGCCAGCGCCACTCCAAGCCAGAATGGGAACGCCCGGGGTCCGACGCTGTAGCCGGTCGGAACCGTGAGCCAGACCGCAATCGTCCATCCGATCGCGAAGAGCAGAAGTATGCTCCCCGCGATCACGTCCTGACGACGTTCGGGATGATCGGCGAACCGCGCCATGGCTTACTGCTGCTTCAGGCCGAGATCGTCCATCAAGGCCGAGATGCTCTCGTCATCGCGCGCAATGAGCTCCCCGAAGGCCGCGTGATCGGCGAAATCGATCTCGAAACCAATCGTTGCCGCGGCTTCCTTGAACTCGTCGGATTCCGCCGACGCCTTTGCGGCGGCCTCGAGCGCCGCGATCACCTCCATCGGCGTGCCCGCCGGCGCGGCGAGACCACGCCACATCGTGATGTCCATGCCCTCGGCACCGCTTTCCGCGCAGGTCGGCACGTCGGGCAGCTGGCTAACCCGGCTGGCCGAGGTCACGCAGAGAATCTTCAGCGTGCCGGCCTCGTGGTGCGAGATGAACTGGCCAGGCCATTGCACCGCCGCGTCGAGACGCCCGGCGATCAGTTCCACCGGCGCACGGCCCTGGTCATAGGGGACGTGTACCGCCATGTCGCTCAGGCCCTGCGACGCAAGGATCGCCTCGGTCGTCAGGTGGGTGAACGAGCCCTTGCCCGATGCCCCGACCTTGAGCTTGTTGCCGCTTTCCTTGATGTCGGTGGCCATGTCGGCCAGCGAGTCCCAGCCGGCGTCGGCCCGCACGGCAATTGCCGGCACTTCGACGCTGACCTTGGCGATCGGCTGGAAAGCCGTGTGGTCGAAGTCGATCCGTCCACCGCGGTAGCCGGTGATGATCGAGTTCGAGTTCCAGACGATGTTGTAGCCATCGGCATCGGTGCTGTGGACGTATTGGTACCCCACGGCACCCCCGCCCCCGGGCCGCGACACCGGAACGACCGGCTGCGGCATGTTCTTCGACATCAGATCGGCCAGCAATTGCCCGATGGTCTGGGCGGTGCCGCCGAACAGCACCGTCATTTCAACGGCTTTCTCAGGGTACTCGGCGTGAGCCGGCGTCGCCAGACCCATCAGGCCAATCGCAAAACTGGCGCTCAGCGCAGTCGATGCCACGAGACCTTTTTTCATGTTTCTTTCCTCCCAAAGTTGGTTTTGCCCGAAGGCGCGGTACGACAGTCCTCCGCTGCCGTTTTTTTGAATTGCGGCGGGCGATGCCGCCGCAACCTTGTTTGTTCTCGGCTACTCCGGCCGCTGGGCCAGGGCCCAGGCATCGCGGATGACGCGTTTGGCGTTCGCCAGGATGATCTCGGAGATCTCCCCGGCGAGAACCGGGCGCACCTCGGCGCTGACAATCGGCCGCTCCGGCTTGTCGAAGAAGCCGGCCTTGCGCAGTTCCTTGAAGAAGGTGACGACCTCGGGCGTATCGGTCTCCCCGCCCGGCACGCCGAACCGCGGCTGGATGTCGCCATAGGCGGGATGCGACTTGTCGCGGAAGGCGCAGTTGCCAAGGTGCACCGAATGCAGATACGGCGCGAGCATCGGGATCGCCTCCTCGGGCACCTCATCGAGCAGCGGGAAGTGGCTGAGATCGCTCAGGAGCCCGAAGTTGGGGTAGTCGGGCTGGATCGCCTTGGCGATGTCGATCCCGTCGCCGGCCGGGCCGATCAGGTTCTTCTTGTCGATCGCCCGGTCGAACAGCTTCAGCGTGAAGGCAAGCCCGTCCTTTTCCTCGCCGGCGTAGTCGAGGATCTGCTGGAGCGAGTCGACCAGCAGCTTTTTCGCTTCCTCGCGTTTCTCGTCGCCCGGATCCTTGCCGGCGATCAACCGCACCACCTCGGCGCCGAGCTGGCGGGCCTCGTCGACCGAGCTCTTGACCGCCTCGACGGCCTTCATCCGCTCGCCCTTGTCGAAATGGTTGAGGTTGAACTTGTTGCTGAGGATCTTCGGCTGGGTCGCGTAGGCCACCGAAAGATGGCTCTGGTCGAGCAGGTGGCGGGCGGTGTTGCGCACCCGGAAATCCTTCATCCATCCCACCTCGACCGCGGTCCAGAAGTCGTCGGTGCAGATCTTTTCGAGTGTTTCCAGAATCGGGCCGACACCGGTTTCGATCCCCGGGAAGGCTTTGAAGTGAACGATACCAACCCGCATCGCGCTATACATCGAGGTTTCCATGTGGTCCTTTCCTCTTGCTCCGGTTTTACGAACGGGTCTCCCTGCGTGTTCCTCGTTCGACCCCTATTCCGCGGCCGGTTTCTGCGCCTCCCGCGCTTCCTTCTCCGCCAGGGCGGCGAGTACCTTTTCCGGCGACGCCGGCAGCGACTTGATCCGCACGCCAACGGCATCATGGATCGCGTTCATGATCGCGGGCGCGGTGGGCACCAGCGCCGGTTCACCGATCCCTTTCGCCCCGAGCGGACTCAGCGGATCGGGATCTTCGACGAGGATCGAGGTGATCTCGGGCACGTCGAGCGATGTCGGCAGGATATACTTCGCGAAACCGTGGGTCGTGGTGTGGCCGTCGACGGTCTGGTAGTCCTCCATCAGCGCCTGGCCGAGGCCCTGCACCACGCCGCCCTCGATCTGCCCTTCCACGCCGCGCGGGTTGATCGCCCGGCCCACGTCATGTGCCGCCCAGATGCCGAGAACCTGGACCTCACCGGTCACGGTGTCGACTTCGACCTCCGCCACCTGGGTGCCGAACACATAGGCCTGCCAAGGACGGCCAGAGCCGTCTTCGGGGTCAAGCCCGGTGCCATGCGAGGTGAAATGGCCAGACCCAACCGGAACCACCCCGCGTTTCTTGCAGATGTCCACGGCCTCGGTCATCGACATCGCAAGGTTGGTCCCCTCGGCTCTGAGTTCGCCATCGAACGCCACCAGCGTGGCGGCCTCGACCTCCCAGTGTTCGGCGATTTCCGCGAACAGCTTGTCGCGCGCTTCGCGGCAGGCCAGCGCCACCGAGTTGCCGATCATGTAGGTCTGGCGGGTCGCGCCCGCGTGGGCGGCTTCGGGCGAGCGGGCTGTGTCGTTGTCTCCGATCGTCACGTCTTCGGGCCGCACCCCGGTTTCCTCGGCGGCGATCTGGGCCAGCACCGTCAGGATGCCCTCGCCGATCTCGGTCACGCCGGTGACGACTTTCGCGGTGCCGCCATCGTCAAGCTCGGCCCAGGCGCCGGCGCGGTCCACGGTCGCCGTGCGGGCGATGCCATACCAGCTCGCGGCGATGCCGCGTCCACGCATCTTGCGTTGCATCAGGCCACCCTCCCTTTCTTTTCGGCCTTGGACTCGAACCGCGCGCCCAGCGTGCAGGGCGCACGCGTGCCCGGCCCGCCGAGATCGCCGCGTTCCGGCCCGCGCATCCCCGCCGGCCCGGCCTCCCAGCGCGATGCCTTCTCGGCTTCCGCGAGCACCCGGTCGATCGACGCCGATTTGAGTTCCTGCTGGGTGTGGGTCAGCGAACCCGCGCGCATCATGTTGATCCGCCGGATCTCGAACGGATCGAGCCCCAGCCGCTCTGCCGCGATGTCCATCATGCTTTCGGTGGCGAACTGCGCCTGCATCCCGCCGAAGGTACGGAAGGCACCCGACGGCGTGTTGTTGGTGTAGACCACCCGGGTGTCGACCTGAATGTTGTCGACCTCGTAGGGCCCGCAGGACAGAATCGCGGCTTTGCGCATGACCCCTTCCGACGACATACCGTAGGCGCCGCCGTCCGACAGCATTTCGAACTTGATCGCGGTGATCCGGCCGTCGTTTGTCAGGCCCATCCGGTATCTCACCCGAGAGGGGTGACGCTTGGCCGAAGCGATGATCGATTCCTCGCGGGTAAACACCAGCCGCACCGGGCGGTAGGTCTTCATCGCGGCGAGCGCCAGCATGCCCTGGTAGATCATGTCTTCCTTGCCGCCGAAGCCGCCGCCCACGGGCGACATGATGAACCGCACCTTGTTGATTGGCTTGGCGATGATCTCCGACAGCATGTGGCGGTGATGGGTGATGTTCTGGCTTGGCGAAATCACCGTCACCACGTCGTCGGCGTCGACATAGGCAAGGCCGGCCTCTGGTTCGAGATAGGCGTGCTCGACCTGCTGCGTGGCAAACTCATCCTCAAGGATCAGGTGCGCCTCGGCGAAACCCTTGTCGATATCCCCCTTCCGGAGCGGGATGTGCTTCACCACGTTGTCGGGCGCGTAGTCATGGATGACCGGCGCGCTGTCCGCCAAGGCATCCTCCGGGTCATAGAGGCCGGGAAGCTCACGATACTCCACGCGTATCTTCGCCAGGGCTTTTCGTGCGGTCACCTCGTTCTCGGCAGCCACCGCAGCAACCGCCTCGCCAACGTGGCGCACCTTGCCGCGTGCCATGATCGGTTGGTCATGGACAAACACGCCAAACCCATCCGTTCCCGGCACGTCGGACGCGGTTATTGCGCACGCAACACCGTCCATCGCCTCAGCTTCGGAGGTGTCGATCGAGACGATCTCGGCATGGGCATGCGGCGAGCGCAGCACGGCCATGTGCAGCATGTCGGGCATCACCATGTCGCCTGCGTATTTGAGGCGGCCGGTCACCTTCGAGGGCGCGTCCAGCCGGCGCACATTGCTGCCGATGAACGAGTCGCCGACCCGCTCGGGCTCGAGGGCGTCGGGCGTGGCGCGGCCCGTAACCACGTCACGTGCCAGCGCCACAGCCTCTATGATTTTGGAATAGCCCGTGCATCGACAGATGTTGCCGCCCATGCGCTCCTTGATCTCTTCCATGCTGGCCTCGGGTGCCTCGCGCAAAACGGAGGTCGCGGCCATCACCATGCCGGGAATGCAATAGCCGCACTGGCTCGCGCCGGTCTTGTGGAAGGCTTTCTGGATCGCCTCCAACTCGCCCGGCCGCGCCAGTCCCTCGACGGTTTCGATCTCCGTCCCCTGTGCCTTGGCCGCCGGCATCAGGCAGGATTTCACCAGCTTGCCGTCGACGAAGACCGAACAGGTGCCGCATTCGCCGGCGCCACAGCCTTCCTTGGTGCCGGTCAGGTTCAGATCGTCACGCAGGAAATCCAGCAGGCGCGCACCGGGGTCGACCCGGCGCGTCACCTTGCGCCCGTTGACGTGCAGAGAAAGGTCGATCTCAGGCATTGACGGTCTCCTTTTTCGCGGCGGCGCCTCTGGCGGATCGCGCCCGGTCCGTCGCCTCTTCCAGCGCCGCGCGGACAAATCCCGGCACCACGCGGCGGCGGTAGTCGATCCGCGAGCGTGAGCCGACACGGTCGGCGGTGGCTTCGGCGAGTTCGGCGATGAGCGCCATGTCGGGCGCCTCGCCCCTCAGACGGTCTTCGATATCGCGCAGGCGTTCCGGCACGGGGCCGACACCGCCGACCGCCAGGCGCACGTCCTCATAGCGGTTGCCACTCGCGTCGAGCTTCACCAGCGCCGCGAGACAAGCGACAGAGATCACCAGCGAACGCCGCTGACCCACTTTCTGGAACGACGCGCCATAGCCCTCGGCGCAATCTACCGTCACCGAGCACATGATTTCGCCGGGCGCGAGGGTCGTTTTCCCCGGGCCGGTCACGAAATCCTCCACCCGAACGGTGCGCGACATAAGCTGACCATTGGCCAGCCTGCACAACTCGACCTCGCCATTCAGCGCGATCACCGGCGGCGTGCCATCGGCAGCCGGCGAGGCATTCACCAGGTTACCGGCGAGCGTGGCCTGCTGGCGGATCTGGTCGTCGGCGAACCAGACCGAGCAATAGGGCATCACCGGCAGCCAGGCCGCGAGCTGCGGGTCGTCGAGGAAATCCTGCCACACGACGTTGGCGCCGAGCCGCAGCCGGCTGCCATGGCGCTCATAGCCATTGAGCTCGGCCACGCGGGACAAATCGATCGCCAGCGGCAGCTCGACATCGCCCGCACGCCCTTCGCGGGCCCAGGGCAGGATGTCGGTCATCCCGGCCACCAGCTGCGCCCCCTCCGGCGCACCGGTCCAAAGCGCCAGCGCCTCTGCCAGAGTTTCGGGCATTTCATATCGTTCGCAGCTCAGCATGTCCCGGCTCCTCCCAAGATCCGGTTGAACGGGGCCGCCACAACACGTGGCGGCCCCTGCCTTTCATTCCGCCGCCACCCGGCTTTCGGCGCTGTGCTTGTTCTTCACAACCACCTTGATCGCGTCCTCGACCCGGTCCTTGGCGTAGCGGATCGCCTCTTCGAGGTCGTCCATGTCGAAGGTGTGGGTGTGGATCAGGGTGGCGTCGAAGCGCTTCTGGCGCATGAACGCCTCGGCACGGTGCGTGGCGGATTTGCCCTCGCCGCGGATGCCGTACAGGTAGATGTTGTTGCGCACGAGATGCGCCACGTCGACCTGCGGGTTCTCGCCCGGGAAAGCCGCGAGGCAGATCTTGCCGCCGCGGTTGACCATCTGCGCCGCATCGTTGATCGCGTTCGGCGCGGCGGAGCATTCCAGCACGTAGTCCACGCCCATCCCGCCGTTCAGGCGCTTGACCGCCTCGATCGGATCCTCCTTGCGCACGTTGATCACGTGATCGGCCCCGAGCCGCTTGCCGATCTCGAGCCGGTTGTCGCGGGTGCCGGTGAGGAACACCGGCTGCGCGCCCAGCGCCTTGGCCACCGCAACGCCAAGGAGCCCGATCGGCCCCGGCCCGGTGACGACAACGCTTTCGCCGGCAACCAGCCCGCCGAGTTCGGTGAGGCCGTACATCGCGGTGCCCGCAGTGACGACCAGCGTCGCCTCCTCGTCGGTCATCGAGTCATCGACATGCACCAGCGTGTTGATGTTGTTCACCTGGTATTCGCAGAAGCCGCCGTCGGTGGTGAA
>Ga0180436_10005727_pt1 | contig 10930 bp, 8 predicted proteins | sample SS_ome_2_FD_132434 | JGI IMG/M metagenome (GOLD analysis project Ga0180436, IMG submission 132434) | Hypersaline lake sediment archaeal communities from the Salton Sea, California, USA - SS_3_S_2 metaG | ecosystem: Environmental > Aquatic > Non-marine Saline and Alkaline > Hypersaline > Sediment...
GTAAAACAACGCCAGGCCCGCCGGGGTCATCATCATGACCAGGGCCGTGGACATGGTGACCCAGGCGGTGTCCCCGGTATCGATGGCGCCGTCGGACGCAAAAACAGAGGCAGTGGTTGTCAGTAACAGGATGATGCTCATCAGGCAGTATTTCAATACCATGCTGGCTCCTTTCTTTTTGTCGGTTGAAAAGCATTCTCAACAGCTGCTGTCTGTATTCAGCAAATCATATGCCAAACCCTAAACCTGATTTCATTTGCTGACATAACTATTTGAAAATAAGAAAATAATTTATAAAAATTGTATGGGATTGAACGAAATTTTCATGAATTGGCCACACAGGTTTTATAATTAATAACAAAAACGTCATTCATTGTAAACTATTAAAAACAATATTGTAATAAATGTCTTTAATATGCATTTGTGTTCTGAACACACAGCATGTCCTGCCCTTGTGTCAGCCATGAACGGATACCACCGGATCTCACTACAGCGACCAAGGGATCTACCCGGCACGGGATCCCTTATCCCTTCGTTCTTTTCGTGGTACAATCATACCGCCGATCATCCGGAAACCCGCCCCGACGCGCTTGACAACATGCATGAAATCAATTTACATCCCCCAGATTCATGGTATACTCCTTTGCAAGGATGCGCCCGGACCAGGGCATGGAAAACAAACGAAAAATCAAGGAGCAGGCCGCTTATGACCCGGGAGAGACAGACACCCTACGATCTTATCTGGAATCAGGAAAACCAGTTTGCATACAAAGTCGCGAAACAGGTTCTGCAAAAGCCGAAGATATCGGTCTGGCTCATTCTGATTCCGATCCTGTTCCTCTATTATGCGCACAAGATCCAGCAGTACAAGGCAGCGGTACATGATTTCAGCAAAGGACTGATGCGTACAAAGATCCTTGCCCTGGATTCGGCAAAGGAGGAGATCGATTCAGGCAGAAAAAATGAAGATTACAATGAAGCCTTCAGCTCCGGGGATCTCAAGAATTCACCCGATGTGATGCGGGTGCGGGACAAGCAAATAGCGGAAGTGGAGCTCCTCAAATCTCACTACAAAAAAATTCTGTGCCAGCAGGGTTCCAGCTACAAGGATCTGATCAGGAAAACCTATCGGACCGCCGCAGAGTACCGGCGCTTTTTAAAAGAGCTGGTCCGGGCCGAACAGGAGGTCAATGAAGCCGTTCTCCGGGCCTACCACCCCGAAAAAGAGGCCAGGGATGTGACCAAAAGGATGCAGAAGGCCGCCCTTGCCCTGCGGGAAGAGGAACTGCCCACTTTTTTCGGGTGAATCCTTGTGAAAAGCCCGGTCAGACCAATCACATGGTCCGGCCGGGCCAGGGTTCAGGGTTTATTTAATCCTTTCTGCTATCAATGGCGTGACGGACATACATCTGTGCAATAGCGGTTTCCTCAGACTGGGTGTACCAGTATGCACCGGCATCGATGTCGGAATCTTCGATGGCCTGCATGATGGGGGCAATGACCGGGAGCCTGCTGCCCCAGGGTAAAATCACGTAGGCCATGGTCCAGATCAATGCCAGACCGGCCGCCAGCCTGAGCCATCCGCTCAGACCGCCCTGTTTTCGGTCCTTTTCTCCGGTTTCGGTTTCCATCTTTTGCATGACCCGCCCCCCTTGCAGTGTTTCAGGTTAGTTCATCAGGCTTTCGGTAACGCCGGGGAAAACCACAAAGAACATAATGTACGCCGCCAGCAGTGTCAATAAAAGGTTCAGGCTCTGGCCGCAGACATACAGGATCACCGGCTTGCCGCCTTTGAAATGTTTGGCCATTTCCCGGAAGTTGGAGGTCAGGCCGATGGATGCGAACGCGAAAATAAAAAACCATTCCCGGCAGATGCGGGTAAATCCACGTAACACACCATGATCCAGCAGGGCCGTGCCTCTGGCACCCATGGATTCAAACATCAGCGAAAAAATGACCGAGGCCAAGATAAACCCGAGTACAAATTTGGGAAACCGGTACCAGATCTCCATCTTGCTGACCTGCTGGCCGGGCGTGCAGTCCACCTTTGCGCACCAGTATACCGCCACGGCAAAGGCGATTACCCCGATCATCACGTTCTGGATCATCTTGATGGTTGCGGCCACGAACATGCCGACCTCACCCAGAAAGGCACCGGCCGCCACCACGGCGCCGGTGGAATCAATGGTACCGCCGATCCAGGCACCGCCCAGAACCGGATGCATGCCCAGCGCCACGATCAATGACGGCAATGCGATCATCATGACTGCAGTGAAGAGCATGGACATCCCCAGAGCGATGGTCAACTCCTCTTTGGTGGCCCGGCAGGCCGCTGCCGTGGCAATGGCTGCGGATACACCGCACACGCACATGTCTGACGACACTGTGATGTTCAGGGTCTTGGATTCCATCTTCAGGACCCGCTGTCCGAAAATATAGGTCAGCACCAGCACGGTGGGGGTCACGGCCCAGGCCACGAAAATGCCGGCCTGTCCGATGGCCAGAATCTTGCCGAACAGAATTTCAGCACCCAGCAGCACCAGGCCGGTCTTGATGAAATATTCGGTCTGGGCCCCTTCCTGGATGAAACGGGGCGTCCCCAAGGTATTGGCGATAAGCATACCGCCGAGAATGGCCCAGATCAACGGCCCGAATCCATAGCTTCGCAAAGTGGTCTGTCCGCCGATCACCTCGGCGGCAATGGCCAGCAGAAAAACAAAGATGAACCCTTTCATGAACAGTGCGGTGTCTTTGCCCATCAGCTTGGCACCGGGGGTAAAAAACAGCATGAAAATGATCATGATCCCGATCAGGTAGGGGATTTTGTTATAGGCTTTGGTTTCGGCCTTGGATTTTGCGCTGCTCTCATTTTTCCGGGTATCCCGCCATTCTTTGATGGCAGCTTCCGCCACCTTGTTGAGTTCCGTGTTCTGAAAACCGGATGCAGCAGCGGCCGTCTGCGCGGTTTCCGCATTTGCCAGGGCCGCGCCTGTCCGCTCTTTGGCCTGAGCAAATGCTGCTGCGGCATTCTCGCGGATTTCCGCTGCCTTTGATTCGCTAAGGTACAGGGCCTGCATCGGATTGGCTGTCCATTTGGCGGGCCGGCTCAACCATTTGGCAAGGGTTTTGCCATGGGGTTCTTTGCTGGCGCGCACCCCGGTTTTGGCATCATTGGCCTGGTGCCATTCAATGGTATGAAACGGGGCCCGGGCATCTTCGGCTTTCAGAGTGGCACTGGCTTTGGCCAGCTTTGCATCAAGATCTGCCGGCGGCCGGGGCAGAAAAATGAGCACCCCGACGATCAAAATAATGAACCCCAGCCAGATCGCAAGCCAGTCTTCTTTTTTAAACAGTTCAGACCATTCCCATTTGCCGACATCCCGTACAATTTCCTCGTTATCTGCCGTGGTTGCTTGATTCGCCATGAATTTTCCTCCTTGTCCATCAAGATTAAAAAACGGTATTTACTGCTTTCTTTTCAGGCTCTTTTCACAGCAAAAGGCATGCCGCCAGGCAATATATATTTAAAACACAATGAAACCGGATGGTTATAAAAATCCCCCTAGCCCAAACTGCCACCTTGGGTTGGCATCTGTGTGTCATGCAGGCGGCACCCCTGTCAGGATCAGGGTATAAAATCCTGCGGTACTGAACAGTGCCGCTCCCCGCCAATACGTTGCCGTGCCGGATCAACTTGCAATTTGGCCACAGATTCTTTATGGTTGCCCAAAGGAACAAAATTTGGAGACCCCCATGCTGCCCCGCAAATTTAATTTGAGACTTAAATTCATCACCGGCCTGGTGGTATTCATTATGGCCCTGGGTGTCTGCATCAGCCTGATCATGTACTTTCATATCAACTCCATCATGGAATCGGAGATCAGCCAGCGGTCCAAGATGCTTCTGGCCCAGTCCGATGCGGTCCAGGACTATGTCAAAAGCGAGCTTCGGCCCGAGATGTTTGCCGCGCTTCCCGAAGGTCGGTTCATCCTCAAGGCCATGTCTTCTTCCTATATATCCAGAGCGGTGATGACCCGGCTCAACCTGAAGGATGCCTCCCGCTATCACTACCGCCGGGTGGCCATGAACGCCAGAAATCCGTCTTCGGTTCCCGATGGCATCGAATTGGAACTGATTGCGTTTTTTCGTCAGAACCCCGATGCCCGGGTCTGGGAAAACACCACCCATGTGCAGGACGAAGAATACCACTTGGTCGCCAGACCTGTGGTATTCGGGAAATCGTGTATGAACTGCCACGGGGATCCAAAAGACGCCCCGGTTGAACTCATCGATATTTATGGGGATCAAAACGGATTTCATTACCGGGTGGATGAGGTGGGCGGCGTGGTGGTGGCCGGTTTTCCCGTGGCCATGATCACCAGTCCGGCCAAGGAACTGACCTTTCAGTACCTCATGCTTTACCTGCTAGGTATTTTCTTGTTTATCGGTCTGATCAGCCTGTTTTTTGACCGGCTGGTCATGAAAAACCTCCAGGACCTGTCCCGGATTTTCAAGGCCCGGTTTTCCGGTGATACCGAACAGGGCATCATCCAGAAGCTGGAAAAGAAAGATGAGATCGAAGGCCTGATCGAAGGGGTGGATGAGCTGGCCATGTGCCTGTCCGATACCCGCAGAAAACTGGAGGACCATACCCAGAACCTGGAAAAAATGGTGAAAGACCGGACCCGGGAGCTGGACAGAAAAGCGACCAAACACATGGGGGATGTGCGGTTGTTTGTGGATCTGCTCACCGGATTTGGCGGGGCGTTGACCACCCGGCAGCTGTTGTCCGCCCTGCTGGAGAGCGTGGGAAAACGGTATCAGGCAAGCAATGTCATTTATCACTGTCTGGTGTCATCGGAAAACCATTACGTCTGGAAATCGGAAAATCATGACCCGGACCTGCCGCCGGACGTCCCGGATCTGCTGTGGAAAAATGAGATCCTGTTCCGGGACCGCTACCTGTTCATCCCGGTGAAATCTTTGGAAAGCCACTGGGGTATTTTATGTCTGTTCTGGGAAAACCCCCCGGACCCCGCTGACCTGGACGGGGATGTGCTGCTGGCCCTGGGCCAACAGGTGGCGGTGCTCATTGAAAATATCCACGTGTTTTCCGACATCCGTTCCCAGCACGATATGCTCCAGTCGGTGTTTGAAGGCATCAGTGATCCATTGCTGCTCATTGATGAGGATTGCCATATCATTATTACCAACCGGGCCGGCCACGACATTCTGGTGCCGGGCACAAAAAAGGAACGGGAAGTGGCCCTGAAGGCATTTTTGTGCACCCGCTCGTCCAGCGGCGAAGAGTGCAGCATCCTGACCCATGTGGCCCGCACCGGCCGGCCCGTGAGTGAGGAGATCCTCACCAACGATGACCGGTATTTTGAAATCGATCTGTATCCCCTGCCACGCCGGGACCAGGCCCGGCTGCAGATTGTGGTCTATGCCAGGAACATTACCCAGGAAAAGCAGATGGCGGAACGGATGCGCCAGGCCGAGCATCTGGGAGCCATCGGCAAGCTGGCAGCCGGTGTGGCCCATGAAATCAACAATCCCCTGGGGGTCATTCAGTGTTACACAGACCTGGTCAGGGATGCGGTGGCGGACGAGGCGGTCATATCGGATATCGGTATCATCTCAAAACATACCAAAGCGGCCCAGAAGGTGGTCCAGGATCTTTTGGCCATGTCCCGGCCCAGAAAATCAATTGCCGGCACCTGTGACGTGAACCAGGTGGTGAATCAGGTGGTGTCGGTGTTCAAGGCCCAGGCGGTATCCAGAAAAATCAATATCGTCACCCACCTGTCAGAGGAACTTTTGCCGGTGAGATGTGACGGGGCTGTGCTGGAACAGATCCTGACCAACCTGTGGCTCAATGCCGTGGATGCGCTTCAGGAAAGCGGAGACACCATTACCATTGAAACAGACGCGTCAGAAAACAGCCAGGTGGTGTTACGGTTTGCCGACAACGGGCCGGGGATCCCTGATATCATTGGCCACCGGATTTTTGATCCCTTCTACACCACAAAAGAGGTGGGAAAAGGGACCGGCCTGGGACTTTCCATTGTTTACGGATTTGTTTCAGAACTCAATGGCCGCATTGTGGTTGACACCAGCGAACAAACCCGGTTTGATATTTATCTGCCAACGGTTCCGGCATCTTTGTCCGCACCGGAACCCTCCGACAGGGCATTCCTATGAAAACGTTCAGTATACTGGTGGTGGATGATGATGCCGATTTTTTAAACGGCATCATCCGGCATTTGAAAAAACAGTTCCCCACCTTTGATATCCTCGGGGTCCCCTCCGGTGAAGCGGCCCTGTCTGTTTTCCAGGACCGCGAGATCGGGGTGATGCTCTCGGACCTGCGCATGCCCGGAATTTCAGGCCATACGCTTTTGACAAAAGTCCTGAACCTGAATCCTTATGTGTGCGTGATCATGATCACCGGGTTCGCCACGGTGGAAAACGCGGTCCAATGCCTGAAAACCGGGGCCTGGGATTTCATCACCAAACCGGTGGAGCGTCAGGCCCTGTTCCATACCGTAGAACGGGCGGTGCAGCATTATGCCCTGGCCCGGGAAAACCAGCATCTCAAGTTTCTGGTATCCGGCCTGGAGCCGGAAAACCGCCAGTGGGAAAGCCGGGCCATGAACCAGGTCCAGGAAAAGATAAAAGCCATGGCAGTGACCGATTACACTGTGCTGGTGACCGGAGAATCCGGCAGCGGCAAGGAGTTTGTGGCCAGAGAGATCCACCGGCTGTCCCGGCGCAGTGCCGCCGCCTGCCATGTCCTCAACTGCCCGGCCATTCCGGAACCATTGCTGGAAAGCGAACTGTTCGGCCATGTCAAAGGGGCGTTTACCGGAGCCGAAAGAAACCGGGACGGGTTTTTCATGGCGGCTGACAAAGGCACCCTGATCCTGGATGAAATCGGAGACGTCAGTCTGCCCATCCAGGCCAAGCTGTTGAAATTTCTCCAGGACAAGGAGGTCAAGCCCGTGGGGTCCAGCCGGTCCAAAACAGCGGATGTGCGGATCGTTGCGCTGACCAACCAGGATCTGAATGCCAGAATCCGGGACAAAACCTTCAGGGAAGATCTGTACTACCGGTTGCACGTGCTGTCGGTCCATGTGCCCCCCTTGCGGGAACGGCGGGAAGATATCCCGATGCTGGCAAGGCGTTTCATGTCCAGAACCTGCAAAGAGATGCACATGAAACCCATGGATATCGAACCCCCAGCCCTGGCCTGGATGACCCGCCAGCCCTGGCCCGGCAATGTCCGGGAACTGCTGAACATGGTCCGTCGGCTGGTGGTATTTTCCAACGGCGGGACCATTGACACGGCATTGATCCGCATGGTTGATGCTTCGGCGGACAGGGCCGGAGAGAGTTCCGTTCCGGGTGAAGCGGTCCCGTACAAGAGCGCCAAAAAACAGGCCCTGGACATTTTTTCCCGCACCTACCTGACCCGGCTGTTTGAACACACCCATGGGAACATCTCGGAAACCGCCCGCATCAGCGGTCTGGAAAGGGCGTCCATCCAGAAGATCATCCGGCGCCTGAACCTCGATGTCTCCCGGTTCAGGCGCTGATTTCACAAAACACTTGACCTGCACGCAAAGCTGCTCTAAATTGTCTGGCTTTCATTCTGAACACAACCCTCACTTTATGGGAGACGTTTGTCATGTATGCCAACATAAGACCGTTTGTTGCATTGTATTCTTCAGTGACCCTGATGATGATGGGGCTGGGGCTGTTGAATACGTTTCTGGGGTTCCGGCTCTCTCTGGAAGGGGTGTCCACCCAGGTGACCGGACTGGTGCTGAGCGCTTATTTTGTGGGACTGGTGGCCGGTACCACTTACTGCCGGAAAATCATAAGAAATGTGGGGCATATCCGGGCCTTTGCAGCGTTCACCGCAGTCACCACCGCCGTGGTGATGGTCCATGGGCTGTATACCTCCCCGCTGCTGTGGGCTGTGCTGCGGTTTGCCGCCGGCATCTCCAATATGGGACTGTTCATGGTGATCGAAAGCTGGCTCAATGAGTGCGCAGAACCCAGATACCGGGGGCGCATTTTTTCCATATACATGATTGTCACCTATATGGGCAGCACCGTGGGACAGCAGCTGCTGAACACGGGAGATGTTCACGGACAGGCCCTGTTCCTGGTGGCAGGCGTGTTCGTGGTGCTGAGCACCATACCGGTGGCCATGACCCGTTCCATCCATCCGAAGCTGCCCAAAGTGGAGCAGGCAGCCCTGAAGACCATTTTGAAAAAAGCGCCCATCGGCATGCTGGGCTGCTTTGGTTCCGGACTGCTGCACAGTGCCTTCTACACCATGGGGCCGGTGTTTGCCCACCAGATCCAGTTGAGTGTGTCACAGATTTCCTGGTTCATGAGTCTGACGGTGCTGGGGGGGCTGCTGCTCCAGTGGCCGGTGGGGATGATGTCGGACCGGCTGGACCGGTCCCTGGTGCTGCCGGCACTGGGCATCATCCTGGCAGGCATTTCCCTGGTAATCCTGGTGTTCTCCCGGTATTCTCTGGGCATGCTCCTGGGGACCACGGCAGTGTTCGGCGGAATCTTTTTTTCCATTTACCCGGTGGCCGTGGCCCGGGCCCATGACATTTTCGAGGCCCAGGACGTAGTCAAGGTCAGCTCAGTGCTGCTGCTTTGCTACGGCATCGGTGCCATGTTCGGCCCCACCCTGGCCGCCATGGTCATGTCCCTGACCGGCACCCCCTATGGCCTGTATTTTTACATGATCGCCGTCAGCGTCCTGTATGCCGTGATCACCCTGATGCTGCGGCAAAAGGAATCCGTCCGCATTGTTCCGGTGGCAGAACAGGTGGATTTCGTGATCATGGAAACGACCTCGGATGTGGCCATGCACCTGGATCCCCGTCTGGAACGCCCCCAGGAGGAAGACGGGTGAGTCCGCAGCCATGGCATCCAGTGCCGCATCGGAAATCCGGTTACGGGTATTCCCTGCAACGGGATTTATCCACTGCAGGGAATACTTGCCTGGTGCCTGGAATCCCCCTGCCGTCAGAAAAAAGGGGCTGGCCGAATGGATTTGCTGTATTTCATCAGAGCGCACTTTTGATTTCAAAATCAGCATACGCAGCCATACCGTGTTCACCAACGTCAAGGCCGCCCATCTCTTCTTCCTCATCAACCCGGATACCCAGTGTCGCCTTCAGGGCATAGAAAATAACCAAAGCGGAAAAAAAGCAGGGAACTGCATAGGCCAGAACACCAGCAAGCTGTATGATAACCGAGTAATCCGGGCTGAAAAGACCCACAGCCAATGTACCCCAGATACCGCAGACCAGATGCACGGAAATCGCACCTACAGGGTCATCTATTTTCAACCGGTCGATTCCCAGTACCGAAACCACGACCAAAAGACCTGCGATAAGCCCGATGATGATGGCACTCATCACGCTGACCACATCTGCTCCGGCCGTGATACCTACCAGGCCCGCCAGAGAGCCGTTGAGCGCCATGGAAAGATCGGGCTGTTTCTGGAGAATCCAGGAAAGAAAAATAGCGCCCATGATACCGGCAGCAGCTGCCAGTGCAGTTGTTACAAAAACGAAAGAAACGGCGGCAGGATCGGCTGACAGCACAGAACCGCCATTGAATCCGAACCATCCCAGCCACAGCAAAAACACACCGATTGCCGCCAGCGGCATGCTGTGCCCCATGATGGGTTTGATCCTGTTGCCTGCATATTTGCCCAGGCGGGGCCCAAGTACCAGCACGCCTGCCAGGGCAGCCCATCCCCCCACCGAGTGCACCAGTGTCGAACCGGCAAAATCGTAAAAACCCATGGCATCCAGCCAGCCGCCGCCCCACTTCCAGCTGCCCACCCAGGGGTATACCACTGCCACATATATGGTAGAGAAGATCAGAAAACTGTGCAGCTTGATCCGTTCCGCCACAGCCCCGGAAACGATGGTTGCGGCGGTGGCGGCAAACATGGCCTGAAAAATAAAATCCGTCCAGTAGGTGTAAACACCGACACCGTCATCGCCGGCAATCATCATATTTTCCGGGCTCACGCCAATACCGAACCCTGCAAACCCGAAAAATCCTGACATGGAAAAATCGCCGGGATACATCAGATTAAATCCCATGACCGCATAGGTGAGCAGGCCGATGGCGATAATGGCGGTGTTTTTAAACAGAATATTGACGGTGTTTTTTGCCCGGGTCAACCCGGCTTCAAGGCTTGCAAACCCGAGATGCATGATAAATACCAGAAAGGTGGCCACCAGCATCCATGTATTGTTTGCCACATACACAGCGGCAGCACCTGTTACTTCTGCTGAGCCGTCTGCAGCCAGCGCAGCAGCGGGAATTGTCGTCATTGTTATGGCCAAAGGCAATATGCTTTTATGTAATTTTCGTGATTTCATTATACGCTCTCATTGTTTATCGGTTTCTGGTTTTTTGGTTTCTTGTGTTTCATACGGGTGCTAAATGGCGGTTTCCCCGGTTTCTCCGGTGCGTATCCGGCAGACCTCATTCAACGGCAGGACAAATATTTTGCCATCTCCGATCTTTCCGGTTTTAACGCTCTGTATGATCGATGCTACCACCGTATCGACCAGTTCTTCTTTTACAACAATTTCGACCTTCACCTTGGGAACAAAATCAACCTGGTATTCCGCCCCCCGGTACATCTCTTTATGTCCTTTTTGACGTCCGAAGCCTTTTACCTCGGAAATTGTCATTCCCTGTACACCCACTTTTGCCATGGCCTCTTTCAGCGCATCCAGCTTAAACGGTTTAATGACTGCTTCAATTTTTTTCATATTTCCTCCGGTTTTGTATTTGTCTTCAAGCAACCTGTCAGGTCATAAGAGCAAAACCAGTGCCATGTAGAGAAAAATACACAAATTATGGATATAAC
>Ga0180436_10005728_pt1 | contig 10928 bp, 9 predicted proteins | sample SS_ome_2_FD_132434 | JGI IMG/M metagenome (GOLD analysis project Ga0180436, IMG submission 132434) | Hypersaline lake sediment archaeal communities from the Salton Sea, California, USA - SS_3_S_2 metaG | ecosystem: Environmental > Aquatic > Non-marine Saline and Alkaline > Hypersaline > Sediment...
AGCCCCCGCGGGCCGTAGCCAGCACTCGCTGAGCGTAACGAATGACACGATAAAAAACGGGCACCGGCCGCGCCGGGGCTGGCTGTCGGGTCGAGCGGGCCGTTCTGGCCCGGCGGCGTATGAAGCGGCCGGCATTCTGCCGGCTGTTGCCGGTTGCGGCGCAACCGGCCTACTCCGGTGCGGGCCGCACCGGACTACTGCGGCGTAACCGGGCTACTGCGGCGCAACCGGCCTACTGCGGCCGCACTGGCCGCCTTGGATGTTCGCGAGGGGTGGAGCCCGTGCCGATGAGCCGGCGTTGCTGGCGAGCGGAGGCCCACGGAGGGCCGAGAGCGAGAAAGCTCGAGTGAGCCGAGGCCGGGATGGCCGAGGCGAACGTCCGGCGAAACGGCTCGGGTTCCACCGCGAGCCCCCGCGGGCCGTAGCCAGCACTCGCTGAGCGTAACGAATGACGCGATGAAAAACGGGCACCGGCCGCGCCGGGCTGGCTAGGCGGAGCGTGGCGGCTGGTCGTCGTCCATCGTGCTGATGTAACTGCGGAGCCGCTCGAGTTCGTCACTCACATGCCGCAGTCTGAGCATGTTCTCCACACGCTTCACCAGCTCCACCTTGTTGACCGGCTTGGAGAGAAAGTCGTCGGTCCCCGACTCCACCGCTCGCTCGATATCGCCGAGCTCACCGAGGGCCGTCACCATCAAAACCATGATCGGGCTGGTGGCCGGATCGGACTTCAGCCGGTCGCAGACCTCGAAGCCGGAGAGCTTTGGCATCATCACGTCGAGCAGGATCACGTCGGGCCGGAAGGCTTCGACCTTTTCCAGCGTGTCGAGGCCATCGACCGCCGTGGCAATCTCGCAGTCGACGTCGGCGAGGTAGGCCTCGAGCAGCTCGCGGTTTGGCTCGTTGTCGTCGGCGATCAGCACCCGGCTGCGTTGCCCCGAGCCGGTCGCGGCCGCGGGGGAGGTTTCTGGTGATGGCATGCGGGAGGAGGGGCTCCGTCGGGAAAACTCACCGGCCGTCTCGGCTCAGGAGACCTCGAAGAGCGATTGGCTCTTCACGATCGCAAGATCGTCGGGAAAGGTGTGGAACGCCTGCACGAAGAGACTCTTGGATCGGCACTCGATATTGAGCCAGCTGATCGCCCCGAGGGCCATGCGGCCGCTGGCGTTGAAGCGGTGGAGCATGCCGTGGCTGCCGCCGTCGGTGCAGAGCTCCTCCTGGAACGTCCAGAAGACCTCCGGCTCCACCGACTCCAGCTGAAAGCTCATCTGGTAGTGCACGCCACCGCGGCACTCCAGCCCGTCGCTCCGCTCGCCGGCGAGCCGATGAGAGATCAGGCGTCGTCGCTGAGGGAGGGGCTGGGTCACGCTTGCCGCCACCTCGGTAAGCGTGAGCCCCGCCTTCTGCCAGGTGACGAGGTGGCCGTCGCTGGTGATCGATACGGTTGCCTGGTAGCCGCCGCGTTCAATCGTGCGGGAGGCGTGCGTCTCGAAAAGCTCCGGGTGCAGGCTCCGACCGTAGAGCTGGAAGACGAGTTCGGTGACCTTGGGTCGGGCGCTGAGCATCGGGCTCCCTGCGGAAGATGCGGCGATGAAATCGGCAGTCGGCTCGACACGCGATCGCGATGCCAGCCGATCGATGAAGTATAAAAACCATGACTCGGCGACGGAAGCGAGCAATTGGTTCGAGCGTCTGCAAAGCCCGTTTCCGTGGGCTGCAAGTGATGGCTTTCTCGGTGGGCACGGCGTTTGCAAGGGGAGCATGTCCGCCGCTTCGTTGCGGCCTCTCAGCACCGATCAGGCGAGTCCGACGAGCATGTCGTAGGCGGCATGGGTGCCTGCGGTGATTCCGAAGCCGCGAACGAGGAATAACAATCCGAAAAAACAGCCCGCGATCGTGCGGAAGGTGAAGCTGAACAGCTCCAGCGGCTCACCGAACGGCCCGACATAGTGGGCGGCGCTGAACAGCAGGCTCGAGGCGATCACCCCCACAAACCAGGCCAGCGAAGGGGCGAATCCGAGCCTTCCCAGCAGCCAGGCCAGCGTTGGCAGCAGCAGCAGCCGAAAGAGCACCTCCTCGTAGAGCCCCGCTCCGCAGAATCCCACCATGCGGCGGGCTGCTTCGACCACGAAGTCGCGATCTGCCGGGATTTCACAGCGGAGCGGGGCCGCCCAGGATTCCGGCCAGAGGCTCTGCTGCAGCCCTGCCAGGCCGATCAGGAGCGTCGCGAGCAGGAGTGATTCCACCGCCATGCCCACGAGCACACGGCCGCTGAATCGCCAGCGGTCGTGCTGCAGGTGATGCCAGGCGAGCAGGCCCAGGATGGTGGCCGCCGGGAGCAGGAAGTAGGCCCCGAAGCCGAGCCGGTCGAGCAGGGTTCGCAGCCAGACGTCGGCCCCGTTTCGGGGCATGCCGCGGCCGAGGTAGAGCACGCCCGCCTCGTAGAAGAGCACCAGCGGCATCGTGAACAGCAGGCTCTCCAGCGGGGCTCGCGAGGCTGTCCAGTAGGTTTCCGGGGCCCTGGAGATCGCTGCATCAGCGGAAGTTTCGGCCGTTGATCCGGCTACGGTATCACCGCGGCCCCGTGGCAGATCCGGATCGACCGAGGGATCGTCGTGCACGCCTTCGTCGAACGCCTGTGGGTCGTATCCGGCCCCGGCGTGAGGGTCGTTGAAATCCAACGGGTATTCCCCATCCGTTCCATGCACTTCACCGTGAGGGGGTATGTCGTCGTCTCGACCTTGCGAGTGGTTCATCGCGGCCTCCCGCAAGCGTCGCCGAACCCACCGCGAACGTAAATCTCGCGCGCGTCATCGACCGTGCTTGACAAGATCGGCGGCCTCCACAGAATGCCACCCCATCGGCATCGTGCCTGTCGATCAACGCGGGTGCTCGCGGCAAAGGTTTTCGAACACGGCATTGCGGAAGTGTCAGGGAAACGACGTTTTCGTGGAAGTCGAATCGCCAAAAGAGGCCCCCACGGGCCGTGGGAGGTGTGACTGATTTTGGGGGGCGACGACTGAGGGACCGATAGTCGACGATCTGAGGTCGTGGCCTGGATGTCCCCCCCGCTTTTTTGGTGCCTTGCCCCGAGATGGGCTGCGAACGTCCTCCCTGCACGCCCCCGTTGTGGTTCCTGCGGCAGGTGGCCCTCGCGGGGTGGCGTCGGGTACAATCCGGAGGGCGGATGCGAGCCGCCGTGCGACTGCGGGCGGCGGAAAGGTGGCTCGCCGGGTATGCGGGCTGCGGTGTTTCTCCAAACCTCCGGCATGGATCATGGCACGATGCCTCGTGGGTTGTGGCTCGAATCTCGGTAATCGCCGGGAACTGCTCGACCGAGCTGTCGAACTGCTGCGGTTCATGCCGGGCGTTCGCATCCTTGCCACGAGTCGTTATCGCGAGTTTCGCCCGGTCGGTGGCCCCAACGGGCAGACACCCTTCCTCAACGCCGCCTGTCTGCTCGAGACCGATCTCGGGCCCAATGAACTGCTCGGCATGCTCAAGGCGGTGGAGAACACGCTCGAGCGGCAGCGGGAGATTCGCTGGGGTCCCCGCACGATCGACCTCGACCTGCTCCTCTACGGCGACGTGGTGGTCAACTCCGAGGAACTCGTCCTACCGCACCCGCGAATGTCGACCCGCCGCTTCGTGCTCGAGCCGTGCGTCGAGATCGCGGCGGAGTTTCGGCATCCGGTGGCAGGCTGCTCGGTCGGTGACCTGCTGGAAAACATCTCACCGAGGCATCCGCACGTGGCCGTCGTCGGCGTGCCGGGGGCCGGAGCTCCGGAGGTCGCCGCCGCCATCGCCGACTTCACTCTCGGCCGTCTGCTGCACACGCCTAGTCCGCTGCCATCGCTGAGTCCAATCGCCGGGAAGGGTGGAGCACGCGGTGCGGCCCGGCTGCTGGCCGATTTCTGTGACACGCTCGACGGCTGGTCGCAGCCGATTCTGCGGGAAGGATGGCCAACCGATCCCCACGGCACGATTGCGGAGTATTGGATCGGCACGCTGATGGCGATGGCTGAGCTGACCCTCGCTGCGGACGATGTGACGGAACTCGAGGGCCGCTACCGTCGCCTGACCGACTCGACTGTGCAGCCCAACGTCGTGATCCTGCTGACAACGCCGAGCGACGTGCTTGCCGACCGCATCAGTTTCCGCAGCGGCCAACGGTCGGAATTCACAGACGTCTTCGCCGACCTCGAGCGATTTGTGTCGCCGGGTACCGATTTCGGTCGACGCCGTTTCAGCCGCGATCTCTCCGGGCGTGTTGCCGAGCCGGCGCCAGGCCCGGCGGTCGACATGTCCTCCAGCGACGCGACGGTTGCGGCGGCCGCCCGCTTTCTGGCGACGCTGCAGGAGCGGCTCGTGGCCTGTCTCTGCGATGGCTCGTCAAATCTGCGGGCCGGCATGCCCTGCGGCGTGGTAAGGATTCCCTCGGACGACATCGGCGAGGCGGCCGAGCAGGCGGTGGCCGCCGTCGAGGCGATGGGGTAGCGTTGCGAGAAATCCGGATCGAACGTCGGCCCCAAGCGATGCGGCAGCTCGTCGAGGAGGCCCGGCGGCAGGGACGGCTGGTCGGCTTCGTGCCGACAATGGGCGGCTTGCACGCGGGCCATGCAAGCCTGACCCGGGCGGCGGCGGAAGCCTGCGACGAGGTGGCCGTTTCGATCTTCGTCAATCCCTCGCAGTTTGGCCCCGGGGAAGACTTCGACCGCTATCCCCGTTCAGCGGAGGCTGACTGCCGCCTGCTTGCCGAGGCCGAAGCGAGCTGGGTTTTCATGCCGGAGGTCGAGTCGATCTATCCGCCGGGCGACGCCACGCGGGTCGTCGTGGGAGGCCCGGCGGTTCGCTGGGAGGGCGAGCATCGGCCAGGGCACTTCGAGGGTGTGGCCACGGTCGTCAGCCGACTCTTGGCGATGGTCCCCGCCCAGCGGGCCTACTTTGGGGCCAAGGACTGGCAGCAGACGGTCGTCGTGCGGCGGATGGTGCGAGACCTTGCCCTGCCGGTGGAGATCGTGGTCTGCCCCACGATCCGCGAACCGGACGGGCTGGCGATGAGTTCCCGCAACGCCTATCTCTCGCCCGATGAACGCCGGCGTGCGACGGCCCTCTCGGCCGGCCTCGCCACGGCGGAGGCAGCCTGGCGGGCCGGCAGCCGGGCGGCGGCCATCGAGGCCGAACTCCGCCGCCGGCTCGAGGCTGCCGACGTCGTGGTCGACTACGCGGCCCTCGTCGATCCTGAGTCGCTCGAGCCACTCGCCGCCGACGCGGTTCGCGGCATTCCCGCGATTGCCTTGGTCGCGGGTCGTGTGGGCTCGACCCGGCTGCTCGACAACTGCATGCTTGATTGAGTTTCCCTGCGTTTGCCCGGCAGGCTGATGCTGACCACCCTTTTTCACATTCCCTCGCGGATCGGCGGTGATGCAGGCGTGCCCCTGTTTGGCTGGGGCCTGCTGCTTGCGGTCTGGGCCCTCGTCGGTGGCGGGGCGTTTGCCTGGTCGGCCTGGCGGCATTCGCCGGCTGCGGCGGTCCGCACGCTCGGCCTCCCGCTGGTGCTGGTGGGGGCGGTGATTCTCTGGGTTCTGCCCGCCCTTGACGACGGTGCTGGCGTGCCGGTTCGCGGGTATGGAGTGATGCTCCTGCTCGCGGCCTCCTGCGGAACCTGGCTCTCGATCCATCGCGGCCGACGGATGGGCTTCGACGCCGACACGATCCTCTCGCTGGCCACCGAAGTCTTTCTTTGGGGACTGGTGGGGGCCAGGCTCTTCTACGTGATCGAATACCATGACCAGTTTTTTCGGCCCGGGCTCTCACCGGCCGAGACGCTCCTGGGGGTCGTCAACGTGGCCGCCGGGGGGCTGGTTGTCTTCGGGGCGATCCCCACCGCGGCGGTCGCCACCTGGCTGTTTGCACGTCGGCGTCGGCTCGACCTGTTGCGGCTGGCCGACTGCATCGCTCCTGGACTGCTGGTCGGCCTGGCGATCGGACGGGTGGGCTGCTTCTTCAACGGCTGCTGCTTCGGGGGCCGCTGCGACCTCCCCTGGGCGGTCAGCTTTCCACCCGGCAGCCCGCCGTGGCTCGACCAGGTCGAACGTGGCCTGCTTCCCGGCGTGCCCGCCTCGCAGCCGCTCGCCTCGGCTGCCCGCAGCCTGCCGGTGCACCCGGTGCAGATCTACGCCGCGATCGATGCGGGCCTGCTCGCCTGGCTGGCCTCGGCCGCCACGCCGGTGTTCCGTCGCGATGGGGCGGTGTTTGCCATGGTGCTCACGCTGCACCCGATCTCCCGAATCCTGCAGGAGGCGATCCGGGTCGACGAGCCGCCGGCCCTGGGCACCCCGCTGTCGATCTCGCAGCTGATCTCGGTGGGGCTGTTGGTGGTGGCGGCGGGGCTCTGGGCATGGATTCTCAGGCGAACCACGCGGGGCTCCTTTGACAGTGGCTCCCCGGTTGGCGAAGACTTGGGATAGGCGAGCAGTCATTCGCGGGAACCATCAAGCCTCCCGAGGCGTCCAACGTGCAGGACAGCGAGCAGGACAACGAACTGATCGGCCGGGTGCTCGAGGGCGACCAGGAAGCCTTTGCGGCATTGGTGGCCCGCCATGAGGCCCGCATCCGCGGGCTGCTCGGGCGGATGCTCGGCTGCGAGGAACGTGCCCGCGATCTGGCCCAGGAGACATTTGTTGCCGCCTACCGCGGGCTGGCCTCGTTTCGCCGGGAGAGTCGATTCTCGACATGGCTGTATCGCATCGCCTGCAATCGCGCCGCCTCCGCCCTGCGGCGGTCGCGGCCGACCGCGTCCCTCGCGGCGGTAGCCGAGCAGGCCGACTCCGGGCCGAGCGTGTCGGCGGGGCTCGAGCAGGCCGATCTCCAGCGTGTGATCCGAGAGGCCCTCGGCGGGCTCGACGAGCGGTTCCGGGCGGTCGTGATCCTGGCCGACATGGAGGATGCAAGTTACGAACAGATCGCCGAAACGCTCGGCATTCCCGTCGGTACGGTTCGCAGCCGGCTGCACCGCGGTCGGCTGGAACTTCGCGAGCGGCTCCGCCCGCTGCTTGAGGCCGAGGCGACCTGAGGCCCGCAGTTCCCAGATCGTGAAACACGGTTCGTCACCCACAGCACCTGACAGACAGTCCCAGAACCCTGAATCCAGACCCCTGAAGACTGAACCCAGAATCCAGAACCCTGAAGACTGAACCCAAAACCCAGAAGCACACCGAGAGCAGAGACAGGAAATGGCCGTCGACCCGGAGGAAGCGAGGCTCAGTGAGTGGCTCGATGGAAGGCTGCCAGCCGACGAGGCTGAGGAGCTTGCCGCCGCTGTGCGTTCTGATCCTCGTCTCGAGGCGGTTGTGGATGAACTGCGGGGCGTTCGCCGCCTGCTCGCCTCGGCCTCGTCGCCGCCGGCAGCCGATCCTGCCTTTGTGGACGCGGTCACCGCCGCGGTCGCCGCCCTGTCAGCCGACGCAAACGTGGCGGTCGACCCGGCCGTGGATGAGGAGTGGCAGCGGCTCGAACGTGAGCGGATCGAGCAGGAGCGGGCCGAGGCCCGTGACGAGATCGGTGCTTCGCCGGTCGCTGACGCGACTTCGACCCAACACTCTCCCTCAGCGTGGCTGGCCACGGCCTTGGCCGCCGCCCTCGCGGCAGGTGTGCTTGTGGCAGTGGTGATCAACAAGCCGTGGGAGCCGGGACCGGAACTGGCCCAGGCGGTTCCCGACCGCGCCGACGCCCGGGTGCCCGAGGCTCTCGTGGGAGTCAATGAGATCGACCCCGACGCGATCGCGGCGAGGATGCTCGCCCGCGGCATCGAGATCACGCCGGAGCGGTCGCCACCGGGCGTGCTGCGGGTCACCGTCCGGCTTCGCGATGACGAGGGAAGGCAGCGGTTCGAGGAGCTGCTCGCTTCGAGCCGGGTGCGGCTGGACCGCGACGAACTTCGCCGCGGCAGGCCCGAGATAGACGCCCGCCCGAAGGCGTCCGATGTGGCTGAGCCGGATGACGCAGCTGCCGTGGTCGAGCGGATCGGCTGCCTCGGCAGGGCCGCGGCGGTCGATCGCCTGCTTGAAAGCCTGGCAGTCTCCAGCGGCAGTGTGGTGCTCGAGCAGGGAACGCTCTCCCCGAACGCGGCGGTCCGCCTGGAAAGCCGTGGACCTGCGGCGGAGGGTGTGCTGGCGGTTGCCGATGCCCGGGCCGAAGAGGCCGCCGAGGCCGAGAAGGCCGCCGACAAGCCGCCTGAGCTCGGCGCCGACCCGGCCCGTCAGTTGGCCGCAACGCGGGAGATGCCGGCTGCGGCATCCGCGGCGTCGAGAGAATTGCTGTCGCGGAACCATGCGGTCGACACGGCAAATGCGGTCGACATGGCAGCCGAGCGATCTCGGCTCGACCGCTATCGCGAGGTGATTCCACCGGAGGGCTTCATCAGGCTGTGGATCGACATCATCGATGAGTCACGGCCCGCGAAGGGTGTGCAGCCGCCGACGGGGAATCCAGGGTGAACAACGCGCCGCAGGAGCCGATCAACCCCGGCGTCCGTTCACGCCGGCCGGCGGTCGCCGGAAGCGTCACCATCCGCTGCCGCGAAGATGGTCCGCTCGTGGTCGAACTACCGGACTGTCCCGATGGTGATGGGCTGACGCTGCGGGTGACCGACCACCTCGGCGGCTGTTTCACGCTGCCGACCGACAAACCGGTCGTGGCGTTGTGCCGCTGCGGAGGATCGGCCCGGCGGCCCTTTTGTGACGGCTCTCATCGTGAGAACGGATTCCGGGCCGCCGAAACCGCCCCGGTTGCCCACACGCCCGGCACACGGCCGCCAGAGCAGCCGCAGTAGCGGCACGCGGTTCGGGTTATACCTGGCACGCTGGCGGTGCGGCCGACGGAAACCCTTACTCCTGAACCACTTGCAGCGGCGGGCCCCGGAAAAAATGGCCTCCCGCCGGCTGCGAACGATATGGACTGCCCCTTGGCAGACCTGTACCGTTGAAGGCTTCACGCGGAAGCAGCTCTGCGGAAGGTCGCGGTACGAACCGGCAGAAGGACATGACGTCACAACCCAAGCCAAATTTCTACCAGCGACACGCCGTCGCGATCATGGCGGTGCTCGTGTTCCTGCTGCCGCTGGTGCTCGTGGGCGCCATCAAGGCCAAGGGCAACAACCGCAACGACGTCAAGGGCTGGCTGCCGCCGGAATATCCCGAGACGCAGGTCTACAAATTCTTCCGGCAAAACTTCCAGGGCGAGGAGTTCATCCTTGCCAGCTGGGAGGGCTGCACGATGAGCGACCCCCGACTGGAACTGCTCGCCCGCAAGCTTCTGCCGCCGCCCGGCGAGGCCGCCCGGGTCGACCAGCCGCTCTACTTCCGCACCGCTCAAACCGGCCCCCGGGCGGTCGACCAGATGACCTCCGAGCCGCTCAACCTCGACCGCGAGGAGGCGATCCGCCGGCTCACCGGAGCGTTGATCGGGCCGCCACGGGAGGGTGTCGAGCCGCTCTCCAAGGAGGATGACCTCGACGAGCGGCAGACCTGCCTGGTGTTGACCCTCTCCGACCTCGCCCGCTCCAACCTCCATGGCACGATCGACCTGATCAGGCAGGTGGCGGCTGACGAGTGCGCGATTCCTGAGGAGACACTGCACCTCGGCGGCCCTCCGGTCGACAACGTGGCGATCGACAAGGCGGGCCAGAGCAGTGTCACAATCCTCTTCGGTCTCTCGCTGGTAGTCGGCTTCATCGTCAGCTGGCTGAGCCTGCGGAGCAAGCTCCTCGTGGCATTGGTGATCGCCTCGGGCGTCTACAGCATGTTCGCGAGTCTCGCGGTCGTCTGGTACACCGGCTATCCCGTCGATGCGATCCTGCTGACGATGCCCTCGCTGGTCTACGTGGCGACCACCTCCGGGGCGATCCACCTGGCCAACTACTACCGCGACCAGATCGCCGAAACCGGCATCCAGCAGGGGGCCGCCGGCCGGGCTTTGCACCACGCACTGCTGCCGCTTTCGCTGGCGACCGGCACCACCGCCGTCGGCCTGGCGACCCTGGCGGTCAGCGAACTGGTGCCAATCAAGATGTTCGGCATCTTCTCGTCGTTGGGCGTGGTGGTCAGCTTTGTGATCCTGATCACCTTCATGCCGGCGGCGCTCGAGCTGTTTCCGCCGCGGCTGAAGCTCGGCAAGGCCGCCGACTCCTCCGAGGAGGACACCTGGCGGCCGATCGAGGAGAGCCCCTGGTGGCGGGTCGGCGAGTGGATCACGCGGCATCCCACGATCTCCACTGTCGGCTGCCTGGCCCTGATGGCGGGCATCGGCTGGGGCATGACCCGGGTCGAGAGCAGCGTGCAGTTGATGCGGCTGTTCGCCTCCAACGCCCGCATCCGCCAGGATTACCAGTGGCTCGAGGCCAACCTTGGCCAGCTGGTGCCGATGGAGATCCTGCTCAAGATCGACGATGAAAAATGTGATCTCAACTTCCTCGAGCGGATGGAACTCGTCGGTGAGGTGCAAGAAGCGATCGGCTCGCTCGACGAGGTGGGCAGTTCGCTCTCGACGGTCACCTTTGGCCGCAGTCTCGACGTGGGCGGCGGAGGCAGCGGGCTTGGAGGGGCAGCGGCGAGAGTTTTCGGGCTCGGCGCCCGCACCCGCCGCAGCGTGCTCAACCGCCGGCTCATCGCCCACCGCCACGAGTTTCTCGACGGCGATTATCTTCGTGAGGCGACGGTCGAGGAGCCGATCGGCGAGCCGCCTCAGCCGCCCGAGCAGGGGCTTGCCGATTCGCTGCTCGTGTCGACGGGCCTTGCAGCCCCGCCGGAGCCCCCGCCGGTGGCGACCCGCAGCCGCGATCTCGAACTCTGGCGGATCAGCGCCCGCGTCAGCGCCACCAAGGAGGTGGAATATGATCTCTTCCAGCGTGAGCTCAAGGAGAAGATCGA
>Ga0180436_10005732_pt1 | contig 10924 bp, 12 predicted proteins | sample SS_ome_2_FD_132434 | JGI IMG/M metagenome (GOLD analysis project Ga0180436, IMG submission 132434) | Hypersaline lake sediment archaeal communities from the Salton Sea, California, USA - SS_3_S_2 metaG | ecosystem: Environmental > Aquatic > Non-marine Saline and Alkaline > Hypersaline >...
CACGAGGGCGGATGGCGACAGCTATTGGGACGTCGCGGTCGGCGTCGGTGCGGTCTGGCGCGAGCCGGGCGACGGGGGCTGGAGCCGCGCGTCCTTCCCGCTCAACCTGCTGGCCCGCTACGTCGGCGAGGTGCGCAACTGCGTCGCGACCTTCGTGTACTCGGAGGACGCCATGAGCAACGTGGCCGTCCAGTGCAGCCAGGAGACCGCGGTGCTGGAGGCGCAGCAGGTGGGAGACGTGCGCGCGATGATCCCGGCGACCTACGGACCCGGCGCCCTCGCGGCCGGCGACGGCTTCCTGGAGGGCTTCCGCCGTACCGCGTCACAGCGGATCCCGCTCGCGCCACTGAGCGCCATCGATGGCGACGCCGACATCGCCGCGTACTTCGACAAGTCGCTCTGGACCAACGCCTCGACGAGCCTCGGCGCGGTCTACCTGGACGGAGTGCTCTACCTGCACCCGCCGCGGACGCGCCATGGGACCTACCCGTACCCGGGCGAGATGCGCCACGGCGTGTTCTCGGCCACCAAGAGCATGGCGGGCGCGCTGGCGATGCTCTACTTCGCCGAACGCTACGGCGAGGAGGTCTTCGACGCGCGCATCGCCGACTACGTGCCCGCCTTCGCCCACCTCCCGGAGTGGCAGGGCGTCACCTTCGCCCACGCCCTGAACATGGTCACCGGCACCCGCGCCGGCGACCGAACCGATGAGGACCTGCTGTACGAGCCGCTCGAGCTCGCGCCCGACAGCGGGACGGCGATCCGCAACATCGCCCGCTTCGGCGACTACCCGGAAGCCCCCGGCGAGGCGTTCAACTACGCGACCACCAACACCTTCGTCCTCTCCTACGCGCTCCAGAACTACGTCGAGGCGCGCGAAGGAGAGGGCGTCCACTACTGGGACCTGGTCGAGGAGCACGTGCTCGCACCCATCGGCGCGGACGGATTCTGGCTGCTCCATACCCGCGACCGCGATCCCGCCGACCGGGTCCCCATCCTGGGGCTCGGCGCCTTCCCGACCCTCGACGTCGCGGCGAAGATCGCCCGGCTGATCTCCGACGAGGGGGTGCACGAAGGGGTCCAGATCCTCAATCGGAACAGGGTCCGCGAAGCGCTGGGGCGCACGGCGTGGCAGGGCTACGCGGCCGGCCGGAACCGCTACCGCCATTCGTTCTGGTCGATGACGCTGCGCGCGGGGGGATGCCGCTTCGACGTCCCCTTCATGGAGGGGCTCGGCGGCAACCACGTCCTGCTCCTGCCGAGCGGCGCCATCGTCTTGCGGTTCATGGACGAGTTCGACATGGACACGGCGCCGCTGGTGCGCGCGGTCGAGCGCGTGCGTTCTTCCTGCCCATAGCCGCGCCCGCCGGTGCCACGTCCCGGCGCAGACGCGCCGCTCACCACGACCGACGCGGACCCGGCGCGGGAAGGGTTTTCGCGTCGATGCCCGCGGCAGCACCATAGCGTTCGGGCACCCGCCACGCCTTCAACGTGATCCAGCGGCTCGGCGTGCCGGCGCGCTCGAGCGCCACGTGCACCTGGCCCGGATGCGCCGCGCCGACGTTCCAGCGCCCGTCCCGACGCCGCTTGGCCACGAGCACCGCCAGCGCGTCCGCCATCCGCTCGTCCCACGGGACGTCGGCGGCCGCGAAGGCGTCCAGGCAGCCGTACTTCCAGCACGGGGGGTGGACGAGCCGGAGCGGTTGCGTCGGCAGTTGAACCCGCCGTCGTCCATCACCTGGTCCAGCACGAAGTCGACGACCGTGGTCAAGCTCTCCTGGGGCGCGAGGAAGTGGCAAGCGTACGTCAGGAACATGCCGTTGATGCAGACGTCGCTGCGCGCGACAGCGCCCGCCGGGTTGATGCCGCCATCGGCCGCCCGCTCGTCTCGCGTGATCCGCACGATCTCCTCGCGGATCCCGGGCGTGTCGGGGCGGACGCCGAACCCGGCCAGGTCGAGCAGGCTGTAGTGCGTACAGATCCACTTCGGCCGGTAGAAGCCGCGCCCCACGTCCCGTCGGCGTTCCTCGCCGCGAGGTACCGCGCCCCCCACCCCTCCGCCGCGATCCTCCGCTGCAGGTCGGGACGGTCACGGCCGTACAGGTCGCGGTGGACCTGGACCTGGATCGACACGTCGCCGTCCAACAGCCACGCGACGACCTCGGCGCCAAGCGCTGGGGCGCTGCTCACGCCCGCCGTGCAGATCCTTCGGTGATCCGACCGCCCGGCCGGCGCGCTCGTCGCTAGGCCTCGTCGGCCGCCAGCGCGAACAGGTAGACGGCCGCCGGCTCGGCCTCCTCCTCGCCCCCGAGGGCCCGGTAGAGCCCCCGCGCCGGCGCGTTCCCGGCCTCGGTGGCGACCCAAGCCTCGCGGCAGCCGAGCTCGCGACCGCGCCGGAGCAGCGCGTCGAGCACGGCCGCCGCGACGCCCCGCCGGTGGAAGGCGTCCGCCGTCCCGACCTCCGCCACGAACAGCTGCGGCGGCTTGTCGGGGTGGCCGTGCACGAAGCCCGACGCCATCCCGACCACGGTCCCGTCGCTCACGGCCACCGCGAGGATCTGGGCGGGGTTCGCCAGGAAGGCGTCGAGGTGCTCGCGCCGTACCGCATGGTCGAACACGCCGTCCGCGACGCGGTCCAGCAGGTCGCGGTTGGCCGCCGTCACCGGCCGCACCGCGAACGCCGGCGGCAGCGCGCACCCGTACACGCGCGTCCGGCTACCGTCCGGCTCGACGCGATCGGCGCGACGCGTCATTCCGGCCTTGGCCAGCACGCGCCTCGAGGCCGCGTTCGGCGGTGCCACCGTGGCGATCACCTCGTCGAGACCGTAGCGCACCGCGGCGGCCTCGAGCAGGTGGCGCACGGCTTCGGTCGCCAGGCCGCGCCCCCACCACGCGCGCCCGAGCGCGACCTTCACCTCCGCCTCGGGCTGACCGCCGGGATGCACCAGGCCGGCGAAGCCCGCGACCTCGCCGCTGGCACGGTCCTCGAGGGCGAACATGCCGTACCCGCGGCGCGCGTAGTTGCGGGCCGTGACCTCGAACCACCGGTCGGCCTCGGCCTCGCTCAGGACCGATCCGTCGCCCACCCAGCCCATCGCGTCGGCGTCGCCGTACACCGCCAGGAGCGCGGCGCGGTCGCCCGCCACCCACTGGCGACAGCGCAACCGCGGCGACACGAACACGGTGGGGGCGTCGCTGGCGACCGCTGCCAGCGCGGGGGGCACCGATGCGTCCTCGGGCACGCTCACCGCTCCAGCATCCGCCGCACGATGCGGTAGTGGTGCAGGTCGTGGTGCACGCCCACCCGCAGCCCCTGGATCAGGTTGATGCGGCCGATCGCCGGGTCCCACACGACCACGTGCCCCAGGACGGCCTCGGGCCTGTCGGCGTAGAAGCGCGCGATCGCCTCGTGCTCGTCCGTCAGGCCGCGGCGCAGCACGTCCAGGTGTGAGGGCCGCGCCGGCGTCCGCCGCGGCGGCCACAGGAAGCCCACCCACAGCGGCATGTTCGGCCGCTCGTACACGTCCTCGATGTCGGTCGCGTACGGGCGCTCGGCCCGCAGCCGCGCCCACGGCGCCAGGAGCGGCCAGGCGACCGCGAACAGCCGCCGGAACGAGCGGTTGAGGACGCGCGTGTGATCGAGGTGCTCGCCGGCCGACCACTTCTTGGGGTTCGGGCGCGCCCACAGCTCCGCGCCCGACACGTCCGCGATGGCGGCGAAGAGCGCCTCCCGCTGGTCGTGCATGCGCGCCAGGTGGTCGGCGACCCCCGGCGCGGGTTCAGCGTCCGTCGCGCGCATCCGCGGCCCGATCGGGGTTCTGGGGCGAGACGTCGATGCCCGCGAGGCGCACGCCTGCGTTCACCGGACCGGCAGGACCACGCGGGTCTGCAGTTGGTCCGGCTGCACCTCCTGCGGGTCGTTCAGGTAGAACTCGTACGCCGGCCCGGCGTGCTGCAGCCCGTGCTCGGCGATCCACGCCTCGAGCGCCTCGTGCGCGGCGCCCACCTGGTCGTAGGGGCCGACGTGGAGGCACTGCACGGTCTTGCCCGCAGGAATCTCGCCGGCGCGGACGTCCCCCTCGCCCTCCAGCGGCCGCGCGAAGGTGAAGCCGATCTCGAGGTCCAGGTCCTGCATCTCCATGTTGTGGTACGCGACGAACGGCGCGTCGGACGGTATCGCGCCGGCCTTCCCGGCGGACGCCATGACCTGGCCCCACGCGGGTCCCAACACCTGCGGCAGCCGCCCGACGGCCGCCCGCGTGCGCACGACCAGCGTGGGCCGCGCCTGCTGTTCGACGAGTTCGCATCGGTACCCCATGGAACACGCTCCTCTCGCGACACGCGGGCGCCGCCCACGCAGCACCGGGCATCGCCACGGTCGCAGCGGAAACCACTGTGCCCCCCATGCTAGGCGATGGCGTCCAGGGGTTCGCGCAGCAGCTCGACGAGGTCGTTCCGGTAGCTGCCCGCGTCGCCGCATGGCGAGCGCAGGCCTCGCGTTCGACCGGTCCAAACGCCCCTGCGTCGCCGCGGCGGGCCACCTCTATCCTGAGTAGACCGCTCGGGATTAGCGGGTGCGGCACCTCACGAACGGTTCGGCCGGGCGCGACACTGCCGGCCGCCCGCCGGCGCCGAACACCACGGCGACCCGACACCCACGCGGAGAGGAACGGTCCGACCTTGGTACTCGCCATCGATCGCGCACGCGTCACACCCTTCAGGAGGCCCGCCGAGGCGGTCGTCGTGAGCCACACCTACCCGCTGGCCCTCGCCTGGCAAGGCGAACGCGTCCGCGTCGCCCGCTACCTGGGCGGCCGCGGGATGGCCCGTCGCCTGAGCGAGATGGGATTGGTCGTCGGCAGCGAGGTGCGCGTCGCCCACCGTCACGGCGGGCAACTGGTGATCGTCCGGGGCGACACCCGTCTGGCGCTCGGTGCCGGCATCGCGCACAAGGTCCTCGTGACGCCCATCGGCGCCGGGGACGGCGAGCGGACGGAAGCATGAGGCTTCGCGACCTGGCCGTCGGCGAGACCGGGCGCGTGACCGGGATCGGCGCCGAGAACAAGGCCTACCGGCGCCGCCTCCTGTCGATGGGGCTCACGCCGGGCACCGAGTTCACGGTCGCCCGCACCGCCCCCCTGGGAGATCCCGTGGAGCTGCGCGTGCGCGGCTTCCACCTGACCCTCCGCAAGGACGAAGCCGACATCGTGCGGGTGGAGAGGGGCGTGTGATGGCCGAGAGGCTCGTCGTCGGCGTCGTCGGCAACCCGAACTGCGGCAAGACCACCCTGTTCAACGCCCTCACCGGCGCGAAGCAGCGCGTGGGCAACTGGCCGGGCGTCACCGTCGAACGCAAGATCGGCCGCTTCGCCGTGGAGGGGACCGAGTTCGAGCTCGTCGATCTCCCCGGGACCTACTCGCTCGAGGTGGCCGACGAGGAGGTCTCGCTGGACGAGCGCATCGCCCGCGACTACGTCGCCTCGGGGGAGGCCGACCTCTTCATCAACATCGTCGACGCCTCCAACCTCGAGCGCAACCTCTACCTGACCAGCCAGCTGCTGGAGATGCGCGTCCCCGTGGTCGTCGCGCTGAACATGATGGACGTGGCCGAGGAGGTTGGTCTCGCGATCGACCTCGCGGCCCTGCGGGACGCGCTCGGCTGCCCGGTGGTGCCGGTGGTCGCCGGGGCCGGCAAGGGGATCGCGGAACTCGAGTCCGTGGTGCGCGCGAGCGCCTCGAGGACGAACTGAGCGAGGACATCGACATCGTTCTGGCGGACGCCCGCTACGGCTTCGCCAACGGCGTCGTCGGCCGCGCCGTGAGGCGCCGGGGAACCGTGTCGAGCAGTCTCTCCGACAGGATCGACGGCGTCGTGCTCAACCGCTGGCTGGGTATCCCGATCTTCCTGCTCGCGATGTACCTCATGTTCATGTTCACCGTCGGCGTCGGCGGCGTCCAGGTGGTGGCGACCTTCGTGCCCGTCATCGCCTTCCTCTTCCTGTTCCTCTCGTTCCTCGAGGACTCGGGCTACATGGCGCGGGCGGCCTTCGTGATGGACCGCTTTCTGCGCGCCATCGGCCTGCCCGGCAAGTCCTTCGTGCCCGTGCTCGTGGGGTTCGGCTGCACGGTGCCGGCGGTCATGGCGACGCGGACCCTCGAGCACGAGCGCGAGCGCAAGATGACGATCGCCATGTCGAACTTCATGGCGTGCGGCGCGCGGCTGCCGGTCTACGCCCTCTTCGCGGCGGCGTTCTTCACGGCCTGGGCCCAGCAGCTGGTGTTCCTCATGTACCTCCTCGGCGTCGCGGCGGCGGTCTTCACCGGGCTCGTGCTCAAGCACACGCTTCTCCGCGGCAAGGTGACGCCCTTCGTCATGGAGCTGCCGCCCTACCGCCTGCCCACCTTGCGCGGCGTCCTCCTGCGCACCTGGGACCGCACCAAGTCGTTCGTCTTCCGCGCCGGCCGGGTCATCGTCCCCCTGGTACTGGTCCTCAACGTCCTCAACAGCGTCGGCACCGACGGCAGCCTCGGCAACGAGGACAGCGATGCCTCGGTCTTGAGCGCGATCGGCCGCACGATCACGCCCGTCTTCGCCCCCTTCGGTGTCAGCGAGGAGAACTGGCCCGCGTCGGTCGGCATCTTCACCGGCTTCCTGGCCAAGGAGGCCGTGGTGGGCACGCTCGACGCGCTCTACGCAGGTCTGGGCGAGGAGGACGAAGCCGCCCTGCAGAGCCAGGTCAACCCGCGGCCGCTGAGCTGGCTGGGCGATGGCGCCCCGGAGACGCTCCCGGCCGAGGAGGCGCCGCTCGACCTGTTGGCCCTCATGGGCGAGGGGCTGGCGACGATCCCGGCCAACCTCGCCGCGGCGCTGCAGGGCTGGCTCGATCCCATGGGCCTGAACATCGGCGACGTGGCGGACCCGGTGGCCGCGGCCGAGTCGCAGGAGGTCGCCGCCGGCACCTTCGGCGCCATGGCCACCCGCTTCGGCGGCACCGCCGCAGCCTTCGCCTACCTGCTGTTCGTGCTGCTGTACATCCCCTGCGTGGCGGCGATGGCGGCCGTGCGGCGCGAGACGACGCCTGCCTGGACGGCGTTCGTGGCCACCTGGACCACCGGGTTGGCGTACCTGAGCGCGACGCTCTTCTACCAGATCGCCACGTTCGCCCAGCACCCCGCCTCCTCGGCGGCCTGGATCGCGGGCTGCCTCGGCTTCGCCGGCATCGTCATCGCCATCATGCGCGCCCTCGGACGGCACGCCACGACCCCCCGGCCGGCGCCGGCCGGCGCCCGGGCCTGAGGAGGCGCGCGATGATCCTTTCGCAGGTCCGCGACTACCTCGAGACGCACCGCCGCGCGGCGCTCTTCGACCTGTCGCTGCACTTCGACACCCACCCCGAGGCGCTTCGCGGCATGCTGGCGAAGTGGGTCGCCAAGGGCAAGCTCGTCAAGCTGCCCGGGGGCACGCCCTGCAGCGGCTGCTGCATTTGCGACCCATCCACGATCGAGATCTACGAGTGGCGGGGGTAGGGAGGCGACGGGACCCGCGGACCGATCCAGGCGGCGGCTCGGCTGCCTAGGCCCCGCCCGCCGCGGCATCGGCACCCCGCCCGTCCAGGCGCTCGCGCAGCAGCCCGACGAGGTCCTCGTCGCCACAGGCGTCCACCTCCACCGGGTCCGGCACCGCGCCGGCCTCGAGCAGCAGGCGCGCGCACGCGAGGTGGTCGCGGCCTGGCGACGGGCAGAACTCGGCGCCGTGGATGAGCGTCGCCATGGCGTCGCCTCCGTAGCCGTTGCGCCGCGCGAGGTCGTGCGGCAGCGTGAGCAGGAAGGCGACGTGGTCCGGGAGCCCCTCCCACAGCGCGATGTGGAGCGGCGACATCCCCTGCTCGTCGGCGTGTTGCAGATCGAAGCCGGCGGCGAAGAGCGCGCGCAACGCGGTGAGCGCGCCGGGTCGCGCCGCCAGCCGGTGCGGCAGCGTGCGGTCGTGCTCGCCGAGCGCCTTCGGGTCCAGGCAGCCTGCGTCGGGTGAAACGCCTGCCACGCACGCCGCCAACGCCGCCTCGGTCGCGTCGAGCGGCCGACCGTGCCCGCGCGCCTCGAGCGCGCGCGCGAATGCGTCGGCGCCGTGCACCCGCGCGGTGCCGTAGGCATCGCGGCCATGCCACACGCGCGCGGGGGCGGCGCCGTGGTCGAGGAGCACGTCGGCGATCTCCCGCGACGAGAAGCGCCGCGCCGCGTGGACGAGGCCGGGCGGCGTCGGCTGGCGGCTCCCGTCGGCGCCCTGCACGTACGGATCGTCGGGATCGGCGCCGCCCTCGAGCAGCGAGGCCACCATCGCCGGGTCGCCCATGTCGATGGCGCGCAGCAGCGCGCCGGTGTGGCCAGGGTCGGCCCCGTGCGCCAGCAGCAGCGTCACGCCGTCGCGGTGGCCGAGCTCGGTGGCGTGGTACAGGCTCTCGAAGTCGTCGGGTTCGGCGCCGTGCTCGAGCAGCCAGCGCGCCAGCGGCAGGTTACCGGCATGGCCGAGGGCGCCGTACAGCATGGACAAGCGCGCCGCCGAGCCCGGCTCCACCGGCACGCCGTCGTTGGGGTCGGCGCCGTGATCGACGAGCAGCTGGGCCACCGCCAACATGGCACCCTCGCGCTCGGGCGCGATGCGGTGGTACTGCGAGAAGCACAGGTGCGCGATCGGCGGGCGCCGCGGCGCGGGCGCGGTGGCGGCCGCGGGGTCGCGCGCCAACCGGGCGCGCACCGCCGCGACGTCGTACGTCGCGAGCTCCAGCCCGAAGGCGGCGCGCGGCAGGTCGGGATGGGCGTCGAGCAGCGCCCGCACCACCCACGCCTGGCCGAAGTAGAGCGCGCGCTCGAGGCGCTCGGCGCGCTGGGCACGGTCCATGGCGGCGGTCTCGAGCGCGAGCTTCAGGCGCGGCCAGCTCGCGTGGCCCTGCTCGCGCGCGATGACGTGCAGGGCGCGCGCGTGCTGCAGGACACGGCCCTGCTCCGACGCTGCAGCGTCCCCCAGCACGGCGCGGACGCGGCGCACGGCCTCCTCCTCGCCGGCGGCAAAGGCGCGGCGGAGTCGCTTGGCTTCCTGACGGTGGCGGTCGAGGTCGTCCTTGGGCACGGTCGTCTCCCCTGGCATACGCCCGCGGGTCCGCTGGGAGGGCGCGGTGGGTCGACGCCGCGGTAGCGACGGTGCTTGCAGCGAGGTGCCCGAAGGCTGTCCGCGGACCCGGGTGCCGCCTCGGTCGGCCCCACGAAGATAGGGCAGCGCGCCGAGGGTCGTCAACCGAGGGGCGGATCGGCCGCGGCGTCGGCCGCGGGCGGTCCACCGAACCCGGCCACCGCCTTCGCCCGCAGCATGACCTCCAAGAATCGTCGCGGCTCCTCGAAGCACGCGACGTGACCCGAGTTGGGGAAGAGCGCGAACTCCTTCCGCGGGGCCACCAGCGCGTCGAGGTACGCTCGCGCGAGCTCCGGGCTCGTGACCCAGTCGTGCGCACCGGCGACGAAGAAGACGGGCGCGTCGACGGCGGGGATCTCCCGCGCGAGGTCCACCCGGCAGAACTCGGGCCACAGAAGCTCCATGTTCCGACGCACGTACGCGAAGAGGTTCCACAGGTCCCGCACCGTCACCTCGGGGCTCATGGCGATGACCCGGCCGATCTCCGCGGCCCGCTCGGGCTCGAAGGTCACCAGGCCCAGGGCGCGCATCCAGCGCCGCTGCACCAGCGTCCCCTGCACCGTCACGAATGCGCCACCCGTCGGCTCGCCCACGGCCTCCAGCTGGGCCACGGCCCTGCCGTTCCCGCGCTCGCGAGCGCGCAGCAGGCAGGCGCGGTACGCGCGCAGCTCCTCCTCGCCCCTTTCCACCACCTGGTTCACGCCAACGTAGGCGGCCACCAGGTCGGGCCGCCGCGCCACGAGCCGCATGCCCAGGACGCTGCCCCAGGAGTGGCCCACCAGATACAGCTTCCGCTGTCCGAAACGCAGCAGCAGACGCTCGCTCAGCTCCTCGAGGTCCGCGACGAAGTGCGCCATCGTCATGCGGTCGCCCGCGAGTTCGCGGGCGACGGACTTCCCGGCGCCAGGCTGACTCCAGTGCGCCACCACGAAGTGCTCCTCGAGCTCGGGGACGAAGTGCCGCATGGCACCCAGGTCCGGCCCGCCAGGACCCCCATGCACGTACAACAAGATCGGGTTCGCCACGTCGTGGCCCCTTAGGGTCACCCACTGGGCGACCCCGCCCAGCCGCATCCGTTCCAGCGCGGCGATGCTCCTGGACGTACCGCCGTGGATCGCGGGGGTCCTACCCCGGAGAATCGAGGGCATGCTCCTGCCTCCTTCTGGTCGGTGATCGACGGGCGCCCGGCAGCCCCGCCGCCCAGACGCAGAACGCCAGCCACGCCTGCGGGCCCTGGATCGCGTCCTCCGGGCAGCGCGACATGCAGCGCATGCAGTTGTGGCACGCGAGCGTCCAGTACGGACGCCGCGCCGGGCCCAGCAGGCGGCGGCCGGGTCGGCGCCGCGCGACCGTCTCCGCCCCCGACCTGACCTCCGCGATCGCCCCCTGGGCACGCGCGGCCGCGGCGAACCGCTCCGCCACCCGCCGCACGTTGCCGGTGCCGCTCCACACCACCAAGTCGACCGCGTCGTAGGCACCCAGCGCACCGGACTCGGGGTTCGGGCACGAAGGGCGGTTCATCGATGGGCCTCTGGCACGCGTGCGACGAGCATACTCGGCCCGGGTCCGGCGTTCCGGGCGCCGCGCCCGCTCACCGCCCGACGCTCGCCGCCCGCCCCGAGTCCGCGTCGACCACCCAACCGCTCACGTCCACGGCCTCGAAGTCGCTCCCCCGCAGGCGCCGCAGGTCGCGCAACGCGGCATCGTCCCAGCGCTCGTCCGGCGCGCCCGACAGGAACCA
>Ga0180436_10005738_pt1 | contig 10910 bp, 13 predicted proteins | sample SS_ome_2_FD_132434 | JGI IMG/M metagenome (GOLD analysis project Ga0180436, IMG submission 132434) | Hypersaline lake sediment archaeal communities from the Salton Sea, California, USA - SS_3_S_2 metaG | ecosystem: Environmental > Aquatic > Non-marine Saline and Alkaline > Hypersaline >...
AGCTATGGGGGTTCCCGAAGAGAGTTCATCCCAGTGCGCATAAACGTATCGCGCAAAACTTTGAGTTTGATGAGGGCTTATCGTTGTCCTTGCCCTTTGTTTGCCCTGTACAGCGTCCATAGGCAAAACCTCGTACATTGCATTAAGCCGTTACCGCGTTAGACCAATATCTGGCTATGTGCTTGTCTGAGCAGAACGAAGTCAGTGTGATGTGATCTGTCAGACTGCTGCCAGTTGCCTTTCACGAACCTGGAGGCAGGTCTCGCGTGTAACTTACGTCTTAAAATAGTAAGTATAGTTTGAAATTATGAGGTTTCTATACGTGTGGATTATGGGTCTTACCAGGTCAGGCCCAGATCAATGGCTTCATAACCAACCATTTTGTAATCATTAATCTGTGCCGGGCCGAATGGGACGACGTCGATATAGTCCGGGAAATCTTCTTCTGACAGACCATTAAATGCAGCATATGCCCCGCATACATGGAAAGGGACCTGGTGTTGTTCTGCGAGTGTCTGGATTTCTTTGTGTACGCGGGGAAAAAGGTGTTTTTCCTGCAGGGGCAGGGCGAGTATTTCATCGCCATGCGATACCACGGATATTGCCAGCTTGGGGTGCTGCGCTCTCAGTAAACGCACATATTCACTGAGTCTGGGAACGACCCATTCCAGGGCATCGTATTCATATTCATAAACAACAAAGAGCACGCCACTCGGTGGCGGGTGTGTATCAATAATCCTGTTGATTTCGTCTATTTCCGGGAGCTCATGAATGCCAGATGTCTGAGCATGAGTACACACTGTACCTGTTAGCCAGAACAGGAGAATCAGCAACCCATGGATAATCATGCGCTTGGATAGTTGTGTTCTGGCCTGGTATTTCATATATGGATGGGATGATAAGGATTCTTGTGATTCTAGGTGATAATTCTGAAATTAACCGGATAGGTATGATTTATTGAGGGTAATTGTTAGCTGGTGTTTGTTGTCCTGTGACAGGCCTCAAACTAGAAAAGAGTAACCGGGACTTTTGTACGTTACTATGTGTCCTGACCTTGTTCATGCTGAGCAGCTAAGAGTATGGCAAGGTGAAAGACTGCCGATTTAATCTGTCAGCCAGTAATGCAGCAGGAAAAGGCAGCGAAAAACAACAACCAAATAGAACACCGCTATGTCTATTGAAGATCACTGGTACAAACGAGATATTGTTTCCTTGTCTTTATGGCCTGTCTCCCAGTTATTCAGGGGCATGGCTGCAGTTCGTCGTGCCTTCTACCGCTTAAGAAACTGCCTGTTTAAGAAGTTGCCCGTGCCCGTGATTATCGTGGGCAATATCATGGTGGGCGGTACCGGCAAGACACCTATGGTGATCTGGCTCGTCCAGTTCCTACGTCAGCAGGGTTATAAGCCAGGCATTGTAAGCCGCGGATATGGTGGAGAGAGTGATGCCTATCCACTCAAGGTTACGCCAGTAACCTCGACCACCCAGGCGGGGGATGAGCCTGTGCTGATCGCACGCAGAACCGGGGTGCCCGTTGTGGTGGATCCTAAACGGGTTCGGGCAGCCAAAAGCCTGCTCGCGCAACACCCTGATATCAATATCATCATTGCAGATGATGGGCTGCAGCATTATGCGCTACAGCGTGACATCGAGATTGTCATGATCGATGCGCGACGCGAACTAGGCAATGGCTTCGTCATGCCGGCCGGTCCCTTGCGCGAGTCTCCAGGCCGACTGGCAGGGGTTGATTTTGTCGTGACTAACGGTCCATCTGCCAACGCGGATTACCGCATGGGATTGCAGTCTGGCAATCTGATACCTGTCAGAGGCGGTACTGAAAGCATCACGCTGGAAAGTTTCAGGCATCAGCAGGTGCATGCGGTTGCTGGAATAGGGCACCCGGATCGTTTTTTTGATACCTTGCGTGCCCATGGTATCGAGGTCATCGAGCATGCCTTCCCGGATCATCATGTCTTTAACGCAGATGACCTTAGTTTTGGCGATGACTTACCTGTTATCATGACCGAAAAAGATGCCGTGAAATGCCAGATCTTTGCGCCTCAGAATTCCTGGTTCCTGCAGGTTTCCGCGGTGCCTGATCAGCGATTTGCGGATGAATTACTCGCTTTACTCAGGAGTTAACATGCTGGACAAGCATCTACTCGAAATTCTGGTTTGCCCTGTTACCAAGGGCCCTCTCATTTATGACAAGGAAAAGGCCGAGCTGATTTCTATTTCTGCCAGGCTGGCCTATCCGGTTCGCGACGACATTCCCGTTATGCTGGAAGAAGAGGCTCGCCAGCTTTCTGACGAAGAACTGGAATCCTATCGGTGACAGCCTTCAAGGTTGCCATTCCTGCACGCTACGCCTCATCACGCCTGCCAGGCAAGCCCCTGATTGATCTTGGGGGTAAGCCCATGATTCAGCACGTCTATGAACGTGCCGTGGAAAGCGGGGCGGAAGAAATTGTTATCGCCACTGATGATCAGCGCATATATGACGTGGCAGAAGGCTTTGGCGCTGAGGTGTGCATGACTTCGGCAGAGCACCACTCGGGTAGCGATCGTCTTGCCGAGCTGGTAGATCTCTGCGGCTGGTCAGACGACACCATTGTCGTCAATCTACAGGGCGATGAACCCCTGACGCCATCATCCATACTGCTCCAGGCGGCGCGTGGCCTGGATGAACATCCCGAAGCAGGTATTTCAACACTATGTGCCCCTATCAACTCTGCCAGCCAGCTCTACGACCCACATACCGTCAAGGTTGTGCGTAACCAGCAAGGCTTTGCCCTTTATTTCAGTCGTGCCCCCATTCCCTGGGAACGTGATGCCCTGGATGTTGAAGCGCATCCCGAGCATAACCAGGCATTTCGTCATATCGGTCTGTACGCCTATCGTGCCGGCTATCTCCGGGAATATTCACGTAGTGAACCCTGTGATCTGGAGCAGATTGAAAGCCTGGAACAGCTACGGGCACTCTGGCAGGGCGTGAAGATATTTGTCGATGTCGCTGAGCAATTACCGGGGCATGGCGTGGACACGCCAGAAGATGTTGAGGCAGTCACAGCCTTGCTGAAACAGTACGAAAATAAAAGTTAATTAACTTTAATAATATTATTTAAGATACTGATATTAAAAAAATATCAGTTGACTTTTGGCAGGTCTTTCCAGGAGGTGGTGTAGCGGGGCGAGAGGTGCGCGCGTTTCATGGCCCAGTCCTTACGGATACCCTCACTGGCAAAAAACAGCCTGCCCAGGCCGCTGTGATTAATCCTGTCCAGGGTTGTCATGAGTGCTTTGGAACGCGGGCGCTCCTGGCCCTGCTCAAACAGGTTCTGCTGGTATACGCCGGGCTCATAAAAGTCGCCCAGCATGACGCCGGCCTTCATATAGCGATAGCCATCGCGATAAATCGATCGTAACAGCTCAAGAGCAGTCTCATTAATGTCCCGGCTGTCCAATGTAGGCAGGGCCAGCTCTGTAGAAGCCGAGGGTGTGTACTGGGGCTCGTGTGGGTTAAAGCGGTTCGTGCGCAGGAATACCGTGATACTACGGGCATAGCGGTTCTCTTCACGGAGCTTCTCGGCAGCGCGTATGGCATAAGAGCTAATGGCCTCGCGCATATCCTGGAATTGTGTGATGCGCTGACTAAAGCTGCGGCTGCAGATGATCTGCTGTTTGGCTGCGGGCTCTTCATCCAGGCCGATGCAGACTTCACCATTGAGTTCGCGGATGGTGCGCTCGATTGTGACCGAGAAGGTTCTGCGCATAACACCCGGGTCGCAGTCTGCCAGATGTCCGGCAGTACGAATGCCCATCTGTTCCAGGTGTTTCTCCATCCGGGGGCCTATGCCCCAGACTTCGCGTACTGGCATGAGGTCGAGTAATCGGCGTTGTCTGGCAGGGTCGCGTAGGTCGACGACACCATGGGTGCCGGGATACTGCTTGGCGGCGTGATTGGCCAGCTTGGCCAGGGTCTTGGTAGGGGCGATGCCGACTGATACAGGCACGCCAATCCAGCGATCGACAGTCTGACGTATATGCTGCCCAAAGACCTCCATATCCTGGTTCTCCAGCACTTTAAGATCAAGAAAGGCCTCGTCTATGGAGTAGACTTCGACGGCTGGTGCGAGGCCTTCCAGGGTCGTCATAACCCGATTAGAGATATCGGCATAAAGGGCATAGTTGCTGCTGAATACGAAAATCTGCTTCTGCTGAATCAGGTCCTGTATCTGGTAGGCAGGTACTGCCATGCGGATACCCAGGCATTTGGCCTCGGAGGAGCGTGCGACGACACAGCCATCATTGTTCGAGAGCACGACAACCGGGCGATGCTTCAGGTCGGGGCGGAATAGCTTCTCACAGCTGGCATAAAAGCTGTTGCAGTCGACCAGGGCGAAGCAGGGGGTATTCATGGCTGGCGCAGAGAATGCACGACGTTGGTCACCACGCCAAACAGTTCCAGGTTGGCCTCTTCAGGGATGTCGATTGGTGCATAAGCGCTGTTCATGGGCACCAGGCGTGCCTGTGGCTGGGTCTCGAGGCGTTTGACAGTAAGTTCGCCGTTCAGGGCGGCAATGACGATATCGCCATGGCGGGCCTCCAGAGAACGGTCAACGACAAGGATATCACCGGGGTGAATGCCGGCCTCGATCATGGAGTCGCCCTGGGCACGGACGAAATAGGTGGCTGCAGGGCGTTTGACCAGCAGTTCATTCAGGTCCAGGGCTCGTTCGACATAGTCCTGCGCGGGGCTGGGGAAGCCAGCTGGGACAGAATCCAGATACAGGGGGATAGGCAGGCGGGGGAATTCGTCGGCCCGGCCAATCAGGGTCACGATTTCCGCCGGTTTCAGGGCAGGCAGGGCATTCATGTCATGGGCACCTGTAATAAGAATTATAAGGATAGTTCACAAGTATTGACTAGCTTGTGAGACAGGTCAAAGGGCGGGCTGTTTCTAGCTAATCTGGAATGGAAAAGCGTTATTATATGCTTAGCTATTGAGCGACAAATGGGATCAATCATGAAAAATCTGACTGCACTAATTGTTCTATTGCTGATAACTGGCATGCCTGTCCAGGCTGAGGAGGCCCAGCAGGTTCGGGACTTCTCAGCAACCATTAACATGTTTAAGTCGGCTGCTCCTGTGAAGCCTTATTTCCAGCAGGCCTATGGCTATGCCGTGTTTCCCACCATTGGTAAGGGCGGTTTCATCTTCGCTGGCGCCCATGGCAAGGGGCAGGTCTACAGGGGTGGTCGCGTAACAGGCCTGACCTCGATGACCCAGGCAACCGTTGGGCTGCAAATTGGTGGTCAGGCCTATAGCCAGATTATCTTTTTCCAGGACAAGCGTGCCTATGATGAATTTACTGGTGGCAACTTTGAGTTTGGCGCCGGTGCATCGGCAGTAGCGATTACTGCTGGCGCTCAGGCGAGCGCAACGACCGGGGGCGGAGGTACCAGTAGTGCCAGTGGTGGGGTGCCCAGCACTTACCATGAATCCGGCTACTACAAGGGCATGGCAGTGTTTGTTCATACCAAGGGCGGATTCATGCTTGAAGCGGCCATCGGTGGGCAGAAGTTCAGCTATACGCCGCTTCAGTAAGGGAGGGCGTATTCCTGAAGGGCTGGGATAACAGGCGACTACTGCTACTCGGGGAGTGGTCGCTGCTCTTTCTGGTCATTCCTGTACTGGTTTATGTGGATTTTCTGACGGCCAGCCGAATTCTGATATTGCTGGCCATGGTCGTCTATGCAGGTGTCGTCTTTTATCGTGCCCGCCCAGTTATAGAGCCCAGGCGAGCGCCTTTTCCCCTGTATCTTTCGGAGCGTATTGTTGTCTTCAGTGCCGGGCTTTTCTTGCTGGCCTTCCTGACCAGCCCGGAAACGTTCATGGAGATGCCCAGGGAGCGCACACAGCTCTGGGTAATGATAGTTCTGCTTTATCCATTTATTTCCGCCTTGCCGCAGGAGTTCCTGTACCGCCATTTCTATTTTTGGCGTTATCAGCCCTTATTTCGCAATGAGTGGGGAGTGCTGATATCCAGCGTCCTGGTTTACAGCTTCGTTCATATTATCTTCGATAACATCATTGCACTGGTGCTTACCCTGATCGGCGGTATCCTGTTCGCCGCTACCTATATGTACACACGCAGGCTCTCCCTGGTCTGGATTGAGCATGCGATTTATGGGCAGGTGATCTTTACAGCAGGGCTGGGGCCATATTTCTACGAGGCGCCCTGGTAGCAGGTGATGTGGTTTGTCCTTTGATATTTGTCATACAAATAGCATGACGCGCAGTGTGTTTATTTTTACAATATAAATAAAAGGTATGCGGGAAGAGGGTGAGCCTCTTCTGAATGTTGAAACTGCTCATTAAAAGGATAAATTATGCGTTACTTGCTTGCAGCGTTACTGGTCGTGGGAATGGTTGCCAGTGCTAGCGCACAGGAAACCTCTGTCCCAGCAGATACAGAGGTTATTATCTTTCAGCATAGCAAGCTTGGTCCGGTGACATTCCATCACAAGATGCATTCAAAACTGGATGATGTGGAATGTGAAACCTGCCACCATACAACACAGGGTGGTAGTGAGCCTGAAGATTGTCATAACTGTCACAAGGCGGGTAAGGGGGCGAATGGTGAAGCGCCAAAAAGTATCAAGGCCTTCCATACACGCTGTCGTGGCTGCCATCAGTACACAGTCGATTCAGGCAAGCATGCGGGGCCAGTAAAGAAGTGCACTCTTTGTCATGTGAAGGAAGCACAGGCAGACCCTCACAAGGGTAAGGCAGCCAACTAAGTTTATTTATAGCTTCTAGTCCCTTAGAAGCTATAGATAGCGGATGCACCGACGACATGGACGTCATAGTCGAGCGTATCTTCTCCCATTAAGAGCATATTCTCGACGGTGTCGGGGTCTATGCCATCAAGGGCCCAGTTATCGGCACTGTAATCCTCGTACCAGTAACTAAACTTGTAGGATAGTTTTTTGGACTGTTTGTATATGGTCCAGAGCTTGAGGCTGCCTAGCGAGGTTTTCAGGTCAGGGTACTGACTAGCAGTTCCGGTTGTGCTCGCCATTTCGATGGTGCCAGTAGACTGACTGTAAGTCAGGTCAGCACCGATATCCCACTTGTTGTTGAGGTTGGTAATCGCGGTACCAATGCCGACTGTATCGATACGATCATCGAAATCGGCCGTCCAGTCAGCTCCAGGTGGGATGCCAGTTGTTATGTCGCCTTCCTGTCCTGCCTGGCTTGATCGAATGTCTTCATAGGTATAGTAGGCATAAGTCGTGATGTTTTCCCTGGGAATGTAGGTGGCATCCAGGGTAGCCAGGGTTTGATTAGCATCAGTCAGGCCAATTTCTGAGTCGGTGTAGTCATCTTCAATATATTCAGCCTTGATACCAAAACTGAACTGGTTGGTTGGCATGTAGTTCAACAGCCCCCCAATTTTTCCACGTTCTCTATCTGCGAGGTAGAACTTTCTTAGTACGGGGTTCTGGCCTGTTGGTGTGTTGTATTCACTGCCATCACGAGTTCCGCCCTCTGCGTAGAATGCAAGTTCAGACAGGTCTGTTGGACGATACTTCAGTTTCGCATAGAGTGAGTTTTCTTCTGTTTGCTCTCGTTCAGCAAGAGCATCAGTGTATTCACGGTCAGTTCTGCGATATTCGTAGCCACCGCGAATACTGGTTTTGTAGTTAATGCGGTAATTGGCATCCAGGTCGACCTTATGTTTATCCCAGCTTAGGGGGGCATTGGTGGCTGTTCCACCATTGGCTGTCGAGTCTGCCAGGACATAGTTCCAGGTATCTACAGGCGTCTGGTTGTCTCGGCCATCGTATCGGTATTCGCCACTAAGCCTGAGTTTCCTGATGGGTCTGGAAGCCAGTTTCAGACCAACCTTTGTTGTCCATACTTCAGTTTCAGCGGTGTTGCGTGGTAGAGCGCCGCCACTTTCAGTGCCATAAGGGAGGAGGTCTTCATTCTGAGTGGAGCGACCTACAGATACCAATCCGGTGAACCGGGTCTGGCTGGGGAAATTGTAACCGCCGCTCAGGGTTACCTGGTGATGCTGGTTGCTAGGTGCAAGGGCTAGTTGCCCATAGGCAGGTAGTGTTGTTCCACCGGGCAGGGTAGGGTAACCAATGAATGGATCCTGCCAGGCCAGGCTGGCATTGTCATTCTCAAACAGAGATACATGGTAGACCAGGTCTAGCTGCCCCTTTTTATGGCTGTAGTGTACGCCCACATCCATTTCATTGGTTTCGTAGTCTATAGGCTCGGGAAGCATGGTGGCATAAGTAAACCCTACTGTCTGAGTACCACCGCTATAATTTGTAGCCCCCCCAATTTGCTGTACGCCTTCCTTGGTCTGGTGGCTGCCCTTAATATCAAACTTCCAGCTCTTACTGGTGAGGAAAGCGGCGCCAAAATCAAAGCGCTGACGTTTGGTTTTAAGTTCTACGGGATTAAGGTAGCCATTCAGGCTAGCCCAGTCATAGCCTGTAGGCAGAGTAAGAGTAGAAGAGCCTATGCCATGGTAAGGGGATAGAGCAGTATTATTCTGGTAGTTAGGCAATTCGTCATAAACAAAGAAGTATTCCTGCTGTCCCTGTACACCAGCATCTAAACGGAGATAGCGCGACTCAAGGCCAAGATTGGTGCCACGAATTTCCAGATATTTAGCGTTATCTTCATTGGTGTTCTTGTAATGAATGTTCGCAATGCCATATGGCCCTTCATCATAGAGTCCGTTGTACTGACCAAACTTCCAGGCAGTGTCTGAGACATAACCAACACCAAGCTCTACATCGTTGAAATGAATCGTTTCGCCCGGGTCGTCATCTGTGGATTCAGCAAATGCGGGACTGGCAAGACAAAGGGTTGCCAGCGTTGCTATTAATGTCTGAAATTTCTTGTCCATAACGAATTCTCTGTAATAGGTATATTTAATTATCGTTATCGTTGCAGGTAGGCGCCTGATGGATGATTAGTGCCGTGCACCTGGCTATGACAATTGGCGCAATTCTGAGAGGCTATGAACCGGCCAGTACCCCCCGTGGTGTCACTGAAATCAATCATGCGCCGTGTGTGCGTGTTGCCGCTGCCACCAACCTGGGAATGGCAGGACTGACAGAGTTGCGGGCCCTGCTTGACCAGCATGGCTGGGTGATTCGATCCATGAACCTGGTGGCAAAGTGTGCATTCCTCCGCAGCAGGCGGGTGCTCCCACAGGAAAGGGCCGCGTTTTTCGGCATGGCAGGAATAGCAGTTGTCATTGATGCTCAATTGCTGCAGGGATGCATCTCCTACGGAGCCATGCGGATTGTGGCAATCACTACAGATGACCTTTCCTTCGCGAACCGGGTGGCGGAAGGCCCGGAATGACTGTGCCTGCTTATCTTTATGGCAGGTGTAACAGACATCGGCCTGTTCCTGCCTATCAAGCACGCTGTCTGGTTCGTGTATTTCGTGACAGTCAACACAAGCCGCATCCTCAGCGTCGTGCGTACTGGCATGCCATTCGGTGAGCTTTCCCCCCTGATGGCACTGCATGCACATCGTGTTGCGAACGTGGCTAGGTGATTGTGTAATCCCTTTGAAGGAGACCATAGGATCATCATTGTTGATCAGATGGTTGCCGCCCGGTCCATGGCAGGTTTCACAGCCCCAGTCGGCAAAAGGGCTATGGGGATCTGCAGACTGGCCATGCTTCTTTCCTTTCATCTGTTCGGCATGATCCAGGTGGCACTCAGAGCAGACCTCTGATCCCATGTAGGCCCCGGCCTTTTCCAGCATGGCATCTATTTCATCGACACTTTCTGCATGGGTAAGCGGTGCGCAAAGGAAAGTAAGGCAGGCGAACAGGATTGGAATTCTGCGGATAGCAGTCATGATTAGGCCCCGATGAATATTGTTCTAATAATTAATAATATTTTGCAATAACTATAACTCTTATAAAGCACTGGTTAAACTGATGTGCATCAACTGTACCTAAAGTCATATTCATGTCTAAATATTCGAAAAAGTTGACGCTGCCATGGCAGTGTGAGCAGTTGTATGAACTTGCGGCAAACATTGCGCATTATCCGGAGTTTTTACCTGGCTGGAAGCAGGTTACCATACTAAGACGCTCGGATAATAAATTGCTTGTTGAGCAACAGGTTGGTCTTGGGCCTGTAAGTAAACCATTTGTTTCGGAAGCTGAGCTAATCCCCTGCAAAGAAGTTAAGGTGCGAAGTAATGACGGGCCCTTTGATTACCTCAATATTCACTGGATGTTTGAATCCCTGGAAGAGGGAGGCTGCCAGGTATGCCTGCAAGTGGATTATGAAATGAAAAACAGATTACTCGATCAGTTATCAGGCAGGTTTTTCAAAACAATGACGGGCGATGTGGTTGATAGATTCAGAAAAGAGGCCCGGAAGCGTTATGGACCGGGCTCTGTTTAATACCAGTTAGACGATGTAATGCCGTATAAAGCTATTCGCCTGTAACGGCTTTGACCTTGCCAGATTCAATCGCTACAGCGGCCTTTGCAAGCAAGGTAAAGGTTAGCGCACCTATCGCCCAGCAAGCCACGGTAATCATGATTTCAGGGAATGTCGGTGTGAACTCGAAGATCTCACCAATCGGGGTAGGGATGAATCCAGGAATCACAAAGCCGATACCCTTTTCAATCCAGATGCCGGTAAAGCTAAGACCGCAGGCAATGACCAGGTAACGCATGTTCCGGCGAAGTTTTTCAAACGAGAGCAATATGACGGCGATGACATTGAACACAACGGCTGTCCAGATCCACCCGGTTAAACCGTCATAGCCATGGAGACCAAAGTAGAGATAGCGGATGGATGCTGCATGTTCAGCTTCATTATAAAAATCAGTAAACCATTCAACG
>Ga0180436_10005739_pt1 | contig 10907 bp, 13 predicted proteins | sample SS_ome_2_FD_132434 | JGI IMG/M metagenome (GOLD analysis project Ga0180436, IMG submission 132434) | Hypersaline lake sediment archaeal communities from the Salton Sea, California, USA - SS_3_S_2 metaG | ecosystem: Environmental > Aquatic > Non-marine Saline and Alkaline > Hypersaline >...
AAGCGCCGAGGATGACGATGGCCGAATCGGTGACGGTGGTGTTTTGCGGCATACAGACCTCCGATATCCCATGACGGCGTCGACTCGCCGTGCCTCTACCATCGGGATTTTCGCGAATCGACGCAAGCGCCCCGCGGACGGCCCCGAGGAACGGATCGCAGGAACCCCGCCGCGGTCCGGGTTGCTGGACGATGCCGCGCCGCCGGATTATCTTGAACACCAGTATACGGAGGAACGATATGCCCGAGAAACACCCCGCGAGATTCCGAGGCCTGATGATCGTCCTGGCTCTGGTGCCGCCGCTGCTCATGAGCGGCTGCGGCTACAACCGGATGGTCGCGCTGGAAGAGGGCGTGGACGCCGCCTGGGCTCAGGTGGAGAACGTCTACCAGCGCCGGATGGATCTCATCCCCAACCTGGTGGAAACCGTCAAAGGTTTCGCGGCCCAGGAACAGGACACCCTCACCGCGGTCACCGAGGCCCGGGCCCGGGCCGGCGGCGTGATGAACGTCGACGAGGATCTGCTGAACGACCCGGAGGCCTTCGCCCGCTTCCAGGAAGCCCAGGACAGCCTCGGAAGCGCCCTGCAGCGTCTGTTGGTGGTCACCGAAAATTACCCGGACCTCAAGTCCAATCAGAATTTCCTGGCCCTGCAGGATCAGCTCGAAGGCACGGAGAACCGCATCGCGGTGGAGCGGCGCCGCTTCAACGAGGCGGTTCGGGCCTACAACACGCTGATCCGTCGATTCCCCCAGCTCATCGTGGCCAACATGACCGGATTTGAACCAAAGCCCTATTTCGAGGCGGCCGCAGGAGCCGAAACGGCCCCGAGGGTGGAATTCTAGCCATGGCTCTGCTCACATCCGGAGATCGGGATCGCGTGTCCGATGCCGTGGCCCGGGCCGAAGCCCGCACCGGCGGAGAAATCATCACGGCCGTCATCGCCGAGAGTGACGACTACGCCGCCCGGGAACTGCTCTTCGGTCTCATCGTCGGCGTCCTGGCCTTCATTCTGGCGGCATTCTTCGCCGCCCCCCTCCAGAGTCTGCTGGATCGGTGGTTCTGGAATGACTCGGCCCTCTATCTGCCCCTGGCCCTGATGACCATCGCCCTTGTCATCGGGGGGGCAGCCTACGCCTTGGCCCAGATTCCCGCGATCGATCGACTCATCGTCGGGCGTCGGACGATGACCGATGCGGTCCGTCGGCGGGCACTGCGTCATTTCACCGAGAGCGCGGCCTACGACACGGTGGACCGCACCGGCGTCCTGCTCTTCATTTCCGTCCTGGAGCACCGAGTGGAGCTCATTGCCGATCGCGGCATCAACGCCCAGGTGGCGCCGGACACCTGGGATCGCATCGTCTCGTCCTTGGTCCGCGGATTGAAGGAGGGGCGGCGGGTGGATTCCATCGTCGCCGCCGTGGACGCCATCGGCACGGTGCTTGCCGAACACGTACCCCGGCGGGACGACGACGAGAACGAGCTCTCCGACGGGCCGACGGAACTGGAGAAGGGGTCGTGACGATGACAAAATTCGGATCGAAAACTCTCATCATCGGCCTGGCCTTCATCCTGATCTTCAGCACCGGTATCCTCGGCGCCCTGGAGGTTCCGCGGCTCGACGGCCGGATCAACGACCGCGCCGGACTGCTCAGTTCATCGACGGTCCGGGAACTGGAGGACTACCTCGCCGCGGTGGAGCGGAGTGCCGGAGCCCAGATCGCCCTGCTCATCATTCCCTCGCTGGAGGGGGAGATTCTCGAGAACTACAGCCTTCGGGTGGCCGAGGAGTGGGGTTTGGGCGGCGCCGATGCCGACAATGGCGCCCTGATGCTGGTGGCCCTGGCCGAGAAGAACGTGCGGATCGAGGTGGGATACGGTCTCGAAGGCGTTCTCACCGACGCAATGAGCGGCTACATCATCCGGGAGACGGTGGTACCGGCCTTCAAGCGCGGCGACTACGACGCGGGTGTCGCCTCGGGACTGCGGGCCATGGGCGGCGTCGTCACCGGAGATGAACCCCTGGATACCCGAGCGGTGGAGCGTTCGGCCCGTGAGGAGGACCAGGGGGGGATCCCCGTCGTCTTCCTTCTCTTCCTCGTGATGTTCCTTTTCGGCGGCATGGGCCGATATCGGCGCTATCGACGCCGGGGGATGTCGCCCATGGCGGCGTTCTTCATGGGCTCGCTGCTCGGAAGCGCCTCCCGGCGCGGTGGATTCGGTGGCGGAGGCGGCGGCTTCTCCGGAGGCGGCGGCTTCTCCGGAGGCGGCAGCTTCTCCGGAGGCGGCGGCGGTTTCGGAGGCGGCGGCGCCAGCGGGGGCTGGTAGGCGCTCAGCAATACCCTTCGATGAGGGCCCGGCCCACCGTCGGGTCGAGGCCTTCGTTGCGAAAGGGATTCAGGATGGCGTCCCGCCAGTCGGGCTTCCTCATCATCTGCCGGGGAGACACCCCATAGAGCCGTCGGAAGGACCGGGAGAAGTACTTCGGGTCCGAGAATCCGACACTCAGAGCGATGTCCAGCAGGGAGCGATCGGTACTCATCAGGAGCCGGACCGCGTGACCGGTCCGGATGAAGCTGAGGTTGTCCTGGAACGTGCGCCCGGTTCCCCGTCGAATCAGATATGAGGCGTAGTTGGGCGTGACACCCATTAAGTCGGCGACATCACCGAGAGTGATCTTCTCGGAATACCGTCGATGGAGGTGGTCCAGGACCGACTTGATCCGCTCCTGGGTCTTGGCGACGCGGCGGGTCGGTTCGACGGGCTCCCGGGCGGGGACGCCCCGTTCGATGTGCGCCAGAACGCCGTAGAATCCGGAGAGGCAGGCCGGGACATACGCCGATCCGCCGGTCCACCGCTCCTCGGCCAGGCGGGCCAGACTTCGGCGAACGTCGACGAGAATCCCCTCGTCAAGGGGCGACTCCGGAGGAAGGGGAAAGCAGGTATCTTCGCGGCCCACCTTCGTGCGAACGTCCCGGGGGTCGAACTGCAGAACCAGGATGACGTTTTCGGTGACATCCACCAGATCGTGGAGTTCGTTGGCGTTGACGATCATCACATCGCCTTCGCCCAGTCGGAAGGTTCCCCGGGAGTTGCCCACCCGGACCGATCCCTTCAATAGGAAGAGGACTTCGGTTTCGGGATGCCAGTGCGGCCCGACATAGGCCACGGACACCAGCATCAGACGGAAGGGAAGATCCGGGGCTTTGGGAACCTCTTCGTAGTCCATGTCGAAAAAGTAGAAGAGACGATCCATATCGTAAGATTGTCGCGAAAAGTTCCGTCAAACGCCATAGAATCCCATCGAGAAGCGAGCAAGACTCAGGAACATGAGGAATTTCCCCTGGAATCCGGATCGAACCGTCGCCTTGACGGACCTGGTTGCGAAGCTTCCGGAACTGTCGTCCGCCCGGGATGTGATGAACGAGGCCCTCAAAGCCGCCCGGGACCGCGGTGGACCGATTCGGAACCTCTGCGTGGATCTGGAGGCCTGTCGACGTCTGCTTCTTTCGTCCTCGGCGCCGGAAGTCCACGGGAGGGATTCCTCCGGCCGGTCGTTCCAGGGCTGGTGCCTGGTCCGGGCCGCCGAAGTCGCCGATCGCCTGGGGGCCGGGCTCCGGATTCGGGGCGGTGCGGCCGATCGGGAGGCCCTGGGCGACGTTGTCGACCTGATCCGCGTCCTGTATCGGAACGTAGACGTTCAGTTCGAAGCCCGACCGATCGCCGGGGCCTCCCCTAGCCTTTCTTGGCGATCTTTGCCCAGGAATCCCGCAGGCCGACGATGCGGTTGAACACCGCTTGGGATCCGCCCTGATGATCGCTGCGATCGGCGACGAAGTACCCTTGGCGCAGGAACTGGAACCGCTGCTCCGGCGCCGCTTCCAGGAGAGCCGGCTCCACCTTCACCCCGTGTAAAACCCGCTCCGAATCGGGATCAATATAGTCCAGGAACTCCTTGCCCTCCTCCACTTTGCTCACGTCCTCAAGGGTAATCAGATGATCGTAGAGCCGGACCTCGGCGTCCACCGCGTCGTGGCGGGAGAGCCAGTGGAGGGTTCCCCGGACCTTTCGGCCGTCGGGGGTGGCGCCGCCCCGGCTTTCGGGATCGTAGGTGCAGCGCAGCTCTACGGGTTCCCCCGACTGATCGCGGATCACTTCGTCAACGGTGATGTAGTAGGCGTACTTCAGGCGGACTTCCCGGTCGGGGGCCATGCGGAACCACTTCCGGGGCGCGTCGTCCATGTAGTCGTCGCGCTCCACCCAGAGTTCTCCGGAAAAGACGATGTCCCGCGACCCGGCCTGGGCATCCCCCGGGTTGTTCTCCGCCTGGAACACTTCGGTGCGTCCCTCGGGCCAGTTGGTGATGGTGAGCTTGACGGGATTCAGAACGGCCATCCGGCGCTCGGCGCTCCGGTTGAGTTCTTCCCGGACGTGGAAGTGGAGGAACTCCATGTCCACCAGGCTGTTCACCTTGCTCACGCCGATGTCTTCGATGAAGCTGCGGATCGCCGCTGCGGGGTAGCCGCGGCGCCTCATGCCCCGAAGGGTGGGCATCCGAGGATCGTCCCATCCCCGCACGTGGCCTTCCTCCACCAGACGGCGCAGGTGCCGCTTGCTCATGACGGTATGGGTGAGATTGAGCCGGGCGAACTCGTACTGCCGGGGCCGGGAGGGCACCGAGACGTTCTCGATGAACCAGTCGTAGAGCGGGCGGTGGTTCTCGAACTCCAGGGAACAGAGGGAATGGGTCACCCCTTCGATGGCATCTTCGTAGCCGTGGGCGAAGTCGTACATCGGGTAGATGCACCACTGGTTTCCGGTCTGATGATGGGTTTCCTTGCGAATTCGGTACATCGTGGGATCCCGCATCAGAATGTTCACATGGTCCATGGCGATCTTGGCCCTCAGAACGCAGGAGCCTTCGTCGAACTCACCGGTCCGCATGCGCTCCAATAGATCCAGATTCTCCTCTACCGATCGGCTGCGGTAGGGAGAATCGACACCGGGCCGGGTAGGCGTCCCGCGGTTCTCCACGATCTGCTCGGGACTCTGGTGATCGACGTAGGCCTTGCCGGCCTTCACGAGCTCAACGGCCCAGGCATAGAACTGGGGAAAGTAGGAGGAGGCATGCCGGGGCTCGCCCTCCCAATGGAAGCCCATCCATCGGATGTCGTCCTCGATGGCCCGGACGAACTCCTCGTCTTCCTTCTCGGGATTCGTATCGTCATAGCGAAGCCGGCAGACCCCGTCGAACTCCTCGGCCACCGAGAAGTTGAGGGTGAAGGCCTTGGCGTGGCCGATGTGCAGGTAGCCGTTGGGTTCAGGGGGAAAACGGGTCACTACCCGGCTGATACGGCCGGATTCCAGGTCGTCTTTGATGATCTGCCGGATGAAGTCCGGCCCGCGCGTCTTCTCTACCCCGGTGTCCGTCGCATCGCTCATGGAAGAACGCCCCCTGCGCTCGAGATGCGACCCATCATAGGGAGAGGGCCGTTGGGGGTCAACGGGAGTCCGGCGCCGGCCGAAGGGCGCTTAGAGGCCCGGTCGGGGCCCTCGCCGGCGACGCTGCTGGGCATCGGGATCCCGGAGGATCAATCCGGCGGTTTCAAACACCTTTCGGAGCCAGGTTTCGCCCTCTTCCCGGGACGGAAAGGGGCGGCTCTGTACCGGCAGCCAGCGGGTGGCCGACGGGCCCGGCGGATGGGGTTCCCCCGCGCCGGCATGGAACACCCAGAGACCGCGGTTTTCGTAGGATTTCCACACGATGTGGAACACATTGTCCAAGTTGACGTAGACGCCGTCGTCGATCTCGAGAAACACGGGAACTCAGTCCTTCCGCCGGTGGCGATGGGCCCTCAGGGCTTCCACGACGAAAGCGTGGTCATCCGCCTGGGGCAGGCCGGAAACCGCGACGTGGCCGACGGGGCCCACATTCCGGATGATGAGGGGAAAGGCGCCGCCGTGGGGTGCGTATTCGGATTCCTTGATGAGCTTGGCCTCTTCGATGCTCCGCCCCTCGGCCGCCAGCTGCCGTCCGATGTAGTAGGAGCTGTGCCCCGTCCGATCCACCAGGGCCGCCTTCCGAAGGATCCATTGTTCGTTGTCCGGAGAAGCTCCGTCGAAGGAGAAATGGAAGAGCCGATGCCCATGGCGGCGGATGTCGACGGCGATGGGCAGGCCGCGCTCCCGGGCCGTCCGCACCATCCAGCTTCCGAGCTCCCAGGCATCCTCGTCGGTGAACCTGTCGAAAACGAGTTCCCGCTCCTGCTCCAGAAGCTCGTCGAGTTCGCTTTTCTTCATAATCCGTCCTTTATGGTCAGTATAGCGCCCGGCGCCTTGGCTTGCCCGTCGATCCGCCCAGGCGATCCACCGTGTCGAGCCGGGCCCCTGGCGGCGGTTACCGGTTCCCGATACGATAGCCCATGGCTCGCTGCGTGGTGAAATTCGGCGGATCCAACTTCAAGACAGCCGGTGACATGGAAAAAATCCTCCGGGCGGTGCGACGCTACGATGTCCCGCCGGTAATCGTCGTCTCGGCGTTCTACGGCATTACCAACGAACTCATCGAAGTTCTGGAAGCCGCCGAAACGAGCGAGTCGGAGATCCGGAGCATGACCGACCGGCTGAAATCGATGAAGAGGGAATCGGTTGAAACCCACATCGACGACAAGGCCGCCCGGGAACGGGTGTACGCCCGGCTGGCCGAGCGGTTGGACGATCTCTCCCGGGTTCTGCTGGGTACCCACTACATCGGCGAGGTTCCGCCCTTTGTCCGGGACCGCATCCTCAGCTACGGCGAACGCCTGAGTTCCCTCATCGTCGCGGCGGTTCTCGAGCACCACGGCATCGCCGCGGAGGAGCGCCTGCCGGAGGACATCGGTCTGGTTACCGACGGCGAGGAAGGGAATGCTGCGGTGGATTTCGCCCTTTCGGAGCCCCGGGTGGCCGCCGGCCTTCCGACCGACCGGGTCTGCGTGGTTCCCGGGTTCTACGGCGTCAGTCGATCGGGACGCATCACGCTGCTGGGCCGGGGCGGCAGCGACTACTCCGCCGCCGCGGTGGCCCGCTGCATCGGAGCGGCCTCCCTGGATGTCTGGAAGGACGTGGACGGATATTTGTCGGCGGACCCGAAATCCGTCAAATCTCCGATCCGCATCAGCCGACTGGGCTACAGCGAAGCGGCGGAACTGTCGTACTTCGGCGCACGCATCCTCCACCCCCGGACGGTGGAGCCCCTGGAGGACCTGGCCATCCCGATCCGGATCTTCAACATCGCAGCCACCCGGGACGCTCTGGATCCCCTCTCGGTGATCGGACCGGATTCCGAAGCCCCCAAGGGCCCGAAAAGCGTCACCCACACCGACGATTTCGCCGTGCTCACCCTGGCCGGAGCCGGCGTGGGCATCCGCCCGGGCATCCTCGCCCGGGTGACCGGTGCTTTGGATGCTTCAGGCATCAACATCAAATCGGTGGTGACCAGCCAAACCGCCATCAACCTCTATTTGGACGAGGTGGACCTGGAACGCACCGATGCCCTCGTGCGCTCCCTGAAGCTCGCCGCGGTATCCCGAATCATTCCCCGGCGGGACCTTTCGGTGGTGGCGGTGGTGGGAGACGGGCTCGGCGAAGCTCCGGAAGTGGCCGAAAGCCTGATGGAGGCCCTGGATCAGCGGGGCATTCGATTCACCATCTTCTCGGTGGGCGCCTCGGACGCCGCCGCCTACGCGGTCATTCCGCGGATCCAGCGCGGCAATGCGGTTTCGGCCCTTCATGAACGGTTCTTCGAAGAGAATTCAAAGGGCTCCTAGGGCGATCCCAAGCTTCGATCGAGGAAGCGCCGGAGCTCATCGACGGCATCGGCGCTCTGCTCGTACACGCTGCTCGCCTTGTGGAAGTCCAGGATTCCGACGCCGCGGATCGGCGGATCCACGAGCAGATCCGGCGGCGAATACCGGTACTTCTCCGCCAATATGCCCCTCTGGAGGATGTCGAAGGCTTCCAGTACCGTCTTGGCGGCCTTGGGCGCCCGGCGCTTCTTGGGCGGCGAGGATCGGCCCAGGGCGTTGACGCCGATTCGGATGTCGCAATCCCCCAGGAGATCCCAGGGAACCGGATTCACGCAGGCCCCGTCCACCAGGACACGGTCGTCCACCACGACCGGCGAGAAAACCCCCGGAACGCTCATGCTGGCCTTCACCGCCGGCAGGATCTCGCCGGTGCGGAACACCACTTGTTCGGATTCCCAGAAATCGGTGGTTACCACCGTCAGAGGGATTTCCAGATCCTCGAATCGCCCGCCCTCGAGCAGGTCGTAGAGGAAGTGGGAGAACTTCTCCCCCTTGATGAGACCGGTCCCGGTGAAGTCGATGTCCAGGAGCTTCACCATTTCCATCATCTTGCGGCCGTCGTCCTTCCAATGCTGGACGTCGCCGGCAAGTCTCACATGCTCGTCCACATAGTCCCGAATCACCTTGCCGTCGTGACCGGAACAATAGAGGGCACCCATGATGGCGCCGATGCTGGATCCGCTCACCGCTTTCGGACGGATGCCGTATTCATCGAGAACCTGGAGGACCAGCACATGGACCAGCCCCCGGGCCCCTCCTCCGCCAAGGGCCAATCCCACGGATTTTGATGCTGTGTTCATCACCTACCCCGGATCGATATCGAATGGATTCTAGGCTCGGTACCCCCGCCTGGGCAAGATGCCTATTCCGGCGGTTCGAGTGCCGGGAGTCCGGGGTAGTCCTGGGGCTCCTGGATCGAAGGCATGTTCTTCTCCACACCGGGCATGGAGACCGCCCGGGACACCGGCCAGGCCTCCAGTGTTCTGTAGAGGGGTTCTAGTTTCGGGCGGATATCCTCGAAGGACGCTTCGGAACGAATCCAGAGTTCCCCCGACTCCCGGCCCAGGATGAAGGGCATGCGCTTCTTGGTGTTGTGGATCTGAGCCGGGAGACCCCGGGCGGAAACGGTCACCACGGTGAAGCTCTCCAGTTCCGTATCGCTGCCGGGGTCCCGCCATCGGTCCCACAGACCGGCCAGCAGGAAGGGACGCTTGTCCGGAAGAGCGATGTGGTAGGGGTACTTCCTTCCGGCGTGATGCCGCCACTCCACGAAACCGTCCACCAGGACGCCGCAGCGCCGACGGTTCACCAGGCGGCGGAAGGAGGGCTTGGAATCGATGGTTTCAAACCGGGCATTGAGGGTTCGGTCGCGTATGGACGCCGCATCGTCGGCGCTTTTCGTCCACGACGGGATCAGGCCCCACAGCGCCGGGACGAAACCCCGGGTATCCCCCTGCTTGAGAAGCGGCCAGCGGGGATGTTCGAATGCCGAAACGAAGTAGGCCGGCATGTCGAAGCGTTCTTCGGGGTAGGCGGCACCGTAGAGTTCCTCGATGATCTCGGCGCTCTGAACCAGGGCGGCGTTGAAGCACATCGACTATCAGGATAGGTTCCGCGAGATCGGGTTTCAATGATCAAAGGGAGGGATTTCGCTATACTGGAAAGGTATCGGAGGATGAACATGACATTGGAACGCATTGAAGCCCAGTGGATCGACGGTATGGCGTTCGAGAATCTCGTCGACGGACACCGTATCACCGTCGACGCCGCAGCCGAGTTCGGCGGTGAGGACCGAGGTCCCCGTCCCAAGCCCCTGATGCTGAACGCCCTGGCGGGCTGCACAGGCATGGACGTGGTGGCCGTCCTTCGGAAAATGAAGCAGAACTTCACCTGGTTCAACATCGTCGTGGACGCAGATCTCGGAGACGAGCACCCCAAGACCTACCAGGCTATCCGCCTGACCTACCAGTTCAAGGCGGACGACGGGCTGGACGAGAGCAAGGTGAAGAAGGCCGTGTCGCTTTCCCAGGATCGGTACTGCGGCGTTTCGGCCATGCTCAAGAAGGCCTGCGACTTGAGCTGGTCGATCGAATATCTCTAAGCGGGATCCCGGAACTCAGACGTCGCTGGTCATGAGCGCCTGCTCGAAGCTGGGCGCCGACGGTCGGGCGCCGATGAGCAGCACGCCGTCGGTCATCCAGCAGTCTTCGAACGCTCCCCCGTCCTGCCGAGAAAGGGCGAAAACGTAGGCGGCGCCCCTCCCGTCCGCACTCATCACCCTGACGGCCACGAAGGCCGCGGAATCGTTCGCTTCGATGGTGCGCGCCTCGAAGGACGTGCTGTTCAGCATGGGCGCATAGGACGGTGTTCGAATGATGCCGGCGAATCGTTCCTCCGGTCCGGTGTTCCGTCGATTCGTCGGCGAGGCGAAGCGGAAGGCGATCGTGATTCCGAAATCGTCCTCGTTGTTGGCCTGCAGGGCCGCCATTTGAATTCCGACCACCTCGTCCGGAGACAGTTCCGGTACGGGATATCGGTCGGCGAGTTCGTTCAGGGGCGAGTTGGGATCGGAATCGGCTTCGGCGCGTCCCGATGCGCAGGCCGTCGCGGTCAAGGAGACGAGAAGCACGGCGGCGAAGATCGTCAGGGATGGGATGGAACGGTTCATGGTTTTCCTCTCTGGGTCCCGGCTATATACTACTAATATAGTATTATTTTGATATTTTTCCAGCCGCTGGGGAAAATCACTCCGGAACGCGGAGTCAGACCGTGTCTGCTATACTCTCACCATCGTGAAATACGAATTGGAAACCCTGCCGGTGCAGGATGCCTGGGCGTCCGATGCGCCCTGCCCGCTCTGCCGCCTCATGAAGGCCGCCGAGGACCGCCACGTCAACTACTATCTGGGGAATTCGGTGATGAATCCGGAAACCCGCCTCCAGGTGAACGAAACCGGCTTCTGCCCCCGGCATTTCCCGATGCTCCGGGAGGCCGGCCGGGCCCACCATCTCGGCCTGGTGGCTCATACCCATTTACAAAGCGTTCGCGGCCGCCTGGACG
>Ga0180436_10005741_pt1 | contig 10906 bp, 8 predicted proteins | sample SS_ome_2_FD_132434 | JGI IMG/M metagenome (GOLD analysis project Ga0180436, IMG submission 132434) | Hypersaline lake sediment archaeal communities from the Salton Sea, California, USA - SS_3_S_2 metaG | ecosystem: Environmental > Aquatic > Non-marine Saline and Alkaline > Hypersaline > Sediment...
AAAGATGTTTGACGGAACACGCTGCAGGTAGCCCTTGGAGTACAACGTTGCAATATCTATCTCAGGGCTGTGGCGGGAGTACTCCATGCATTCCATCGCCAGGTGGGCTTCATATACGATAAACATCGTATTGAACAACCAGGTCTCCAGGTCCTCTGCAGCCCAATCGGCCGGATGGATCCCGGAATACTCCTCTTCCAGGTCCGTAAGCTGTTTATCCAGATAACTCAGGCTGCCGATGCGCATCAGCGCAAACTCCAACCGGACATTCAGCCCCGCAGGCAACTCCGGGTATTGCGTGTGATACCAGTCAAGCGCCATACGACGGGAGTCTGCGATCCGTACTGCCCACTCATCCGCATTCTCCCTATCGTAAGCAGGGTCGCTAATCACCGTATAAGGCGGCTCGAACCAACCCCTCATTGCTAACATCTCCGGGCGGTGGACCGCCCAGCAGCGGTTGCCGGCCCGGGGCCGAGTCCGCTGGGGTTCGATGCCCTCCGGCGCGTAGATGCTGATCTCGAATGAACGCGCCCGGGGGTAGCCTGACCTGTAGGGATCGCTGTAGCGTTCCACCGGACAGATCTGCATCACGATCCCGCCGGGGAGCGGGTCATCCGCGATATCCTGGACCGGCAACGGCTCCCAGTTGCTCAGCGGGTCCTTTGGCCAATACCGGCCTTCCTTCGTTACACGCCAGCTGTCCAGGGTATAGTCGACCTGCTGGCAGATAACGCTGTGACGTTGCCTGGCGTACAGGTAGTCCACCACGCTGCGGTAATAACACTCCAGGAGCCACGGCGACCACTCCCAGCTCGAATCAGCCTTGAGTTCTTCCGCCAGAGCCTCCATCCGCTCCTGGGCAGCGTACTGCTCTTCGCGCAGTTCCTCACGGACATCCCAGTATTCAGAGCTGTTGTAGTCGTAGGCCAGGGCCGGCAAGACGGCGAGAATCATCTGGATGATAACAACGAAAGCAATCAAATACCTGCCCATGCAAACTCCCATCCCAGTATTCTTTGATTATACCTGCGGCCCAAACGCGCCGAATCACCCGCAGGCGACCGCTATGTGAAGTGACGAGGCGGACGGGGGCAGGGTTATGGTTTGCTTAGCCGTGATTAACTGCATATATTGAGTAGCGCAAGCCCCCGTGCTTGCGATTCGATGCGTCACGCGCAAACAGGGGCGTTTGCTCTACTGATTGTGGAAAGCATACGCGAGCTCGCTACTTCCCTGCAACCATCCCCATGAAACGGTCGAAGAGGTATGTATTGTCCCGCGGTCCCGGGCAGCCCTCGGGATGGTACTGCACGCTGAAGACCGGCTTATTGCGCCAGGCCAGGCCTTCGTTGGAGCCGTCGTTGACGTTGAGGTGCGTCACCAGCACGTCTTTGTTGAGCGGGTGCGGGTAGGCCGTTGTCGGGCGGTCGGGGCCGAGGGGCTCGCGCTCGCGCCCACCTTCGGCGGCAGCCGGGCGGCCGTCGGGGCCGTCGTCGAGCACAGCGGCGTAGCTGTGGTTTTGGCTGCTGATATGCGCCAGACCGCTTTCCAGTTCTAGCACCGGGTGGTTCGCACCACGGTTACCGAACTTAAGCCGGTACGTGGGGATACCCGCGGCCCGGGCCAGGAGCTGGTGGCCGAGGCAGATCCCGAAGGTTGGCAGCTTGTCGGTCAAGGTTTTGACGTGGGGCAGGATGTAGTCCATCCGCTCCGGGTCACCGGGGCCGTTGCTCAGGAAGATGCCGTCGGGCTCCACCGCCAGCAGGTCTTCGGCCGTCGCCGTCGCCGGGAAAACGTGCACCGTGCAGCCCCGGGCGGCGAAGCATTCGAGGATGCCGCGCTTGATCCCGAGGTCATAGGCCGCGATCGTATAACCGCCGCCGCCGGGTTTCTCATACGTCGTGATTTCCTCCACCGGGCCGACGCGCCCGATGTTGAAGTCGTTGGGCACGACCTTGTAGGGCTCGGCGCAGGTGACTTCCTTGACGAGGTCCATCTGCCCGAAGTCCGGGTGCTTCTCAAGCTCGGCCTTGGCTTCGGCCTCGGTCAGCTCCGTGGTGATGATCCCGAGCATCTCGCCCTGGTTGCGCAGGTGGCGCGTCAGGCGCCGGGTATCAAGACCGCTGAGCCCACTGATTTCCATTGAGAGCAGCAGGTCATTGAGCGTAAACCCGCTGCGGTAGTTATAGGCTTTCTCCTCACGCTCGCTGACGATCATCCCCCGGGCGTGGACCTTGTCGCTCTGGGCGTCCTCCGGGCAGATCCCGTAAATCCCCTGCAGCGGAAAGGTGAAGGTAATGATCTCCCCGGCATAGCTCGGGTCGGTCAGAATCTCGTGGTATCCCGTCATCGAGGTGTTGAACACCAGCTTGCCGACTGTGGTGCCGACACGTCCGGTGTGGTTTCCGCGCGCGGTGTAGCCATCCGCGAGCAGCAACAGTGCGTCGTTTGCTTCTGCCATTCGGTGGCAATTATAACGTTGTGCCAGCCACCTGGCAGGCCTTTGCCGGAAATTACCGTGGTTCTAATCCATGTTGCGGTTGAACTTCTCAACAAGCTCGGCTACATCCAGCTCCTCGGCCAGGATCTCACCGAGTACGGCGTTCACCTGCTCCTCAATGTCATCACCATCGGGGTTGTAGCGTTTATAGAGCTTGTAGCCGGAAATACCGACGGCCTCCTGCTTAAGCCCGACCTTGATCCGGAGGTCCTCATCGGCGAGTGCCACCGGGTCATTGTCCGCCCCGAGGTTATCGAAGATGTACCGGATCGCCTGCGACGGCCGTTTGACCGCGCAACCGACGACCCGGGCCGGCCGGACCGCGGTGTAGTCGGCATAGCCGGCGGCGATATAGCCGTTGATCGGCTTTTTGGCGACGGCGTTGAGGATCGCCGGGGTCGCCCGGCCCAGGGCGATGATGTAGTGGTTCGAGTTGAAGGCGCTGCCCATCTCTTCTTTCGCGCCGTTGACCGCGTTGGCATAGGTCTGGGGCGTGACCAGGCCCGTAACTTCGTCGATCGGGACGGTTGTGACCGCCGCCTGGGCGCCGTTGGTGTGGTACTTCGCCCCGGCCCAGGCCGCGTCGAGGAACTCCACTGCATGGGGATCGGACTTGGCGGAGATGATCACGAACTGGCCGTTATTTGATGACGCCGCTGCCGCGACCCCGCATAAAAACGCCACGGGCTGTGTATCGTACTCAATGATGTAGACCGGCACCGGCGGGTCCACCGGAGGTTCGCCGATCCGGTCATCGTCCAGGCAGAGGACCAGCCCGCAGGCAAGTTTGCCAGCTTCGATCCGCGCCAGGGCATGGGGCAGGACCGCCGGTGTGGAAAGCACCAGCCAGTCTGTTTCAGTAACGCCGTTGATCAGCTCACAGGCCTCGGTGATCGTCATCGAGCCGGGCTGGTTCGACCCCCCCAGGGGCATACCGACATCCGCCGCGTCCGCTTCGTTGATCAGCGGCCCGGGGAGCTCGCCGGCCACGAGGTATTCGATCCGCCCGGCCTGGGCCTGGATCCGCAGCGCTTCGTCCGTCTCGCGGATGTAACTGCCGTCACCCAGGCCGAGGTCCGTCCGGACCAGGGTTACCGTAAACGGCGGCGGGGCGGGGGTGCCATTATTCACGGCGTCACCGGTGCCGTTCTTGCTTCCGCCGTCGGGCTGGCCGGGGCAGCCCGTGGCCAGTAATGCTATCGCAATCAGTGTAAACAGGTATCGCATCGATTGGTCCATTGCTGAGATCAGCGACTATCTTACGTTATAGACGTACGAGGAGGTTCTTCGTTTCACCCGGATCGCCATGAAGAACCACCAGGTAATAGCCCTCGGTCATGCCCCGGGGTGAAACATCGGTTGGCAGCGTGAAACGGAGGCTGCGCAGGTCGGGGTCGAGCTCGATCGAACGGGCCGCCTCGGGGGGGATGTGGGCAAAGACCGCCGCGACATGGAGCCGGTCGGCCATCTCGCCGTATTTCTCGAAGATTTTCTTAAACAACGTCTTATGCTGACCCTCGCCGAGTTCCCCCATCAGCATCCGGTTGCGGGTCACCGGCTGCTCGAGCATCAGGGGCAGCCCGCGGTTGACAGGCACCCGGGGGGGGGCGATCCTCAGCCGGCGGACCTTCGCTTTTTTAGGAAGGGGAACGATCCGCAGCTTAAGCGAACGCGGAGCGCCGATCTCAAGCTCCGCCGTGTTAACCCACTCCGGGAGCAGGCCCGGTTCGACCCAGCTCACCGGCAGGCCGGCACCGCTCTTTATATCCAGTGAGTGCAGCCGGCAGGAACTGCGCAGCTCCGCTAGGTCCTTTGGGTCGATCTCCTGCTCACGCAACCCGCTGACAGTCATGTTTTCCGGGCCGCCGTCGGGGGGGTTATCCATCGTCATGCTGGACGGCCTCCAGGGTCCGCTTGACCCGGGACATCGGCTCCAGCAGGTCAAAACGGACGGCACATTCGATGAAAACCGGCAGGACCTGATCAACGGGGAAGTTGACCCGGTCGAAGATCCGGAAGCTGTAGGGGCTCTGGACATCGTTGAGCTGAGCCGCGAACTCCTCGGCGTTACTCTCCTTGATCTCCCCGACCTCGCCTAAAAAGCGCAGGTTAGTTGTGGTCAGCTTGCAGAGCGCGCGCTTGGTCTTCGTCGCCAGGCCGAGCAGGTCGGAGTGGCCGACGACCACTGGGGCGTTGCGCGCCTGGGAAGCGTCGAGGAGACCTTTACCGACGACGTCGACCATCACGTAGCGGCCCAGCGTCGAGCCATAGAGGCTGAGCTGCAGCTTACTTGGCCGGATCGGGTCTGAGTAGTGAAACTCCGTGGGCAGGCCGAGCTCGTTGACCGTCAGGAGCCCGCCGAGGAAGCAGTCGTTGCTGAGCGCGACAACATCAAGGTAGGTCAGTGATGCCATGCCTATATTATCGGCTATGGATGTGATAAGGACCAGGGTATGTAGTGGCGATGCCGTGCATCGCCACAAAAGTCCAGGATGCCCATCGCATCAGGGCGAAGCACGGCTTCGCCCGTACATGAAAAACAGACGAACCGGCTTGCCGATCCCGCTACTTCTTCAGCGTCAGCTCGATGAACACTTCGCCGAGCAGACCGGCCTCGATGATCTTACCGATCACCGGGTCGTCGATCGAGGCGTCCTTGGCGACGATCAGCTCACCGGTCTTGTTCTTGATGTCGCGGTGCGCTTTGCGCCCGAGCAGGAAGTCACGTTTTTTCTGGTCATACTTGGAGAGCTCGGGCCCCGGCTGGTCTTCGCTGAACAGCGCGTCACCGGCGGGCTCTTCTTTCTTCTCCGGTTTGGGCTCGGGCTTCGGGGTTTTATCGGCCTTCGGCTTTTTCTCTGCCTTCTCAGCCTTGGGGGCTTTTTCCTCGACGGGTGCCGGTTCTTCTTTCACTTCTGGAGCCGCCGGGGGATCCGGTTCGGTCACCGTTTCCGCCACCGGCTCAGGCTGAGGGTCCGGCGCAACCTCCGCATCGGTTGCCACCGGGGCCTCCGCCGCACTGTCAAAACTCTGCTGGCCACGGGTTATCACGATGTAGTCCTTACCGATCGTACGGATCGACTCCACCGGGACCTTAGTACGCTTCTCATCCGCGCCGAGGACCACCAGGTCGCACATTTTGCCGTCGGCAAGGTTGAAGGCGAAATCCACCAGGGAACCGAGCATCTCGCCGTCCTCCTGGAGCACCTGCTTCTTCGTGATCAGGCAATCGGCGACCATCGAGAACGCAGCCTCGCCGTCGGGGTCGAAGTCCTCCAGGGCATCGCTGCCCTCGATGCAGGCACGCTTCAGGTGGATGCTGGCGATCTTCTCCGGGGCGATCCCCTTGCCCCCGCCGAACCACGACGTGGGGAGCACACCGACCAGCGACACCTGCCCAGTGCGGGTCAGGGCCAGGTCGATGATCCGTCCGACGACCTCACCGGCCGCCAGGTCGAGCACTTCAAGGTCCAGCAGTTCCTGGGCCAGGATTTTTTCCGGTTTCGCCATATCAACGCCTCTCTATGGGTTTTAACCCGAACGACTATTATAAGGCAAACCGCGCCAGGGATCGCTGACCCTGGGTCAAAAACGTGCAAAGTGAAAATGTCCCCGTTATAATTCCTGGAACTCCCACCACAGGTGGTTTCCGTGGTCAGATTTACCCCATTGATATTGATCGCTTTGCTCGCGGCCCTGCCCTGCGGCTGCTCGAACCATGCCGCCCGGAACACGGCAGCGATCACCACCGCGCCCTCGGATTCCCAGCCCCAGGCTTCACCAGCACTGCTCACTGAAGATCCCAGCGTTGGTGAACGCCGTGCGGCTGAGTGGGAGGACTACCTGGCCAACCCCGGCGAACCCGGGGTAGACTTTGACCCCGGCCGCGTCATGGTGCGCTTCATCAATGAGAACGCTGCTGTCACGGCCTTAGCCACCAGTACAGTGGCAGAGGACCTGGCCGCCGGTGGCCGCAACGCGATTTTGCGTGAGAACCGGGTGTACGAGGGACTGGCCGGTGAGATCGCCCTGGACTACGGTCTGGAGTTGGAAACCCAGGTTTACATCGGCAAACTGAACCTGGCCGCTTACCGCGTGCCAGCCGGCGTGGATGCTGCAACGACCCTCAGCCGGATCCGCAGCGATTACAAAAACTATATCCAATACGCCGCCTACCCGCCCCTGGCCCGGGCCAGCTACGCGGTCAATGACCCGCACTACCTGGAGAGCACCGCGACCACCGGTGAGCAGTGGGGCCATGTGCGTATCGGCTGCACCGAGGCCTGGGACTACACCCTGGGCGACCCGGCGGTCATGCTCGCCGTGGTCGACACCGGGTGCAATCTTGACCACGAGGAACTGGGCAACATCCTCGTTCCATCGGAGGCCTTCCCCGGCGAGACATTGGATATCGCCAACGACGACAACACCGTGGAAGACCTCGTCTGGCACGGCTCATTCATCGCCGGGATCGTCGGCGCCGAGGGCAACAACGGCCGGACGATCATCGGCGTTGCACCCGATACCCCGGTGATCCCGATCAAGATCAGCAATGAAGGTACAACTCCGACCTCGATGATGGTCGAAGGCAGCCTCCTCGGAATGGCCCTCGGCGCTAAAGTGGTCAACCTCAGTTGGGGGACCTACGCCGCCGACCCCGGCCTGGAATCGATGGTCAACACCCTGACGGAGAACGACGTGCTGTTCGTCAGCGGGGCGGGCAATGACTCCCTGACGGCGGATTACTACCCCAGCGCCTTCGTCAACTGCCTGAGCGTCGCCTGGTCCGGTCACAACGACGAACGGACAGGCACACCGGGCACGGGTGGTGGGAACTATGGCGACACCGTCGACCTGACCGCCCCCGGTGAAGACCTGCTCAGTTGTGGTCCGAGCCGCGTCGACCAGTACGGCCACGCCGACGGTTCAAGCTTCTCGGCGCCGATGACTGCTGCCGCGGCCTGCATGCTCTACAGTATCGATCCGGAACTGACCATTCCCGAAGTCCGCCACCTGCTGGAAACCACCGGCGCCCCGACAACGGGGTTCTCCGAAACCAACCCGCCGCTGCGCCTGGATATCGCTGCGGCAATGCGCGAGCTGCTGCCCTTCGAGGTAGTACCTGAGCCGCTCAACAAGATTACCTATGGCGCGAACATCTCAGTAATGCCCACCGTCCACGGCGATGCCGAATCCCTGGACATCAGCCTGAACGGCTCCTTGGCAACACAGCTCTACGGTGAGCCCTGGGCTGCAACCCTGGACCTCAGCGGAATCACCTTCGGTCACAGTACGATCCAGTACGACGCCCACCTCGGTGGCGAGACCACTTCTGCATCTAGTACTCTGCTGGTTGATAACACCATCGGGGTATTCCCCTTGCAGGACGGCTTCGAACCCGGCGAGGCTGCCGGATTCCTGCCGATCGACCTGCGGCATTTCAGCCCGGGCGTACTCACCGCAGTCAAACAACTGGAATCAGGCTGGACCTATGGCAACATCACAGCCGGCGGCAGCGGCGGTTGGCTTACGACCACCGGCAATCCCTACTCCGGAACTACGGCTCTGTACTGCGGGATTGGCGGGTCATACGACCCATTCGAGACCGACGCCCTGGTCAGCCGCCTGCTGGATTTCACCGGCGTAACGAACCCGACACTCGTGTTCCAGCACGGCTACAACATCGAGGACGGCGACAACGCCAATGACCGCGGCAGTGTTCTCGTCAGCGCCGATGGTGTAACCTGGGAGATCGCGCCGCTGGAGTCCGGCGAGGAGGCGATGTTCACCGGCTATCAGGACGGATGGGTCCAGGCCCGGATCGACCTCAGCGCCTGGGCCGGGCAGCAGGTTCGCCTGGCGCTCGTGTTCGAGAGCAATGGTTCCATAGCGGGGGAACAGGAGTTCTCCCCCGCCGGGTGGTGGGTCGATGACCTGGCCATCGCGATCAACTACCAGGAAACCGCACCGCAGATCGACGCTGTTTCCCTCGAGCCTGGAACGGTCATCGGCGCGGTACCCGGCCTGACCGCAGTGCCGCTTTCAGTCACGAATCCGCAGCGTGTCGCCACCCTGTCCTACCGCCTGGACCTCGCTCCCCTCGGCGAGGACACCGGTGAGGACATCTTGATCGACCTGGACGCGATGCCCTTCAGCACTTCCCTCGACCTGCCCGAACCAGCCGTGGTTAACCAGCAGGCCGTGCTGTACGTCGATTACGAGGACGCCTCCGGCAACCCGGGCCAGCCCTTCGCGATCCCGGTCTGGATCTTCAACCACCCCGGTGATGTAGACGCCGACGGCCTTGTCGACCAAGCAGACAGCAACGCGTATTCAACTGTACTCGGTTTAAGTGCTGATGACCCCGGTTATATCCCGTTCTTCGATACCGACCTCGATGGCATGATCACCGAGGGAGATGCGTCTGGTGTCGGCTACCACTGGGGCGGGTGATAGTTCAGGGAACACCATAACCCAGGCACCGGTCTAGCCGTCTATCAGAATGCAGCACTATGATGGGAGGAACCATGCGCATCTTGATTCTGACACTGCTTACTGCCGTGTGCCTGACGGCGGCCGCCTATGCCCAGGAACCGCCGGAGGGTGATTACACACTCGAAGTCGTCTCGCTGACCGCAGATGGCTACACGATCTCGCACAGCATCTTCGATTACTACCCGGAGGAGATCCTGACAGACAAGTTCAAGGTCGGCTGGGGTTGGAACTGGTTCGGGTGTTGTGAACCGTTGGACATGGTCCTCGACGGACCGTTGTCAAACGACGACTACGACCCGCTGAAACATGATTCCGGCGATCCAGGCACCTACTCGGCTGCAGCGGCGGCCTTCCAGAACAACATGGTCTTCCTGCGCTACGGGTTCACCAGGTACCGCTGTCCGGACCCGGCCCACCCCAGCGGTGAGTTCTACTCGACTAAGCTCCCCGGTGGCGGACTGGTCATCCTGCGCCTACCGGAAGGAATCATCCCCGCGGCGATGTACGCCGACTGGCGGGGTAAGCGCTATCCGCTTGCATCCCTGCCCGTGGCTGATGCGGTCCACCTGATGCTCGACGGCGAACCCCACCCGGAGGAACCGGAAGGCTCGCTGGAAACACAGGTCGCCCGGATCGACTGCCTGACGCTTGCCGCTGAGGATGACGATAATGAAAATCTGCGGACGCCCTTGCTGGCCGATGCCGCCAGGGTTATTGAAAACTGTATTGATAAATACCACGAGCGCCACGGCGAGTATCCTGACCAGCTGAGCGACTTGACCGCCATTCCCGGCGCGGTTATCGCCCGGTTGCCGTTTAACCCTTACGCCCCGGGCCAGCCACTCGGCCTGGAGGACCCGCCGTCCGGGATCGGTATCCGCTACTACCCTGACCCCGGAAAAGATCAAGCAGCCTGGGCCGAACGGGAATCCGGTTATCTGCTGTTAATCTTCGGTATCGGTGACTTTGAGTCAATGGAGCATTTTGCTCAGGCGGAATGAGTCTGCCGTCGCGGCCGATGGTCAACAACACCCGGACCTGGCACTTTACTAATCTTCTTGCTGTGCTATAATTTTCGTTCCGGTTGATGTAGCTTCGGTTACACACCGGTTCGGGGCGTTCAAGATTCCATTGGCCGCCCCGGGTGTGAGATTATTTGGAAGGACGAACATGAAAGGACGCAAAGCAAAACGGGCCAAGATTCGCAAGCACAAGTACAAGAAGATGCGCAGGCGGATGCGGCACAAGCGCAAGTAAGCGGCCCGTGCTCCCGCCGGTTGTGAACCGGCAAGCCACGGAATGATTTATTGCACGACCCGCGCGCAAATCCTTTAGGAGGAGCGTGCGGGTTTTTTTCGTTCAGATTCGGGGGGGGGAAGTAGGGGTGAAGCCATGCTTCACCCAGTTCGGGGTGGCAGGAATACTTCCCGGATACAAGGCAATAGGCTTGGCGAAGCGCGGCTTCGCCACTACGAGTAAAACAAGATCCTTATCTTCAGATCACGATGTTGATGTGCTTGGGGGGCTCGTCCTGTTCCTCGTTACCGAGTTCTTCCTCGGTATCGCGACGGCGGCGGCGTTCCTCCCGCGGGTCATCGTCGCGGATCGTCTTGGCGTTGGCCTCTTCCTTGCGCGTCACCGTCGTCTGGTAGATATCCTTGGCTTTTTCGGTGTCGGACTCATGGCGAAGCTGGGCGAGGGCCGCTTCGCGCTGCGCGCTCTGGAGCAGTTCCTGCACATTTTGTGCCTGCATCAGCGTGGCGAGTCCGTCGATCGGGCGCACCTGAGGCCCTCCCTGAAGTTTCCTGTCCCTATATTCTACCCGCTCAGATCTCGCCCTGCCAGTCGTTGAGCGCCGCCCGCAGGCGGACCACGGCCTGGCTGTGGATCTGGCAGATCCGGGACTCG
>Ga0180436_10005742_pt1 | contig 10904 bp, 5 predicted proteins | sample SS_ome_2_FD_132434 | JGI IMG/M metagenome (GOLD analysis project Ga0180436, IMG submission 132434) | Hypersaline lake sediment archaeal communities from the Salton Sea, California, USA - SS_3_S_2 metaG | ecosystem: Environmental > Aquatic > Non-marine Saline and Alkaline > Hypersaline > Sediment...
GCAGGCTGGCTTTTTGCAGCGGCTGCCGGTAACGGATTCTCACCAGGTAGTCCCTGGATTCTCCCACCTGCATTTCCAGGTCCCTTCGAACCCAGTGTATCTCTTCCGGAAGTATGCGCAATCCACGTCTGAACAATCCGGGATGATTCTGTCCCTGTCCCACGTAAATACGGTTACTCGCCACATCGGTGGAAATAACAAAGAGGGGTTCCGTTTTCCCGCCCACATTAAGGCCTTTACGCTGACCTACGGTAAAGAAATGGGCTCCCTGGTGCTTGCCTGTCCAGCTGCCATCCTCCTTGCTGTATACCCAGGGAGAAGAGAGCGAGGAAAGATCAGTAATATCTTGTTTTTCAGACTTATATTGTTCAAGATCCGATGGGATCTCAAAGATATTGCCTTCTCTGGCTTTCAGCTTCTGCTGCAAAAATACGGGCAGGTGTACCTTTCCCACAAAGCAGATTCCCTGGGAATCCTTCTTACCGGCCGAAGCCAGGCCCTGAGCTTTGGCAATCTTTCGAACCTCTGGTTTTTCAAGGTGACCGATGGGGAAGAGGGTCCTGGCAAGCTGTTCCTGCGAGAGCTGACAAAGGAAGTAGCTTTGATCCTTGTTGGGATCGTCGCCGGCCAGGAGCTTGTGTACTTCCACCCCATCCACTTCCTCACTCGCTTTTTTACAGTAGTGCCCCGTAGCCACAAAATCGGGATCGTAGGCTTCGGCTGCTTTCAGAAAGGCATCAAATTTTATTTCCCGGTTGCATAGTACATCCGGGTTTGGGGTGCGCCCTTTTTTGTATTCCGAAAACATGTAATCAATCACTCGCTCCCTGTAAGGCTCACTCAGGTCCACCACATGAAAGGGAATATCCAGCTTTTTTGCCACCAGTTCGGCGAAAACCACATCCTCGTCCCAGGGACAATCCGCATCAATCACACCAGTCTTATCGTGCCAGTTGATCATAAACAAACCGATAACCTCATATCCCTGTTCCTTCAGAAGGTAAGCAGCCACTGAGGAGTCTACTCCTCCCGATAATCCCACAACTACGCGCAAAGCCAAAGTTTTGATTTTGCACAAAAATATGAAATTCTAAACAATCCAATCTCTATCTTTACCTGATGTCCCCCCTGAAAATATATAAAGCATCTGCAGGATCAGGAAAAACCTTTGCACTGACCCTGGCTTATCTGAAGCTGCTTTACACTCAGCCGGGCATATTCCGTCACATCCTGGCCGTTACTTTTACCAATAAAGCGGCAGGGGAGATGAAGCAGAGGATATTGGGAAGGCTTCACTGCCTGTCCGCCGCAGGCGGATCAGAATGTGAGGAGGAGTTGAAACAATTGAAGGAATTTACCGGACTGGACGAAGAAAGTATCCGCATCAGGGCTGGAGAGCTTCTGAACGAAATCCTTAATTCTTATTCGGCTTTTTCAGTGGGTACCATCGATAAGTTTTTCCAGTCGGTGATCCGTGCCTTCACCCATGAGATTGGGATTCAGCCCGGATATAACCTGGAACTTGACCACCGCCGGGTCCTTTCCCTGGCAGTGGATAAACTATTCCAGGATCTGGGCAATCACAAAGAGCTTCAGGACTGGCTGGTACGTTATGCACTGGAACGTATGGAAAGTTCGCTTTCCTGGGATTTCAGACGGGAAATGATTCAGCTGGGCGAACAGCTTTTCAAAGAATCCTTCCAGGAGTTGTTTATGCAGGAAAAGCTAGCCCCCCTGGATAAAAAAAACCTGGATCTGTTTCTTTCAGAAATGAGTGGCTTGGAAGAGCAGGTTCGCCGGGAGATGAGGGCCACAGCAGGGCAGGCACTGGACCTTATGGCCAGCCTGGGTTTAGGTCCTGAGGATTTCAAGGGAGCAGGTAAATCACCTGCCATGCTCTTTGTATTGGCCTTTGAAGGTAAAGACCTGAATTTCACAACTGCGAAGATCGCTGCCCTCACCCAGAGCGAAAAGTGGTTAAAAAAGAATGCCGGAGCCGAGCTTGAGACACTCACGAACGAACGATTACTTCCGCTTCTGCAGCAAAACTACAAGCAGCAGGAAATTCTCAACACACTTGCTGCGGTACATTCCCATTTTTACACCCTGGGAATCCTGGGTGACATCCGTGAGTATGTGCAGGATTACACCAGGGAAAGGAACCTTTTCCTGATTGCTGATTCCGGGCGATTTTTGCGTGGGATCATTGGGAGCAATCAGGTGCCTTTTGTGTACGAGCGAACCGGAAACAGGTACAGTCACATCATGCTGGACGAATTTCAGGATACTTCGCTATTCCAGTACGATAATTTCAGGCCACTGCTTGACAATTCCCTGGCTGCAGGGGAACAGAGTCTGGTGGTTGGGGATGTAAAGCAATCCATCTATCGCTGGAGAAACTCCGACTGGAAGATCCTGGCTTCAGACCTGGAAAGAGATTTCGCCCATCAGGAAATCCAGGTAGAGCCCTTAAAGGAAAACTATCGAAGTAGGGAGCAGATTGTGAGATTCAATAACTCGGTGTTTCAACTAAGCTCCTCCCTGCTTGTGGAGATCATGGAAAAGGAATTGCTCGCTTCCTCTGTACACCAGGAAGAAATCGACAGGGAAGTAGAGCGATTCAGGAGTGCCTGGAAAGACGTGGTGCAAGAGATACCTGAACATTTGAAGAATACCGGTGGCAGAGTTCGGGCAGAGCTCTTCGACACGGAAGAAGCACCCTTCAGTGAGCAGGTCATTAAGTCCTTGCCCTCCTGGGTGGATGAATTGCTGGAAACCGGCATGGAGGCGGGTGAAATTGCCATCCTGGTGCGAACTCGCCGGGAGGGAGTAGCGGTGGCAAATGTTTTGCTGGAACATTCGAGGAACTCAGGGAGCGATCGCCCCTACAAACTGGTTTCCAACGATTCCCTGCTGCTCGGCTACAATATGGCAGTTTCCTTGCTCATATCCCTCTTACGTTATCTGCATCATCCGGAGGACGCCATCAACAATGCGCTTCTCAAATATCAGATATATCGCACAGCTGAAGAGTCTGACAGAGCCCTGGATTTCGTTATGGACAGGGAAAAAAGCCCGGAAGAGCTACTCCCTGGTGAATTTTTGAAGCAAGAGACCATCTTCAAGCAATTGCCCCTGTATGAATTGATCGAAAGCCTGATTGATCTATTGGGCCTGGGCGAGAGAGCAAATGATCTGCCCTACCTCCAGGCTTTCCAGGATCTGGTGATTGATTTGCAGCGCAGGGGATCCATGGGTATTGGAGAATTCCTGGATTACTGGGAGCAGACGGGTGCCGGTCGGAGCCTTTCCTTTTCTGAAGCATCCGATGCCATCAGAATCATTACCATACACAAGGCCAAGGGCCTGGAATTTAAGGCGGTAATCGTACCATTCTGTGACTGGGATCTGACCACTGATGCAAGGAATACAAATATCCTGTGGTGCCCCACAGAAAATACTCCCCTTGCAAGGATCCCTGTGGTCCCCCTTCGCTTCGGATCAAAAATGACCACAACGCTTTTCTCTTCGGTCTATTACAACGAACGCATGAAGGGCTACATGGATCGCCTGAACCTGATGTATGTGGCTTTTACGCGGGCAAGGGATGTACTGTACATCGGACTTCCTAAACGCGAAGTTCAGACAGTGAAGAATACGGGCGACCTGATGCAGGTCATCGGACAGCAACAAGCTTCAGAAAGCCCCTGTACGGCTATCCTTGCAGATTCCATGCAGGACGGGGTCATTTCCCTTGGAACCTTGCCGATTTACCAGCGGGAAGCCGAAGAGGAGGATCCCTGGAAATTCACCTCTTACCCGGTAAACAGGGGGCAGCAACAACTGAAGGTACATTTGCGCAGCGACCAGTATTTTTTGGATGAAGAGGGTTCTTTGCGGACCAGCCGGATGTACGGTAACCTGATGCATGAACTCTTTTCCCTGATCGATACAGTGGATGATGTGAATGATGCCGTAAGCTCCCTGCAGAGGAAGGGACTCTTACCCGAGAAGGAAGGTTCCGGCTTAAGCGAACACGTTCGGGAGATGATTAGCCGGCCCGAGGTGTCCGACTGGTTCACCCTGAAGGAAAATCGTCACATATTCAAGGAGCGGAGCCTGCTTTGTGCTTCCGGGCTTGTCTTGAGGCCCGACCGCGTTATCGTGGAAGGAGACAGGGCCATAGTGATAGATTTTAAATTCGGGGAAATCGAGCATAGCTCTTATCATAAGCAGCTGTCCGATTACATGGAAGAATTAAAGCGTATGGGATACCATAAGGTGGAGGCCTATCTCTGGTATGTGATGCTGGGTCGAATTAGTAAAATTCAGGAGCAATGATCTATCCCTGGGGAACAGAAAGGAGATTAAATGCTTACAGCGACTATTTTCGCCGGCATTTCGGACAGAGGGTACAGAAAATTACCATCGATGCAGGATTTACCTGTCCCAACCGCGATGGCTCCCTGGGAAGGGGAGGTTGTACTTTCTGCAACAACAGGGCATTTAATCCTTCCTACAACCATCCCGAGAAATCGGTCAGGGATCAGATTCTCCAGGGTATGGAATTTCATAAAAAGAGGTACCGGAAAGCCACCCAGTACCTGGCCTACTTCCAGGCTTATTCAAATACATATGCGGATCTGGACAAACTCCATGCTTTGTACGAGGAAGCACTTATGGTTCCCGGCATCATTGGGATCGTAGTGGGCACCAGACCCGATTGTGTGGATCCGCTCAAGCTCGATTTTTTTCAGGACCTATCCAAACGCTGTTATGTGGTGATCGAATATGGTATCGAGTCCGTGTTTGACCGGACCCTTTTAAGAGTGAATAGGGGTCATAATGTGGATTCCACCTACCAGGCCATCAAAGAAACAGCAAAGAGGGGAATTCATGTGGGCGGACACCTGATTGTTGGATTGCCCGGAGAAAGGCGGGAGGACTTCCTGGAGACCGCACGCACAGTTTCCCAATGGCCACTTTCCAGCATAAAATTTCATCAGCTTCAGTTAATAAAAGGTACAGTTATGGCCAGGGATTATCAGGAGAATCCCGGCGATTTTATGGAGTTCACCATGGACAGCTATCTGCTCCTGATGATGGAGATGCTGGAACAACTAAATCCGGCCATGGTCGTGGAACGGATTGCGGGGGAGGTGAGCCCGGGTTTGGGATTGAGAGAAGGTTGGGGAGTGAGGTACGATGCCGTATTGCGTGCTTTTGAAGAATTGCTGGAGAAACACGATAGCTGGCAGGGTAAGAATTTTATCGCGACGCCATGAGAAGACCTATACTGGAAACACTGGCCATACATCTTTCAAAGGAAGATCCCGACCTTTTGGGCATGACCCGAATCATCCTGCCCAACCGTCGGGCCGGTCTGTTTCTGCAACGGCATCTTTCCATTCATGGGAGAAAGACCGGATGGGCACCTCTGATGTATTCCATGAGCGATTTCATCCAGGAGGTGAGTTTGCTGGATCAGGGCGATCCGGTGGAGCTGATTTTTGAACTGTACGACATTTACTGTGCCCAGGTGGAACGACCGGAATCACTGGATGAATTCTACTCCAGGGGCGAGACCATGATCAGGGATTTTGACGAGCTGGACAAGTATCTGGTTGAGGCTGATGCTTTGTTTACCAACATCATGGACCTGAAAGTGCTGGAGGAGCCTCTGGCAGGATTGGAAAGCGAACAGATCGATTTTATCCGGCAGTTCTGGTCCGGATTTCATGCAGGTGAACATACGCCAGAAAAGGCAGAATTTCTGAATAACTGGGATTTGCTTCCCAGGCTCTACGAACGCCTCAAAGAAGTTTTATCAGGCAAGGGCTTGGCTTATCAGGGCATGCTTTACCGCGAAATCGCAGAAAGGATAGCCAACGGTGAAGCATTGGATAAGTGGGAGGGAAGGACCATCGTGGCAGGATTTAATGCCCTTAACCGATGCGAAAAGCGCATATTTTCCTGGTTGAAGATCCAGGGTGCAGAATTTTACTGGGATTACGATGAGACCAGGGTGGAGGACAGGCAAAGCGAGGCCGGCAGATTTTTGAGGGAGAATTTGAAACTCTTTCCTCCGGCCATCCAACTGGAAGATTTCAATGGGCTGAAGGACAACAAGGAAATCAGGATCTTTGATCTTCCTAGCGACGTCTTACAGGCTAAAACTGTGCATCGCATCCTGGAGGGCCAGTCCACAGCCACTTCAGGCGATTGCACCGATACGGCAGTGGTTCTTTGCGACGAAGACCTCCTGCTTCCCGTTTTGATGTCACTGCCGGGAGACACAGAAGAGATTAATGTTACCATGGGTTATCCCATGAAGAATACACCCGTATTTGGCTTTACCGAACTTTTGCTGCGTCTGCATCACCATGTAAGAAAAAGCGCGGAGGGAGTGATTTCCTTCTACCACAAAGACGTAAATTCCATACTGCTACATCCCTATTACAGAAAGGTGGCCGGAGAATCTGGAAAGGAATTGAGCCGCAAGATTTTTTCCAGCAACCTGATCATGGTCGAAGAGTCCCTGTTCAGGGGGGAGCTGGACAAACTTATATTCAGTCCCGTCGAGGATGCTGCGGCATTGTTGGAATACCTTCGTGCCGTATTCAATTTTTTTCTGGAGAGCTTCGTCGACCAAGACAGTCAGCAGCACTTTGCCCTGGATCGAGAATTTATTTTCCGTCTGCTGACCCACCTCAATAAGCTGGATAACCTTCTGCAGAAAAGAAGCTCCATCTCCCTGTCGCTTATGGAGAATCTGCTTCGGAAATCGCTTTCTGGTCTTCGGATCCCCTTTGAAGGAGAACCGCTTTCAGGCTTGCAGATCATGGGAATTCTGGAGACTCGCCTGCTGGATTTCAGGCATGTGATCCTGCTTTCCATGAATGAGGAAACCATGCCGGCTCCGCACAGTGCCCCTACCCATATTCCCTATTCCCTTCGTCTGGCATTCCAGATGCCGGCTAGGGAAGATATGGATGCCATTTATGCCTATTATTTTTACCGGCTGCTTCAGCGAGCCGAAAAGGTGGATCTATTGTATAACAGCAGTGTGGAGGGGGTGAAGTCGGGCGAGATGAGTCGTTACCTTTACCAGGTTCTCTTCGAAAGAGGAAGCAGGATCATACGTCCCGGTCTGGAGGTGCTTACTCGGGAAATTCCTCCCATCGAGGTAGAGCACAGTCCGGATCTTGCCAAAAAACTGGAAGTATATCTTCAGAGCCATCAGGAAGGGAGATATCTTTCGCCCAGTGCTATCAATACCTATGTGGACTGTTCTCTGAAATTCTACCTGCGCTACCTGGCAGGCATTGGTGAAAGCGAGGAAGTGGAAGAGGAGATAGGGGCAGCTGGTTTCGGTACCGTTGTACACGATACCCTGCACATCCTCTACAGCCGGATTGCAGAGCGAAACCAGCAGCAGATTACCACAGAGGAACTCAGCGGACTGATCCCTTCCGGAGAGGCAGAGCGTGTACTTCGGGAGACCTTTATCAGCCATCATTTCAGAGGCAGGAAAACAGGAAAGCTTGAGGGGCGGAATATCATCATGTTCCAGGTCATGCTTCGCTACCTGAAGAAGATCATTCAAACCGACCTGCCTCTGGCTCCCTTTGAGCTGATTTCGGCAGAAAACACCTACGAAAGGGAGATTGAGATCAGCCTGGCTGGAAGGAAGGATAGAGTCCGCCTGGGAGGAAAGATCGACAGGGTGGATAAATTGGGAGAGCTGATCAGGGTAATAGACTATAAAACGGGCGGGGCAAAGCTGGATTTTTCTTCCCTGGAATCGCTATTCGACAGCGAACACAGAAATCGGAATTCGGCAGCGCTGCAGACCCTTTTGTATGCCTGGCTGGTGGAAGCTGAACATCCGGGAGAGAAGATCCTTCCCGGGCTTTACGTCATGAAGGCACTCTTTGGAGAGGACTTCCATCCTGCCTTGCTTATGACGGGTCCTGCCAGGAAAGGAAAGATTGAAACATTTTCCGAGGTGGAAGAGGAGTATATGGAACACCTGCAGACTGCCCTTCAGCGTATTTTTGACCCGGCCATTCCATTTACCCAGAGAGTTAACGATCAGCGCTGCACCTATTGCGATTTTGCCGAGCTGTGCAGCCGGAATTCCATTGAATGATTTTGCTATCTTTAGTTTTTCATCTGTATAATCCTGTAATTTTTTTGCTATGCGTAGATGCTTATTGCTTATAATGTTAATCTCCTGTACAGCCCTATTCGCTCAGGAACGTTCGAATCCTTTTGCGGTGAGACCCGATCCCAATGCAGAAGTTACCTTTACCAATCCGGTTATTCCGGGCTTCTACTCAGACCCTTCTGTCTGCAGGGTAGGAGATGACTACTATTTGATTACCAGTACCTTTGAGTATTTTCCGGGTGTTCCCATCTTTCACAGCAAAGACCTTGTCAACTGGGAGCAGATCGGGCATTGCATTCACCGTAATGAACAACTCCCCAAGGGGGTGAACATATTTGCGGCAACGCTCAGACATTACGATGGAAAATTTTACATGATTACAACTAATATGGGCGGAAACCGGGGTAACTTCTATGTTACCGCCACCGATCCTGCTGGCCCCTGGTCCGATCCCATTTTTATCAAAGGCCTTCCCGGAATTGATCCCGATCTTTTCTGGGACGACGATGGCAAAGCCTATGTAATTTCTTCCCCCTTTATTCTCTTTGAAATAGATTTGGAAACTGGTGAATTGTTATCAGAGGGACGTAAAGTATGGAGCACTACGGGAGGCAGGTATGCCGAAGCACCTCACATATACAAGAAGGATGGATTCTATTACCTGATGGCGGCAGAAGGTGGGACGGAGGAAGCCCACTCTGAAACCATTGCCCGGAGCCATAACATCTGGGGGCCCTATTATAGCAATCCCGCCAATCCCATTCTTGCCCATGCCAATGCAGCCGGACAGGGGAACCCCATTCAGGGGGTTGGACATGCCGATATGATAGAGGCTCACGATGGTTCGTGGTGGATAGTTTTTCATGGATACCGGACCGTGGCCCTGCTGGCGCATCATACCCTGGGCAGGGAAACCTGTCTGGCTCCGGTAAGCTGGCCAAAAAATGCCTGGCCCGTGGTAAATGGAAACGGCACCGCCACGGTGGAAATGACTTGTCCGACGCTGCCCTTGATCCCTTTCAAAGAGAAAGATCCGAAAGTGGATTTTACGAAAGATAAACTCGGACTGGAATGGAATTACATTCAACTGCCTGAAGAAGGCAATTATTCTCTGAAGCCGGAGGAAGGTTCACTGGTCCTGCGCGGTTCCGGTCTGAAAATCGGCGACAGAGGCTCGCCGACCTTTGTGGGCAGAAGGTTGCAGCATATGCATTTCACTACATCCACCCAACTGGACTTTGATCCTGTACATGAAAACGAAGAAGCAGGGTTCATTTTACTCAATAATAACTCCCATTTCGATGTGATGATCTCCAGACGAGGGAGTGAAAGGTACCTGCAGGTAAGACTCCAATTTGGTTTAACGACCTATAAGTCTGAGGAAATCAAACTTACAGCAGGACCGGTAAAACTGAAGATTGAAGGAAAAAAATCTACGTTCACCTTTTCCTATGCACAGGGAGATTCAGACTACACGGATATTGAAGCAGTGGATGCAAAATATTTAAGTTCGGAAACTGTGGGTGGCTTTACCGGAGTATATGTGGGATTATATGCAACGGGTAATGGCAAAGCAAGTGAGGCAGCAGCCACTTACGACTGGTTTGAATACCAGGCAAAATAAGCTGGGCATCAGATGTGGCATTTGTGAGCAAGATATTGCGTTAACAAGCTAATCCTCTTTGCCTTCCAGGAGATCAGGCCTCAACTTTTTAGTTCTTTCCAGGGATTGGTCATGCTTCCACTGGTCAATTTTCGCTGCATGCCCTGAGAGTAGGATATCCGGAACTTTCCAGCCCTGGTATTCTGCCGGACGTGTATATACAGGTGGAGCAAGCAGACCGTCCTGAAAGGAATCGCTCAATGCCGAGGTTTCATCTGAAATGGCACCCGGAAGAAGTCTGACCACACTATCGGCTATTACAGCAGCAGCAAGTTCTCCACCTGTGAGCACAAAATCTCCAATGGAAATTTCCTTGGTGATCAGGTGATCTCTGATACGCTGATCCACACCCTTATAGTGCCCGCATAAAATAATGATGTTCCTTGCCATGGCCAGTCGATTGGCTTCCTGCTGCTTATAAGGGCTGCCATCGGGCGAGGTATAGATAACTTCGTCGTAGGTCCGTTGCGAGCTCAATTGAGAAATGGCTCTTTGAATGGGTTCGATGGTCATAACCATGCCAGCATCTCCGCCAAAGGCATAATCGTCCACTCTTTTGTGCTTGTCAAGCGAGTAGTCCCTGAGGTCATGCACATGGATCTCAACCAGTCCTTTCTCGCTGGCTCTCTTTACGATGGAGTGATTCAAAGGCCCTTCGAGCAGTTGAGGCAACACCGTAATTATATCGATCCGCATAGCTGTGAGATTTACTGCGAAGATAGAACAGTTTTTTTCTGAAAAAGTGTCCATTTCATGAAAAATGACTAATTTGTATCAATTGCGACCTACAAATCCTCTACCTGTTATGAAAAGCTATGATGAAAATGATCCTCTGAAAGATAAAATACCCGAAGAGCAGCCACCAGAAACAAAGCAACCAAAACCGCTTCAAGAGGAAAAAGAAAGCCCACAGGAAGAAGATGTACAGGAGACTCAGGTCAGTACTCCTGCAGAACCCCAAGTATCTGAACCCAAGTCCGATATAGAATCAAAGTCCGAGGTGGCAGAAGAAGCCACCCAGCCGGAAACCCAAAGCCCAGTTGAAAAACCCGAAGTCTCTAAGGAACCCGC
>Ga0180436_10005744_pt1 | contig 10901 bp, 10 predicted proteins | sample SS_ome_2_FD_132434 | JGI IMG/M metagenome (GOLD analysis project Ga0180436, IMG submission 132434) | Hypersaline lake sediment archaeal communities from the Salton Sea, California, USA - SS_3_S_2 metaG | ecosystem: Environmental > Aquatic > Non-marine Saline and Alkaline > Hypersaline >...
AGCTGATAGCGCCGATGCATTCCTCGGTCAACTTAAATGTCGCTCGGACAGACTGGCGTCCCCGCAGATCGGAGGTACGTGCATGCGGCAAGGTAATTGTGCCTGTAAATATTTTTTTGTCGGTCATAGGCAACCTCAATCAACTTTAGATTTATAAAGGTTTAGACCTCCGGGACTTTTTATCGTCGATAGCTCTTTTAGAAGGTTTTCAAGTACTTCATTATTTATTATTAAGTATTATTATAAATAATGCAACCGTAAAAGTCAGGTTGCTGATTTCGGGGGGCTTTTTGCACAATTTCTTGGGCCAAAGTTTTGGCAGCTATCACGGGAGGTGCGATTGACAACCGGATCGGATGTGATCCATATTGAGATTGTATCAATCAGGTAAGAATTAAATCAAAAACCATGGGGAATGAAAATGAAACTTATGGGATCCATGTTGATGCGGGAAGGGCCATTTGAAGAAATCGTGATGGGCAATACGGCTCTGGTTCGTGCCATGGTAGAATCCGGTACCCGTGTGGTGAGTTCATATCCCGGGTCGCCAACACCTGAAATCGCCACAGCTATCCAGGCCATACCCCCGGGGGAACGTCCTTTTTATTTCGAATTTTCCACCAATGAGAAAGTCGCCACGGAAGTTGCTTTTGGGGCTGCCCTCAATGGGCATTTATCGACGGTTTTTTTTAAAAGTGTGGGTCTGAATGTTGCTTTAGATACGTTTGTGCAGCTAAGTCTTATGGATATTGTCGGCGGCATGGTGATAGTCTTGGGTGATGATCCGGGCGCCAATTCATCCCAAAACGAACAAGACAACCGTCATATTGCCCATTTGTCCTACACGCCGGTCTTGGAGCCCGCCAACCCAAGCGAAGTGTATCTGTTTTACAAGCAGGCTGCCCGGCTCTCCCGGGAACATCACATGCCCGTTGTTTTGCGGCTGACAACCCACGTGTGCCATGCCAAAGAGCGGGTTGCTTTTTCAGGTGGTCCCCCGGCCCGATCCGATGATGATACAAAATTCAATGTTAGCGATGGCCCTCATATTCCGCTTACAAGCGAATCTCTAAATAGAAAAAGACGGGCTTTGCAGCGGCTGGCTAAAGTCGAAACTGCCGGCAATCAATCGGATTTGAATCAAATCATTGATCACGGCAATCCAGCCCGGGGTATTATTACCATGGGACTGCCGTTTCTATCACTGATGGATGTCCTTCATGATGCCTCTCATAAACCGGATATTCTCAAACTTGGTTTTGTCCACCCACTGCCACGGGATTTGATCCAGGCCTTTTTAACATCTCATGCGGAAGTGAAAATTCTAGAAGAATTGGATAATCTGGTGGAACAAGAGGTTAAGGCGTTGGCCTATGACCGGGACCTGCAAACAGTCATCATTGGCAAACGGGACTTAGAGTCCTGGGTTGGTGAATACACGCCGGATAAGGTTCAGGATATCCTTGCCGAGACCTGGCCGGACATGGTCAAGGCCTGTGACCCCGAACCGGAATTGCCGGCCTTGGTACCCGAGCGTCCGGCCCAGATGTGTCCGGGCTGTGGTCATCGCAGCGCCTTTCATGCCATCAAACAAGCCTTATCCGATACAGACATTACGGTGGCTGATATCGGTTGCCACACCCTGGGCTATTTGCCGCCTTATAAAATTGGTCAGGTCATGATGTGCATGGGCGCCTCGCCCGGCATTGGTTCCGGGTTGTCATTGTTTAACCATTCTCGCAATGTCGTCGTTTTTTTGGGCGATTCCACTTTTTTCCACGCGGGGCTGCCAGGGGTTATCAATTCGGTGTTCAATCAACACAGAATCACATTGATCTTAATGGAAAACGGGACAACGGCCATGACCGGGCACCAGGATCATGCTGCGGCGGGCAGGAATTTTAACGGCCCCGCCGATAAAATCCCGCTAAAAAAAGTTCTGGAGGGACTCGGCGTCAAGCATATTTATGAGGTCGATACCTACCAGCAGGCCAAATTGACGGAAATGGTCACAGCGGCTGTGGCCAAGCCTGAGTTCAGCGTGGTTATCGCTCGCCATCCGTGCATGTTGAAGTTTACACGTGAAGCACGAAAGAAACCGAACTACAGAGCCAAACAGGTTCATATCGACCAGGAGCTGTGTAACCAGACCCATGCTTGTGTGGCTTCTTTTGGATGCCCGACGTTTGCGCGTTATCCCGACGGCAGTGTGAGGGTTAACGCGGATCTATGTATTGGTGATGGCTCCTGTTTGCAGACCTGCCCGACCCAGGCCATTGAGAAACCAAGGTAATGCAGGCGCAGGATTCGCGGATTCAAGGATTTAAAAGCCAGAACGCTGGAAAGCTGGGACGCTATAAGGCTGCCAATAGCTCTTTGCGATTAGCAGCATCCAAGCGTTCTGGCATCCCAGCCTTCCAGCATCAGATAAAACAGCGTTCGAAATTATCAGAAGATCCAGGAAAGCAATATTAGAAATTGGAACACTAAAATGGCATCAAGGAGTAGCCATGAAAGCGTTTAACATTTTTATGATTGGCGTTGGCGGTCAAGGAATCGGCCTCTTGAGTGAAGTTCTACTGAGAGCGGCCGATGATGCCGGTTTACGCGTTAAAGCTGTCGACACCCATGGACTGGCCCAACGCGGTGGGGTGGTCATATCCAACTTGCGAATTGGTGAAAATGCATATTCACCGCTGATTGCAGGCAACAAAGCTGACCTGGTGTTGGCTCTGGAACGACATGAAGCACTGCGCGGTTTGAAATTGGCGGCCAGAGATGGCAGCACTTTGGTTTATTACAATACGGTATGGCAACCCCTGGATGTACGCCTAAACCTGGCTGAGGCCGTGACAGAAGCGGATATCACGCGTGTATGCCAGGCACGTCAAATCAATGAATACGTCGTGTTCCAATCTGATTTGGATGATATCCGCATGCAGAATGTTGCCGTGCTGGCAACAATTCATGCACAGAGATTGATTCCGGGCCTAAAAAAAGAAAATTATCGGCAGGCATTGGAAGATCTGCTTCAGGGGAACGTTCTCGAGCAGAATCTGAAGCTTTTTTTTAAGGGGGCATAATGGCGCAACAATCCGTAACCATATTCAAACCCTATGAATTCGTTATGGGGCAAAAAATTTATATTGAAGGTGGCCCACGCCGAGGAGATTGGGAAGTGGTGGGTTTGGATGATCGTAAGGTAAAATTGCAATGCCCCATCAGCCGGCGTATTTTAGAATGGAATCGGTTTTGCTATCATGTTGCGGATACGCAAGCACCGTGGCCGCGGCCGGAGTAGGCTGCATATATTTCGATTCATAGGTGATTTATGGGGTTCTGCTCAGGCGGAGATCTTGGAAAATAAAGGATTCAAGGATCCAAGGGGTCAAGGGTCCGAGTGACTCAGAGTTCCGGGTTGCGGGTTACGGGATACGGGTTTCCTGACTCCGGTTGTCATCCCCGAGGAATCGGGGATCCAGGAATAGCCTTTAGCTGAAAGCTTGCTGCTGTTTCTGGACCCTTTTTCAAGGGAATGACGGGTAGAGTAAAAGGTGGTTCCGGTGATCGTAAAACTCTTTAAATGTGACAACTTTTAATCAGGACCCAACGCGATACACGCACCCCGTAACCCGCTTTTTGTCTCAAACCAAATGATTAATTAATGCATGCTAAGCTAATTATCGAAACAAATCCTAGCACGGAATCTAATTATGGCCAAATACGATTATGATATGGGAATCATCGGTGGTGGTGCCGCCGGGCTTACCGTTGCTTCCGGTGCTGCTCAATTAGGTGCCAAGACACTCTTGGTCGAGAAAGAAGCTTCTTTGGGCGGTGATTGCCTTCATTTTGGATGTGTACCCAGCAAGACCCTGATCCGATCTGCACATGTTTATCACCTCATGTGCAATACGCAGCGCTTTGGCCTACCCAAAATCGATGCCCCACCGGTGGATTTTAAGCAGATTGCAGCCCGAATTCGGCAGGTCATCGAAACTATCCAGCATCACGATTCAGAAGAACGCTTTTGTGGATCAGGTGCCAGGGTTGAATTTGGAATTGCCGAGTTTGTCGATGAACACAGCATTGCCTTGGACGGGGTACGAATTTCCGCCAAAAACTGGTTGATCGCCACGGGGTCATCACCGGCAGTGCCGCCCATACCCGGCCTGCAAGAGATCGACTACCTCACCAACAAAGAAATTTTCTCACTGGATTCTTTGCCGCAGGCCTTGCTGGTTTTGGGTGCCGGACCCATTGGCATCGAAATGGCCCAGGCTTTTAATCGGCTGGGTGCTGAGGTAACGGTGGTGGATCGCTCTGATCAGATCTTGGGCAAAGAGGACAAAGACATGGCCGGCGCACTCATGTCAGTCATGGAAAATGAGGGGATCCAGTTTTATTTGGGTGCAGCTGTCGAAGAAGTCGAAGAAAAAAATAATACAAAAGCCGTGAAAATAATCGACGAGGCCGGTGAGAGCCGAACACTTGCGGCCCAGGCGATCCTTGTCGCCATGGGAAGGTTGCCTAATGTTGAGGATTTGGGGCTGGAGAAGATCGGTATCGCCTATGATCACCGGGGCATAACTGTAGATAATCGAATGCGCACCAATCAAAAACATATCTACGCGGCCGGAGATGTGAACGGTGGCCTCCAGTTTACACATGCCGCCGGTTATGAGGGTGGAATCGTGGTAAGCAATGCCATCTTTCATCTTCCGAGGAAAGCCGATTATACTTATTTTCCCTGGTGTACTTATAGTGATCCCGAGCTGGCCAGTATCGGCATGAATGAAAAAACGCTTCAATCGAAAGGTATTGCGTACACGGTATGGGATGAGGACTTTGGGGATAATGATAGAAGTCTGGCCGAGGACCAAACGGTTGGTAAGGTCAAAATGCTTCTTGATTCTTCTGAAAAACCGCTGGGTGTTCAAATTTTGGGACCCCGAGCGGGTGATTTGATAAGTGAATGGGTGGCAACCCTGAATGGTAAGGTAAAACTGGCGACATTGGCGGGGGCGGTTCATCCCTATCCAACCGTTGGCGAAATCAATAAAAAAGTAGCCGGCAATTTATTCGCACCCAAAATATTTTCACCTAAAGTCCAAAAGGGTTTGAAGTTTTTCTTTCAGTTGAAGGGCAGGGCGTGTTCTTTACGAGAATCTTGATAACCAACACTGAAAGTAGTCGGAAGAAGGGATGAATTTGTAAGGTTTTTAACCTATGCTCGACAAAGTGGACTAAAAGAAGTAATTATTATATTGATACTTTTAAGATAAATTCAAATGGGGGAGCAAATGGACACCTACTACAATCGTGAAGATCTGCCCAAGTTTGGTGAAATCGGCCAGGAAGCACCGGAAATGGCCAAAAAATATTTCGACTACTATAATTGTGTGTTCTCCGAAGGTGAGTTGAGCCTTCGGGAAAAGTCTCTGATTGCTTTAGCCGTAGCACATGCGATTCAATGCCCTTATTGTATCGATTCATTTACCGAGAAGTGCTTAGAACTGGGATCGAATTTAGGGGAGATGACAGAAACCGTTCATGTGGCCACAGCGATTCGGGGCGGCGCATCCCTTATTCACGGTATTCAGGCGCGGAATATTGCGGAGAAACTATCCATGTAGAGGAGAATTGTCGTCATGCTGGATAACGAAGCGCAATCGACCGAAGTGCAAATCGATCCATTTAACTTGACGCTTTCCAGTCATAAGCTCAAGTTGCGTCGCGATCAGACCCATACCCTGCAAATTAATGTAGGCTTGCTGTGTAATCAGCAGTGTCAGCATTGCCATCTGGATGCGGGACCGGATCGCATAGAGAATATGACGCGTGAAACCATGTTAGCCGTTTTGGATTACGCCCGCCGCTGCCGGTTTGAGGTCATTGACATAACAGGTGGTGCTCCGGAACTGAATCCTCATATCAGCGAACTGATTGAGTCGGCGGCAACACTTACACCACGGTTGATGTTTCGATCGAACTTGTCCGCCTTGAACAGTTCAAAACGATCAGGATTAAGACAGGTGTTGGCCGAAAATCAGGTGGTGGTGGTGGCATCTTTTCCATCTTTAAATGTAAGCCAAACCGAGGCCCAGCGCGGCAAGGGAATTTTCGACATTTCGATTCAGGCGCTGCAAAAGCTCAATCAGCTCGGTTATGGGCAAGACGGTTCCGGTTTGGAATTGAACTTGGTTTCAAATCCATCCGGTGCCTTTCTCCCGCCGGACCAGGATCAGACAGCCAAACGATTTAGACGGATGCTCAAAGAAAAATGGGGCATTGCGTTTAACAACCTTTACAGTTTCGCCAATGTACCTTTGGGGCGCTATCGGGATTGGTTGATTCGGTCTGGCAATCTCGCCAGTTATATGGAAAAACTGGCTTCAAGTTTTAATCCTTGCGCCGTGGCGAATGTTATGTGCCGCAGCATGGTTTCGGTATCCTGGGACGGCTATCTTTTCGATTGTGATTTCAACTTGGCTCGGGGCTTGTATATGGGCGGTCACAAGATTCACGTTTCGGATATGGCAAGCTACCCCGAAGCCGGTAGTGCTGTCGCCACCGCCGATCATTGCTATGCCTGCACGGCAGGTTCGGGATTTACCTGAGGGGGATCGATATCATCCTGAGTTACAGGAACTGTATTTAGAATTTGTCCTTCGACTTGGTTCAGAATGGTGAGCCTATCGAACCATTTGGTATTTGGTGCTTGTCATTTGGTAATTCCGGTTTATCCGGGTTGGGAGGGAAGCGGGGTTTTGACCGGCAAATCCAAAGCAGTCCTAAAGATTGTGGTTTTAATTGCCTTCATTGCAACCGCACTTGTGTTCATCCGTTTAACACCCATTCTGTCCTATCTGGCACCCGAGTCCCTGGGTGCCTTTTTACAGCGAATGGGGATGTGGGCCCCCCTGATATTCATCGGTGTCTATGCGGCCGGTGTGTGCCTGTTTGTGCCGGGCACCTTGCTCACCGGTTTGGGTGCCGCTATATTCGGCCCCTACTGGGGATTTTTATGGGTCTGGATTGGTGCCATGTTTGGCGCTGCCGTGGCTTTCATCATCGGTCGCACCTTGGGCCGCGAATTTGCATCATCGCTTATCGGGGATAGACTTAAAAAATATGATGATGCCATCGAACGCAACGGTTTTGCAGCGGTACTATATTTGCGGTTGGTCTATTTTCCTTTCACCCCCATGAATTTTGGCATGGGATTAACCAAGGTTCGGTTCTGGGACTATGTGGCTGGTACGGCATTGGGTATCATTGTGGGCACGTTTATTTTTACTTTTTTCATCGGCACCTTAAAGCAAGTTTGGGCATCTGGTAATTGGGGAGAATTGATATCATTCAAGGTCTTTTTCTCAATTGCTTTGTTTATCTTTTCTTTTTTTATTCCCAAAATCATCAAGAAAATTAGAGAAAAATAGCACCAACCTCAGCGTGAGGAGGGAATTGTCGCGACAAGAATATGGTTGGAACTTGAACCCCCATACAAGGGGTGCTATACCAATTTAAGCAAATTGCTCGACTCTCAGGATTTAGCTGACGCGAAAATATTAATCCTCAGCGCTGTTCAAACTCGTCGCAATGGGTCCTAACATCAGCGCTGGTTCATGTGATAAATTTTTTTAGAGCTCATTTCGATGTTTTACCATATTAAACTGTTATTAGAAGGCGCTGATGTAAGGATCCCTATACGACTCAAACAGCGAAAATCGCTGTGGATTAATATTTTCGCGTTAGGGCTATACGAAGGCCAAAGTTGAATCAATTATAGGTGAACACATAACCCGGAGAGGAGCGCGAAAGATGTCTTTTCCCGAAACCTATCATCTGGATCTGATAGAATCACAATACCAGCAATGGAAGCAAGATCCTGGGTCCGTATCAAAGGACTGGGACTTTTTCTTTCAGGGATTTGAAGTTGCCGCTGGCGGAGAGCAAGGTCCTCTGCCGGCCAAAGCGGCTGCACCGGCATCCCTGCAAACCAAGGTCGAACGATTGGTATATGCATACCGCAACATCGGTCATATCTTATCTTGTATGGATCCGCTAGAAGCCTGTCCCATGGACCATCCACTTCTGTCCTTGGAACGCTTTGGGATTAACGTGGCCGATTTGGATCAAACCCTGGCTGAGACCAGTTTTTTAGGACCAACCAATGGTCTGTTAAAGGATCTGGTGGCAGGATTAAAATCAACCTACTGTCGTTCCATCGGTGTTGAATACATGCATCTACAGGATCCGGACGAACGGCGTTGGTTGCAAGAACGCATGGAGCCGGGCCAAAACAAGCCCGAGCTAGAACCCCGGGAAAAGCGGATATTGGTGAAACTGCTGTATCAGGCGGCCATGTTTGAGGCCTTTTTAAACAAAAAGTATATGGGCGTCACGCGGTTTTCCCTGGAAGGTGGTGATAGCGTTATTCCGCTGCTGGACCGTTTGGTCGCCCAGGCAGTCGAGAACAGCTGCCGTGAAGTTATATTAGGAATGGCCCATAGGGGCAGATTGAATGTCCAGTGCCATGTGTTGGGTAAACCGTATGAAGAGATATTTCGAGAATTCGAAAGTTGCTACGATCCGGGGCAGCTGCTCGGATCCGGCGATGTGAAGTATCACAATGGCTATCTTGCTGACCTTCAGCTGCCGGAAGGCAAAAGCCTGCGCATGTTTCTGGTGAATAATCCCAGCCATTTGGAGGCAGTCGATCCCGTTGTTGAAGGTGTGGCCCGTGCCCGGCAGGATTTGGCCAATAAAGGATCTGCGCATGTGCTACCGATTTTGATTCACGGTGATGCCGCCTTTGCCGGTCAGGGTGTTGTGGCCGAAACGCTCAATATGTCTCAGTTGGCCGGTTATAAAACCGGGGGTACGGTTCACATCATCATAAACAACCAAATCGGCTACACCACTTTGCCCGAAGATGCCCGCTCAACCCGTTACTCCACCGATATTGCCAAAATGTTGATGGTGCCCATATTCCATGTGCACGGCGAAAATCCCGAAGCTGCCGTGCATGTCGGCAAATTGGCTGCCGACTACCGGCACCGTTTTGGTAAAGATGTGGTCATCGATGTGATCTGTTATCGTCGTTATGGTCACAATGAGGGAGATGAACCCTACTTTACCCAGCCGTTGATGTATAAGCGCATCAGGGAGCGACCGTCATTACATACCCTCTATGGCCAGGAATTGTCTGCTGAAAATATGGTCGATCAAACTTATTTGGATTCACTGCAGACTGAAATTCAAAGTGCGCTCGACAAAGCCTATGATGATGTGCATGGAACCGATTGCTTATTTCCCCAGGACAATTATTTTGAAGAATGGGACGCGGTTCAGTCCAAGTACGCATTTACAGGCGTTTCCACAGGTGTTCCCGCTAAACAATTGAAAACGATGGCCGCTCAGCTGAACCAGGTCCCCGAAGGGTTTAGCCCGAATTCGAAACTAAAACGCCTGTTAGACAAACGCATGGCGGCGATCGAAAGCGGCGAGGGTATTGATTGGGCCAATGCGGAAACATTGGCGCTGGCGTCCCTGCTCATGGAAGGCTATCCTATCCGTTTAAGTGGCCAGGATGTCGGTCGGGGAACATTCAGTCAACGGCACAGCGTTATATTTGACGCTCAATCCGGCCAATCCCATACGCCCTTAAATAATTTGGTAGGACAGCAAGCTCATTTTATGGTTTACAATAGCCTGCTGGCTGAAGCCGGTGTCTTGGGTTTTGAATACGGTTATTCCATCACCCAACCCAACACACTGGTTCTTTGGGAGGCCCAGTTTGGTGACTTTGCCAACAATGCCCAAGGCGTAATCGATCTTTTTATCGCCAGCGGGCAGTCCAAATGGCAGCGTTTAAGTGGGTTGACACTGTTGCTGCCGCATGGTTGGGAAGGGCTCGGGCCGGAACACTCCAGCGCCCGCCTGGAGCGGTTTCTCCAACTTTGTGCCGAGGAGAACATGCAGGTTTGCAATCTGACGACACCGGCCCAATATTTTCATCTTTTGCGGCGTCAGGTCAAAGCGCCCTATCGAAAGCCGCTTGTGTTAATGACACCCAAAAGTCTTTTACGTCACCCCATGGCTGTTTCAAACCTGGACGAAATGGTGTCGAAGGCATTTGAACCGGTTTTGGATGATCTGGATCCCAATGCTGCGGCAACAGAAATTCTTTTCTGCAGCGGCAAGATTTTTTATCAGCTCGTCCAACGGCGCGAGGAACTCAATCAGAGCGATAAAGTCATCCTGCGTTTGGAGCAATTTTATCCATTTCCAGACACACAGATCGAAAAACTGTTGGCAAACTATAAAAAGGCTAAAGTGTATACCTGGGTTCAAGAGGAGCCCCAAAACATGGGCGGCTGGTTTTTTGTACAGCCGCACTTGCAAAGAATAATCGGGCAAAAACTGCGTTACGTTGGCAGAAATCCGGCAGCCAGTCCTGCCACCGGTTTTCCCGCCATCTATAAACAGCAGCAGGAAGCCATATCAGATCAGGCCCTGGGTGCAGCCGCTGATTCGGTATCTTAATTCCTGAGGCTGATAGGCTGTTAGACTATTAGGCTGTTAGGTGCCTTCAGTCTAAATGCCTACAGCCTGGTAAGTTAATATGCAGGATTCAAGGGAATAAAGTTTATTGAGTTTATTGTGTTTGTTGAGTTTATTGGGTTGATGAAACGGAAATTGAATCAAGGCTGTGCTAGGGGCACGAAACAAACTAACAAACCCAATGAACACACAGAACGCAACAAACCAAATTTAATGCGTCAAATTTGAGGAGTAAATATGGCAATCGATATCATAATCCCCAGTGTTGGTGAATCCGTTCAGGAGGCGGTCCTGGCGGAATGGTTTAAACAGGATGGCGACAGTGTCCAAAA
>Ga0180436_10005745_pt1 | contig 10901 bp, 9 predicted proteins | sample SS_ome_2_FD_132434 | JGI IMG/M metagenome (GOLD analysis project Ga0180436, IMG submission 132434) | Hypersaline lake sediment archaeal communities from the Salton Sea, California, USA - SS_3_S_2 metaG | ecosystem: Environmental > Aquatic > Non-marine Saline and Alkaline > Hypersaline > Sediment...
ATCAGCGTGCCCACCATCCCGGCGCTGGCGCGGGCACGGGCGCACCTCGATAATCGCCAGGCCGACGGCGTGACACTGATCATCACGGGCGGCCTGCGGATGCCGGCGGATTTCATCAAGGCCCTGGCGCTGGGCGCCGACGGGATCGCCCTGGCGAACTCGGCGATCCAGGCGATAGGTTGCGTGGCGGCCCGCATGTGCCATACCAACAACTGCCCCTCGGGGGTCGCCACCCAGCGCCCGGAGTTGCGCAAGCGGTTGGACGTCGAGCAGGGCGCGCAGCGGCTTGCCCGGTTCTTCGACGCCTCGACCCGGCTCATGCAGGTCATGGCGCGCGCCTGCGGGCACGCACGACTGGCCGACTTCAATCCGACCGACCTGACCACTTGGAAGCGGGACATGGCGCGGCTTTCCGGGGTTCGTTACGGCGGCCTTCTCGACGCCTGAAGCGGTTCGGGGCCGGCGTAAGCAGGCCAACCGGCCCACGGGGCGGTTGGTTCCACGACAAGGACCCGCCTGCGGGCGCCTTGGCACGGATTGGTTAATCCGAGCCGCTTCCGCGACGAGCCGAACGGCGCGCCGAGCTGGCAACCATTCGGCGTACCGGCTTTTCCCCCCGCCGCAGGCGGCAGGACAAGGACCCCGCCATCGTTCCAGACTTCTGGCGCTACCCATCTTCCCTGGAGCGTGCCATGAACTATCGAAAGACCCGAACTGCCCTGCTGGCCCTGGCGGGCCTCTTTGCCTTTGGATCCACGCTGGCGGACGAGACCCTGCCCTTGCGCTCGGTCAACCAGGCCAACGCCGTGATCGATGCCGCGCTGGAGGCGCACGGCGGCGCCGAGGCGCTGGCGGCGCTGCACACCGTGATCCAGCAGAGCAAGGGCGTTAACTGGCAGACCGGCCAGAGCCGCAAACCCGGACCGCCCTGGGACAAGGGCAGTTTCGAAACACTCAACGCTATCGACACCGAGAGCAACATTTTCTACAACCGCAACCGAGGTGAAGGCGGCGGCTACGTCAACTCGGGGGGCACGGTGATCAACGGCGACGCCAGCTGGCAGTACGATTTCCGCGCCGGCACCGCCGCACCGCTGGCCGAGCCGGACTACGACACCCAATCCGGACCGTTCATCCGCATCACCCCGGCGCTGCTGATGAAGCAGCTACAGGCGCGCCGCGGGCAGTCCAACTGGCTGGGCGAAGTGGATATCGACGGCCGCCCGCACGACGTGATTACCCTGATCATGGCCGTGGGGCCCGCGCTGGCGCTCTACATAGACCAGGAAAGCCACGTACTCACCCGCATGGAGCGGACCCTGCCGCCCTTCGGGCAGGTTGAGTACCGCTTCCTGGACTACGCCGATATCGACGGCATCCCCTTCAACCGCAGTTTCCGCCTGCTGGTGAACGGCGAATCCAACCTGGAGATCGACAACCTGCATACGGAGGTCAACACGCCACTCGACCGCTACTTGGCGGTGCCGGAGTCCCTGCGGCAGGTGGCCGCCGTGACGCCGGACGAACCGGGGATCGAGGAGATCGCCGAGGGCGTGTTCCTGGCCGGTGGCAACGGCACCTATTCGCTGATCGTCGAACTGCCGGAGTACCTGGTGGCGGTGGGCGGCACCCAGGCCGCGCAGGGCGCGCTCGATGCGGCCCGGAACGCCGGCCTCGACAAGCCGCTGAAGTACGGCGTGGTCACGCATCACCACAGCGACCACGTGCCGGGCTCGGCCGTGTACGCCGCGGCCGGGGCGACCGTCGTCGCGCCCGCCGCGCACGAGGCGGTGATCCGTGAGGCGGCCGGCGCGGCTGCGGAACAGTTCGCCTTCGTCGAGGACCGCATGACCATCGGCAGCGGCGACAACCGCGTCGAGCTTTACGACATGGGGCCGACCCCGCACGCCGAGCACATTCTGCTGGTTTACGTGCCAAAAGCCGGCGTGGTCTTCGAGGCGGACCACTTCCCGCAGCCCCTGTCGGGCGAGATTCCGCCCGCGGTGCCCGCGGTCGAGGCTTTCGCGGCGGCGCTGGAGCGGCTGGACCTGGACTACGAGATCATCGCCGGCACCCACAGCCCGAGAACGGCGGCTCCGGAGGACGTGAAAAAGGCGCTGGCCAGGAAGCCCGCCGCGGAAGGGAAACAGGTTGTCGCCGGGGGCATAGGCTCGTAGCGAGTCCCTGGTTCGAAGATCCTTGTTTCAACGAGGATCTTCACCCCGAGCCGCGTCGTGCAGGTCGCGGATCAGCAGCAGGCGCCAGATCCACAGGCCGGTGATCAGGGTGGCCGCGATCGGCAGGCCGGCCCGGGGCAATCCCAGCACCGCGAAGTCGTACACGCCGTGAATGAAGGCGGTGTAAGCCAGCCAGCCGAGTATCGTGACAACCCGCATGCGGCCGCGCAGCCAGGCGCGGCCGATGTGGTAACCCCAGATCGAGGCGAAAACCATGTGCAGCACCGGCGAAACGAAGCCGCGCGCGTAGGCCGCGGTGGAATCCAGTTGCGGCACGTACAGGATGTTCTCCACCGCCGCGAAGCCCAGTGCGATGAAGGAGGCGTAGACGATGCCGTCGATCGGTTCGTCGAACTCGCGAAAACGGACCACCACCAGCAGGAAGAGGATCATCTTGACGCCCTCTTCGATCACCCCGATCGCCAGCACCGCGTATGCGAACAGGCCCGGCAGGTTGTCCTGGGCCAGGGCGAAGGCGTTGTATCGCAAGCCCAGCAGGCCCAGCGCCCGGTAGGCCAGCATGCCCAGGAAAAACGATCCGATGCCCAGCCCGAAGGCCAGGGCCAGCTTTGACGGGGGTTCGGGCAGGTGACGGTCGACGTGCAGGTGGTAAGCCGACCAGAACACCACCGGCAACACGATGGGCAGCAGCAGGAGCAGGTAGTCGATCATCCGGGTGCGCGCTCGGCTATCGCCGCCAGTGGCTCAGGTCGAGGCCGGTATGTGCCTCCAGCCCGGCGATATCGTCTTCCAGGTAACCCAGCAGTTCCGTTCTCAACGACGCATCCAGAACGGGCCGGTCCAGCTGCTTCGAGAAAGGCGCGTACAACAGGCGTCCCGCGCGCATGCGGAAATCGGTGGAGAACAGTCTCGCCGCCCGCGTATTCGAGAGCCGCTTGAGCACCAGCCCGGCCCGGTTCTTTTTGCCCTTGTGGCTGGACTTGTGACGCGCCCTGGTGAACTCGGGCGAGGTGAATCCGTCGTCCACGCCGAGAAAACGGAAGATCTCGCCCATGGTCTGCTCCGGTGCGCTTTTCAGCGCTTCGAGGGTCACCACGTGGATCTGCGAGGCGGGGTAACGCCGCAGGTACTGCGACAGCTGGAAGCAATAACGGGTCCGCTGGACGTATTCGTTGGCCGGGAAGTCCGCCATGGCCTCGTCGATGGGACGCTGCTCCAGGCCGATGGCGACCTGGTGCACGTAGTGGGAGACGACGCGGTCGACGGGGTGACGCACGATGTAGACCAGCCGGGCGTCCGGAATGAGCCCGTGCATGCGCTCGACGACGGGCTCGCCGAACGGCACCCGCGTGTAGCCGGTGGAAGACTCCCCGCGCCAGCGCGTTTCGGTGGGAAACTGGCGACGGTACCAGTCGATAAGGTCATCCAGGGAGCCCGGACGATTGAAAAAATTCAGTTCCTTCTCCCGGCTCATGCCGATCTCGGGGTGCAGGCCGAGGTTGTAGTGCAGGCTGGTCGTGCCGCACTTCATGGCCCCGATGACGATCAGGTTGGGTAGCTGAGGTTCAGGCATGCTCTCCCCCGGCGCCGGATCATTGTGCGGTTCAGGCAGTCCACCCTCATGCAACGGCCAGCCGGCTGATGCGCTCGGCAATGGCTTCGGGAATCCTGCAGCTGCCGCCCTTGTTGTAATCGTAATACACGATCAGGCCATCGCCCTTCGCGGCGACTTTCTGCAGGGTTTCGCTGAACACGGCGTACTCCATGAACAGGGTTTTCGGGGTCCGGATCGTCGCGCGCGTCCCAATCCGGATCCGGTCGGGGTAATCGAGCGGCAGAAGGAAATTACACGACGTCCTGGCCAGGATCGGGCCGATATTCTCGCGTTTCATCATTTCCGTCACGCCGGACCGGTCGAAAAAAGCGATCCGCGCGTCTTCGAAGTAGCGGAAATACACCTTGTTGTTGATGTGCCTGAACGCGTCCATGTCGCCCCAGACCAGGTCCTGGGTGAGAACGACGGGGTACTCCGACAAGAATTGTTCGATTTCCACCGGCAGCTCCTAGTCCTGCAGGTACCGTGCGATGGCGTGGCAAAGGGCGCCTTGCAGCGCCCAGTCCTGGTCCGCGCTGGCTACTTCGCGGGCGCTCTGCAGGGCAATCACGACGTTTTCTTCGGGGTGGATGCAGATGCCCTGGCCGAAAATGCCGATGGCGCGGTATGAACCGGCGCCGCTCAGCCACCACAGGTAGCCGTAGCCGTCGTAGGCGGGCGAGGGCGTCGTCGAATCCTTCATCCAGCCGTCGGCCATGACGGAGGTGTCGCCGACCGCGCCCTCGGCCAGGGCGAACAGCCCGAGGCGGCCGTAATCCCGCAGCGTGGCGCTGATACAGCAGCCGCCGAACTCACCGCCGCCCGGCTCGGTCAGCGTCCAGTAGGCATCTGCTTCCATGCCGAAGGGACGCCAGATTTTCTCCTCGAGGTAAGTCGACAGGTTGTTGCCGATGGCCGAGCGCAGCAGGGTGCCGACCAGGTTGGTCTCGGCCGTGTTGTAGTTGAACAGCTCGCCCGGCGCCGCCGCCCGGGGCTTCTGCGCCAGGTAGTCGTACAGCGCCAGGGTCTGGTAGGTGGCGCGGCTGACGTCGGAATCCGGGTCGGCATAGTTCTCGTCCCATGCCACGCCGGAGGCCATCTGCAGGATGTTGCGGATGCTGGAATCGTCGTAGGGCGTGCCCTTGAGCCGCGGCAGGTAGTCGCTGACCGCTTCGTCCACGTTGTCGATGTAGCCGTCGCGCACGGCCGCGCCGACCAGCATCGAGACCACCGACTTGGTGACAGAGAAGGAAATCCAGCGCGAGTCCTCGGTGTTGCCCAGGCCATACCGTTCGTAGGCGATGCGGCCGTCCTTGAGGACCAGCAGGCCGGCCACGTTCTGGCGGGTGAAATACTCGTCCAGCGTCATCGAGACGTCCCCGGCCGCCAGCTTCACGCCGCCCAGCTCGACCTTCCGGTACGGCAGTTTCCTCGGCTCCGGACTGGCCGCGATGCGGCGCGTCGGGTAGATGCGGTCCATGTTGCGGTAGCCGGCGACCTGTTGAACCGGCGTCCAGAACAGCAGGTTTTGCGGCGGCCCGAAGTGAGCCGCGTCTTCGGCCGGGTCGATGAACGGGGCTTCGGCGGAAGCCGCGCCGGCGGACAGCACGAGGACGGAAACAAGAAGAAAGCGGTAACCCGGGTTCACGCGTGGCTCCCCTGTTGTGGACGGCAGGGTGCATGATAACCCCTTTGGCCGTCGAGCTTCCCGGGGCGGGATCATGCGTGTTTCCCGCCGGACGGTGGAACTCGGGAAGCTTATCTCAGCCCGATCCCGGGGGCAGCGGCTGCCGTATCGCCCGGGGTGGAACAGGGCAGGCCCTGGTCGAGCATCTGCTCGATGCCCTCGTACACGGCGATCAGGTGGCGCACGTTGGAAACGAAGTCGATCGTCGATACGTCCACGCGCAGTACCGGGCCCGTGTACCAGTTCTTTTCGCGCAGCACCGGCACGATGTTCGCGTAGCGCGTCTGCAGGGCGGTGACCAGCCGCGTGAGGCCCTCGGGCAGGTCGCTGTCCGCGTGTGGAGCCTCTTTTTCCTCGGCTCGCTGGCGTTCGCGGATGTTGCGGAAAATGTAGTCCTGCGGCCCCTCCAACAGCACCAGCATGCTGGGCTGGATCAGCGGGCGGAACTCCTCCTCCAGGCGCGCGTCGATGATGCCCAGCGCTTCCTCTGTGAGGTAGGGCACGTCCATGTCGCGGTGCAGCACCTCGCAGAAGGCGTAGCGGTCGGCCAGGGCGGAGCCGTCGACGACGGTGGACTGCACCAGGTAGGGCACGGCCTGCAACTGCATCTTGCGCAGGTCCAGGTAGGCGTGCTGGATGTCGAGCGCGGCGTTCTCGAGGTGGCGCTTGGCGGTCAGCCAGGCCGGGCTGCCTTCGGTTTCCCTGGCCTGGCAGGCGATGAAGTCGTTGATGGCGGCGTAGTAGCGGCCCAGCGTGCGCTTGGCGGCGTCCTTGGCGGTGGACAGCGGCGGGTACAGCGCCTCGTTGCGCACCAGGTGGTCCTCGAAGCCCTCGTCGGGCAGTTCGAACAGCGCGTTCATGCCGGTGTTGAAGGCCAGGAACTTGACCAGCGAACTCTTGCCGGCGCCGATGTTGCCGACGCAGACGATCACCTCCTGCCGGTCCTTGAAGCGCTCCATCAGCCGCCGCTCGACGCTGGTCAGGCGGGTGGCGATCTCGTGGCGCTTGATGGATTGGTCTTCCTGGACATCCAGCACAAGGGGGTCGTCTGCGTGTGTCTGCATCGTCTCCGGGCAATCAGGACCGGTCACTGTCCGGTTTGGGCCCATTCAAGCAGATTTGGCTGCGCTTGTCGTGGACGCTCCGCATTTTTCGTCCAGGTTCCAGTCCTGCCGGCAAGGGCTGTATTCCGCAACGTCGATGCCGCCTGCCGCGCGGTGGCGTATAGTAGAAGTAGTAGCCCCCGACGAACAGCGGGAGGCGCATATGATTGCGTGGGACAACGAATCGATCGCCGAAAAGCTGCTCGAATTCGCTGATCTGCTCGAGCAGCAGGACGCCAACCCCTACCGCGTCGGCGCTTACCGTCGCGCCGCCCGCGTCGTGGCCACCCACCCCGAACCCCTGACCGGGCTCGCGGCGCGGGAGGGCTCGGCGGGCCTCGACCGGCTGCCGGCGATTGGACGCTCCATCGCCCATGCCATAGCGGAGCTGATCGAGTCCGGCCGCTGGGCCCAGCTGGACCGGCTGCGCGGACAACTCGACCCCGAGCAATTGTTCCGGTCGATTCCCGGCGTCGGTCCCGCACTGGCCGCCGCGATCCACGACACGCTCGATGTCGAGACCCTGGCCGATCTCGAAGTGGCCGCCCACGATGGGCGGCTGGAAGGGGTTCCGGGCATCGGGCCACGCCGCGCCCGCATGATCGCCGCCGCGCTCGCCCGGATGCTGCAGCGCCGGCCCGCGCATCCGTCGTCGGCAGCGCGGGAGCCGCCCGTGGAAATCCTGCTGGACGTCGACCGCGAATACCGCGAGCGGGCGGCGCGTGGCGAACTGCGCACGATCGCGCCCCGGCGTTTCAACCCGGAGGGGCGGTCGTGGTTACCGATTCTGCATGCGCAACGCGGCGATTGGCAGTTCACGGCCCTGTATTCGAACACCGCGCGCGCCCACGAACTCGGCCGCACCCACGACTGGGTAGTGCTCTACTACCATTCCGACCACGATGCCGAACGCCAGAGCACCGTGGTAACCGAGACGCACGGCCGGCGGAAGGGCCAACGCGTGGTGCGCGGTCGCGAGGCGGAGTGCTGACCCGCCGGGCGAGCGCTATGCAAACAAAGGAGGTGAAACGAAATGTTGAACCCGAATGACCGCTACTGGGTGGTGGTCGCCGACAGCGGCAAAGCCCGTATCGTCGAAATGCGGCGCAAGCCCTACGATTTCAGCCTCGTCACCGAGTACGCGTCCGTTGACCAACATAGGACCGGCAAGGACCTGGTCAGCGATGCCTCGGGCCGCGTGTACCGCACGCAGGGCCCGGGAAGTCATACGATGCACCCGCGTTCGGATCCCGTGGAGAACGTCGAGGAACAGTTCGTTAACGACCTCGCCAGGCGGCTGGAAAAGGCCGCCGGGCAGGGCCGCTTCGAGTGTCTCGCCCTGGTGGCCGACGCCCGGACGCTCGGCCGGCTGCGCCGCGACCTGGGCAAGAATCTGGCAGCAAGGGTGGTGGAGGAGCGGCCGCTCGACCTGACGCCCCTTTCGCTGCACGACCTCGAGCCGCGCATCCGCGATATTCTGGGCTGGAACGCCTGAACGGGCCGGTGCGTTGAGGTTGCGGGGGCGGGCGATTACAATCAGCGCTTCGCCGGGGCCCGATCGTTTCTGCCGGCGCCACCACGTTTTCGGAACGACGCCGCAATGACGACCAGCCCGAATCGCGCGACCGGCGCGGCACGCAAGCCGACCCTGCTTTTCGTCGACTACGCCGTGCCCCAGTACGACCTGTACGCCGGTTCGCGCACGAATTTCATGTACCTGGAACTGCTGGCGAGCCTCGGGCTGGACGTCAAGTTCCTGCCCGCCGATTTCAAACGCGTGGAACCGTATTCGACCGAGCTCAACCGGATGGGCATCGAGACCCTCGACGGTGACTGGTACCGCGAAAACTGGACCACGTGGATCCGGCAGAACGGCGCGACGATCGATTTCGCGTTTTTCAACAAGCCCGAACCGGCTGCCGGGTTTCTCGCCGACATCCGGGAGTACACCGCGGCGGCGATCATCTACCAGTGCCATGACCTGCACCACCTCAGGCTGGCGCGCAAGGCCGAAGTGGAAGACGACCCGGCCATCCGGGCCGAGGCCGAGCGCTACGAGGCGATGGAGGATTTCGCTTTCGCCAACAGCGACGTGCTGCTGACCTTCAGCTCGGTCGAGGAGGCGATCATCCGGGAACGCTACCCGTGGAAACGCGTGTTCACCGTGCCCCTGTTCTTCTACGGTGAAACGCCGCAACGTCCCGACGATTTCGAGCAGCGCCGCGACCTGTTGTTCGTCGGCGCCTGCAGCCATACGCCGAACCGCGACGCCATCGAGTGGTTCTGCAAGGAGGTTTTCCCGGCCGTGCGGGCGGAGCTCCCCGACGTGGTCTTCAACGTGGTCAGCGCGCACGCGCCACCGGAGATTTCCGCGCTGGATTCCCGGCACGTTCGCATCCTCGGGCGGGTCAGGGAGGAGGAACTGCAGGCGCTGTACGATCGGTCGCGCGTGGTGGTCATACCGCTGAGGTTCGGCGCCGGCGTGAAGGGCAAGCTGGTGGAGGCGCTGCACCAGGGCGTGCCGGTGGTTTCGACGTCGATCGGCCTGGAGGGCATCAGCGGGATAGACAGCCTCGTGCCGCCGCGCGACGACGCCGCGGATTTTGCCCGGGAAGTGGTCTCGCTCTACCGGGACACGGAACGCCTGCACGCGTCGGGCCTGGAAGGAACCGCCTTCGTCGAAGACCGCTTCTCCAGGAAGTCGGCCGCTGACCTGATGAGCGAGATCCTGAACGTCGCGGTGACCGAATCGCTGCCGCGGCTGGAGAACCTGTCGCCGCCGGAACCGGTCTACGACCCGCCGCGCCTGATCGCCTTCCACCTGCCCCAGTACCATCCGATCCCGGAGAACGACGAGTGGTGGGGCGAGGGCTTCACGGACTGGCGGAACGTGAGGGCCGCGGAGCCCCAGTTCGAGGGGCACTACCAGCCGCACATGCCTTCCGATCTCGGTTATTACGACATGCGCGACGAAGACGTGCGCGCGGCGCAGGCGCAACTGGCGCGGGACCACGGCATCGAGGGCTTCTGCTACTACCACTACTGGTTCAACGGCAAACGGCTGCTGGAACAACCTCTGCAGGAAATCCTCCGATCCGGGCGCCCCGACTTCCCCTTCTGCCTGTGCTGGGCGAACGAGAACTGGACGCGGCGCTGGGACGGTCACGACCGGCACATCCTGATCGCGCAGGACTACGGCGAGGACGACGACCGCGCGCACATCCGTTCGCTGATCCCGATACTCCGGGATCCGCGCTACATCCGGGTCTGCGGCAAGCCCCTGTTGCTGGTCTACCGCACGGAACTCATGCCGGAGCCGGGCCGCACGGCGGAAATCTGGCGTGAAGAGGCGCGCGCGGCCGGGATCGGGGAGCTCTACCTGTGCCGGGTAGAGAGCTTCCACAAGTGCGATCCGCGCGACATCGGCTTCGACGCGGCCGTGGAATTCGCCCCGGACTGGAGCAACCTGGGCCCCCGGCTGGATGCTCACTCCAAGGCATTGGCGGAGTGCGGGGCCGGCATCGAAGAAGCCTGCGAGAAGCACAACCTGTACGACTACCGGGCGCTCGCCAACACCATGATGGCCAAGCCCGCGCCTGCCTGGAAATGGCACCGCTGCGTGACCCCTTGCTGGGACAACACCGCGCGGCGGAAAAAAGACGCCTTCATCTTCCACGGCTCCGACCCCCGGGAATACGCATCGTGGCTGAGCCGGGCGATCGACGACAGCAGCCGGCGCCTGCCGGGCGAGGAGCGCCTGGTGTTCATCAACGCCTGGAACGAATGGGCGGAAGGCAACCACCTCGAACCCGACAAGCGTTACGGGCGCGGTTACCTCGAGGCCACCGCGGTCGCGCTGCAGGCCCACCGGGAGGCGTTCGAAACGCTGCAGGCGGGCGGACCCGCGATGAGGAGCATGGGGCAGCTGACGCTGGCCCTCTCCGACCTGCAGATGCGCCGGGACGAACTCGAGGCGCGCCTGGAGCAGAGAGAACAGGAACTTTCTGACCTGCTGCATTCGACCAGCTGGCGCATCACGGCGCCGGTGCGCTGGCTCAAACGCCGGCTGACGGGGTCGGGCTAGGCCGCGGCGTATTCCGCTGTTTTGCCTGTCACAGCACCCGGTTGACGCATGAAACCCCTGATCGCAGCAGCACGGACGGGCAGACGATCGATCATCGTCCACTTCCACTTTTTCAAGAACGCCGGGACCTCGGTGGAATTCCTGCTGAAAACGCACTTCGGCGACGGGTTCGCCATCTACGAGCATGGCCTGCCGACGGAGACGTTCCCCGGCACCGTGCTCATACCCTACCTGG
>Ga0180436_10005749_pt1 | contig 10897 bp, 8 predicted proteins | sample SS_ome_2_FD_132434 | JGI IMG/M metagenome (GOLD analysis project Ga0180436, IMG submission 132434) | Hypersaline lake sediment archaeal communities from the Salton Sea, California, USA - SS_3_S_2 metaG | ecosystem: Environmental > Aquatic > Non-marine Saline and Alkaline > Hypersaline > Sediment...
AACTTCAAAACGTTTCAGAAAAACAGGTTCGGGAAAAATCATGCGAACCAAAGGATATCAAAGCCACTTTCGGCGCAGAAGGTCCAAACGCGCCAAACGCGAGTATGGACGGATGCAAGAGGTCACGGCAGCAAATCACAGGAAGCGTATTAAAAAATTAGCCCCTTACCTGGACCGCTAACCTGATATCGGGTACCACTGAAAAACATTGAATATAAATGGGAATTCTCGTTTGAACCCAGTCTGATCTGGTGGTTAGCCGAACAGGCCAGGAAACATACTACATTCTCACAAAATAACACCTACAAACGAAGATTCCGGCAGCAAAATCAATAATCATATTTTAATAAAAATCTCCAAGGAGAAATAAGCGTGGGTACAGAAAAAAAACGCAAACTCAACCGTAGAAGACGGCGGCGTCGCAAACTACAAAAGTTGAAGGCCAGACTGGCTGAAACCAAGGACACCAAAGAGAAGAAATATTTGATAGGGTAAATTCGGCGGATTAGCGTTTATCCACCAAAAGACATTATTAATGATTAGCCGTTATTAAGAGGAGAAATAAGATTATGGGTGGCATTGCTGGTGTCCTGTTGCCAAACAAACATAAACTTGTATCAAAAATGCTGGGTAGCATTGCCCACCGAGGCACATCCTCACCGAGCATTTGGAAAAGTCCTCGTGCAACCATTGGCGCTATAGGGTTCTCTAATATCAATGAAGACCCTGGACCGAAAACCGCAGCAGAGGGAAAACAGGCGATTGTATTGGACGGCAAACTTGAAAATCTGTATATATTGAAATGTCTAACCCAATCGAATCAAAAACAAAATAGTCCAAGTTCAGCCATCCTTCTTCAAGCATTTTCAGATTTTGGCATAAACATATTTAGGCTCATAAGAGGTGGTTTTGCCCTTGCTGTTATTGATGAGAGTGAGTTTATATTGGCGCGTGACCAGCTTGGTATCAAACCTCTGTATTATGGAATTAAAGAAGGGCATTTATATTTTGCGTCAGAAGCCAAGGGTCTGGTTGGAGCGGTGGACAATGTACATGAATTACCTCCCGGTCATATATTGCACTCAAAAAAAGGCCTACTATCTTATTCTTCTTTGGGAACCAAACCTTTCCAGGCAGGGAGAGTATTAGACAGTATAAAACAACTAAGAGAGCATCTTGACCTATCGGTCAAAAGATCAATCCCAGAAGGGGTCAATTTTGGTGTTTGGCTTCGGGGTGGAGTAGATTCAAGTGTCATAGCGGCTTTGGCACGACCGTATGTTGACCGTCTGTATACCTTCTCGGCAGGACTGAGGGGATCTCCTGATCTAGAATATGCAAGAAAGGTATCCCGGTATGTCGGTTCTGAGCACTACGAACGAATTTATGACGAGAATGAAATTATCAACGTCTTGGAAAAAACAATTTATCACCTCGAATCATTTGATGTACTGCTAGTTCAAAGGGCAATATCTAGTTACCTTCTATCTGAATTATCCGCTGATTATGTTCCCTACGTTCTTTCGGGAGAGGGTGCGAATGAGTTATTTGCTGGCTACACAAATCAGAAAACTCTTTCCAGGGGCAAGCAGTTGGCGATAAGCATCAAGAAAAACATTGCCGCCCTGCATAACACTACTCTCCAGAGACTCGACCGCTCGGCAACCGCCCACGGCATTGGTGTTGGAATCCCATTCCTGGCTTCAAATGTTGTCCGTTATGCTCTTGCTCTCCCAGCGCGTTGGAAAATTCGTGGGGCTGAAAATGTGGATAAATGGCCCCTGCGTCAAGGAATAGCAGAGCTTCTGCCTGAAGATGTAACCTGGCGAACCAGGTCAAAAGTTCCCATAGAAAACGCGACCGGAAACGTGTTAACCAATTACGCAAATCGTAAAATAACAGATCAAGAATTCTCGCGCGCTCGCATTTTAGATGATAGATATTTTTTACGTTCAAAAGAGGAGCTATTGTATTATCGCATTTTCAAAAGACACTTTGCTATAAACATTCCTCTTTCAGAAATTGGACAGGCACAACATGTTTAGCTTTGCAGGTTAGGAATAGCTACAAATAAAACAGGACTTACGTGCGCTTGGAAGGAGCATTGGCCTTTCCGCTCATCCCGACAACGCAGGAATTAGCGGCTTCACTAGAAATGTCGACCTATAAAGGAGGCAGACGATGACAAAATCCATAGAAGTAAATAAAAAAGATCTGGAATATGGTTTAGGGGTTATTCAGGAAATCTCCAGTTTCAGACCATATTCATCGATTAGTTTTCAATTATCAGAAAAAGTTATCTCAGCTGTTTCTGAGACCAAACAATTAGCTAAATGGGGAATGGGCAAAAACCGGAGCAAAATGAAACGAACAGTTTCAAAGATATTAGGATCGATTACAAATTGTTCACCCGGAGACCCTGTTAATCTCAACCTTACGGAATACGAACATAAATCCATAATGGCGCTGGAAAATGTTCTAAGGAGAGCGCTCGATAACAATAAAGATGGTGTCGCGTTGTCATAAGTCAAACCCAAACCACATTCATTTCATTCGAAAAGAATTGGAAACCTTTGATCGTCATTAACATCAGATATCACGCACGAGAGAATATTTATGCCAAAATTTAATATTGGTGCTTTTGTCACTATTTTTGATAAGAAGGATCGCATCCTTCTCAGTCATCGACGAGACCTTGATCTTTGGAATTTGCCTGGTGGAAATCTCGAAAAAGGAGAACTTCCCACAGAGGCTGCTGTCAGAGAAACCAAAGAAGAAACAGGCCTCAAGATAAAAATCAAAGAATTAGTTGGCGTCTATGGAAAACCCCACCGAGATGAATTGGCCTTTGTTTTTTTGGGGAAAGTAAAAGGGGGCAAACTTAAGAAGACCAGGGAAGCTGATAAACACAGATTTTTCAAACTTAATAAGATACCTGAAAACACAGTTCCGAAACATGTTGAGCGCGTTAAGGATGCAAACCAAGGAAATGATAAGATTGCTATCTATAATCAAAAAAGCATGTCCGGGCGGAAATTACTGAAGAAGTTAAGAAAAAAACAATAGGTTCAAGGTATAACTCTATAATCACAACTTTTTTATAGTGCCGAACCACTGGGATTAGTTTTATATCTTGCTATAGCCCACCATTAAGATAGATTGATGGATACGCCAAGAACTGACGCCGCGGATCCACTTCAAATTCTTATATATAGAATAGAGGAAAAAATGAGAATGAGACATCACGAGTCATTATTAGACCATTTGATTACTAATTTTAAAAAGCAATTTAAAAAATACAAGGTTAGAAAAACAGGATTAGCCCTGGGAGGAGGAGCTGTACTGGGGGCAGCTCATGTTGGTGTTCTTAAGGCCTTGGAAGAATTTGACATCGCCATTGATTATATATCCGGAACAAGCATAGGCGCACTTATTGGGGCTCTCTATGCCTTCGGGAAAAGTCCCCAAGAACTTGAAAGGTTGGCCACAGATTTGGATTGGTTAGATATATCAAAATTTTCGGTTACAAAATTTGGCGTATTATCCAACGAGGGTTTAGGAGAGCTGATCAAAGAAGAACTTGGAGATGTAAGTTTCAGTGATGCCAAAATCCCTTTAGCGGTAGTCGCCACAGATATCGTGAATGGAGAAAAAATTGTCTTGCGTGAAGGAAGATTAATTCCGGCTATCATGGCAAGTACTTGTATTCCTGGCATTTTCAAACCCGTCGATCATAAAGGCAGATTGCTTGTCGATGGTGGTATCGTAGAAAATGTGCCAACTTCAATGTTAAGAGGAATGGGCGCAAACTACATTATTGGTGTAGATCTAACAACAACTCACATGCAAACAAAACCAGAGGACATGCTCGGAGTTCTGCTAAATACATTTGATATTGCTTTTAAATACCAAACAAAGATCCAACTGTCGGACGCCGATGTAATAATAGAGCTTGACCTTTCAAACTTCAGCCTGGTTGATACGAAAAAAGTTCCTGATCTAATTAAACAGGGGCATCAAGATACATCCCAGCTTTTTCAAAAAATAACCTCCCATTAATATCTTCTCCAGGGGGTCCTCAATCATCCTCAACCAGCACACACGCCAAAACAAAACTTGCAAAGTTTCTAGAAATATCAGCCGCTAACCGAACAGTCAAGTATAAGCACTATTCAATCTTTTCTAGATATTTCATACTGGTGGTATATTTCTTTGTCTGGGCCTATCCGGCTAGCAATGGCTGGATCCTTTCCCTAAAAATTGTTTGCCAAGTATATTTTTGGCGGGTTTTAACTCTGAACTGGTAATCGGAATCGTTTGAAGCCCATTCTAATATTTGCTCTGCCACCTTTTCTGGACCCTGGGCTAGGTCAATTAGATGGATATCGTCTCCCCCGATTTCCACTACAGCTGGAATTTCAGTGGCGAAGACAGGTTTCCCCGCAAATCCAGCCTCGAGTATTGGCATGCCGAATCCCTCACTATGGCTCGGCATGAAAACCAAATCGCACACACGATATAGTTCCTCCACAATCTTCATATCTAAAATGTATGCTTCATCAGTATCAGGATTTTCTTCGTACAAAAACCTGAAGTTTTTTTCAACTTTCAATCTTGTGCGCAGTTTTTTTAGTTCTTCAAAATATGCCAGGTTTTCAGGATCGTGTGGGTCAGGTGGTCCAGTCATTAGAAATTGAGGAGTGCAATGTTCAGAACGAAGTCTGGCCGCAACGTGCATAGCAAGTTCGATATTCTTTGCGTGCGTGACCCGAACCGGCATTAGAACGATCAAGTCGGCTCTGTCTAAGCCCAAGCTTTCTATCAGGGTGTTGGTTTCCTCAGATACGCCCATCAATTCCTTGGGACCTATACCATTATAGATAACCTTAATTTTTCTCTTTGGGATATTAAAGGTTTTTGCCATTACTCTCTGGCGCTTCTTTGATACAACAACATATTGCGTATCCTCTCGGAAAGTGCGCAGCAAATCCCATGGCCAGCGATCATACAGGAATGGCTTATCCCTTTCTGTTGCCCATGAAAAATCATGGCACCAAGCGATGCAATTTTTGATTTTTCCTTCGTCAAGAAGTTGATGAAGGGCTTCTGTAAAGGGCAGATTATAATGTTTGCTAAAGACATTGTGAACAATCACGTTATCAAATCCTTGCAGTTTTTCCTCTAAGTGGGTTTTGATATTGTCCCTTACCTTGTAATAGCCCTTTTGGACAATTCCTTTTTCAAGACCCTCGTTTATTTCCAATATGTCCTTGTGCTGCGAATCAAGCATTGGTAAGTGGACAAACCCAACACCAGGAGGGAGAGCAGCTTTTTCTCCGGTACCTGTAATTACACTTACGGGATAACCTTCCTCAATAAATGTTTTTGCATGTGCCCTTATAACCGCTTCCACGCCTCCAACGGTAGGCGGGGCAGAATAATGCATCATCGCTGTTCTGATTTTATTATTGATCATAAATCCAGGTTGATTACCTCTTGCAATTGAGTTGTCAGCCAGCAGTAAATATCTTCGTTTTCAATATTTTGCCGTAATGTGGCTGCCCGTTTTTGTCTCTCTTCTAATTCCATGTTCAGCCCTTGATGAATAGCTTCAGCCGTTGCGTAAATGTCACAAGGGGAAATAATGATCGCTCCTTGGGCAAGTTGTTGGCTGGCTCCGGCTCGTTCAGATAAAACTAACACGCCATTCCGCTTATTGACAATCGGTCCCTCTTTAGCAACAAGATTCATACCGTCAGCTACGGCATTAACCAACAATACATCATACAGCTGCAATGCCGCGATCGCGCGTTTGTAATCTTCTCCTACCAGAATACGGATGGGTTCCCACTGGCTCGATCCGAATTCAGCATTGATTTGACCGATTGTTGCCATGATTTGATCAAGGTAATCTTTGTATTCATCTACTCCTCTTCGAGATGGCACCAACAAAGCCAAAAAGACTACTTTTTCTTTGTATTCTGGATAGAGAACGAGCAATTCTCTAAAGGCTCTAAATCCGCGGATGATATTTTTGCTGGGATCTATTCTGTCTACTCGAAGAACTAACCTCATGCCGTTTGTTATTTCTTCAACAATTTGCTCATGCTCATTGACGTCATCATCATCTAGCAACGCTACCAAACTGTCCACGTCAATCGAAATGGGGAAACCCCGAACATGCGAGGCATGGTTCCGATACCAGACTCGGCTGTGCTTGTATTTCACAAAGGCCCTCGGCAAATGCGATTCAATGGTTCGGATGAAGTTTAGGCTATCTTCCTTGGTTTGGAACCCCAACAAATCAACTGCGCAAAGACTATCAAGAATCTCCTGCCTCATGGTTGGTGGCAAGATAGACCAGTAATCAGGGCCTGGCCAGGGCACATGGATAAAATGTAGCATGGATGGCATTTCTTTTCGAGGAAGCTGATCGCGGATATAGCGAGCAGTCATGTATAACTGATAATCCTGGATCATTACCAGTGTTTTTTTCCTGCTCCTTTTTACTAGTTTTGTAATCTCATCCGCAAATAACTGATTTACTACAAGATATCCGTTTTCCCAAGCATCCCAGGTAACGCGGTCAATTATCGGCTCGCTTGGGATATTCCACATGGCATGCTGGAGAAACCATAAAAGTGGGTTTGAGATTATATTGTAATACTCATCGTATGCCGACGGTTCTGGATTAATAAACTTTACACGCATTGTGGTCTGATCGTTTACAAGTGAAATGTCCCCTTCGTTAAAGCTAGTATCTTCCGGGCTTTGTGCGCATGAAATCCAAGTAGCATCAACATACTGTACGATACCTGATAAGCCAGTAATTAGCCCCCCACTCCCTTTCTGTTGGACAATCTCACCTCGCTGGTTTTTATAATGATTTACTGGGCCGCGGTTGGAAGCAATAATTATTTGCCAATCTGAAATTTTTTCAAAATCAAAATTTTCGTTTTGGTTATCATTTTCTATAACTAGATCCTCATCTCTCTGAGTAGTCATTTTTTCTCCTTCATTATTCTTATCGGGACTCATTGTAGGCCCGGATAGCAAGATCAATAAAAACAGCTGCTGTCCATCCAAAAGTAGGAGCGGCTTTGTTCCCCGGTTTAGCAGTTTCCGCATCGTAAAACTCATAGATATTTGAGTGGGAATTAATCATGTCCAGGGTCTTTTTCCTCAATTCCCTGGCTAGTTGTTGTTCACCAATATTTTGGAGAGCTTCAATGAAAAAGTAATTGATATTTGCCCAAACTGGGCCGCGCCACATTGTTATGGGATCATAATGAGGATCACTGCGCGCAACAGTAGGTATTGGATACTTGCCCCAAAATTCATTCTCCCTTGTTAGATGTGTCAATAGTTGTTCCGTGATTTCTCCCGGTAGCTGACCAGACCAAATCGGATAAAGATTAAAAGGCGTTAGAACTGGTATGGGCTTTCCTTCGTGGTACGCACGAAAGAAGCCACTGGTTTCGTCCCAAAACTCCTTGACCATACGATCTACTATGGCCGCTGATCGCTTGCGCCACATTACTGCGTCTGAGTGGATTCCTAGAATTTCCGCCATCGTAGCCAGAGACCCCATCTGGATACATAGATAAGTGTTGAGATCGGGGGATTCCACCGGCATGCCATAATCCCACAGGGGGTTGTCATCCAATCCCGAGGAGTAAGGGTGGTTGTATTGCACCAATCCATCCGCGTTGTCGTCATTCATGTTGAACCACCAGGCGTTCCACCTCACCAATGGAATGTAAATTTCACGGATAAAATCTACGTCCGGGTCTGTCTGATGCAGCTTTATAGCAGTCCAAGCAAGAATCGGCGGCTTGGTAACTTCGGCCTTAAATGGATGATCAATTTCGGATATAACCCCTTCGTCATAAATCGCATCTGGCAGCATTCCATCTGGTAGCTGGTGGTTCAACATTGCGCGAATTTGATTGCGAGCCATCACTGGATCAACATGTCTATAGGCTAGAGCATGCATTGCGCTATCCCACAACCAAAGCCCTACATAATTACTTTTTGATGGCGTCATGGCTTCATAAGTCACATTTCCGCGAGGGCTAATCAGATTATTTCCCATAATCCACCAAGCATAAACATACATTTGCAGATATTGAGAATCTACCGGGGGAATTTTCTCAAACCAATTATTCCAGCGCGTTTCAGCGAATGTTGCTGATTGAGAAAAAGGCGCGACTTCTTCAGAAAGGTGCTTTTCATCAATACTCAGCGTGATAGCAGAATCGTGTTCTGATCTAACCAAAAGATCCACCGTGTATCCACCATTAGCGGGCTTGATTTCATTTAAGACGAGTTCTGCGTTGCTCTGGTAGGAAAGATCCCGAATTGCCTTGAACTTCCCTCCATGATCATCCAATTTCCACAATTGGGGGGCAACATCAAACCGGATACCTACAATTTTGTCGGAGGGCATACCTATTGAAAGAGTTCGCTCATCTTGAAACACCATGGAAAAAGTACCACATAGCGTCTCGAGAATAAGCTTATCCGGCGACGTAATCACATCAAAATCCAGTACTGATCCAGATGCGTCCAAAAAGTATAAGTTGTCTATAAAAGGAGGTCGTTTTAGATAGGAATCTATTTTGGAATCCAGAAAATACAGCCTTTCTGCGAGTTTTATATACAGGTTACTGGATGTTGTAGATTGATAAACCAACAATCGTGATCCACGGTCGCTAAAAGGCACTTGAGTTATATCGATATGGTTTTTTAGTAGTTTCAAATAGTCAATCAAAGTAAATTTACCCGCCTTATTATTTATTTCCAAGTCCATTCGTGATCTGATTATATTTTCCCTACAAGCATTATCTTATAGGCCTTCTTGTTTTTTTTCAGTTCCTCAACCAATTCTAAGTGCACAATTTTTCATGCTTAACCGTAAATGAGGGGGCTCAAGGCACTCGCCTCATATCAATCTTATCATGAGACCGGTCTCCAAAATGCATGTCTGTTTGTCCTGGTCACTCAAAACACAATTTAATGTCCAAGAATGCTTTAGAGGGTATATTTATGCAACAATCCTCCAATGATAATGGCATCTATTTTGGTTAAGCATTACAAATAGTATAAAATGGGTTTGACAAATAAAACTGAAAACTTGCAAAGTTCCAGGTAATTTCCAACCGGAAAACTAGCTTTTTTCAACAATCTTTCCTTGGAGGCAGTCAAGAATATACCTTCAAACAGGCTAAGAGAAGTGCTTTATTGGATAAGAAAGCCCAGAGAGTTCTGTGTGGGTTGCAGGTGGCGTTCAAGATCTTACCAAAGTTGTCCATGCATGAGGAAAAAATTAAGCCTGCTGTATTCTCAAACTAAAAATAATCTACTACCTGGAAATATCCCAATCGAAAGCATTGAAATATGAAGCAAAAAAATAGAGCTGTAGAATTGACTATATGTCAGGCACCAATTCTATCTCATATCCTGTCTTTGCTTCGCCGCCAGCCCCGTCGCCGGCTGGTGCCCCCCACCCCTTCCCGGTGTAACATGTAAGGAATGATTGCGATAAAGGTAGCTATCAATACACAATCTAATATGAAGTGTAAAATATGGCAAACTTGATTTAATTTTGCGATATCATTATGTCAATTTCTACACCAATTCAACTACAATTATAATTGTCGCCGTAATGTATAATTACCTAGCATAACAATTCAATGTGGAGGAATAAACAATGAGCCCAAAGGGAGAAAAGATCGCCACACTCAATATAATTTTTTTTTAATAACAAGTGGGGTGTAACAAAATTGTACGAATACCCTGATGATCCAGAAGTTATTGGTGCCACGGCCTTAGTCATAGAAACGGAGGATCCAGCGGCCGCTCTGGAAAAGATTGAGGAACAACTTGCTGCGGGGATAGAACTGGGGTCCGCTTCCCAATATAATTATGATCTACTGAAGAGCCAAGTATAACGCCACTGAGTGATCTCGGAAGTTTTTCTAATCCGCCCAACAGGTGATACAAACAGCAAATTTATTAGATTGATTTTATAGCCGTTATCCGTCAGGTCGCAGGTTCGATTCCAGCCGGATCCAAGGAGCTGAACTCGAAACTGGTATTAAAACAAAAATAGCCCTAATTATTGACATTTAGGGACCCCTTGTGTATCAGGGGATTCTATTCTATCTCTTAACCCCCTCTACTTGGCCAGCGGCTCCGTCGCCAGTTAGTACTCCCCCACCCTTTCCCGTTATAATACTAGACCAGGATGATTGCGATAAGAGTTCCTATCGAAAGCTTTATAAAAACCAAACCACGAGTATACTGAAGAAAAACATCCGGGTATATCAATCCACTGGCCGTTGAAAATACTGAAAGCGTCTAATATCGCGTATTTCTGCGCGAATACGCTCAGCACCCAACACACAATCTTGATAATGTTAATAATAAGGCGCCCTAATGTTGATCATATAGCCCGTTATTGTTTACAATATAGCTAATTATTGTTAATAATCACTACACAGATCATAGATCTTGATTAATAAATATCCGAACTCTTCGCACCCGTAGATGTACATCATGGCGCTGCCTAATTAATTAACCAGCATGCAATACCGGTATATTGAAGGATTTCATTATGGAAGAGAACAGGTTTGACCTCAAAGGTATCTTTTCCTTTCTCTTAATAACGTTTGCTGTGACCTATACAATTGAAGGGTTGTTGATCTTGAATGGGTTTCGCATAACAGAGGTGCCAGCTTTTTACGGTCAGCTGATCATTGCGGCAGTCATGTGGGTACCAGCCTTGGCGGCAATACTCACTATCAAGTTTGTTACTCTCGAAGGGTTTGCCATATTAAATTTCCGGATTGGATCTTGGAAACCCTACTTGACATCAGCCCTGGTCGTACCCCTT
>Ga0180436_10005751_pt1 | contig 10896 bp, 10 predicted proteins | sample SS_ome_2_FD_132434 | JGI IMG/M metagenome (GOLD analysis project Ga0180436, IMG submission 132434) | Hypersaline lake sediment archaeal communities from the Salton Sea, California, USA - SS_3_S_2 metaG | ecosystem: Environmental > Aquatic > Non-marine Saline and Alkaline > Hypersaline >...
ACGGATGGCATGACTGGTGCGTTGAAAACCACACCGGTGTGCCGGATGAAACAGTAGAAATGACAATTGGATTTGAATACGGGAATATCACCGAACTTGAAGAGAAACTTGCTGAAAACAAAGGTTCAGTGTCCTGTATCATCATAACCCCGGTGGGACATCCTCTTGCAAAGGACGTAATTACACCGCCCGAGGGATATCTTAACAGGGTCAGGAAACTGGCCGATGAATATGGTGTTGTCCTTATTTTCGATGAAATCAGGACTGGCTTCAGGGCTTCCATGGGAGGTGCCGGAGAAAGATATGGTGTTGTTCCGGATCTTGCAGCTTTCGGCAAGGCAATGGCAAACGGCTATCCCATCAGTGCCTTGGTCGGTAAAAAAGAGATAATGAAAGTTATGGAAAAGGATGTATTCATAAGTTCCACGTTCTTTCCCAACAGTCTTGAGATGGCAGCTGCGTTGAAATGTATCGAAATACTTGAAAGAGACAAGGTGATTGACAATATATGGTATAAGGGTTCGTTGTTTCTTAAGAAATTGGAGAAACTGAAGAAAAAGCATGGTGCTCCGGTTACAATCTCAGGGATTCCACCCATGCCTTTCATGACTTTCGATAAGGTAGATGAATTATATAAAGTAAGGAGAAGGGATTTTTATACACAAACCATCAGAAAAGGCTTGTTTATACAGCCTTATCACCATTGGTACATATGTTACAGGCATACTGAAGATGATATAAACCATGCGCTTGATTGCATAGATGAAGCCCTTGGATACATCATGGAAAAATATCCGGTTAAGGAAGGGGGTCCGAATGAATAAGATTATAAGCATGGAGGAGTGCATCAGCTATATTCAGCCGGGTTCAACGCTTATGGTCGGAGGATTCATGGGCGTCGGCTCACCTCATGGGATAATTGATGCTTTGGTCAGTAACAATATAAGAAATCTAACATTGATTTGCAATGATACCTGTTGGGAAACCTATGGAGTGGGAAAAATGATTGTCAACAAGCAGTTTTCAAAAGTCATTTCGTCTCATATCGGTCTCAACAAGGAATCAGGAAGGCAGCTTACAACCGGGGAAACCGAGTTTGAGTTAGTTCCCCAGGGGACTCTGGCCGAAAGGATCAGAGCCAAGGGAGCAGGCCTCGGCGGTGTTCTTACTCCTACGGGAGTGGGAACCATTGTAGAAGATGGAAAAAGAATTATTGAGATTGATGGCAAGAAGTATATTCTGGAGCTGCCTCTTGGTGCCGATGTTGCAATTCTGGCAGGAACCAAGGTTGACAAGGCTGGTAATGTATATCATGCAAAGACAACCCGGAACTTCAACCCTTTGATGGCTTTGGCAGCGGATTTAGTAATAGTTGAAGCAGAAGAACTTGTGGAAGTCGGAGAAATTGACCCTCATCTTGTAATGACACCCGCCACATTGGTAGATTTTATTGTTCAGGGAGGCGAGTATGACTGAAATTAATCCAAAAGTAACCATTGCAAAAAGAGTAGCAAAAGAGCTCAAGGACGGATATATGGTTAATCTGGGAATTGGTCTTCCTACGTTGGTGGCCGATTACCTTGATACAGATGTTACCTTTCAGTCGGAAAACGGCATTCTTGGACTTGGACCAAGACCCGATGAAGACAAGGTGGACAAGGATATTTCAAATGCGGGAGGACAGCCGGTAACAATTATGCAAGGAGGAATGTATTTTGATTCTTCCTACTCATTTTCCTTGATAAGGGGTGGTCATGTGGATGCGACTGTCCTCGGGGCACTGCAGGTAGATGAAAAAGCAAATCTTGCAAATTGGATGATTCCAGGAAAAATGGTTCCGGGAATGGGTGGAGCAATGGATCTTGTTACAGGTGCAAAAAGAGTCATAATAGCCATGCTTCATACAGTCAAGGGCAAACCTAAGATTCTTAGGGAATGTACGCTTCCTTTGACTGCTCCCGGAGTTGTCGACATGATTGTAACTGAAATGTGTGTATTTGAATTCATCGACGGCAAATTGACATTGACTGAACTTACTCCCGGTGTAAGCCTTGAGGATGTAAGGAAATCAACACCTGCTGAATATGATATTCGGATCGGAGGATAGATATGAGAAAAGTTGTAATAGCTTCTGCAGTCAGGACTGCAATAGGTTCATTCGGAGGTTCACTGAAGGATATATCCGCTGTTAAACTAGGTGAAACAGCTGCAACGGAGGCATTGTCCAGAGCCGGGATATCTCCCGAATCCATCGATGAAACCATAATCGGAAACGTACTTGGTGCCGGACTTGGACAGAATGTTGCCAGGCAGATTTCAGTCAATATAGGGGCCGGATATGAAACTCCCGCAATGACGCTTAACAAAGTATGCGGTTCAGGCTTAAGGGCAGTAACGCTGGCTGCCCAGATAATTGCCCTGGGCGATGCGGATATCATTCTCGCAGGAGGAACCGAGAACATGTCCCAGGCGCCGTATTTGCTGAAGAATGCACGCTGGGGTATGCGTATGGGTAATGGTGAAATAACCGATTATATGGTAAATGACGGCCTCTGGGATGTGTTTAATAACTACCATATGGGTGTTACTGCAGAGAATATTGCAAGCCAATGGAATATCTCGAGACAAGAACAGGATGAATTTGCCATAAAGAGTCAAAACAAGGCTGAAAAAGCTTGTGAAGAAGGTAGATTCAAGGACGAAATCGTTCCGGTTCTTATCCCTCAGAGAAAAAGTGACCCGCTTTCTTTCGAAAAGGATGAATACATTCGTTACGGTGCAACATTGGATAAGGCTGCCAGACTAAAACCGGCATTCGTAAGGGAAAGCGGTACCGTAACTGCAGCAAATTCATCAGGTATAAATGACGGCGCAGCCATGCTTGTCATAATGAGTAAGGAAAAGGCAGATGAAATGGATGTAAGGCCCTTGGCAGAGATAGTTTCCTATGCATCTTCAGGCGTTGATCCAAGCATTATGGGTACCGGGCCCATATCTTCATCACAAAAAGCCCTTGAAAAGGCGGCTTGGAAAATTGATGATATCGAACTTGCAGAACTCAATGAAGCCTTTGCCGCCCAGTCAATTGCAGTAATACGGGAACTTGGTATAAATCCGGATAAAGTTAACGTCAATGGCGGAGCAATCGCCCTTGGCCATCCAATCGGCTGTTCAGGCGCACGTATTCTAGTGACATTATTGCATGAAATGAAGAAAAGGAATGTTAAAAGAGGTCTTGCAGGCCTTTGTATAGGCGGAGGTATGGGTGCATCAGTATTGATTGAAAGATAAGCTGAACGATTTATTGTTCGCTTTTTTATTAATTTCTAAATGTTTATAATACAAAAAGCACCTATGGTGCTTTTTAGTTAACTTGATTTTTTACTTTACCTTCAATAAACGCCTTGAGATTGTCCACGGCTGTTTTCATCAACCTCTCCCTGGACTCTCTGGGTGCCCAGGCAATATGTGGAGTTATGATTGTATTTGGAGCCTGCAGCAAAGGATTGTCCCTTGTAATAGGCTCAGTGGATACCACGTCCGCAGCAAATCCAAAGACTTTACCGTTATCGAGTGCTTCCTTCATATCTTCTTCAACAACCAATCCGCCCCGGGAGGTGTTAATAATTATTACCCCGTCCTTGCATTTTGCAATATTGGACTTGTTTATTATTCCTTTTGTTTCAGGGAAAAGCGGACAGTGCAGACTTATTACATCAGACTTTTCAAGAAGGATTTCCAGATCTGCATATTCCATTGTATCGCTTACAAGTCCGGGATTCTGATATTTATCAAAGGCAAGAACCTTCATTCCAAAGGCCTGAGCAAGCGTTCCGGTTGCCTGTCCTATCCTGCCATATCCGATTATTCCCATGGTCTTGCCGGAAAGTTCGAACAATGGATAATTCCAAAAACAAAAATCCTTTCCATTTGTCCATTCTCCCCGTTTTACTGCCAGATTATGGTCCCAGACATGGTGACATATCTCAAGAAGCATTGCAAACACAAACTGAGCCACCGAAGAAGTCCCATAGGTAGGTACATTGCATACGGGAATGCCTTTTTCCTTGGCTGCCTGTATATCCACAACATTAAATCCTGTTGCCAATACTCCGATATATTTTATTGAAGGACATGCCTCCAATACTTCCCTGTCAATCGGTACTTTATTCACAAAGACTGCCTCTGCGTCTCCGATTCGTTGAATTATATCCTCTCTCGCTGTTCGATCATAAATTTCAAGTTCTCCAAGCGCTTCAAGTTCATCCCAACTCAGGTCTCCCGGATTCAATGTATAGCCGTCAAGCACCACTATCTTCATAAAATCATCCCTTTTTCCTTGTTTATTATTAATTTTACCTTTTTTTAGTGTTTCTAACAGTAATTATATGCATTTCGAGTAATTTTTAATAGATGGCTGATTCACTGGCTTTGTGCCTAACCAGCCTTTAAGGGCGGTGATACTTCTTAAAAAGGGTTTAGTTTGTCTAAAAAAATGAAATAATTAGAGGTAATAGACATTAATTAGTCGTAAAAGAGTATCAATATGCAAAAAACCCGGAATTTTTCCGGGTTTTCTGACAAATTTTGGCGGAGAAGGAGGGATTCGAACCCTCGCCAGAGTTACCCCTGCTAACGATTTAGCAAACCGTCCCCTTCGGCCGACTTGGGTACTTCTCCATTGTGGCGGAGAGACTGGGATTCGAACCCAGGGTGGACGTGAATCCACGCCGGTTTTCAAGACCGGTGCCTTAAACCAACTCGACCATCTCTCCATGCACGGCATATAGTAATATAACAAAATTGAACTACCCTGTCAATTGAAAAAAGAGCTTTTAAAATCCTTTGATTTAAGAGGAATTCTATCATTTATTTTGAGCAAGTTTGCTTTAGGACTTCCTTTTCTTCTTCTGAAAGATTTATCTCACAATTTCCCTGTTCCACTTCTCTGAGATATAGGGAACTACCCTCTATCATATGGATATTAGTGAGTATAACGCCGCTGTTTTCTTCATTTAACAAAACCAATGAAAAACTAAGCCTTCCGCTGATATCTTCGGTTGAATCATACCTGATAAGCCCTGTTTTCTTAATATTCTTTTTTCTTTCCCAATTAATTATCCCGATTGACTTATCAATTTCAGCATGTTCTTTTTCATTTTCATCTATTTTTTGGGCTACAATCTGCGCCAATTCCTTATAATCAGCTGCTTTTCCTGCTTTTTTAAGTGCTTTATTGATATTTTTATATGATTTCCTTTTTGAAATAATTGCAGCTGTTATCGAACCTGCAATAATTCCACCGATCAAAGAGGCACCGATACATACAAGCAACAACGCTGTTTGGTCTAAATTCATTCCCCTATCCTCTATCTTTCTTGATTATATCTATTATTCTGTTCAATCCTTCCATGGAATAGTAGTCAATGCTTATTTTCCCTTTGTTTATATTCCTTGTAAGATGTACTTTTGTACCAAAGATCTTTGCCAGGTCATTTTCAACCCTTTTAAATTCTGCCTCATATTCATTTTTAATGGCAATTTTAGGTTTTGGAGGCTTTTTTCGAGCTAATTTCTCAATTTCCCTTACTGAAAGTCTCTTTTTTACAGCATCCTCAGCTACTTTTTGTCTGTATTCATCATTTTCGATGGCCAGAAGAGCTCTTCCGTGTCCTTCAGAAAGATTTCCTTCAACAATCATTTTCTGTATTGATTCATTAAGGTTAAGTAGCCTTATTTTATTGGTAATTGCTACCCTGCTTTTTCCAATACTCTTTGAAATTCCTTCTTGGGTTAATTTGAATTCATCTGCAAGCCTCTTATATGCCGTTGCTTCTTCAATTGCATTAAGGTCTTCTCTTTGAACATTTTCTACAAGTGATATCTCAAGTACCTGAAGGTCTGAAATATCCTTTACAATAACCGGTACTTCAGTTAAACCAAGCTGTTTTGCGGCTCTGAAACGTCTTTCACCTGCAACAATTGTATATCCATTTATGCCTTTTCTTACAATAAGCGGCTGAATTATACCATTTTCCTTGATTGACTGAGCCAATGAATCAAGTTCTTCCTGAATAAAGGTTTTCCTCGGCTGTGCCGGATCCCTTGACAATTCATCTATATTTATATGATCTACGCTCTTTTTATCCTCGTCTGTAATATCAAAAAGAGCGTCCAGTCCTTTTCCCAAACCCTGATGCTTAATCATGAGACACCTCCATTACAGGCAATTACTTCTTTTGCAAGGTTTATGTAGCTTTCCGCACCCTTTGACAACTTATCATACAAAACAATAGGCAAACCAAAACTCGGAGCTTCACTGAGCCTGACATTTCTGGGTATCAGTGTTCCGTAAACCTTATCATCAAAGTATTTCCTTACATCGTCAACCACTTGGAGGGACAGATTTGTCCTTGAATCGTACATAGTAAGTACAACACCTTCTACCTGAAGTTCGTGATTAAGGTGTTTTTGAACCAATTTAACAGTATTCATAAGCTGGGCAAGACCTTCAAGAGCATAATACTCACATTGAATCGGTACTAAAATCGTGTCTGCCGCAGTCAGGGAGTTAAGTGTCAAAAGACCTAACGAAGGCGGACAATCAACTAAAATATAGTCATATTCATCCCTTATATCTTCTAAAGCGGTTTTTAACCGTGCTTCACGCATCATTTGATTAACCAGTTCAATTTCAGCCCCCGCAAGCTGAATATTTGACGGACAAAGAAATAAATTGTCCATCATAGTCTTTCTTATTACGGTTCTGATGTCTGCTTCATTAATAAGAACGTCATAAATTGATTTTTCAACATGCCATTTATCGACGCCAAGCCCACTGCTTGCGTTTCCCTGAGGATCATTGTCTACTAATAGTGTTTTTTTCCCTAGATATGCCAGACATGCGCTTAGATTTACCGCCGTAGTGGTTTTTCCTACGCCACCCTTCTGGTTGGCCACTGCGATGACTCTTGCCATTGGTGTCTCCTTTTTCTTTAGTAAAATAATTATAGCATATGAACTGCTACAATGTTTCACGTGAAACAACATATTAAATTAATCATTGTTTCACGTGAAACATTAAAAAAAGGACTTTCGTCCTTTTATATATCCAATTGGTCAAAACTAAGGTCTTTTGCGTGTTTGTTGATGAATTGCTTCCTTGGAGCAACATCATCACCCATGAGATCAACAATTGTACTTTCAGCACTCATGGCATCATCCAGGTTAACCTGTAGAATTATTCTGGACTCCGGATTCATTGTTGTCTCCCACAACTGTGTAGAACTCATTTCACCAAGACCTTTGTATCTTTGCATGTTGCACTTTTTCTTATCCCAACCGGTTTCTTCCATTTTCTTATCCAGTTCCTTTTCATTGTAGGCATAAAACTCTTCTTTTCCATGTTCAACCTTGAAAAGAGGCGGTTGTGCGATATAAATGTATCCATTTTCTATCAATGGTCTCATATATCTATAGATAAAGGTAAGCAGAAGCATTCTGATATGGGATCCGTCTACATCTGCATCTGCCATAAGAATAACCTTGTGATACCTTAACTTACTGATATCAAATTCCTCACCTATTCCTGTGCCAAGAGCAGTAATGAAGGGATGAAGTTTCTCATTTCCGTAAACCTTATCTATTCTCGCCTTTTCTACATTAAGCATTTTTCCCCATAACGGAAGTATGGCCTGGAATTTTCTTTCTCTTCCCTGCTTTGCACTTCCGCCCGCTGAATCTCCCTCAACAATGAATATTTCACATACTGAAGGATCCTTTTCAGAACAATCGGCCAACTTTCCTGGAAGAGAGTTGCTTTCGAGTACATTTTTCCTTCTTGTCAGGTCTCTGGCTTTCCTTGCCGCTGCCCTTGCCCTTGCTGCACCAAGACATTTATCAATTATAACCTTTGCTTCCTTTGGGTTTTCTTCAAGATATGCTGCCAGCTTCTCATTAACTGTTTGTTCTACAAGAGTTCTCATGTAACTGTTACCGAGTTTCGACTTGGTTTGTCCTTCAAACTGTGGTTCCGGTAATTTAACGCTAAGTACTGTCGTCAAACCTTCCCTTGCATCATCTCCCTGCAGGTTTTTATCGTTTTCCTTTATCATTCCTGTTTTTCTTGCATAATCGTTTATAACTTTTGTAAGAGCTGATTTAAATCCTGTCTCATGCATTCCACCTTCAATTGTTGCAATATTATTTGCATAGCTGAACATGGTATTTGAAAAACCGTTGTTGTATTGCATTGAAATCTCAACCGTAGAATTATCTTTTTCAGCAAAAATATATATCGGATTATTTGTAATCGCTTCTTTGTTCCTGTCAAGATACTGTACAAAAGAATTGATTCCGCCATCGTATTTCAAGTCGTTTTCAGTTATTTCTTCATCTCTTCTGTCCACCAGTTTTATATAAACACCTTTGTTTAGAAAAGCCATCTCCCTATATCTTGAAAGCATGGTTTCATATTCAAACTCAATTGAATCAAATATATCACTATCCGGTCTGAATCTTGTTGTTGTACCTGTTTCTTTGGTTTCACCTACAACTTCCAATTTGGATACTGTAATACCTTTTTCATAACGCTGCTTGTAAATTTTGCCGTCTCTTCTAACTTCAACCTCCATAAATTCAGATAAAGCATTTACAACAGAAGCACCTACGCCATGAAGCCCTCCTGAAATACTGTATGCTTTTCCACCGAATTTACCACCGGCATGAAGCACCGTATGCACAACTTCTACAGTAGGAATACCCTTGTCTGGGTGAATGCCCACGGGAATTCCGCTTCCGTTGTCACTGACACTAACAATGTTATCTTTATCAATGTATATTTCAATCTTGTCGCATCTTCCTGCAAGTGCTTCATCAACACTGTTAGCAACAATTTCATATACAAGATGGTGGAGACCTCTGAGCGATGTGGATCCGATATACATACCGGGTCTTTTTCGTACCGCTTCCAAGCCTTCCAAAACCTTAATATCTGACTCATTATAGTTTGATTTATTACTTGTCATTTTTCCTCCGCCAAAGTATAGCTTTTTTCGCTTCCTTCATATCTTTTTTTTAGTGTAAGGGGTGAAATTGATGATAAATATACATATATATCATCATCTTTGTTTACAACAACAAAAGATTTGGGCATATCACTTACAATAGTAACTACCCTTCCCCTTTTTTCCTGTTTTCTCAAATAGTCCCTGGTTATGTTTGATATCGTTGATTTTTCTATATCAAATACACCAATTATATCTCTTCGGTCAATCACATGATTGCCGCCAATATGCAGGTACATTTTCGTCTCCTCAATATATGTATTTTATCTCAAACACCTTTCAAAGGCAATATTCCGAGAGTCTTTCCCTGAAATATACATAGTCTTCAAAGGAGACTTCCATAGGCACTCCGTGGTCACATGTCGGGATGTATCCGCCTCTTTTTCGCATTTGGGGCATTATTTCCTCAAGGTGTCTGTCTATATGAGGTTTTCCTTTTGCAATTATCCTTTTATCTATACCGCCTTCAATCATTAGCCAAGGAAATTTTTTACCTATTTCCACCACATCACAGCCTGCTGCAACTTCAAACGGAGATGATATATCCATTCCGATTTCTTTGTAAATCCCTAGTACTGCAGGAGCATAACCGTCTGTATCAAGCTGTATATATAGGTGTTTTTCCTTGTTTTTTTGCCTTTTCTTAATGTTTTCAATGAGTTGTTTATAGTATGGAAAAAGAAACTCCCTTATCATATCCGGTGAAATAAGGGAATCCTTGTTATAGCAAATATCCTCAAGGAGCATAAATTCATCCAAATCATGGAATTTCTGCCTGTATGCTATGGTAGAATCAGCAACTTCAAACCAGGATTTCATACAGTCATGCACAAGTTCCGGATTGTCGTAGAACATATAGAGAAGCTCAAGGGGACCCATAAGGCTTCTGAGATACATATATCCACCCACAGCTATCTGCGCAATTATAAAGCCTCTGCTCTGAAGAGCATCTACATTGTCTTTTTCTTCATCTATTCTGGCAAATCGCCTTTCATCCTTTGGATTCATCCTCCATTTACACAGGGTTTCCCATGTTTTGAAGTCCTTTACTGGATGATCCTTGTATTCCGGCATAAATCCGTCTCTTCTGCCTTTGAAATACAATACCTTTCTGCCTGCAATATCCTGTACTATTTCATGGTCTCCGAGGTCTTCCAGTACCTTAATCTCAAACCAGGGCCTGAAGGGTGCTTCTATACCCCCAAGATCCGTAAGCCGGTGTCTGGCTTCATCATCAAACAGTCCCATTTTTCTAAAAATATCTTTTACCGTTGTATTTGTTGTTCCTTCGGGAATATATCCTTCTTCAATCCATCTTTCCAGACAGTAATAACCCCATTCTTTTCTATATATTCTGGCATCAGGCTTTTGTTTATAGTTGTTTCTTAGAATTTCAACGGCTTTTTCGGGATATGACATTTTCATTTCCTTTCAACTGTTCCATTAACTACGTGAAAGAAGGTGGATTTGTCCTCAAATGCAGCATATGTTCTTTTTTCAGTGCCTGTAATAAGGCTCTGTCTTGTATCTATGTTTTCTATCAGGTATCTCTTTCTTGATAAATCAAGCTCACTCATGACATCATCAAGCAAAAGCACCGGAGAATGTCCTGTTTTTTCTTTAATAAGCTGTATTTCAGTTAGTTTTAAAGATAGCACTGCTGTTCTTTGCTGGCCCTGGGAACCAAATGCACGCAAATCACTTTCATTTACAATTATTTCCAAATCATCTCTGTGTGGTCCGTACATGCTTGTTTGATTGCGTATTTCCTTCTTTGTATTGTTATCAAGAAATTTAAGATATTTCTCCTTGGTATATGAATCTTTACCGC
>Ga0180436_10005753_pt1 | contig 10893 bp, 7 predicted proteins | sample SS_ome_2_FD_132434 | JGI IMG/M metagenome (GOLD analysis project Ga0180436, IMG submission 132434) | Hypersaline lake sediment archaeal communities from the Salton Sea, California, USA - SS_3_S_2 metaG | ecosystem: Environmental > Aquatic > Non-marine Saline and Alkaline > Hypersaline > Sediment...
ACGGCATTGATTTCATGAATCGTCGCCCCACAGGCTAGAAGCAATTTGGTGGTTTCCTGCTTATCGGCAAGACCCACCCCTTCCACCGGCAAAGGCAAAAGGGCGGACCCACCACCGGAGAGAAGGCAGATGACCAGATCGTCCGCCTTGGCTCGAAGGGCCGTCTCCATGACGGCACGCGCCCCTGATTCGCCCGCCCCATCCGGGACCGGATGGCCGCCCTCCATACACCGGACACGGGTGAGACGCTCCCCGTGACCGTACTTGACACTAATCACCCCGTCGGCAATTCTGTCACCCAGCAGGGTTTCTATGGCGCGGGCCATAGACGCACCGGCCTTGCCGGCACCGATAACATATACGTTTCGAAAGGCAGGCAAATCGTAAACCACGCCGTCCACTCTGAGCCGGCGGCCATCCATTCGACAATGGCGATGAACCGCCGCGGCACCGTCTACCGCCGCCACCCCGGCCTCAAAAATCTCCTGCCCGTCCCCCCGCATTCGAGAAAGGTCTTTGGTATCATTCATAAACGGTTCGATTCGACCTTCCGGGCTCCCCCGGCCGATCACTCCGGCAATATAAAGTAAAAATTGTTACCGTCGGGCACGGCTTCATAACCGGCTACCCCGCCGTGGAGTTCGACAGCATTTTTGACAAACGCCAGGCCATGGCCGGTTCCCGGCCGGCCGGCGGCGCCCATCCCTCGGTAGCCTTCATCAAAGATCTTTCCTCTTTCCTGTTCCGGAATGTGGTTACCTGTTGTAAACACATTATATTTGATCCCATTCTTGCCGGGACCGAAATAATCGTTCAGATTCTCTCTCCCGTAACAAATCGCTTTATGCGCCCGACCATCTTGGCCGGTGACCGCCCCAACATACTTAAGGGCATTGGAAAACAAGTTCGCATACACCTGGGATATCAGCCCCACATCGATGACCACCGGCTGATCATCCTGCGGTATCCCCCCACACCCCTCATTTACAGAAACCCCTTTTTGCGCAAACTGGTCGGCAAACCGCTCATATTGAGGAATAATGACTGCTTTGTTGATATCACAACTGTCGGTACGAAGCGTGAGACGCCCCTCATCAAAATGCCGCTTACGCAACAAGGTTTCCAGAAATAGACTGGTGGCCCGGTAATGCTTTTCGATATTGTCCAGCTCTTCGGCCAATCCACGATTCACCTCGTCCAACTCCGCCAAGATGGGCGCAATATTGCCTTCACCGGCTTCCGGCGCTGAGAAATAGGCATGGATGGCTTCTTCGATCTCTTTGTTTTTCTTTATCTTTCCACTCAGTCGTTTCAAAAAGAGTTTGTATACCATGTTGGGGACGATGACGTTGTGTTCAATATCACCGACCAACCCTTTGATAAAGGCAACATGTTCCCCGTATTTCTTGAGGAGAAAACGCATGTGCACATTGAAGCCGATCCGGTTGGCATACTTCTCAAAGAAGAGCTGACCATGTAAGTCCAACTTGTCGCAGGGATATATCTCCAGTAGGCCGATCACGTTCTCCCCGCTGAGGGGAAGCTCTTTGATAAGCTGCCGATTTCCGTGTATGGTCAATACCATGGAGTCGCCTTCCCGGTAAGGCGTCCCTTCGGGCCGGATACCGCTGGGTGGGGGAGTCCCCAGAGCCTCGTGGTCATCTTCACTCTTGGCAACCAGGCGAAGCCGATCCTCGGGAAATCCGATGATGTAGAGGCGGGCATGGAGATTGAAGAACAACCGGGGAATCCCTACCGAGAGCTGGTATATATCCTCGATAATTTCAAATTCCTGAGCCAAATCAAAAAAGGTCTTAAGGGCGTTGCTTTCCACCCTGGAAAAGCCATACGCCATGTAATCGGACTTTTTCGCCTCGATTCTCGACGCTATGTGTCCAGAAATACTCACCAACCATTCTCTCCACGGAAAAACGGTTAAAGAATTCTGATCGCTTATAATTCATGGAAGGCAGGAATGTCAAAGCAAATGCGGCGACGTAAAGGACTTGGCTTTTTATCCTTTACAATATCCGCACATTCCACTATCTCCTTGCAAAACTGCGCACACCGTCGGCGATACGCCGACGGCCGATGATCATCTGAAATTTCAGCATACCTCGGATTGTGTCCTATCCCAAATGGGGGCAGAGACATCGCCAAACCCGTCTAATCACACTTCCCCGGGGTGTGTAAACGATTCCACGAAAGGGAGGAACTAGTGAAATCCGGCCAACCCAATCCGCATGGAAAGACCGCCCAAGAAGATAACGGGCTTGATCGGCTCTGCATCAACACGATCCGCATGCTTGCCGTGGATGCCGTGGAAAAGGCAAAGTCTGGCCACCCGGGCATGCCTATGGAGGCAGCCGATCTGGCCTATGTCCTGTGGACCCGGTTTTTGAAGCACAATCCGCAGAACCCCGGCTGGCCCAATCGGGATCGATTTGTCCTGTCCGCCGGCCATGGATCCATGCTGCTTTACGCGCTTCTCCATCTCACGGGATACGATCTTCCGCTCAGTGAAATCGAGGCTTTTCGCCAATGGGAGAGTAAAACACCGGGGCATCCCGAATACGGACAAACGCCGGGAGTGGAAACCACGGCGGGCCCGCTCGGTCAGGGATTTTCAAATGCCGTGGGCATGGCTCTGGCCCAGGAATACTTGGCCCAATATTTCAACCGTCCCGGCTATTCCGTCGTCGACTACGATACATATTGCCTGGCCAGCGACGGCGACATGATGGAGGGCATCACCGCAGAGGCCGCCTCCTTGGCAGGCCATTTGGGCTTGGGACGCCTTATTTGTATCTATCTGGACAACCAGATTACCATCGAAGGCCCGACGGCCTTGGCATTCAGTGAAGACGTGGGCAAACGGTTTTCCGCTTATGAATGGGATGTACAAAAGGTGGACGGTTACGACCTGGCCGGCATCACCTCCGCCCTGGAGCGGGCACGGACGGAAACCCAGCGGCCCTCCTTGATTATCGCCCGCACCCACATCGGCTATGGCAGTCCCAACAAACAGGATACCGCCTCAGCCCACGGAGAACCGTTGGGCGCCGAAGAAGTCACGTTGCTCAGAAAGCGGCTGAACTGGCCGGACACGCCGTTTCATATTCCGGAAGACGCCTTGTCCCGATTTCGCACGGCTCTGTCCACCGGTGAGGCCCGGGAAGGGGAATGGGTAACCCTGTTTGAGGCCTATGGAAAGGCATACCCCGAGCTGGCTCACCAATGGGCGGACATACATGCCGGGCGCTTGCCCGCCGACTGGCCGGCGAAACTGCCTGTTTTCCAACCGGATGGCGGGCCGATCGCCACCCGGAGTGCCTCCGGAAAGGTGTTGGAATCCATTGCACCGGACATACCTGCCCTGTTGGGCGGTTCCGCCGATTTGGCGCCGTCCACAAAGACCTTCATCAAGAGTCTGGGCGTCATCAAGCAAGACCCGGCGGGCAGAAATATACACTTTGGCATCCGAGAACATGCCATGGGAGGTATTCTCAACGGCATGGCCTTGAGCAACGCCCTCATTCCCTACGGGGCCACCTTCCTGGTCTTTTCCGATTATATGCGACCGGCCATTCGTCTGGCGGCATTGATGAAGCTCCGGGTGCTCTATGTATTCACCCATGACTCCATCGCTGTGGGCGAAGACGGCCCCACCCATCAGCCGGTCGAACATTTGGCCGCCTTGAGGGTCATACCCAACCTGGTCGTGGTGCGCCCTTGCGATGCCAACGAAACGGCCTATGCATGGCGGCTCGGCCTGGAACGCAAGGAAGGGCCTACCGCCCTGGTCCTGTCTCGGCAAAAGCTACCCATTCTGGATCGTACCGGCCTTGCCGCTGCCCAGGGCGTCTTGCGCGGCGCCTATGTCCTCGCCGACGCCCCGGACGGCCCGCCGGAACTCCTGCTGTTGGCATCCGGGGCGGAAGTCCACCCGGCAATGGAAGCCTATGAGCGCCTTGTCGCCGAGGGCATTGCGGTACGCCTGGTCAGTATGCCCAGTTGGGAAATCTTTGAAACCCAAGACGAAACCTACCGCAATGACGTGTTACCCCCTCAGGTAACTGCCCGTGTCGCCATAGAAGCCGGCACCGCCATGGGCTGGGATCATTATGTGGGACCTCAGGGCCGCACGATCACGGTGGATCGGTTCGGAACCTCTGCCCCGGGGGGAACCGTTTTGGAGCGATACGGCTTTACCGCCGATGCCGTTGTTACGGCGGCTGAAGCCGTGCTGGCAAAGCAGCGGTAACCTCAGCGCCGACCGTACACAAAAAAAAGATGACCGTTTACCCAAGTTGTGAAATAATAAGGTATTAATAAGGAACACGCGCAGAAAGGATGCATCGTTTATGGCACGTCACAAGAGAATTGAAAGAAAAAGAGAGATCGATCGGCGAAGAAGGCGCCGCAAGAAGCGGAAAAAGCTTCGAGCCAAAGGACTGCTACCCAAAGAAGACGAGTAGTTTGTTATACAAGATTAAGGTTTACATATGCAGATTTGTGTCATTGACGGTCAGGGCGGCGGTATCGGGAGTTTGATCATCCGAAAGCTTCGCGATACCTTTGATCAATCGGTTGACATCACCGCTCTGGGCACAAACGCCATTGCCACGGCACAAATGCTCAAGGCCCGGGCGAATCGTGGCGCAAGCGGCGAGAATGCCATTGTTCGAACCGTCCAAGCAATGGACATCGTTATCGGACCCATGGCCATTGTACTGGCCCACGCGATGATGGGGGAAGTCACACCGCGGGTGGCGGAAGCCGTATCGGCAAGTCCCGCTAAAAAGTTCTTGATTCCCTTATCACAAGAAGATGTACACATCGTGGGGCTTCCCACCACTCCGCTTCCCCCCCTAATCGAAATGCTCACGGAAGAACACCTCAAACCCTTGATCCACGGCACCGGATAGGCGTCTTTTGACGACTTGTCCGAAGGGAAGCCAGGCTGTCTGTTGAAGATTCGACTTGCCAAAACTGCGGGCTTTTGCATGGGCGTCCAGAGAGCCGTCGAAATCGTCCTGGATGTGGCAAACAGCGGCGCCACCCCCGTTTACACTTTCGGCCCACTGATCCACAACCCGCAAGTTCTTGATATTTTAAGACAAAAAGGTGTATCAATTGTTACAGACCCCGCTCAAGTCCCGCCTGGCCACATTGTCATTCGGGCCCACGGTGTCACGCCGCAAACCAAGGACGCCCTGAAAGCGGCCGGATTCACGGTTGTTGATGCCACCTGCCCGCGGGTCATCAAGGTGCAAACCATCATTTCCAAATATGCCGGGCGGGGATACGAGGTCATCATCGTGGGGGATGAAAACCACCCCGAAGTAGTGGGCCTCATGGGATTTGCTCAGGGACGGGCCCACGTGGTCCATGATCCTCACCAGATCTCTCAACTGCCCCATTACACCAACGTTATCGTGGTCGCTCAGACCACCCAAGACGAAACGCTCTTTCATGCGGTGGTTGACGCCGGCAGGGCCCGATTTGCCAACCTGCAAGTATTCAACACCATTTGTTACTCGACCCGGGAACGTCAGGCGGAAGCCAGAGAAATGGCCCGAGACGTGGATGCCGTCTTAGTCGTCGGGGGGCGCAATAGTGGTAATACACAGCGATTGGCTCAAGTGGTGGAACAGGAAGGGGTCCGTGCATGTCATGTTGAGAGTGAGTCGGACCTTGATTATGAGACTCTCGGCCCGTCTCGGGCCGTCGGCGTTACGGCGGGAGCATCCACACCGAACTGGGTGATCAAAAAAGTCTATCAAAGTCTGGAAAATCGAACCGATGCCCACATGGGATTTCTCGCCCAGGGGGTTCGCCGACTACAACGGGGATTGCTTTTGAGCAACACCTATCTGGCCATTGGGGCCGGGTGCCTTAGCTACACCTGTGCCCTCCTTTCCGGTATACGCCCGAGCCTACCGGCAGCCGTTATGGCCATATGTTATGTCCTTTCCATGCATATACTCAACAACTTTATCGGCCAGGAAGCGGTCCGGTACAACGATCCTGACCGGGCGGCGTTTTATGAACATTACCAGTGGCCGTTAATTATGCTCGCCGTGGTGTCGGGAACGACCGGCCTGGTCATGGCGTTTCTCCTGGGCCCCTTTCCGTTCGCCCTTTTAGGCATCATCAGCATCCTGGGACTCCTGTACAAGGTAAGGCTGGTACCGGAATCGCTCATCGGCACGGTGCGGGTCCGCCGAATCAGCGACATCCCGGGGTCCAAGACAATATTGATTGCCCTGGCGTGGGGCATCGTCACCGCCGCTCTGCCCCATTTGTCCCAAGGGTTATCGGTGGGCCCGACCACGGTCTTTGTGGCTCTGTTTGCCGCGGCCATCGCCTTTGTCAGAACCGCCTTTTTTGACATCTTGGACATGCAAGGAAATCGCCTGGTGGGACAGGAGAGTCTACCGATTATACTGGGTGAAGAAAACGTATTGGCCCTGCTGAAACAGGTACTGGTCTTTTCCATGGGCGCATGCCTATTTGCGCCCATAATGAACCTGGCCTCCACGTTGTCATATGGGCTGATTCTGTCCTTGATCTACTTGGGATGGAGCATACAAGCCTTTGAAAAACGATGGATACTACCGGGAGCCAAATTCGAATTTCTGGTAGAAACGGTTTTTCCCTTTACGGCCGTTGTTTCCTTTGTATGGCAATTGCTCTGACGGAACCACGCCGCGGGACCCCCGAAGCCCGGATCTCTTCGGCAACCTGCATCCTCCTGTCAGCGCCCAGATATCAACCTAAATCCCCCGCTTGCCGAGTTTGCCGGAGATGCGAAGCGGTGGGCAAGCGGTGGATTTGGGATCAAGGTCTCAGCGCAGACGGGAGCAATACGGCAAAATGCGTCTTGCCACAGGAAGCGTGGGCATGCTACGGTGTTAACTGATAGGTTATTCGGTTACTCATTATCTCACGGAGCTTGCATTCGCTTTTGTATGCGTTGATGTGCAATATGGCTCAGAAAGGAGTTATTCAGATGTCGATGAAGAACAAGACGTGTTTAGGTGCCTTGGCGGTGCTTTTGGTGATCGCCTGGGGGGCATGGCCCGCATGGTCGGAAAAGGATCAGACCACGGAAAAAAAGGCCCCGGATACGGTAGCGGTGGTCAACGGCACGGTGATCACGGAAGCCGATTTCGAGCGGGAAGTCTCACGGACGCGGCAGCTTTACAGCCGCGGAAAAAATATGGAAAATCCCGGGTTGGCTCAAATCAGAGAAGACGCACTGAACCATCTCATCGAACGGGAATTGCTCTATCAGGAAAGCAAAAACAAGGGCATAACCGTTGATGAGTCGGTGGTAGCGGGTAGGATAGAGGGCCTTAGGGAGCGATTTCCGAGTGAGGAAGCGTTTAAGGAGGGCCTTGAGAAGATGAACCTTTCCCAAAGCGTTCTGGAAAACCAACTGAGAGAGGGCCTGGCGATTCAGGCACTTATCGAAAAACAGGTGGCCCAGAAAGTCGAGGTGACAGACGCAGAAGCCAAGGCCTACTACGATAAGCATCAGGGACTCTTCGAACAACCCAAGCGGGTCCGGGCCCGACATATTTTGGTTAAAGTTGACCCCCAGGCCAACAAGTCGAAAAAGGCCGCGGCCAGAGAAACCATTGAAAAAGCCCAAGAGCGACTCGAAAACGGCGAGGCGTTTTCCGCTGTGGCAGAGGAAATCTCAGAATGCCCCAGCAGCAAAAAAGGGGGTGACCTCGGATATTTCAGTAAGGGTCAGATGGTAAAACCCTTCGAGGAGGCCACCTTCGCCTTGGAACCGGGAAAGGTGAGCGACATCGTAGAAACCCGGTTCGGATACCATTTGATCGAACTTTTGGACAAGAAAGAGGCGTCGATCGTCCCATATGGAGAAGCCAAAGATCGACTGACCGAGCAACTAAAACAACAAAAAGTGCGCGAAAAGATTACCGAATATGTAGCGGAGTTGAGGCAAAACGCGAAGATAGAAACATACATGCCTTGAAATCGAACAGTTAAACGGTAAAGACACGGGCGCGGTTTGCATTCTTGCTTCCCCTCTCGGAAGCAAGGGGCAAACCGCGCCGCCCATTAACTGCGGTAGTCGGCGTTTATTTTCACATAATCCGTCGATAAATCGCAGGTGTACACGGTGGCTGACCGGGAACCCTTTTTCAAATCGATCGTTACAACAAAGGTGGGCTTCTTCAACACCTGTGTGGCGGCTGCCTCCGCGTCTCGACCGGCGTAGCCGCCGTTACTTACCAGCACAACATCGTCAAAAAAGATATCGATGGTTTGCGGATTTACGGAAACGCCCGCCCGTCCCACCGCAGCCATTATCCGGCCCCAGTTGGCATCTTCTCCAAAAAAGGCGGTCTTAACCAGCAGGGAGTCGGCTACCACATAACCGACCTGTTTGGCGGCCGCTTCTGTTTTCGCCCCCTTGACCGTAATCGCCACCGACTTGGTGGCCCCCTCGCCGTCCCCAACTATCTCCCGAGCCAGAGAAACCAGCAAGTCATCAAGCGCCTCTTGAAACACCGCCCCACGTGACGGCCGGGCTATATCCAGGCCGGACATCCCGTTGGCAAGCAAGAGAACGGTATCATTCGTGCTGGTGTCTCCATCGATGGTAATAGCATTGAATGACTGTTCCACTGCCCGCCGCAAGCTGTCTTGAAGCAGATCGGGGGTAGCCCCAAGATCCGTACAGACAAAGCAGAGCATGGTTGCCATGTCGGGGCGAATCATTCCCGCCCCCTTGGCGACACCGGTGACGGTAAATGTCCGGCCGTCGATACGTCCCGTTCTCGAAGCGATCTTCGGGCGGGTATCCGTGGTCATAATGGCCTCGGCGACCTTGGGAAAACCGGCAGGGACCAGCATCCGGGAGGCTTCCGGCAACGCCTCGGTAATCACCGATACGGGCAATGGTTTTCCGATGACACCGGTTGAAGCCACCAGCACGAGTTCGGCCTCCAGACCCAGTGCCGACGCGGCATGGTCGGCCACACACCGAGCGGCATCCATACCGGCCGGCCCGGTGCAGGCATTGGCATTGCCACTATTGGCAATAATCGCTTGGGCCCGGCCGGATATCAGTCGTTCTTTGTCCAAGATGACCGGGGCCGCCTGCACGCGGTTGGTGGTAAACATGCCGGCCGCACAGGCCGGCACTTGGGAAAAGATGACAGCCAAATCCTTCCGGCCTTTTTTTTTGATGCCGGCGGCCACCGCCCCGGCCAGAAACCCGGGAACTTCGTTCATGGCATTGGACCTTCTACTTCGGACAGATTATAGGAGGCGGTTTTCAAAAAATGAACGTCGAATCAAAAAGCTCGGGACTGAGCAATATCGAGAATCATGAAGCACCAATGTCGCCGGCCTGTCTTTCATTCAAACATTGGACGTTGGATGTTGGATGTTGGATGTTCAACGTTCTCTTCTTTACTTCACCTGCCACTGGGGCGTTCGAACTTGTCAAACCGTCTCCGAGCGCCTGTCTTTCATTCAAGCATTGAACGTTGGATGCTCGACGTTTCTCCTCTACTTCCCGCAACATTTTTTGTATTTCTTCCCACTTCCGCAGGGACAGGGTTGATTGCGACCGACCTTTTTTTCTTTTCTTCGTACCGGCGCATTGGCGCCCTCGTCCCCGTGGGAATAACTAATTTTTTCCCGCTTGGACTTCTCTTCGGCGGCAATTTCTTCCGGCTTGGCGATCTGGATTCGAAACAGGTATCGAACGGTTTCCTCCTTAATGCGCTCGATCATCTTAGCAAACATGTCAAAGGCTTCTCGCTTATAGACCACCAACGGATCCTGTTGTCCGTACCCCCGCAGACCGATGCCTTCCTTCAGATGATCCATGGCCAGGAGGTGTTCTTTCCACAGATTGTCCACCACTTGCAGAAGCACCATGCGCTCCAGTTCCCGAAGCTCTTGGGACCCGACATCCGATTCCTTCTTTTGATAGGCCGCCAGCGCGGCGTCATAGACCTCATTGACCAGAGATTCCCTGTCGAGTTCCTGTTGGGTCTCCCGGTTGATACTCAGGCGGAAACCGAGTTGCTGATAGACATCCTGCCGGAGTACCTTCATGTCCCATTCTTCGGGCAGCGTGTCCTCCTCACAAAACCCATGGACCATCGCCTGGCACACCTCCCAAATCATGTTCTCTATACTCGAGTGGAGGTCTTCGCCACCCAATGCTTCCAACCGCTGGTTGTAAATCACTTCCCGCTGCTTGTTCATGACGTCATCATACTCAAGCAAGTGCTTGCGAATGTCGAAGTTTTGACCTTCCACCTTTCGCTGGGCGTTCTCTATGGCCCGGCTGATCATTTTGTGTTCGATCGGTTCTCCGTCCTCCATGCCCAACCGTTCCATAACCGAGGAAATCCGCTCCCCACCGAAGACCCGAAGGAGGTCATCTTCCAAGGACAGATAGAACCGTGACGATCCTTCATCTCCTTGTCTGCCCGATCGGCCCCGCAACTGGTTGTCGATACGCCGGCTTTCGTGGCGCTCCGTACCCAGGATATGTAGACCGCCCAACTCCTTGACCCCTTCTCCCAGGACGATGTCCGTACCCCGTCCCGCCATATTGGTGGATATGGTCACATGATCCTTATGCCCGGCGTTGGCTATGATTTCGGCCTCCCTTTCGTGATTCTTGGCATTCAGGACATCGTGCTCGACCTTGGCCTTGGACAGCATGGCACTCAACTGCTCAGACTTGTCGATGGAGATGGTGCCCACCAAAACGGGCTGGCCTCTACCGTTGAGCTCTCTGATCTCTTCCACCACCGCCTTAAACTTTTCCTCTTCCGTCTTGTAGATGACATCGGGGTAGTCGATTCGGATCATGGGCTCATTGGTCGG
>Ga0180436_10005754_pt1 | contig 10893 bp, 9 predicted proteins | sample SS_ome_2_FD_132434 | JGI IMG/M metagenome (GOLD analysis project Ga0180436, IMG submission 132434) | Hypersaline lake sediment archaeal communities from the Salton Sea, California, USA - SS_3_S_2 metaG | ecosystem: Environmental > Aquatic > Non-marine Saline and Alkaline > Hypersaline > Sediment...
ACGGCGTTTCTGCAGCCCGGCCTCGAGCGCCTCAAGCAGGTAGCGGTATTCGCCCCGCAGGTAGAGAAAGCCGTTCTGCGCACCGGTCACTGCCGCGCAGAGCGTCATTCCTTCGTAAAGACGATCGGCATAGGCCTGCAGCAGCAACCTGTCCTTGAAGGTGCCGGGTTCGCCCTCGTCTGCATTGCAGACCACGACCTTCTCCGGGGCTTGCGCTTCGGCGCAGAACCGCCATTTCATGCCTGTGCTGAAACCGGCCCCGCCGCGTCCGCGCAGTCCCGATGCTTCGAGTTGATCGAGGATCGTTGACTTGCCGATGCTCTGCACGGCCTGTATGGCCGCACCCGGGTGGTACCAGTCATCGAGCAGCATGTCGCCAGCCACGAGATTCTCATCGACCTCGAAATAGTCCCGCGGCCATTCATCAACGGGGGTCCGGCTTTTCACGAGATCGGCAATGGCGTCAACTCGCCCGGGCGTCACGCTTGTGAGGGTCAAGCCATTGACGAGCGCTGCCGGGCCCTGGTCACCCATGCCGGTACAGGAGGTGTAGTCGATGCTGATCCCTGCGCCCTGATCGGGCTTGCCTGCCTGCACACCTAGCTGCGTCATCAGCCGCTCCGCGCATTCCCGGCTGCCCAGCATGCGGTCAATGATGTTGTCACTGAAGCGAATGTCATAACGACCGCGCAGCTCCCGGGAGAGAAAGCTGTAGAAGCTCACCACCCCGTCGATCACGGACGGCTCGATCCCCAGCCTGTGCGACAGCAGTTCGACTGCGCTGTCCGGAATATGCCCGAGGGCCTGCTGGATATAAATGAGAATCTGCAGGAGGCTGGACGCACTCTCCCCCCATCGGGATAGTCCGGCTTCGACCGCGTCCACGTGGTGTGGGTCAGACATCTGAATGTTGTCCGGTCTGTGACATCAGTTCTGAATGTAGGCAGACTCCTGTCGGGTGTCAAACCTTCGCGGCAGCATCAGGGGCTTTTCCGGCAGGCTCCTGATCAGCATCACCTAACCCTGAAACTGGCATCGCGTTCACACTCGAAAAGCAATTGCGCCCCGCATGCTTTTCCGCTTCAATGATATTTTTTCATCCATGAGCCGCCTCGTGTCTGACAGCTTCATCAACTGGTTTCGAGCAACCTCACCCTACGTGCATGCCCACCGGGGGAAGACATTCGTGCTCGCATTCAGCGGCCGGGCTGTCGCCGAAGACAATTTCTCGACGCTCATCCATGACATCGCGCTACTTCACGGGCTCGGGATCCGGCTGGTGCTCGTGCATGGCTCGCGCCCGCAGATCGAAGAGAGACTGCGTCTGCGCAATGCAGAAATGGCCTACATCAACGGCCTGCGTGTTACCGATGAAACTGCCCTGACATGTGTCAAGGAAGCAGCCGGCAGCGTGCGCGTTGAAATCGAGGCGCTCTTTTCCACCGCCGCATCCAACTCCCCCATGGCGGGTTCCAGGATTCGCGTCATCTCCGGCAACTTCGTCACGGCGCGGCCGATTGGCGTGCGCGACGGCACCGACTACCTCTATACCGGCGAGGTCAGGCGCATCGAAACCAGATCGATCTGCAATCAGCTCGAGGCCGGTAACCTGGTCGTGATCCCCCCGCTTGGTTATTCACCGACCGGCGAGGTCTTCAACCTCAGTGCGGCCGATGTGGCTGCAGCCGTCGCCGCCTCGATCAATGCTGACAAGCTGATCCTGCTGACAGAGGGAAAGCCGCTGAAGCGCGGCGGCAAGACCCTCATCCACCTGACGCCATCCCAGGTCGATGCGACCCTGGCGCGTCGCTCGTCGCTCTCTGCCGAGCTGCGCCTGCTGCTGACAAAGGCCGCCATCGCGTGCCGCAAGGGTGTCAAGCGCGTACACCTGGTCTCGCGCGGTATCGAGGGAGCCCTGCTGAGGGAGCTCTTCACGCGGGATGGTGCCGGCACCCTGGTCAGTCCCGAACCCTTCGACCTGATCCGCCAGGCGCGTATCGACGATGTCGGAGGAATTCTCGCGCTCATCGAACCGCTCGAGGAAAAGGGCGTACTCGTCCGGCGGTCCCGCGAACTGCTAGAAACGGAGATCAGCCACTTCACAGTGATCGAGCGCGACGGAACAGTGATTGCCTGCGCGGCCATCTATCCTTATGAAAAGGATGCCATGGCAGAGCTCGCCTGCGTTGCCGTCCATCCCGATTACCAGGGCAAGGGCTTTGGTGACACCCTGCTGCAACGGCTTGAACAGATGGCCGTGAAACAGGGAATCGCGGAACTGTTCGTGCTGACGACCGTCTCCAGCCATTGGTTCCAGGAGCGCGGGTTCAAGAAGGGAGAGGTGCAGTCGTTGCCCATGGCAAGGCGCGGTCTCTACAACTACCGCCGCAACTCGCGGGTCCTCGTCAAGCAACTCGACTGAAGCGTTCCGCTCGCGTCCGCGCGCTTCGCTGCGCCCGGGAACAGGTGAACATGGCCTGCGAGGTCAGCTGGCCGGCAGGTATTTCTTCAGTGCATGCCGGACGATGCCATACTCCCTGACAGCTTCGTTGAAGAGATCCGTGGCATCCTTGAGATCCTCCTCGCGCCCCATGAATTCCAGCTGCCTGGCAAACTCGGACAGCCCGTTCGCTCCGAGGCTGGCGCTCGCGGACTTGAGGCTATGCGCGGCCCGGTAGAGTTGTTCGGCATCGCTGGCCGTGATGGCTTCACGCATAGTCTTGAAACGTATAGGGGCATCACGCATGTAGGTCTGGAGAATCGGGACGAATTTCTCCTGCATCAGCTCCCTGAGCTCCTCGACTGTCCGCGTATTCAGGTGCATGGACTGCTCGACCGGCGCCGAGGCCCCTTTCTCCTTGTGCTCACCGCGGACGGATGTCGATCGCTTGAGCCAGTCATCGATTTTTGCCATCAGCGCCTTGATCGTCACCGGCTTGCCCAGGAAGTCATCCATGCCGACACTGAAACACTTCTGCTGGTCCTGGGGGAGCGTGTTCGCCGTCATCGCCACGATCGGCACCGGAGGATAGCCATGACGCTTCTCGTGCTCCCTGATCTTGGTGGTCGCCTCGAAACCGTCCATGCCGGGCATCTGGCAATCCATGAGAACCAGATCCGGGTTTTCCGTCGTGGCAACCTTGACAGCCTCCATGCCATTGCGTGCCGACAGGGTGTTGATCCCCATCTTCTCCAGCATCTTGGTCACGAGAATCTGGCCGTATTCATCATCCTCGACGATGAGTACCCGAACGGGACCAGTCTTCTGTCGCGGGGTGCCCGGCGATTCCGTGAGCTGCTCTGCATCACCGGAGCCAGGTCCGAGCCATTTTGACAACTCGTTGTAGAGCGCGTCTCGTTTGACAGGCTTGGCGAGATAGCTGTCCATGCCGGCATCGAGACAGAGCTCCCTGTCGCCTTTCATGGCATTCGCGGTCATGGCAACGATCGGAACACGGGAGCGTGAATCGTTCATCTCGATCTTGCGCATCAGGCCCGTTGCTTCACATCCGCCCAGCCTCGGCATCTGCACGTCCATGAGGACGAGGTCGTACTGCTCCTCTTTCTGGAAAAGGTCCACAGCCTCGATGCCGTTTTCGGCCTCGGCCACTTCCAGCCCCATCTGTTGCAGCATGCTGGTCGTGATTTGCCTGTTGATCTCATTGTCCTCGACAACGAGAATCCTGCCGGCGAGCGGGGCAAATGTTCCGGCGGCGGATGCCCGCTTCGTCTCTCTCGCCTGATCGGGCTGCTGCTTGAGGCCATCCCGCGGCTCTCGCCCATCCTTGCGCCCGGGGCCGCCAGTCGTCCCGTAGGCATATTTTCCGTGGGAGCCGAAGTTGCCAAGTGTCTCCTCGAGCGTATCGGGCGTGAACGGGACCATCAGCAGCTGGTCGATGCAGCGCATGGCGGCGCCTTTTCTCAGGGTATAGGAGCCCTCGCTGCCGACGAGCACGATACCGACGCCCGTGAGCAGGCGGCTCTTGTAGATCTCCTCTGCAAACTGCAGGACGTCGCCTTGCTGCATGTACTCATCGATCAGCAAGACATCGTAGGACCAGGTCTTGCCGACCTTGAGCGCATAGTCGAGTTTCTCCAGCGCTGCCTTTGCTCCCTCGGCGATCTCGCTCGTGATGCCGAGTTTTTTGAGTGGCATGGCCAGGCTTCTTCTGAACGTCTCCCTGTCGCCGACAAACAGGACCCGCAGATTGCGCAGCTCCTGCCTGTGCTTCCACTCCGCACTTTCGGGGCGCCACATCTTCACCGTCAGCCAGAAAATACTGCCTTTTCCGGGCTCGGTCTCGATATCGATCTGGCCGCCCATCATGTCGACCAGCCGTTGCGTGATCGAGAGACCCAGTCCGGTTCCGCCGTAGCGGCGCGCCATGCTGCCATCCGCCTGCGTGAAGGGCCTGAAGAGCTTTTCTCTCGCTGCAGGCTGGATGCCGATCCCGGTATCGGAGACCTCGACCCGCAGCGTATAGGCCATGCGGCTCTCCCTTGCCAGGGAGAGTCGCAGACCGACACGTCCCTTCTCCGTGAACTTGATGGCATTGGACAGCAGGTTGTTGAGAATCTGCCGGTAGCGTGTCGGATCTCCGACCACGTCATGTGGAACATCGTCAGTGATTTCGAGCTTGAAATCGAGTCCCTGATGCAGTGCCTTCTGTCGCCACAGGGCCGCAACATCCGCGGTATTCTGCCGGATATTGAGTGGAATCCGCTCCAGCTCGAATTGTCCACTTTCGATTTTCGAGAGGTCCAGAATATCGTTGATGATACTCATCAGGGATTCTGCAGACCTGCTGGCAGTGACGATCAGCTCCTGCTGCTCCGATGAAAGCTTCATGCTGTCCAGCAGATCCAGGGCGCCGATAACGCCGTTCATCGGAGTGCGGATCTCGTGACTCATGGTCGCCAGAAACTGATCCTTCTCCTTGCTCGCCTGTTCCGCCGTTCTCATCGCGAGTTGCATGTCGAGCATGGCGCGGTTTTTCTCGTCGACTTCCGCGCGCAGCTTTTCCACCAGGCTGCCTTTCTGGCTTTGTGATGACTGCAGACTCTCCAGAAGCTCGAGATTCTTGAAATGGAGCTTGATGGCCTTGAGAGTGCCCCTGTGTATCTGGGTGAATGTCACCATCAGGAAGAGCAGGTAAATTCCGACCACGGCGGCCATGGCGTGGTATGCCTCGTCACCCTGGATCACGAGGCTGAGAATGAGCGGAGCGAGCACCGTGACAAGGAAAAGCAACCCTGCCGTGGAGAGCGGCGCAAGCACCGGCACAGATCCGGCTGCCACGCCGACCAGGATCATCAGCAGAAAGGCCTGGTGCAACGGCGATTCAGGAAAGAGATAGATCCCCGCACTCCCCCAGCAGAGGCCAAGGGCGAGCGTGCTGGTCGTCAGCAGGAACTTCCACCACTCCGTGTTGAACTCCCTCTCCCGCACACGATTGAAAAGGGGCACAAGTGCCGCGCGCAGAACAAGCAGGGCGAACATCACGGACATCCACAGCATGAGCACGGAGTGATCGACGCTGGAATAGAGGATATAGGCAAGGAAGAGGGTGCTGGCAACGACAAAGGTGGACGCCGGCACCATGTAACGATTGAAGAGGGTCAGCTGTTTTCTGACGATAGCAGAGCCTCCCGGCTCTGACCCGGCATCCAGCTGCCCGGTAGTCTCTATGGCCAGGCTCTCGTCAGGGGCAAGAGCTTCAGCAATTTGCATGTTGATAGGCGAATACCTGTTCAGCGAACGACCCCGGGCAGACCGGCACTCTCTTCGGAATATCGATCAGGCGATTGCACGAACGGGTGCTCTGCTGTCGATCTGCGTGACTCTTGCTGAACGACCGGTTCCTCGGGTGGCTGCAATCCGGGCAAAAATGTCGCGGCGCCCTTCCCGGACACCGAATATTTCGATACATAATAGTACAAACAGCGAGAGAACTTCCTCAATTATGTGATTGAAATATATATCACAAAGCCATCTTCACAGGTTCGCAATGCATTTTGCAAGGAAACTGCTAACCTGATGAACCATGTTGCACCTCTCTCCCGAGTCAATGACCAACACCCGATCACGACTCCTTGCCAGCCTGCTGGCCATGGCGATGCCAGCCGCTGCGGAGCAGCCGATCTCCGGCACAGTTCACTCCGCGGCACTCGACGCAGGCAGAACCCTGCAGTGGATACTCCTGCGAGACCGAGACATGGCATGGCGCCTGAGCGTCAGCGAGGAACGGAGGGTCCTGATTGATGCGTCTCTAGGTGACTGCCGCTTCTGTGCTGGCGATGAGGACGGGTGCGCCATGACGGGCGTTTTCATCCGCTCAATGAAAGGCATCGGGGAGCCCGTCGTCATCGTGGCCTGTCACACTGCTGCCCGCGAGCCGGTGCTCAAGCTTTTCGATCCTGCTGTTTCGTCTTCTTCGCCGGCGATGCAGATTACAGGAAGCTACTACCTCGAATGGTCCGGAACCGCAGAGGATGCCATCCTGATCGAGTGGGACGGCCCGGACCGCATCGTGCCCGGATGCAGGGTGCATAGCGAAGTCGCCTTCGAGATGGCGCCAGTCCAGAACAGGCTGCTGCTCGACTCTCCCTGCTATCGCGAGGGGCATGGGGCCGAGTGAAAGAGACGCAGCGCCACCTGGCCGGCATCCTGCTGCTGTGCATGATCCTTGCTTCCGTCGCACATGGCTTCCTGCCGGCATTTCCGGTCATGATTGCCGGCCTCTTCGGCTGGGGCGCCGCTGTTTTGCTCGCAAGCAGCATCGCCGGAATCCAGCGTCTGCAATCACTCCTGATGCTCGCCATCGGAGGAGCCGGGCTCCTGTGGGGAGTCACGGCCGCGGGAACCGCACGATTCGAACAGGCCATCGTCGCCAACCAGGCGATGCTGGCCATGCTCGCCTCGGTCAGTTTTCTGCGACTCATTACGCTGCCGTCGACGGGAGATGACGAGCACCTGCCAACCGGTCGCGCCGCGCTCTGGCGCACGCTGTTCGGTGTCCACTTCTTCGGAGCGGTCATCAATCTCTCGACCGTCATGATTGTCGGGGACCGCCAGTCCAGAAACAGGCCCCTGTCGCCCCTGCAGGCGACGGTGCTCTCCCGCGGCTTTGCCATGGCCGCCAGCTGGTCGCCCTTTTTCGCTGCCATGGGTATCGCGCTGACGAATGCTCCCGGGGCAAACCTGACCGTCGTCTCGCTGACCGGCCTGCCGGTCGCGATGCTGGCACTGGGCTTCAGCGCCTGGCAATTCCAAAAACTCTTCGACGTGGCGGAGTTCCGCGGCTACCCGCTCAATTTCCAGGCACTCTGGATTCCGGGCCTGCTCGCACTGGCCGTGATGCTGATCCACAACCGCTACCCGGACCTCTCCATCCTCACGCTGATCTCCTCGCTGTCGCTGCTGCTGACGCTTGCTGTCATGCTGGCGCGCCATCGACGCAACGCAATCCCCGGGCTCGGGGAATTCGTCACACAGGGGCTGCCCCGCATGTCAGGCGAACTTGTTCTCTTTCTCTCCGCGGGTGTGCTGGCCGCCGGGATCTCGACAGCCGTGGCCGTTTCCGGCATCGACCTGACACCCGAGGTGTTTGGACCATCCGAAGCGAGCTTGCTGCTTGTCGGCATGGTGCTGTTGAGCCTTGTCGGTATCCATCCCGTCATCAGCGTCACGACGGCGAGTGGCCTGATCCTGCCGGCTGGGCCGGACCCGGACCTGCTGGCAATGACCTTTCTCATGACCTGGGCCGCAGGCGTCTGCATCTCCCCCTTCAGCGGTCTGAGCCTTGCAATCCAGGGGCGCTACGGCATCAATGCTTTCAGCTTCCCGGGATGGAACGGACTTTTCGTCATGCTGTTGCTGGCGCTGGATATCCTGGTCCTGCACCTGATGTAGTTACCCTGCAGGCCATCCACGCTCTGCGCCCCGAATTCTCCCGGATTCAGCTTCATTTCAGATTCCCTCTCTAGACTTGCATCAAACATCCTTCAGATCACAAGAGGAACTGGCAATGACGACATACGAATCGGGGAAAATCCGCGTCTGGGACCCCGTCGTGCGGATTTTTCACTGGACCCTGGTGCTCTCCTTCCTGGTCGCCTGGATCACCGGGGACGAACTCATGACGCCCCATGCATGGGCTGGCTACCTGATCACCATCCTGCTCCTGACACGCATCGTCTGGGGCTTCATCGGCACACCGCATGCGCGCTTCCGGGACTTTGTTTACAGCCCCTCCGTCATCCGGGACTACTTTCGCAAAATGTTCAGCCGCAGCGAGCCACGCTATCTTGGCCACAATCCCGCCGGCGGCGTGATGGTCACCCTGCTGATCCTGTCGTTGCTGATCACTGTCATCAGCGGGATGGCACTCTATGGCAATACGGACCTCGCGGGCCCCATGGCCGGCATCTTCCAGGGCGAAACGTCGGCCGACGTTTTCGAGGAGATCCACGAGTTCTTCACAAACTTCACACTCTTTCTCGTCATCCTGCATGTCGGCGGTGTCATCTGGAGCAGCTTCGCGCACAGGGAGAACCTGGCCAAGTCCATGCTCACTGGCATCAAGGAGGTGAAGCAATCATGAAGAGATCCTGCCTGATCCTGATTTTCCTGACGAGCTCCTTTTCCGTCGCCGGCGCAAGTGAACTCGACAACATGCTCACCGGCTACAGGGATGCGGGTGCCGCCGGGTTCAGCGCGGAGCGCGGCAAGCTGTTATGGACGAAGAGTCATACCATCGATGGCGAGCAGCGATCCTGCAGCAGTTGTCACACGGCCGACCCGGCCGCGCATGGCAAGCACGTGAAAACCGGCAAGCCAATCGAGCCGATCGCCGTATCGGCCAATCCGGAGCGTTTCACGGACATGGCGAAAACTGAAAAATGGCTCAGGCGTAACTGCAAGTGGACACTGGGACGCGAATGTACACCGCAGGAGAAAGGCGACCTGCTGACCTGGCTTGGCGGACAAGAGGAGTAATCTGTTATGAAGAAGACACTGCTGATACTGATCAGTCTCATGCTTGGCCTCACGGCATCGGTTGCACTGCTTGCCGGTCATGATGAACGCGAACAGGGTGATTATCATGAATACCGTGAAAGTGATCATGATGACGACGACGATGATGACCGGAGGGGATGGTTACGCCGTATTGCCGGCAGTAGCGACAAGGGGCAATACCCTGCCCGGGGGCAGGACCCTGCATTTGACGCCTACCGCAATGAATGCGGCGATTGCCACATGGCCTATCCGCCGAACATGCTTTCGCGGGACTCCTGGCGTGGGGTGATGGCAAGCCTCGAGAATCATTTCGGTGACAATGCGGAACTGGACGCCGAAACAGCCGGGGAGATTGGCAGCTTCCTCGATCGACACGCTGCCCGCACAATGGACGGAGCCGGGACAGGCCGGCCGGCAAGGATCACGGAAACCCGCTGGTTTCGCGCGCAGCATCACGAGATTCCTGCCAGAATGGTCACGAACAATCCCGGTGTGAAGAGTTTCAGCCGCTGCGAAGCCTGCCACACCCGTGCAGCTGAAGGCGGCTTCGATGAACATGATGTCCGTATCCCCGGATACGGCTATTGGGACGATTAAATGCGCAAACTGACCACACTGCTGCTCCTGTTGCCCCCGATGCTCGTCGCTACGGGACATCTCCTGGCTGACAGCAAGGGCGATGATCACGATCGCGCCTACCAGGCGCGCCAGGAGGAGAGGATCCTGTCACTCGAGGAGATTCTCGGAAAACTGGATCTCGGTCCGGACATCCGGTTGCTCGAGGTGGAGCACGAAGAGGAAGATGGCCGTGACATCTACGAGATCGAGTACCTGACGAACGACGGCGACATCTATGAACTCGAGGTGGATGCGGCGACAGGACAGGTCTTGAAACAGGAACGGGAATAGATGCGGCTGCTGCTGGTTGAGGACAACAGGGAACTGGTTGCAGAACTGCTGCCCGTGCTGCAGCAGGCCGGCTATGCCGTGGACACTACAAGCGACGGCGACGAGGCGCACTACCTCGGGGAGAACGAGAGTTACGACGCCGTGGTCCTTGACCTTGGCCTGCCGAAACGCAGCGGACTGGAGGTGCTCCGAGCCTGGCGCGACAGCACGCTGAAGATGCCCGTGCTGATCCTGACCGCGCGCGACACCTGGCAGGACAAGGTCGAGGGCCTCAAGGCGGGGGCGGATGATTACCTCGCCAAGCCGTTTCACCCGGAGGAACTGCTTGCGCGCCTGCAGGCCCTCATCCGTCGCAGCCACGGCATTGCGGACAGCATACTGCGCGCCGATGGCATGACACTCGACGAAGGGCAGCAGCTGCTCGAACTCGGCAATGGCAAGTGTCACAAGCTGACGGGAACCGAGTTCAGGCTGATGCGCTACTTCATGCTCAACCCGGACAAACCGCTGTCGAAAACCCGTCTCACGGAACACCTCTACGACCAGGAATTCGACCGCGACAGCAATCTTATCGAGGTCTATGTCAGGCGCCTGCGGGAGAAGATCGGGCGTGATCGCATCGAGACGCGCCGCGGGCAGGGCTATGTTTTCAAATCCTGACAAGCGGCACTCCCTGGAACGCTCCCTGCAGATCGCCCTTGGCGGACTGGTTCTGCTGGCCATGCTCGCGCTTGCCCTGACAGGAATCGTCACGGTCCGCGATCTCGCCACAGAGTATGTCACGACACGGCTGGAGCATGACGCCGAGGCGCTGGTCGCCATGCTGGAGCCGCAGGAGAAGCGCTTTCTGCATGCCGTCCCGCCGATCTACAACCAGCCCTACTCCGGCCACTATTTCATCATCCGCTTCGATGACGGCAGCCTGCTGCGCTCGCGCTCGCTCTGGGACACCGCCTTCAGCGTCG
>Ga0180436_10005756_pt1 | contig 10893 bp, 4 predicted proteins | sample SS_ome_2_FD_132434 | JGI IMG/M metagenome (GOLD analysis project Ga0180436, IMG submission 132434) | Hypersaline lake sediment archaeal communities from the Salton Sea, California, USA - SS_3_S_2 metaG | ecosystem: Environmental > Aquatic > Non-marine Saline and Alkaline > Hypersaline > Sediment...
CTCTCGACGCAACAGCAGCGCATTGATCAGCTCGAGTACGAGCTGACCGAATCGAGCAGCCGCCAGCGTCTGCTCGACGAAGAACTGATCAAGGCCGAGGCGCAGCTGGATCTGGTCAAGGATCTGTTGCTGCGCGAGCAGACCCTATGAAGGGTCGACCGCCACATTATTAGAGGGTCTCGCTGGCATGGGTGTTTTGATCTCTGGTTTGGATAACGACGCTTGCGCGGCGTTATTCGAGGCTTATTGGCCACATCAACAGTTGCACTGGGCCACCGCGGACGAGTTTTTGCGACAGGCTGAGACGCCCTTGCAGAAGACTGACGTTGAGGCTGCCCAGACCTTGCTCTGGCTCTATCTGCCGCCTTGGTCGCTACAAGCCCCAGGGTTTCGCGGTGGCGATTCAGAGGCAGCGGGGCTTGGGCTGGCGCCTTGGTATCAGCAGCAGCGCGCAGCCTTGGCGCTGCGCAGAACGCTTGGCGAACGGATGCTACTGGTCAATGCGGAGCGCGTCACGGGGATGCAGTTGGCGGTTCGGCTTGGGCTGACTAGGAGCCCAGAGCACTCTTTGAGTGGTCAGCTTGCACCCCAGCCTGAGCCGCCCTTTAGCGATGCGATGGGGCTGAGTTTAGCTAAGCTGTTCGAATGGTCACTGCCGCAGTATTGGGATCTGTTCGAGGACCTGGAAGCCTCCGCCTGGCTACCCTACGGTGATCCGCTCTTTCGGCGTGATCTCGAGCCGGTTTCAGTGGCCGGCTTAGAGGCGCTCTTGGCCCGGTTACAGCAGGGTTTGCAAGCGCCGCAATTGCACTCGGCGCTTGATCAAAGCACTGCATTGGCGACAAGTTTGCGCGATCGCCTGCAGAAGACGGAAACCGCCCTTGAGCATGAGCAAGACGCGCTTGCCGAACTGCGTCAGCAGCTCAAGGACCGCGTGGCCGAGTTCGAGGGGCGACTTGAGCAACGCGAATCAGAGCGGGCCGCGATGGCCGCGGAGCGCGATGCCCTGCAAACAGCCTTGGCTGATGAGCATGGCCGTCTGCTTGAGCGCGAGCGCGAACTCGCCGAGGCGCATGGCGCCTTGGCACAGGCGCGGCAGGAGACAGCCGAGGCGCGGCGCGAGGCAATTGAGCTAGAACGCGGGGCGACCGAGGCGCAAGCGGCGCGGGCAGCGCAAGAGGCGGCCCAGCAGGCGGAGAGTACCGCGGCGGCGGCACGCGCGCAGGCGCTGACCGAGGATAAGCAGCGATTGCAGGCCGAGCTGCACGAGATCAAGGATGCCCATGAGGGCCAACTGGCAGCGAATCGCGAACTCAGGGCACGGCTGGCCCGCTCCACTGAGACGCTCGACCGTGCTCGGGTCCAGCTGTGCCGGCAGCTTGCCCGGGCTGGGCTCGCTGTCTCCTAATCCAGTTCTCCTAATCTACCTCAATCCGGCGGTTAGACCAGTGGCGCAGCGCATCGGGGGGCATCGGGCGACCAAAGTGATAGCCCTGCGCTTGGTCGCAGCCCTCAGCCCGAAGAAAGGCCGCTTGCTCGCCGGTTTCGACACCCTCGGCAATGACTTGCAGGCCCAGTGCCCGGCCAAGCGCAATGATGGCGCGTGCAATGGCGTCATCATTATCCTCGATCGTTACGCCATCGATGAAGGTCTTGTCGATCTTCAGCCGACTGATCGGCAGCCGTTTCAGATAGCTCAGTGACGAGAAGCCAGAGCCGAAGTCATCGATGGCAATGGTCATGCCAAGTGCGCGCAAGGCATTGAGATTGGCGACCACGCATTCGACATTACGCATCAACATGGATTCGGTGACCTCAAGCTCGAAACGTTCGGGGGCGACCCCGGTGCGTTCAAAGACTTCTCGGATCTCGTCGACCAGATCGATGCGCTCAATCTGCTGGACCGAGATGTTGACCGCCAGTTGCGGCACCCGAAAGCCCGCGGCGTCCCAGACAGCGAGTTGCTCGCAGGCCTGCTCCAGTACCCACTTTCCGATCTCACTGATGAGGCCGATCTCTTCGGCGATCGGGATGAAGTCGAGTGGTGAGACAGGGCCGAGTTCAGGGTGTGTCCAGCGCAATAAGGCCTCGGCGCCCTGCAGGCTAGCGTTACTCAGTCCTACCTGGGGTTGATAGAGCAGGCTCAGCTCACCGCGGCCGAGGGCGCCGCGCAAGGCCGTCTCGAGGTGGAGCCGCTGCATGGCGCGCTCGGTCATCTCGGCCTCGAAGAAGCAATAGGTATTGCGGCCATGGTCCTTGGCCTGGTACATCGCCATGTCGGCGTTGCTGAGCAGGCTGTCCATATTGTCACCATCACCTGGGAAGAGGCTGATGCCAATGCTGGCGGTCACTTGTAGCTCGCGCTCAGCGACCTGAAAGGGCTGGGCGATCTTATCGCAGAGGCGCTGGGCCAAATGCGCGACGGTCGATGGGTCCTCGATGGCGTCCATCAGGATCACGAACTCATCGCCGCCTAATCGAGCCAAGGTATCGGCATCGCGGACCTCAGCTTGGATGGCGCTGGCGACAGCCTCTAGCAGCTCATCGCCGACCGAATGGCCGAGGCTGTCGTTGACGTTCTTGAAGAGATCCAGGTCGATGAAGAGCAGTGCTAGCATTTCCCGCTCACGCTTGGCGCGCTGCAGTGATTGCTCGATGCGCGCGCGCAATAAGGCGCGATTGGGCAGCCCGGTCAAGGCATCGCTATGGGCAAGCCGGTAGAGTTCCTCCTCGGAGCGCTTGGCATCGCTGATGTCGTTGAAGATGCCAATATAGTTGCTGAGCTGGCCGTGATCATCCCTGACGCTGGTAATGGTCATCCGTGCTGGATAGATCTCGCCGTCTTGGCGTCGATTCCAGATCTCGCCGCGCCAGGAGCCGGTGTTTTTGATCGCCAGCCACATCCCCTTGAAGAAGGTTGGATCATGATGACCCGAGCTGAGCAGGTTGGGGCGATGGCCAACGACATCGGCCTCCTGGAAGCCGGTGATGTCACTGAAGGCGCGATTGACCGCCAGCACGCGTTGCTGGGCGTCGGTGACCATGATCGCCTCGCTGGAGTTCTCGAATACCGTCGAGGCCTGGCGCTCACGTTGGCGCGCCTTGGCCTCTTCGCTACGATCGTGCCAGTGTACGAAGTAGGCTGGATCGCTATCGAGGTGAACCGGTACGAGGGTGATCTCGACCGGCAGCGGCGAGCCATCCGCCTGTTGATGCAGCCATTCAAAACGCAGGGTCTTGCCAGCGGCCTCTGCTAGGAGGCGCGAGGACTTGGCCGCGGAGTCTTCGTTATCGGGCTGCCGGGCCGGGGAGAGCTGATGCGGTTGCTTGCCCAACACTGCCGAAGGATCAGTATGGCCAAGCATGCGCAGCGCGGCCTGGTTGACCTCGGTAAAGCGATTTGACTGCAGCACCAGCATCCCTTCCGCGGCTGATTCAAAGAGGGCGCGATAGCGCTTCTCGCTCTCCTCGAGCCGGCATTTGGCCTCGATCTCGGCTGTGATGTCGGCACTAGTGCCGCGGATCGCCGCGACCTGGCCGGCCGCATCCTTGACGGGTTCGGCGCGCGTCCGCACCCAGCGCGTGCTGCCATCCTGAGCATGCAGGATACGGTGCTCTAGCTGAAATCCACGGCCTTTGGCGAGCGCGTTTTGCAGTGCGTCCTCGATCCGCTCACGATCCTTGGGGTGGGCGAATTGTTGGTAGAGATCGGCACGGGAATAGGCTGACTTGACGGCGCCATGGATACGCTGCCAGCCGGGGGAGACCTGGATCAGCTCATCACCGAGCTGCCAGGACCAGGCGCCAGCCTTAGCGATACGCTCGGCATCGACCAGCATGTTGCGGAGTTCGTGAAGCGATTGCTCCATACCGCGCCGGGCCGTGACGTCACGATTGACGCCACGGCGGCCGAGATAGCGCCCGTCATCAGCCAACACGGCGCGGCATTCGTGCTCGATCCAGCGCCAACTGCCGTCACGATGTTGGATGCGCAGCAAGAGGATTTCGGAATCGTCTTCGTTCTGCGTGTGAATCTTAGCGAGATGCTGATGCCAAGGCTCGCGATCCTTAGGGTGCAAAAGGCGGGCAATCAGGCTCGGGTCATCGACAAAGGCGCTTGCGCTGTAGCCGGTGATCTGGCGGCAGCCGGGTGAGACGTGGATGAAACGTCCTTCGGGGCTGATCCAGTAATCCCAGTCAAGACTGTACTCGGCGAGGACGTGGTAAGCCTCCTGGCTGGTTGCCAAGCGGTCATAGGCAAGCCGAAGCTCGCGCTGCTGCTGAACTATCGCGGTTCGATCGACGATCACGCAGAGCAGTCGGGGTTCTCCATCAGGCGTTGGCGGGAGCTGAGCAGCATGCAGATCGCCAATAAAGTCTCGACCCTCGGTCGTCTCGAAGCGTAATTCGGGCTGTGCTACTTCCTGCTCTGCATTCAGATCCAGCTGCCTTAAGGTCGCCAGGAAGCTATTGCGGTCGCGCTCGCTGACTAGGCGGAGTAGAAAATGGTGGTGGACACGCAGATCACGCAGACCAAATAACCGGCTTGCAGCCGGGTTCGCGGAAATGACCAGGCCATGACGGTCGATCACCAGGGCTGCGACGGGGGCGCTCTGGAACAGCGCGGTGAAGCGTTCTAGGGCCTCACTCGTGCTTTGCTGGCTACGGGTGAGTTCTTCGTTCTGGATCTCGAGTTCAGCCTGATAGATACGTACGTTCTCGATCAGTGTGCTCAGGCTGACATCGCCACTGGCGATCAGATCCTCGGCAAGATCAAAGCGGCCCTGTCGCAGCGCGGTCAGTGCGCGCTCGCGAAACTCCTCAAACTTGGAGGCGTTGTCTAGGGGCTCGGTTGACGGGTCTGGAACTGTCATGGTTACTTATCGATTACCTGTATCGAGCGCGACGCACTGTTCCGTTAGCCACGACTGTCAAGCAGGCACCAATCTCAGGGTTTGCTATCGCTGGCATGGCAGCGTCGATTCCAAGTGCTGATGTCGATATGACTGACGACAACACCGCCAGAGGGATGCTGGATCGGTGCGGCGTGCATCACGAACCACCGCTCGACCTCGGGTGAATGGCAGGGATACTCGAGCGACAAATGCTGACAGTCGCCGTTGAGCAGTGCGCGGATGCCATCGGAGGCGGCCTTGGCATAGTCGGCGTCAGCGGCGTTTGCGCCCGACTGGCAGGCATCGAGATAACTACTGCCAGGCCCGCTATTGGCGAGCCGCGGGTCGCCGTTGGCGCAGGCGAATTCCCGCCATGCTCGGTTGATCATGGTGATGCGCCCGCTATTATCGAGCACGGCGATATGCTCTGGGAGCGAGTCGAGCACCGATTGCATGCGCTCGATATCGCGCAAGGTCGTGACATCGATAAAGGTGGCGACGGCGCCCCGCGGTATCCCGGCGCGGACCGCATAAGGCAGCACTCGCGCGAGATAGACGCGGTCGTTGGCGGCGGGAACCTCGCGTTGCAGCATATCGCCGTCATGAATGGTCTTCTTCAGCTCGGCAAAGAAGTCCGGATAGTCGAGCAAGTTGGTGAAATCGTCGATGGGTCGCCCAAGATCGGCCTCGCGGATCTTGAATAGTTTGGTCGCCTCGGGGGTGAAGCGGGTGAGCTTGAGGTCGTGATCGACAAACACCGTCGCAATCGCGGCCGCCTTGGCCATCGAGTCGAGGTCGGCGTTGAGTCGATTCAGGATCTCAATCTTCTCCTGATTCTCAGAATTGACCGTGTAGAGTTCTTCATTGACCGACTGCAGCTCTTCATTGGAACTTTGCAGCTCTTCGTTCGAGGCCATCAGCTCCTCGTTGGTCGCCTGCAGCTCCTCGTTCGCGGTCTCGAGTTCTTCGATCGTCGCTTGCAGGCTCTCACGGGTGACAGCCAGCTCGCGCTCGAGGGTTTCGAGCCGATCAGCCGATTCGGCGCTCATGTCCATGGTCGGCACCGACTCTTCGCCCGCTGTGTTGTGCGGCAGCGGCTCAGGTTCGAACGAGAGCATCAGACAGGCGTCGCCACCATCCTGGGGTACATAGCGGACCACCAGGCGCAGTCGCTCGGTCTCGGTGTTGCGAAGCTCAAGGCGGAGCACGTCAGAGCGCATCGGTTCCTTGCTGACTAGGACCTTGTGCAACAGTGCCTGGGCGACGGGGGCGATGGAGGCCGGCAGCAGCTTGCTGACTTCCAGGGTCGCGCTACCCTCGCCGATGCTTAAGTAGCGTGTCACATCACCAAAGACATGCATCAGCTCCTGGCGTGCGTTGAGCAGCAGGCTGACCGGTGCGTAGCCACGCAGGAGCACGGACTGGCCAGCATCGATGGCGGCCGCATCGCTATGCGCGCGCAGCCGCTGTGAGCTGCCGCGGCCTCCAGCGGCGGTGATGCGGCCAACCGGCGAATGCGCCTCAAGCGGGGGCGTGCCATGGCGCAGGATACGGTACAGCTTGTGCTTGGAGCTGACGGCGCTGAAGTCCTGTTGCACGCTGGAGGCGGTCTCGCTGGAGCCAAGGAACAGATAGCCACCGGGGGCGAGCGCGTATTGCAGCCGCCGCATGACCCGTTCTTGGGCGTCATTGCGGAAGTAGATCAGTAGATTACGGCAGGACACCAGGTCCATGCGCGTGAATGGGGGATCTTCGAGCAGGTTATGCTTGGCGAAGACGATGTTGTGGCGGATGTCATTCTTGACCACGAAGTGGTTGCCGCGCCGATAGAAGAAGCGCTCGAGTCGCTCGGGTGAGACCTCGGCGGCGATCGATTCCGAGAACATGCCGGCGCTGCCGGTATCGACGTTGTGCTGCTCGACGTCGGTCGCGAAGAGTTTGAAATCCGGCCAGCGGCGTAGCTTGTCGAAGGCCTCGGAGAACAGGATCGCGATCGAATAGGCCTCCTCACCGGTCGAGACACCTGGTACCCAAGCGCGGATGGGCTGGTTCTCGCTGTGCTCCTTGACGATCGGCAGGATCACCTTCTCGGCTAGGGTCTCGAACGCCTCCGGGTCGCGGAAGAAGTTGGTGACCGGAATCAGCAGCTCGCGGCGCAGCGCATGGATCTCGCTGGTATCACCATCGAGCAGCCGAACATAGTTTTCGAGGTCGGGTACATGCCTGACCTGCATGCGGCGCTCGATGCGGCGCATGACCGTGGCAGGCTTGTAGTCGCGGAAGTTGATGCCGCCTTGGTGGTGCAGCAGGTGCAACGCCTCTTCGAGCGCGCTCTCGCGATCATAGTTTGCCGCTGAGCTGCGGCGTGGGCTGCGCTCGATCGGCGCATGGCTGATGTGGTCGAGGATGCGCGGCCCAAGCTCTTCCGGCGGCAGGATGGCATCGACGAGTCCCGTGGCGATGACGCTGCGCGGCATGCCATCGAACTTTGCCGACTCGGGGTCTTGGGACAGCAGCAGGCCGCCCGCGTCGTTGATGGCGACGGCGCCGCGGGTACCATCCGAGCCGGTGCCCGAGAGCACCACGCCAATGGCGCGGTTGCCGTGGGAGCGCGCCAGCGAGCTGAAGAAGAAGTCGATCGGCAGCGCCAAGCCACGCGGACTTTTTGGCCGCAGATGCAGCTCGTTGCCAGAGACGCTCATCATACTGGCGGGCGGGATCAGATAGATGTGGTTTGGCTCGATGACCATGCCATCCTCGACCGTGACCACTGGCATCGAGGTGTAGCGCCCGAGCAGGTTGCCCATCATGCTCTTGTGATCCGGCGATAGGTGCTGGATCACGATGAAGGCCGCGCCCGTCTGCACTGGCAGCGATTGGAAGAACCGCTCAAGCGCATCCAGGCCGCCAGCGGAAGCCCCGACGGCGATGACATAGGGCAGTTGAACGGTCTCCTTTTGCATGTTGGTGGCTTGGTTACTGGCCGGCTGTTCTGAATCGAGCATGGCGGGCTCTTGTTGTCTAGGGGCGAATGTCAGGCGCGTCACAAGCATAGTATCTGACTTCGTGCCTTGTGCCATGAAATCGTCGGCAAGCGTCTGATTTAGATCATTCATTCAGTGGTTCTGGATTGACCTTGTCGCGCATTAACCCTAGTGTCGCCATGCCATGCAGTTAAGGTGCCTCGCCGATGGCGCGAGGTTAAACGGGAAGCCGGTCCGGCGCAGACGCTCAGTCTGCGCGATGCCGGCGCTGCCCCCGCAACGGTAGGCGAGCTTGAGAGGTAGCCGAAAGCCACTGTGGCCCCATCCATGGGCCATGGGAAGGCGTTGTCTCTCGGTGTTGGACCAACGAGGTTCCCGGCACCAGCTCGTGAGCCCGGAGACCGGCCTTCTGTGACACGCTGGTGCCGCGGAGGGCGGGACCCGGTGCGGGCCGTCTCCAGTTCTCGAGCGCACCCTGCCGTCATTGTCCTCTGTCGGGCCATTCGCCCATCGCGTCTCACGGGTGGTGAGACCAGAGAGGACCTTTGATGACTCATTCAGTTCCCGCTTCGGCTTGGTGGCCGGCAGTATCCTGTGCCTTAGCCTGTTGTTGGGCCGCTCCCCTGAGCGCCCAGGTCGAGGACCTCACCAACCTCGAGCCGATCATCGTCACCGCAACGCGGACCGCCGAGACCGCCGATCAAACCCTAGCCTCGGTGACGGTGATCGACCGCCCCGAGATCGAGCGGCACCAGTCGAAGACCATGACCGATATCCTGCGCGGTCTGCCGGGTGTCGCTACCTCGCGCAGCGGTGGTCCTGGGCAACCGACCTCGGTCTATCTGCGCGGCACCGAATCGGATCATACCCTGGTGCTGATCGATGGCATCAAGGTCGGCTCGGCGACCCTCGGTTCGACGCCCTGGCAGAACATCCCGACCGATCAGATCGAGCGGATCGAGGTGGTGCGTGGTCCGCGCTCCAGCCTCTATGGCTCGGAGGCCATCGGTGGCGTGATCCAGATCTTCACCCGCCGCGGCCAGGCTGGGCCCTTGACGCCGCGGTTCAATCTCAGCGCCGCCTCCTACAATACAATCCGCGCCAATGGCGGCCTTTCGGCTGGCACCGAACAGGGCTGGTTCGATGCCCAGCTCGGTTATGAGCAGAGCGCGGGCTTCAACACCTGCTCGGGGGAGCCACTGGTCGGCGGCTGCTTCGTCGATCAGCCCGACGAGGATGGCTACACCAATCAGAACGGCGCCCTCAGCGCCGGCTGGCGGTTCTCCGATCGACTCTCGGTCGAGGCCGATGTCCTGCGCTCCGAGGGCGATGTTGACTACGATGGCAGCGCCTTCGCCGGTAACCGCAACAAGACCATCCTGCAGGTGGCGCGGCTCAAGGCGCGGGCGCAGCCGCTGGAGGCCTGGACCAGCACGCTCGAGCTTGGCCGCAGCTGGGACAAGTCGCGGGTCTTCTTCGAGCAGGACTTCATGAACCGCTTCGATACCCAGCGCGACAGTCTCGGCTGGCAGAACGACATCCTGCTCGGCGCCGGCCAGCAGCTGACCCTGGGGCTCGATCATCGCCGTGACCAGGTCTCGACCAAGCCCGCGCTGAGCCAGGATACACGCGACAATACCGGCGTCTATGGGCAGTACCTTGGCCACTTCGGCGGCGCTGATCTGCAGCTCAGCCTGCGCCAGGACGAGGACTCTCAGTTCGGCAGCCACAACACCGGCAACGCCGCGCTGGGCTATCAACTCGACAACGGCCTGCGGCTGATCGCCAGTTACGGCACCGCGTTCAAGACGCCGACCTTCAACGACCTCTACTATCCCGGCTTCGGCAACCCGAACCTCAAACCGGAGCAATCCTGGAGCGCGGAGTTCGGGGTCTCGGGCACGCATCCCTGGGGGCGTTGGGCCGCCAATCTCTATCAGACCCAGGTGGATGACCTGATCGCGATCACCCAGGTCATCCCGGGCCTCTATCTACCCGAGAACGTCGATCGTTCGCGCATCCGCGGCCTTGAACTCTGGAGCACCGCCGAGCTTGGCGGCTGGATCATGGATGCCAACCTAACCCTGCTCGACCCGCGCAACGAATCCGCCGGTCCGGACAAGGGCAACCTGCTCGCGCGGCGACCCCAGCAGACCTTTCGCTTCGATCTGGATCGGCAGTTTGGGCGGATTGGTCTCGGCGGCAGCCTCTTCGTGGCTGGACGGCGCTTCGATGACGCCGCCAATCGCATCCGGCTCGATGGCTTCAGCCTAGTCGATCTGCGCGCCGATTACGCCTTCAGCAAGGCGCTCAGGCTCCAGGCGGGGATCGAGAATCTGTTCGACCAAGAGTATGAGACCGTCGCCTACTATAATCAGCCGGGCCGCACGCTGATGCTGACGCTGCTCTATCAGCCCTGAGACTTGATGTATGAAAGACGATCTACGAGGTCCAGGGCAGGGAAGCCCGATGCAGACTGACGACAGCGGAACTCGTCCCGAGCGACTGATGGATCTCCGCTCTTGCAGCCTGATCCTCGGCGGTGTGCGCTCCGGCAAGAGCCGCCTCGCCGAGCAGCTTGCGCGCGCCTCCGGGCTGCCGGTGACCTATCTCGCGACCGCCACCGCGAGCGACGGCGAGATGCGCGAGCGCATCGCGGCCCATCAAGCGCGGCGACCGAGCGACTGGCGTCTGATCGAAGAGCCGCTGGCACTGCCCAAGGTGCTGGCGTCGGAGTGCCAGGCCGGGCGGTGCGTGCTGGTCGAATGCCTGACCCTCTGGCTCGCGAATCTGCTCTGGACGGACGAGCCAGGCCGACTGGATGCGGAGCTAGCGGCCTTGGATGCACTGTTGCCGAAGCTAGCCGGAACGATCATCTTCGTCGGCAACGAGGTCAGTCTGGGCGTGATCCCGGTCAACGACCTGGCCCGACGTTACGGCGACCTGGCCGGCAGCCTGCATCAGCGCATCGCCGCAGAGGCCGAGCAGGTGGTGCTGACCGTCGCCGGCTTGCC
>Ga0180436_10005760_pt1 | contig 10886 bp, 10 predicted proteins | sample SS_ome_2_FD_132434 | JGI IMG/M metagenome (GOLD analysis project Ga0180436, IMG submission 132434) | Hypersaline lake sediment archaeal communities from the Salton Sea, California, USA - SS_3_S_2 metaG | ecosystem: Environmental > Aquatic > Non-marine Saline and Alkaline > Hypersaline >...
CTGCACGAGATCCCCGGATTCGAACGGATGGTGCAGGCATTTGAGTCGGGCGCCGATCCGATCCTCAACGGGGCACCAGTGTTGCTGGCTTTCCATGCGAAGAGGACGGAGGGCTATGGAAACGTCAATGCTCAACTGGCGCTGCAGAACGCCTCCCTTGTCGCTTACTCCCTGGGGATCGGTCACTTCTATACCGGCTGGGTGCTCGCTCCGTGCCGGGCTCCTATGGCGCGGGCATGGAACCGGCGCATGCCAGACCTGCTGGGCATTCCACCTGGAAACGATCTCTATGGCGCTTTGGCGCTTGGTCATCCCATCCCGAGGTTCAAGAACATGATCGAGAGAAACCCCGCACGCATCAGCTGGAACTAGCAAGGAGAAGAGATGAAGAGAGTAGCCATTATCGTCAACAGCAAGACCGGCATTACACAGCGGTACGCCGAGGAGATCGGCGGATATCTGGCGTCCAAGGGGCTGGACACGCGCGTGACGACCATTCAGGCCTACACTGAGGATGCGTTGAGCGACGTCGACACCGTCCTGTTCGGCTCCTGGACCAACGGGCTGATGGTGATCCTCCAGCATCCCGACAGAGAGTGGGTGAAGTTCGCGGCCAAGCTACCCAGCAAGCCGGACGTGAAGGTTGCGCTGTTCACCACATACAAGATCCTGACGGGCAGTATGTTCAGGAGTATGTACAAGAGACTGAAGGGGGATATCCGACTCCTTCCCTAGAACTCAAATCACGGGATGGATCGCTATCTGAAGAGGACAAACAAGCATTGGAGATCCTGACCAGCTAGACCAGGGACCGGGTGTCCGCTGCGGAATTGGGGAGATCACTGAGCTGCCGGCGGAATCCCCGGTGCCCAGAGGGCGAGATACCGGCGCAGGTACTTCGCCACCAAAGGAGCGAAATCGGATGTTGAGACGAATCCTGACCTTCACACAGCACAACACTAGCTGGCTGGCGATCCTGGGCCTGCTGGTGGCCACCGGACTGCTGATGTTCACCATGAACGGCACCCGGCTGCCCTTCAGCAACCCGACCATTGAGGAGCATTCCGGCGGCGTGCCCATCCTGGACATGCGGCTGTCCTATACACCGGAGGATGCCTACCGGCTGTTCACGGCTCTGGGTGTTGCGGGCCGTCAGGCCTACCGCACCCTCCACCTAGTACCGGATACGTTGTTCCCAATCGGCTATTCGCTGATCTTTGCTTTCACCAGCGCCTGGTTCCTTGTGCGTCTTCTTCCCCTGGACCATCCATTGCAGTGGCTCAGCCTGACCCCGCTGATCTCGGGCCTGGCTGACGTGCTCGAGAACCTCAGCCTGATCTTGGCTAGCCTGGCGTACCCCGACAGGGCTGATTGGCTGGTACGGGTTGCCTCCCTACTGACCAAGATCAAGTTCGGCCTGATGCCCGTCGGCGTGGTCTTCCTGTGCGCCATGCTGGTAATCTGGTTCGTCCGGAAGCGACCCGCGAGCAACGTGAACAGGGGAATCTGAGCAGGTCTGTGGATAGGCCCATCAGTCCGCGGCAAGTGCCTAGGAATCGGTCTCGGGACACCATTTCGACAGGATCAAGCTCTTTAGAGGAGAAGTGACATGCACGATCCAACACCACCCCAAGCGAATGATCAGTACTCTCTAGCGGAAATCCTGGGCATCTGGTTCCTCGGCGGCGCGCCCATGTGGATCCTTGGCTGGTTGGTCTACCCGGCACTTAGCAAGGGCCTCGGCGTCGCCGATGCCGGGCTGATGCGCCTACGGCTCATGACCATCGGGATGGCGTGGCAGTTCGTGCTGGCCATGATCATCCTTTACCGAGAGCAGGGCAACATCCGGTGGGCGACCATCTGTCGCCGCTTCTGGCTCGGCCACCCCAGATCGCCCCAGACAGGCCAGGTGAACAGGCGTCTCTGGTGGTGGATCGTGCCCCTGTTCCTGCTGATGTTTGTGGAGATCCTGGTGATCTCGCCGCCGATTGACAAGCTGTGGATCACCCTATTGCCCTTCCTCGCCGAGCCGGAGGGCTACGCCGCATCGGCCCTGTTTGCCCCTGAGCTTCAATCGCGGTGGGTGGGGTCGTGGGGCCTGTTGGGGCTGTTCGCTGCCTTGGCTGTCTTCAACACCTTCCTGGGCGAGGAGTTCCTGTACCGAGGCGTGCTGCTGCCCAAGATGAAGGGCGTCTTCGGCAAATGGGACTGGGTGGCTAATGGCCTTGCATTCGGCCTGTATCACCTGCACCAGCCCTGGAGTCTGCCGAGCACCATCCTGGGAGGCCTGATACTGGCCTACGGCGGCAAGCGCTTCCGCACCAACTGGTTCCCCATCATCCTGCACTCCGGGCAGAGTGTCTTCTTCCTCTTCCTGATCCTGGGGCTGGTTCTGGGGCTGGCCTGAACGCAGCGCGGGTGCGCCCATCGTGTGGTATCGGCGTGGGCCTGGGATGGCCTGGGTTGGCTAAGCTGGTTGTGGCAATACCAGCTTCGGCAGTGGTCGTCGTAGCTGCCGCGGTCTCGCTCATCGTCGCCCGCCGGCGCAGGCGGGGGCGGCGTGGCGCCTGCTCCCTCAGACCCTAGGGGTCTTCCTGGACATACGCTGATCCGGCCTGGACCACCCGATGTACCTCACCACGCGTCGCGGATCTTGCGTCGCCAGCAATCCCGTCGCTGTCTCCCTGAGCAAGCGCAACGCCTACGTCCAGCCCAGTGAGCAAGACGCGTGCACCGTCGGCTCTGTGCGCTCACCCCACATGGGCAGAACGCGGCGGCAGTCATATTCACGGTATTAACATCACGCCAATTTGACAAATCCCCCGCTTCGGTCTACACTTGAACTACCCGCTCCCAATTGCCCAAGGCCGCCACATTGCGCATGGAGGATGCTCGGCCAATGTCGCAAGCCAAACGAGCCTAGCAAGAAGCGGTACCTTGCCGGGGCGTAACGCGTAGCCGGATTAGGGCTGGAGCGATCGGTGCACTGGGGATGGTGCACGGCCCGCTGGGAGGAGACCAACGGATGTTCGGATTGATCGGCAGGATCATCGCAGAAGCAGGGAAGAGGGACGAACTGGCACAGATCCTCATCGAGGGGGCATCCTGTATGCCGGGTTGCAGAAGCTATACCGTTGCACTTGACGCAACGGATCAGGACTCCGTCTGGATTACGGAGGTCTGGGAGAGCCAAGAGGCGCATCAGGCGTCCCTGGCACTGAAGCCCGTTCAAGATGCGATCGCAAGCGGAAGGCCGCTGATCGCCGGTTTCGGCGAACGCTTCGAAACCGCGCCTGTTGGCGGCTATGGCATCCAGGAAGGAGTATGAGACATGCGTGAGAGCGCAACGCAGTCTGGCTCAACAGTCGTGCCGACCTTGCGCTACTGCGACGCAAGTGCTGCGATCGCCTGGTTGTGCGAGGTGTTTGGCTTCGAGAGGCATCTCATCGTTCCGAACGACGACGGCACAATAGCCCACGCCCAACTCTCGTTCGGAACGGGGATGATCATGCTTGGCTCGACCACAGACAATGAGTTTGGCCGCCTGATCAGGCAACCCGATGAGGTTGATGGGGCTGAGACACAGAGCCCGTATGTCATCGTATCGGACGCGGACGCAGTGTACGACCGAGTCAAGGCACACGGGGGACAGATCGTCATCGATATCCAGGACGACGACTATGGCGGACGTGCTTTCTCTTGCCGAGACCTCGAAGGCCATCTGTGGAACGTTGGTACGTACAACCTGTGGTCGTGACCGCCCAGCGAACCCTGGAGACGACTCGGGCAAGGGCGCTAATTGCGGCGCTCTTCGAGCAACTGAGGGCTGATGTCGGATTCCTCGAATTGGCGCAGTGATGGGCGACGACGCCCGGGCGCCTCAGTCATCTTCGGAGCCAGGTAGCAGAGGATGGTCGTGATTCTGACAAGGCGGTGACCACCAAGACAGAGTATGTGACTGGACCACGAGTTGCACTTCGTCTGGCGCAGGATGATGCCACTGTGTGCAGCGAGCACCGGCTCCTGGCCCCGACACTTCTGCGATCAACTTCCTGCTTGGAAGAGCGTGTGTCGTCGGCAGGGAGAAGCCCTGAAGGACTGCAGATGCGGTTGACTGGCTCAAGACTTGGCCGGCGCGACGAACTCTGGTTGCCTTGAGATAGCCCTGCAGTCACTACGGTGAGGGAGGCATACCACAGTGTTAAGCCTGCAGTACTCCATTAGCATCGAAGTCGATCGTGAGGCGGTCTGGGATGCCTTGACAGACCCCGACCTGTACAGAGCGTGGGCGTCGGCCTTCTCGGCCAACTCGCAGTTCGTCGGCGAGTGGGCGCAGGGCTCGACTATCGACTTCGTGGATCCAGCCTTCGGGGGCACGCGCGCGCTCCTTGATGAGGTGCGGTCGCCGGAGAGGATCCGGGCCAGGCACGTTGCGACGGTCTCGGCCGATGGTGCGCTGGAAACGGAGAGCGATGCAGCAAGGTAGTGGATCGGCACGCTGGAGTGCTATACACTGAGCGAGACGGATAGCGGAACCCTCCTCGTGGTGGATACCTCGTTCCACGAGGACTTCGTTGAGATGTTCAGCGAGAGCTGGACAAAGGCACCGCCTCTGCTCAAATCGCTCTGTGAGGGAAGCGTGAGGATCACCATTGAGACGACACTCGCCGCACCGGTCGAGGAGGTCTGGCAGGCGTGGACGACGTCAGAGGATATCGTGCGCTGGAACGCGGCGTCAGACGACTGGCACTGCCCATCGGCCGAGATCGACCTGCGCCCTGGGGGCCGCTGCTCGTACCGGATGGAGGCGCGGGATGGCAGCATGGGGTTCGACTTCGATGGCACCTTCGTGCGCGTAGTGCCGCATCAGGCAATCGAGTTCGCCTTGACAGACGACCGCTCCGTCACTGTCCAGTTCCTCGCAGGGGAGAACGAGGTCACGGTGCGGGAGAGCTTTGATGCCGAGTCAGCTGCCTCCGCGGAGCCGCAGCTTCAGGGTTGGCACGCTATCTTGGATAGGTTTGCCGGCCACGTCGAAACAGGGGACTCCGAGGCGTGACGTAGTCTACAACAGCCGGCAGACGGTCTGCGCGGACTGTCCCTGAACTGGTTGCTTGGGCTGCGCGTTGGTCCCTTGCGGCGCGGTCCCATCAAGGCCGCTGCCAGACAAGCCGTGTCGGACCTGGATCAGTGGGATCCGGAGCCCTTCTGGCGTATGCTTCCCGCCGGCAAGGTAGAACGTGGCGAGGTCGCACGCTACTTGCCAAAGGCTGATTCTGTACTAGCGTTCTAGGCTCAGGTGATCGGTCGGGACTTTCGTTGGTTGCCTTCTCGCCGGGGCCCGGGCACGCGTCCTCTTCTTCCCGTTCCCTGCCACCCAGCGGCCCACCCTGAGCCAGAACGCGGGGCAGTGCTTCACGCAGGGCGGCTTCTGTTTCAAGCAGTCTGTCTCAGCTATATTGCTTTGCGTGTGGTCATCCTTCAGTGGACAAGACCCTTGATCTGCGGACCTCATTGGAGAAGAGTGATGGCATACATGGTGATGCTCGTTGCTGACGATACAGATCAACTCAGCGCGGTACTGCGCGCCTGGGAGGGCATTCATGTGGACGATGTCGTCCTGGTGGATAGCACGTGTTTTCACCGGGCAGGCATAGGGCAACCGCACATCCCTATGCGGTATATGGTCGGGAGGCAGGAGCGCAGGCAGCAGGAATGCTCGGTCGTGTTGTTTGGTGTTGTACGGGATGAACCGATGGTACAGCAGTGCATAGCGCAGGCGGAGACGGTCATCGGCGACCTTGATGCCACCCGGAATGCCATGTTGGTCGCGTGGCCTTTGCCCATTGTCAAGGGGTTTGCTCAAGGTGCCTGGGACGAGGGCGAGGTTGTGGCATGATCTGGCTGCGGTTTGTGATCAGTGCGCTTATCTTGGTGGTCGCAGCTGTCAAACTGGCTGAGTACGGGGATGCCATTGGCCACCATACCAATCTGAGCGGCATGTTCATCGGTGCACTGTTGATTGCCAGCGCCACATCCCTGCCGGAAATCTTGACGATGATCAGCGCCATCAATCAGAATCACATCAATCTGACAGCCGGCGATCTCTTTGGTAGCAGTATGTTCAACATGCTGCTGCTGGGGCTGTTGGACATGATCTTCTACAAGAATCGCATTCTGCGCCGCGTGGCGCTCAAGCACGCCCTGACTGCAAGTTTGGGCACGATGCTCACCGGCATGGCCGTCTTCTTCATACTGAGCGATATTCACGTCAGAATCGCGTGGTTTGGGCTAGATAGTCTTCTGATGCTGGCGATGTACTTCGTTGGCCTGTGGCTGGTACGTACCAATCCCGTAGGGCGTGGACCAGAGGATGAGCAGCTGGCGGGGGAAGCATCAGGCAGCGTCCCCTCATTGCGCAGAGCCATCATCGGATTTGCGATAGCGGTCGGCGTGTTGCTTGTCGTTGTGCCATGGGTTGTGCGCAGTGGGAGCGGTATTGCCGAGCTTTCAGGATTGGGGGACGGCTTTGTCGGGATTCTGCTGATCGCCGGTGTCACGTCGCTTCCTGAACTCGTCGCGATGGTCGTGGCTGTGCGCCTAAGGGCGTATGATATGGCGGTCGGCAACCTCTTCGGAAGCAATGTGTTCAATATGTTCGCCTTGGCCCTGGCTGACCTGTTCTATGCGCAAGGCAGTTTCTTGGGGGCAATCGATCCCATATTTGCCATGGCCGGCCTGTTGGCCATGCTGCTCACCACGCTTGGCCTCATCGGGAATCTGGCTCAGGCTGAGCGCCGCATTTGGATTGTGGAGGCAGATGCAGTGGTGATCGTCCTTAGCTATTTGGCAGGGGTCTACCTGCTCTACTTGCGTGGTGTCGGCGGGGGATAGCGTGCGGCGGCAGACAAGGTATCAAGGCACTAGGGGAAAGGGTACTAGGGGGAGAGCATTGATGGCGAGCGGCTGACCTTCCGGCCTTAGTACCTTGACGCATGTCCCTTATCCCTGCATACCAGCGGCTCTTCGCACCGTGTCACGAGCAGGGTGTGGGGGTCTTCTTAGTCAGAAGAGGAGAACTGAGTGATGGAAAACACGGCACCCATCTGGACGTTGACGCCAGACCAGGTTCTGCGGTCCCTGGATACCCTACTCGAAACGGGATTGAGTCAGGATGAAGCCGAACGCCGGCTGGGCGAGTACGGTCCCAACGAGCTGACTGAACGTGGATTGCGGAGCCCTTGGCGCATTCTCGCCGCGCAGTTCACTGAGGTGATGGTCATCGTCCTCATCGTGGCTGCGGCGATTGCCTTCGCCGTCGGCGACGTGAAGGACACCATCGCCATCTTGGTCATCGTCGTGCTCAACGCCGTGCTGGGCTTCACACAGGAGTACCGTGCCGAACGTGCGATGGCGGCCCTGAAGAAGATGGCTGTGCCGCGGATCAAGGTGCGCCGTGACGGACAGGTGCGCGAGATCTCGGCGCGTGAACTGGTGCCGGGCGATCTGTTCCTGCTGGAGACCGGGGGCGCTGTTCCGGTGGACGGGCGCCTGCTGGAAAGCGTGAACCTGCGGGTGCAGGAGGCCGCGCTGACCGGCGAGTCAGAGCCCGTCAACAAGTCCACCGCAGCACTAGGTGGCGAGCATCTGACCCTGGGCGACCGGCGCAACATGGTGTTCCTGGGCACCGCTACCACGTATGGGCGGGGGCTGGCTGTGGTCACGGCCACGGGCATGGAGACCGAGCTGGGAAACATCGCCGCGATGATCCAGGCAGTGGAGGGCGAGCGCACGCCGCTGCAGCGGAGGATGGCCCAACTGGGCAAGGGGCTGGCCATAGCAGCCTTGGTCTTGGTGGGCTTCGTCTTTGCGCTTGGCCTCTTGCAGGGCACCGATCTGAGCACGATGCTCATCGTGGCGATTAGCTTGGCGGTGGCAGCCGTCCCGGAGGGGTTGCCCGCGGTCGTCACTATCGCTCTGGCACTGGGAGCGCAGCGGATGCTCAAGCGGCGAGCCCTCATCCGCAGATTGCCGGCAGTGGAGACGCTGGGCTCGGTTACCGTCATCTGTTCGGACAAGACCGGTACGCTGACCGAGAACCGCATGACAGTGACCATATTGGACGTGGCAGAGAACACGGTGAGCCTGGAGCAGCAGCTGTGCGATACTGGGGCCTTGCTCAGGCCCGACGATGCCCCACTCGACGAGCCGTGCGACTCCCTGGCGCTGTTGCTGGCGGCATCCGCACTGTGCAACGATGCCACACTAGAGGCACAATCAGAGGAAGCAGACAGCTACCGGGCGATCGGCGATCCCACGGAGGGGGCGCTGGTGGTCGCGGCCGCGCGTATGGATCTGTGGAAAGAGCAGCTGGAGACGGCTCTCCCGCGCGTTGCAGAGGCGCCGTTCACCTCGGAGCGCAAACGCATGACCACCGTTCACAGCGCAGCCGCGGATACCAGGAAGCTTGTCGACGGCGAGACTGCGTGGGGGGATTGGCTGCCTGTCGACGCCAGCTCCTATGTGGCTTTCGCCAAGGGCGCGGTGGACAGTCTGCTTGAGGTGAGCACGCGTGTCTGGAACAACGGCCAGATCGAACCACTGGACGACGGCTGGCGGGATCGAATCAAGGCCGGCAACGATCGCTTGGCCCAGGAGGGTATGCGGGTGCTGGGGGCGACCTTCCGCCCACTTGATGAACTGCCGGCATTGGAAGACGAGGATGGCCTGGAGCGCGACATGATCTTCGTCGGGATGACTGGCATGATTGATCCACCCCGCCAGGAAGTGCGCGACGCTATCGCTACCTGCCGCACGGCCGGCATCCGCACGGTGATGATCACGGGCGATCATCCGCTTACAGCGGCCAGCATCGCCCGCGAGCTGCGGATCGTGGATCCGCAGCCCGGGGATAGCGGCACGCGCGTGATCACCGGGACAGAACTGGCCCAGATGTCTTCGGCCGACCTGGGAGCTGTGGTCGAGGATGTAAGCGTCTACGCCCGCGTTTCGCCGGAACACAAGCTCAAGATCGTGGAAGCGCTGCAAGGGCACGGAAACATCGCCGCTATGACCGGCGATGGGGTGAACGATGCCCCCGCGCTGAAGCAGGCTGACATCGGCGTGGCCATGGGGATTACCGGCACCGATGTGAGCAAGGAAGCGGCCGACATGGTGCTGACCGACGACAACTTCGCCACCATCGTGGCTGCCGTGGAGGAGGGGCGTACCATCTATGACAACATCCGCAAGTTCGTCAAGTACACCCTCTCCAGCAATGTAGGAGAGATCGCCGGGTTGCTGATGGCGATCGGTTTGGGCCTGCCCATCCCCCGTCTCCTGCCACTGCAGATTCTGTGGATGAACCTGGTCACCGATGGGCTTCCCGGCCTGGCACTGGGCGTGGACCCGCCAGACCCGGACGCGATGAATCGTCCCCCCCATCCCCCTCAGGAAAGCATCTTTGCGCGGGGAATGTGGCAGTACATGCTGTGGGTTGGCGGCCTCATGGGACTCATCACCGCGGCTATGCAGTTCCTGGTCTACCGGTCCGGCAATCCCGCCTGGCAGACGATGGTCTTCACCACGCTCTGCCTGGCGCAGATGGGCAACGCGCTGGCCATCCGGTCGGAGAAGTACTCGCTCTTCTCCATCGGTGTCTTTTCGAACCTAGCACTGGTCGGTGCAGTGATCCTCACCTTTGCCTTACAGCTGGCCGTGGTCTACGTACCCTTCCTGCAGGACCTTTTCCAGACCGTGGCCCTCAGCCTCCCGGAGCTGGCGATATGCCTAGGTGCAAGCACGCTGGTCTTCTGGGCTGTCGAGGCTGCCAAGTGGATCGCACGGCGGGATTGAGGATCCACGTTCAATAGAGCTTACAATCAAGTCTACCAAGTCCGCAAATCACAATGGACCGTGTTGAGAGCGCGTCCTCGGTCGCTCCAGGCCAATCAGGGTGCCGACGGCTTGCTCATAGGTTCTCCTGATCCAGACGCAGCAGGCGCGGGCGCTGTTCTAGCTTGATGCTCGTCACCGAGGCGTCGGCTCAGGCGCTAGTGATGGTCGGGTGTTGCATAGCGTCTAGCGATTGATGTCCGAACCAGGTGAGCGCGATAGCACTGTCACGCAGGAATGGAGGCCGCATGAACACCACGCCACGATCCGTTCGTTTGAGAGTACTGGGGGCAACTGTAGTACTGGTGGTTATTGGAAGTGGTTGCGCTCTAGCAGGACTTGCGACGAGCCCGACACCTGTCCCTGCCTTGCCTACGTCTGCAGCTGTACCCACAGCTGCAGACGCCCAGACCGTAACCCCCATGCCCCCGGAACCAGAACAGATCCTGCCACTTGAGGACGAGAATGCCGCGGCGTTTGCACTGCAGGAGCAGGTGGTCCTTGTGCAGCAGAGCTGTGCCCCATCGGTGGTCAACGTCACCAACCGAAGCATCGCCTTCGAGATGGGCATGCAGCCGATGCCGCGAGAAGGCAGCGGGACCGGCTTCGTGTATGACGATGAAGGGCACATCATCACGAATTTCCATGTCATCGAAGGCGCAGATCAGCTTATGGTGACGCTTGCCAACGGTCAGATGTATGAGGCCGAGTTGATCGGGCAAGACCCGACTGATGACCTGGCAGTCATTCGCATCTCCGCGGGAGAGGATCTCCCACCTGCCCTGCCGTTGGCTGACTCCGACCGCGTGCGCGTTGGTCAGTTCGCAATCGCAATCGGCAACCCCTTTGGACTGGAGCAGACGCTCACGGTGGGTGCCGTCAGCGCACTAGGGCGGATCATCCAGAGCCCATTGGAAGATCGGTTCATCGGCGAGGCAATCCAGACCGATGCGGCGATCAATCCGGGCAACTCCGGTGGCCCACTGCTCGAC
>Ga0180436_10005761_pt1 | contig 10886 bp, 14 predicted proteins | sample SS_ome_2_FD_132434 | JGI IMG/M metagenome (GOLD analysis project Ga0180436, IMG submission 132434) | Hypersaline lake sediment archaeal communities from the Salton Sea, California, USA - SS_3_S_2 metaG | ecosystem: Environmental > Aquatic > Non-marine Saline and Alkaline > Hypersaline >...
AGGGGCTAGGGCTTCTTCTACCCAGATAGGTCTGAGTTTGCCCGCAAACTCGATGTACACAGCCGAACTCAGGCGATAGCACGGGCTCAAGAGTTGAGGCTGCTGCCGCCCAGATAGGGTCGATCGCTTCAGGCTTGACGCTGCTCCAGACGATCTGTCCAGGCTCTTGGTGCTGTATCTCTTCCCTCAATTCTATGGAACACGGAATGCAGTCTGGGAAAGCACTGCTGAACGCGCCCCCGATTAACCCCTTTGGGGTATGACACTAATACCGTGTATATGCGATAATCTAATCGAGGGACCTATTCAGCCTCAGCATAGACAGAAGGAGAACTGCGATGAAGAACTCACAGAAGATGGGTGGCATTGCCGCGCTGTACCAGGCAGTAGCCTACGTGATGGGATTTGTGTTCTTTGGTTTCATAGTGAATTATGGTGGAGTTGTCGATCCGGCCAAGAAGGTGGTTCTGCTCGCCGACAATCAGGCAATGCTGTACGTGATGAACCTCGCCATCTATGTGATATTTGGGTTCTCTCTGGTTGTCTTGGCACTGGCGCTCTACGAGCGCTTGAAGGCCGGCTCACCAGCGATGATGCAGACCGCGACCGTCTTTGGGCTGATCTGGGCCTGCATACTCATTGCCAGCGGCATGATCGCTAACATCGGGACTGGCGTTAGTCGCAACTCTCTATGGCACAGATCCTGCTCAATCTGCGACGGTCTGGTTGGCCATTGACACTGTGGTCAATGGATTGGGCGGCGGGAATGAGATCGTGGGTGGCCTATGGGTTCTGCTGATCAGCTGGGTAGCCTTGCGGGCCGCAGGGCTTCCAAAGGCACTGAACTACCTTGGCGCGGTGATTGGCGTGGTGGCCCTCCTCTCGGCTATCCCGGCTCTCGGTGATCTAGGAGGAATGATTTTTGGACTGGGTCAGATCGTATGGTTTGTGTGGCTGGGGATCGTCATGTTGCGCAAGAGCCCGGACGAGACGGTGTAGAGATCTTGGCCTTTCCAGGCCTGATTATCCGGCTTCGACCTACTCTGCAGCACTCTGTTACATTAGTCATGGCTGCCGCGGCCTCTGCGATAGCGATATCAGCTGAAGGAGCGCGAGATAAATAGATTGATTCGGAGGCTTGGCGTGGCTATAGGAATCCTGGTGGCGGTCCAGGATTTGCCACCATTCTTCGGGTATATCCCGGAGAGAACCTCGGGGTGGGGTGGTAGTTAAGCCCACCAACATGACCTACGAGGAAGCCGCCACTGTCCCATTTGGCGGCCGAGATGCACTCCACTTTCTCAAAAAGGGAAATGTCCAGCGCGGAGAGAAGATTCTGATCAATGGTGCAGGTGAGAGTATAGGTACTTTTGCGATACAGCTTGCCAAGCTGTTCGGGGCTGAAGTGACTGCCGTGGACAGCACGGGGAAGTTGGACGTGCTGCGCTCGATTGGAGCGGATCACGTCATTGATTACACACAAGAGGACTTCACCGCAGGAGGCGAGATCTTTGATGTGATCTTCGACATGGTTGGCACACTTTCGTTTTCACGATGTAATAAGTCGCTGATGGAAGATGGACGCTACCTCCATTGATAGGACCTACCCGCTGGAACAGATTGTCGAGGCTCACAGGTACGTCGAGACAGGTCAGAAGATCGGGAATGTCGTTATCACAGTCGAGCATAATGGAGCGACCCAATAGTATTGTCGGGCGCCGTGATCTGGGAGTGACCATGAATAAAAGGGGGAGCATGATGAATAAGGAAAGATACCTAACCGTACGCTGGAACAACTTGCTGGCGCTGGGACTGGGGATTCCCGCTCTGGCCTATGCCGTCGTCGTTCTGACGACGTCAGTGCTGTCGGACGTTGCAGGCTTCATCGGACTCGTAGTTATCGGTGTGCTGTATTGAATCGTCGTCGAGCAGCATTCCGCCATGCGGTTCGCGTGGCTCAGGGAGAACTCAGCCGACGCAGCTCCTGTGGAGCAGAGTGCTGGCAACCGGCTCATCGTCTTCGTCTACAACCTGGTCTGGTGGATACCCATCGTGCTGCCCTTTACCAGTCTCATCGACTACCGTACCGGCTTCATCGCCTTTCTCGCCATTACGGGATTCCGGGCCGCTGCAAATATCTTTCGGAATAACTTCCTCAGCCCCGAGCAGGCCGAGGTTTTTCCGCTTCGATCGCCCGGATAGGTGAGCTGTTTTCGTCCACAAAGGAGATGACTGAACATGGATCAGATACAGATAAGACTCTCAGTATTGTGGATAGCGCTTATGCTCATCTACCTACTGGGAGATGTGCTGCGCCTGTTCAGCAGGGACGTCAAACCAGGAGAGATCGAAGGTGTGCAAGCAACTCAAGGGATGTGGTTAGGAATGGCGGTGATCATGCTGGTCCCGATTGCGATGGTGATTCTGTCCATGATACTGCCCTATTCTGTGAATCGCTGGGCAAACATCATCGTAGCCGTCGTCGTCATCGTATTCAACATCATTGCCTTGCCCTATCCTTCCACTTTCGACAACTTCCTGATCGGTGTGAGCTTCGTGGTCAATGCACTGACAATTTGGTATGCGTGGAACTGGGTCTAGACAGGAAGAGATACCCAAATGAAAGCAATAGTATATGAAGAATACGGGCCACCGGACGTTCTGAAGCGCCAAGAGATAGCAAGACCTACTCCCAAGAGGGATGAGGTTCTGATCAAAGTTCATGCGGTATCTGCGAACGCGGTCGACTGGCGGAACATGAGAGGCGCACCGTTCCTCTTCCGCTTCGTTGATATGGGGTTTCCAAAACCCAAACACACGATACTGGGCGCTGACATCGCTGGACGGGTTGAAGCAGTCGGCAGCAGCGTCACACAATATCGGCCAGGTGATGAGGTCTTTGGGGATATATCCGCAGTGGGGCTGGGCGGTTTTGCCGAGTACGTATCTGTTCCTGCGAACGTTCTGGTCCTGAAACCAGCCAATATCACCTTCGAGGAAGCAGCGGCGGTCCCTGTGACGGCAGTCACGGCCCTGCAAGGTCTTCGTGACAAGGGACAGATTCAGCCTGGGCAGAAGGTTCTGATCAATGGTGCATCTGGCGGTGTGGGGACGTTTGCGGTGCAGATTGCCAAATCATTCGGGGCAGAAGTCACCGGTGTGTGCAGCACAAAGAAACTGGACACGGCACGCTCGATTGGGGCAGACTATGTCATTGACTATACCCAGGAGGATTTCACCAGGAACGGGCAGCACTATGACCTGATTTTTGATGTCGTGGGCAATCGTTCGGCCTCAGACCTTAAGCGTGCACTAACCCCTAATGGCGTCTGTGTCGTTGCCGGATTCACGACTATGTCTCACATGCTGTTCCAGGTTGTATTCCTGGGATCGTGGATGTCAATGACCGGGGGCGTGAAGATCGGCAGCATGGGGTCGGCGGAACCGAAGCAAGAAGACCTACTTTTCATCAAAGAGCTGCTCGAAACCGGCACAGTCGTACCCGTCATCGATCGGCGCTACCCGCTGAGTGAGACCGCTGAAGCGATCCGATATCTCGAAGCGGGTCACGCGTGCGGAAAAGTGGTCATCACTGTGCAGGACAATGGCGAGTGAACCGCTCGGAAGATGGTGTCCCGCGTGTGTCACCGGATGGACCGGTGAGGTCCAGAGCCGCGCGCGACACGAGCGGCGGGAACCAGCAGTCAACGTGGTCGTATAGGTGATTCTCATCCAGAAGGGAGCTGATTGAAGTGGTCGACGTGAAGATCAAGCTTTCGGTGTCGTGGATAGCACTTATGCTCATCTACCTTCTTGGGGATGTGCTGCGCATATTCAGCGGTGCCTTCACACCGGGAGAGGTCGAAGGTATGCAGGTGTCTCAGTGGATGTGGCTGGGCATGGCAGTCATCATGCTGATCCCGATCATCATGGTGGTCCTATCCCTGATATTGCCCCATCCTGTGAATCGTTGGGCAAACATCATCGTCGCTGCGTTCTTCGTCGCCTTCAATCTATTTGGGCTGCCTTACCCCTCGGCCTTCGACAATTTTCTGATCGTTGTGAGCTTCGCAGTGAATGCACTGACGATCTGGTATGCGTGGAGGTGGGTTTAGACAGGAAGGGATACCCAATAGGAGGCAATCTGATGACTACCAAAGGAGAAACGAACTCGATGACGTATCGTCGCGTCGTGGTGTCGCGCCACGGCGGGCCGGACGTGCTGCAGGTGGTAGAAGAGGCTCTCCCCGAACCCCAGGCCGGCGAGGTCCGGGTGAAGGTCCTGACCGCTGGAATCTCGTCCTATGATGCTATGAACCGGCAGTACGCATTCCCGGGCGGGCCGTCCATGCCATATACCCCCGGCGAGGACGTCGTCGGTGTGGTGGACAAGCTGGGCGAAGGGGTGTCTACGGTCGAGCCAGGGCAGCGGGTTGCCTGCTTCACCCGCGGTGGTGGCTACGCGGAGTGCATCTGCCGGCCCGCCAGTACCTTGGTGCCCGTTCCCGCGGGCGTGGACGCCGCCGAGGCCGTCTGTCTGGTGGTGAACTACCTTACAGCGCATCTGGCGATGCACGGGACCGCCAAGGTGCAGAGCGGCGAGCGTATCCTGGTCCACGGCGCGGCCGGGGGTGTGGGGAGTGCACTCCTCCAACTCGGCAGGTTGGCCGGCCTGGAGATGTACGGCACGGTGTCCCAGTACAACCACGAACGCGTCACCGCCCTCGGCGCGACGCCGATCGACTATCGCACGGAGGACTTTGTCGAGCGGATTCGCAGCCTGACCGGCGACGGGGTTGACGTCGTCTTCGATCCCATCGGCGGCGCCAGACAGCTCTGGCGCTCGTACCGAGCCGTACGCAAGGATGGGCGGCTGGTGTGGTTCGGCATGGCCGCGGCAAACAAGAAAGGGATGGTGGTCATTCCGCTGACGATGCTGATGCTGGGTCTGCTCAAGCTCATGCCGGGCGGCAAGAAGGCGCCGCTTATGCCCGAATTGGGTGATCACATGACGGCACGCAGCGATTGGTACCCCGATACGTTGGCGGAGCTCCTCGATCTGCTGGCCGAGGGCAAGCTCAAGCCGCTGGTCGCCGAGCGTATTCCACTGGTCGAGGCCGTGCGCGCTCACGAGCTGCTCGAGCGCGGCGGATACGCCGGCAAAGTTGTTCTAGTAGCCGATGTCCAGGCAGGAGGATTATCGTAGATGAATTCACACAGAACCACCGCGAGAATAGTAGGTGCCTTGTTTCTGATTTCCAACGTTGTCTTCTTGACGGGTGCTTTTGCATTCGTCGAACCTACTTTGAGTGCGCCGGATTACCTCAGTCTGGCATCGACCAACAGAATCTCGGTGATCCTGGGAGTGTTTCTCGAGCTCATCAACGGCGTGGCATACATTGGCATCGCCGTCCTGATGTTCCCCATTTTCAGAAGGCGTTTCGAGAGTCTTGCGCTTGCGTACGTTGCTTTCCGGACGATCGAGTTCGTCATGCAAACACTATCTGACCTCAGCCCGTTGGTCCTGCTGACGGTAAGCGAGGAGTTCGTCGGCGCAGGTGCTGCCGAAGCCGTCGCCCTCCAGGCAGTGGGGACCTTGCTGCTGGCGGCCCGCTATTGGGCCTTCCACATGGTCTCTGTCACCCTCGTTCTGGGTGCCTTGCTGTTCTATCCCATGCTGTATCGAACGAGGCTCATTCCACGGTTCATATCGGTCTGGGGATTCATTGGCGCCCTCGTGGTGCTGGCCAACGCCGTCATGGAGATGGTCGGGTTCCAGCCGGGGAATTTGGGCATCTTGATGCTCTTGAACGAAGTGTTCCTTGGGGTGTGGCTCATCGTCAAGGGATTCAACCCATCAGCGGTCGCTTCGCTGGCGGGTGGAAGCGACGCAGATCGGGTCTGAGACTCGTGTATGCTGGAATAGTAAGGAGGCCCAGATGAGGGCGATAGTGTACGAACGCTACGGACCGCCAGAGGTGCTGCAGCTCAAAGAGGCCGCCAAGCCAGCGCCCACGGACGGCGAGATACTGGTGAGAATACGCGCGACAACGGTCCGCGCCGGGGACTGGCGCATGCGAAAGGCCGACCCGGTCGCTGCGAGACTATTCAACGGTCTCTTCAGGCCTACGAAACGACAGATACTGGGGTTCGAGCTGGCCGGGGATGTCGAAGAAGTGGGCACAGGCGTCACCAAGTTCAAAGCAGGTGACCAGGTCTTTGCTTCGACCGGCCTGGATTTTGGCGCCCACGCCGAATACAAATGCCTGCCCGAAGACGGGGTGGTGGCACTGAAGCCCGTCAATATGAGCTACGAGGAAGCTGCCGCAGTTCCATCCGGGGCACTGGCCGCGCTGGCGCTTCTCAGAGACAGGGGCCATGTCCAGAGCGGGGAGAAAATCCTCGTCTATGGCGCATCCGGCAGTGTAGGCAGCTACGGGGTGCAGGTTGCCAAATACTATGGCGCCGACGTCACCGGCGTATGCAGCACCCGAAACCTGGAATGGGTCAGAGAGATGGGAGCCGACGCGGTCATCGACTACACGGTCGAGGATTTCACGGAAGGCGAAGCGCGGTATGACTGCGTCTTTGATGCGGTAGCCAAGCTCCCAAAGTCGAAGCGCCGGAAAGCGCTGACTCCGACCGGCAGATTCGTATCAATCTCACAAGACTATAAGGAAAGCACTGAGGACTTGATTCTCCTCAAGAAAGTGATCGAAGCGGGAAAGTTGAAGGCGGTCATCGATCGGCGCTATCCGTTGGAGCGCATGGCCGAGGCCCATGCCTACGTTGAAGGGTGGCACAAGAAGGGAAACGTGGTGATAACGGTATGAAACGTGCTGTGGAATCGGCCAGCGTTCTCGGAACGGAAGGCCGTGGCCGGACGCTACGCAGCATGAAGATCGAGTCGGACGCGCCTGCGAAGCCCCTGGCCGATAGGGCGAGACAGCAGGCTACACGCCGGGATTCTTTCGTGGGAATGACGCACGCTCCACAATGTGCGTTCGAATGCGTCGAAACGGTCCACGTCTGAAACAGCGATGGAGGCGATTATCCTTGACAAATGAAGAGAAGCATCCAACGAAGGGGCGGCCGCACGCTTTCGGCCGATTCACCGTCGTCCTTCTGGTCCTGATCGTCCTGCTATCAGCAGGTCTCGCCGGGTGCAGCCCTTCGGCTCGGGAGCTCGCGGCAGTCGACTACACACCGCTGGTCAGGGACGATTGGGCCGTGTCGACGCCTGCAGAGCAGGGGCTGGATCCGATGCTCGTGGCGGAGCTGTATCACAATGCGGCCGAACTGGACACGATCTATGGATTGCTGGTGATCAAGAATGATCATCTGATCGCCGAAGGATACTTCAATGCAGGGGCGATTGAGCAGGAGGTCCTGCTGCAATCAGCGACGAAGAGTTACATCTCGGCGTTCGTGGGAATTGCGTTGGAAGAGGGCTGCCTGTCGAGTCTGGACCAGAGGATGATGGAGTTCTTCCCGGAGTTCGCGGACGACGTGGATGATCCGCGGAAGGGGCAGATCACGATCCGGCAGCTGCTGCAGATGCGTTCGGGCTATCCCTGGGAGGAGAGCGATCCTGCCCTTTGGGAGGTGCTTGCGTCGGGCGACTATCTGCCCCTGATCGCTCACTATCCACTGATCAGCGATCCGGGGGCCGAGTTCCACTATAGCAATCTGACGGCCTATATCCTTGGCGTCATTGTGGAACGAGCATGTGAGACGGGGCTGGGGCCATTCACTGAGGAGCACCTCTTCTCGGGGATTGACGCGGAGGTGGGCGAGTGGTGGCAGGACAGCTACGGCTATTACTACTCCTTCTTCCACTCCACGGCCCGTGATATGGCCAAGTTCGGCCTGTTGTATCTCAATGGCGGCGAATACACGGGTAACCAGATCGTCCCGGCCGATTGGGTGCACGATTCGCTGCAAGTATATTCGGAGGACGCTTGGCCGCATCGCGTGGGCCGCAATTTCAACGACATCGGATATGGGTATCAATGGTGGGCAGTCACGGCCGGCGACCATCGCTACAACCTGGCATGGGGACACGGCGGCCAGCAGATTGCCCTGTTGGATGAGCTCGACATGGTCATTGTCGTTACCGCGGATCCGTTTTTCCGCAAGCACGATGACCAGGCGTGGAAGCACGAGAAGGCGAATCTCAATCTAGTGGCCGATTTCGTCGCATCCTTGCCGAGCAGTGAGTGATGGGTGGTTTGAGGGTTTGCCGTCGGGCTTGAGAAGAGTGATAGAGGAGGATACGCAGTGACAAACAGAGAGAAGAATCCGGCGAGAGTGCGTCGGCCTGGATTGCCCGTCACCGTCAGCGCGATCCTCGTCTTATCCATCCTGATATCATCTGGTCTGACCGGATGCGGGCCTTCGCGAAAGGGCCTCGAAGCAGTCGACTACACACCGCTGGTCCGGGATGATTGGGAGGTGTCGACGCCAGTGGAGCAGGAACTCGATCCGATGTTGGTGGCGGAGTTGTACCACAATGCGGCCGAACTGGACACGATCTACGGGCTGCTGGTGATCAAGAACGGCTATCTGATCGCTGAAGACTACTTCAACGAAGGGGCGGTTGAGCAGGTGTCCGCGCGCCATTCGGCGACGAAGAGTTATACCTCCGCACTGGTCGGGATTGCGCTGGAGCAAGGCTGTCTATCCAGTCTGGATCTGAAGATGGTGGATTTCTTCCCAGAGTTCGCTGATGACATAACTGACTCGAGAAAGGAGCAGATAACGGTCCGACATTTGCTGCAGATGCGCGCCGGATTTCCATACGACTCCACCGGCGGCTACAGTGACATCCTCTATCTCAGTGGCAACTGGCGCTGGCTGCCTCACCTGGTTGACTTCCCACTCGTCAGCGATCCGGGAACACAGTGCAACTACAGCAGTTTGACGTCCCATCTGCTGGGAGTTGTGGTGGCCCGGTCGTGTGATACGGATCTTATGTCCTATGCTGAGGAGTATCTGTTCACGCCGATTGATTCCGAACTGGGGAATTGGACCCGCGACGCTGATGGCTACAACTGGGGCTGGGGAGAGATCTACGTTACGGCTCGTGATATGGCGAAGTTTGGCCTGCTGTATCTCAACGACGGTGAATACGAGGGGACTCAGGTTGTTCCAGTCTCATGGGTTAGTGAATCCCTGCGATCCTATTCGGAGGATGCATGGGTAACTGACAAGATCGGTCGCCACTTCGGCGACATCGGGTATGGCTACCAGTGGCTGTCTGCCACGGTGGGCGACCACCGGTTCAACTTCGCATGGGGCCATGGGGGACAGTTGATTGTCCTGTTGGACGAGTTCGACATGATTGTCGTCACTACCGCGGATCCGTTGAACGACATACCACCGGCGGATGGATGGAAATATGAGAAGCAGGTCATCGATTTGGTGGGTGAGTTTGTCAAATCCCTGCCGGCGGAGCAGTGAGCAGGGATCGTCAACAAGGGGCAGGATCTCACACAGCTCGGAAGCGCCCAGAAAGGAGAATGCCTGATGATCAGCAAGCAGAAGAACCCAACAGAGGAGCGTCAGTACCCCTTCCTCCGATTCACCGGCGTGATTCTTGTCCTATCCACTCTACTATCATCGGGCCTGGCAGGGAGTGGCCCTTCGCCAAAGGATCTGGAAGCAGTCGACTACACACCGCTGGTCCGGGACGACTGGGAGGTGTCGACGCCCGAGGAGCAGGGGCTCGATCCGATGTTGGTGGCGGAGTTGTACCACAACGCGGCGGAACTGGAGTCGATCTACGGGCTGCTCGTGATTAGGAATGGGTATCTGATCGCTGAGGGGTATTTCAACGACGGGTCGGTTGAGCAGAAAACCAATATGACCTCGGTGACAAAGAGCTATGCCTCGGCATTGTTGGGAATCGCCTTGGATCAAGGCTGCCTGTCAAGCCTGGATCAGAAGATGATGGAGTTCTTCCCGGAACTCGTCGATGATATAGTCGATCCGAGGAAGATGCAGATCACGATCCGAGAGATGCTGCAGATGCGCGCCGGATATCCCTGGGAAGAGTCCACGGCGGGGCTGTTCGAGCTCCTGTATACGGGGTTCCGGCCGTCCACCCTGGTTGACGTTCCTCTCACGAGCGATCCAGGCGCCGAGATGCAATACAGCAATCTGACGTCCCATCTCCTGGGGATCATTGTGGCACGGGCGTGTGAAACGGACCTCAAATCATACGCTCAGGAACACCTGTTCTCGCCGCTTGACGCGGAAGTGGGGTTTTGGCAGCAGGACTGGGAGGGCTACTACCTCAGCTACTCGGATCTCCACTTCGCGGCCCGTGATATGGCCAAGTTTGGCTTGATGTACCTCAACGACGGTGCATATGAGGGCAACCAGATCGTTCCGGCCGAATGGGTGCACGATTCGCTGCAAACGTATTCGGAGGATGCCTTCGGCTATAGGGTGGGCCGCAACTTCCGCGATGTCGGGTATGGGTATCAGTGGTGGTCAGTCAGGGCTGGCGACCATCGTTACGATTTGGCGTGGGGACATGGCGGTCAGCAGATTGCTCTGTTGGATGAGCTCGACATGATCATTGTCGTTACCGCGGATCCGTTACATGGCGAACACGGGGATGAGCCCTGGAAGCTCGAAAAAGCGAATCTCAATCTGGTGGCCGACTTCATAGCGTCGCTGCCGAGCGGGGATTGATTGTTGGTGCGGTCGGCAGGCGTTGGCTTATAACCCCCACGGATAGCACGTTCGGGGTATGACACTAGTACCGCCCTGCTGGTAGACTAGAGGTGCAGTGTCACACAAGTCTAGGAAACAGCGGAAAGGAGCGTAAGCGATGGCTAGTCAAGAACAACTCGCAACAAAGACGAGTCGGATTCACT
>Ga0180436_10005763_pt1 | contig 10880 bp, 8 predicted proteins | sample SS_ome_2_FD_132434 | JGI IMG/M metagenome (GOLD analysis project Ga0180436, IMG submission 132434) | Hypersaline lake sediment archaeal communities from the Salton Sea, California, USA - SS_3_S_2 metaG | ecosystem: Environmental > Aquatic > Non-marine Saline and Alkaline > Hypersaline > Sediment...
GGACTCGCTGTTCCGCATGATCCGGAACACCACCGAGTGTTCACCGGAGAACGTGCTCTCGGCGTACAAGGACAATGCCGCGGTGATGACCGGACACGAGGGCCATCGCTTCTTCCCCTCGCCGGATGACCGGGTCTATGGCGAACACGACGAGGATATCCATATCCTCATGAAGGTCGAGACGCATAACCATCCCACGGCAATCGCACCCGATCCCGGTGCGGCCACTGGGGCCGGTGGCGAGATCCGCGATGAGGGTGCCACCGGTCTGGGTGGCAAACCCAAGGCAGGTCTGTGTGGGTTCTCGGTATCGAACCTGCGCATTCCGGGGGCGGAACGTCCCTGGGAGAAGGAGCATGGCAAACCCAGTCGGATCGTATCGGCACTGGACATCATGCTGGAGGGGCCGATCGGCGCGGCCGCATTCAACAACGAGTTCGGGCGACCCAACCTGTGCGGTTACTTCCGTACCTACGAGCAGCAGGTCGGCAACGAGCTGCGTGGCTATCACAAACCGATCATGCTCGCGGGCGGTATCGGCAATATCCGTGGTGAGCACATTGAGAAGGGAGCCTTCCCCGCAGGCACGCCGCTGATCGTGCTCGGCGGGCCGGCCATGCTGATCGGCCTGGGCGGCGGTGCGGCCTCGTCCATGACTTCCGGTTCCTCGGCCGAGGATCTCGATTTCGCCTCGGTGCAGCGCGCCAACCCCGAGATGGAGCGGCGCGCCCAGGAGGTCATCGATCGCTGCTGGCAACAGGGGGACGAAAACCCGGTCCTGTTCATCCACGACGTGGGTGCCGGCGGGCTGTCCAATGCATTGCCCGAGCTGGTCGATGACGGTGGCTGTGGCGGAGCGTTCGAGCTGCGTGAGGTGCCGAATGACGATCCCGGCATGTCGCCCATGGAGATCTGGTGCAACGAGTCGCAGGAGCGCTACGTGCTCGCGGTTTCAGCCGACAGGCTGGATGATTTCACGGCCCTGTGTGAACGCGAACGCTGCCCCTTCGCCGTGGTGGGATATGCCACCGGGGAACTGTCACTGCAGCTGAACGACAGCCGTTTCGGGAACCGCCCCATCGATATGCCCCTGTCCCTGTTGCTGGGCAAGCCGCCAAAGATGTCGCGTGATGTCGCGCGGGTTGAGCCCCCGGAACTACCGTTCGATACGGCCGGACTGGACCTGGCCGAGGCATCGGCAAGGGTGCTGCGCCTGCCGACAGTGGCCAGCAAGACCTTCCTGATCACGATCGGGGACCGGTCGATCACCGGGATGGTTACCCGCGACCAGATGGTCGGCCCCTGGCAGGTGCCGGTGGCAGACGTTGCAGTGACGGCCAGTGATTACAACGGTTATACCGGCGAGGCCATGAGCATGGGTGAGCGGTCGCCACTGGCCTTGTTGGATGCGCCAGCGGCGGGCCGCATGGCGGTCGGCGAGGCGATCACCAACATCGCGGCAGCCAGTATCGGGGCTATCGGGGACATCAAGTTGTCGGCCAACTGGATGGCGGCGGCGGGTCATGCGGGGGAGGATGCACGCCTGTTCGATACTGTGCGCACGGTTGGCCTGGAGCTGTGTCCGGAACTGGGGATTGCCATCCCGGTTGGCAAGGACTCCATGTCGATGAAGACGGTGTGGGAGCAGGACGGTGAGCGGCGTGAAATGACCGCACCGCTTTCGCTGATCATCTCGGCATTTGCACCGGTGCTGGATGTGCGCCGCACGCTTACACCGCAGTTGCGTCGGGACAAGGGGGATTCGGACCTGATCCTGATCGACCTGGGGGAGGGGCGCAACCGCCTCGGTGCCAGCGCGCTGGCACAGGTATATGGCGAGATCGGCCTGGAGGGACCGGACCTTGCCGCCCCTGATCTTCTCAAGCGTTTCTTTGCCACGATCCAGGATCTCAACGAACAGGATCTCCTGCTTGCCTACCATGATCGCTCCGACGGCGGTCTGTTTGTCACCCTGAGCGAGATGGCGTTTGCCGGGCGAACCGGCATCGACATAGACCTTGCGGGCCTGTCTGTGGATGATGCCGCGGTCCTGTTCAACGAGGAACTGGGTGCCGTGATTCAGGTCCGGCACACGGACTCGGACGATGTGCTCACGCTGCTGGAGCGGGCGGGTCTGGGACATTGTTCCCAGGTGATCGGTACCCTGCGCGACGACGAACGTATTGTCATCAGGCATGCTGATCGGCCGGTTCTGGAGGAATCGCGAACCCGGCTGCAGCAGTATTGGTCAGAAGTGACTCGCGACATGCAGTCGCTACGCGACAATCCGGATTGTGCGGCCGAGGAGTTTGCGCGCATCGCGATTCCCGACCCGGGGCTGTCTGCGTCGCTTACCTTCGACCCGGGCGAGGATATCGCCGCACCCTATATCGAAACGGCTCGTCCGCGTATGGCCATCCTGCGAGAGCAGGGCGTGAACGGTCAGGTGGAGATGGCGGCTTCCTTCCACAAGGCGGGGTTCGAGTGCGTCGATGTGCACATGTCCGATCTGCTTTCCGGTCGGGTGACGCTGGATGAGTTCAGGGGCCTGGTCGCCTGCGGTGGATTCAGCTACGGCGATGTATTGGGGGCGGGGGAAGGCTGGGCCAAGTCGATTCTGTTCAATAACCGCGCACGCGAGCAGTTCCAGGCATTTTTCGAGCGTGACGACAGTTTTGCCCTCGGAGTGTGTAACGGGTGTCAGATGCTCTCCAACCTGAAGGAACTGATACCTGGCACTCAGCACTGGCCGCACTTCGTGCGCAACCGATCCGAGCAGTTCGAGGCCCGCTTTGCCTTGGTCGAGGTAGTGGATTCCGCTTCGATTCTGCTTGACGGCATGGCGGGCAGCCGGATGCCGATTGCCGTGGCACACGGCGAGGGGCGGGCGGAATTCGCCGGAAATGATCATATTGCCGCTGTGCAGCCGCAGGTGACGATGCGCTATGTCGAGAACGATGGCAGCGTCGCGCAACACTACCCAGCCAACCCGAATGGCTCGCCGGAGGGCATCACCGGATTGAGCAGTACCGATGGCCGGGTCACCATCATGATGCCTCATCCGGAGCGAGTCATCCGTACGGTGCAGAATTCCTGGCATCCGGATGACTGGGACGAGGACGCGCCCTGGATGCGCCTGTTCCGCAATGCGCGTCGCTGGGTGGACTGATGAGCACCTCGGACCTGATTGCGCTCGAAGAGCGCATTGCACACCAGGATGCTGCGATCGATGAGCTGACGCGACACTCCCTGACCCAGGCGGAGACGATCCGCCGCCTGGACAAACGTGTGGAGCAGTTGGAGGCCCAGCTCCGGGATCTGGCCGGCCGCGTCGGCCAGGAGATCGATGATGCGCCTCCGCCGCACTATTGAGATGGTTGGCTGATGGGTACTCCCTGCCGGGGTTGTTTAATCATTCGCACCGTGTTTCTGGCGATAGTGCTCGGTGGCGGCGGGGGATACATGGTGGCTGAGGCCTATGGTCCCGGAACCCTCTCGATGGTTGCGACTTTCTTCGGCTCCTTGCTGCCGGTGATGTGGTACGTCCGGGATCGCGATCGTTCCGACTGACGCGAGAATGAATCTGTAATAAAGCGGTTCACTCACCGGTCTCATGACCAACGACCGATTGAGATTAGTACATGCGCATCCATGTTCGTCACCCTTGGGAACTGAAGGAATCCGACGTCACGCCGGAGGAGCAGTTCCGCCAGCGCCGCCTGATCCTGAAGGCGGCCGCAGTGGCCGGGCTTGGCGTGGCGGCCCCAGTGCAGGCGCTGGTGCCAGCGCAGGGTGAGGGAAATCCCATTTCCGGCCTGCGGGATACACCCTACGGCAAGGGGTTGCCTCTGACCGGTTTCGAGGATGTCACCGGCTACAATAATTTTTACGAGTTCGGTGCCGGCAAGACCGACCCGGCGCGTACCGCGGGCTCGTTCGAGACCCGGCCCTGGACGGTTCAGGTGGATGGAGAATGCGAGGCATCTGGCGAAATCGGTATCGAGGATATCCTGAGCCGGATCCCACAGGAGGAACGGATCTACCGTTTCCGCTGCGTCGAGGCCTGGGGCATGGTGGTTCCGTGGAGTGGGTTTCCCCTGAGTGCGCTGCTGGAACGTTTCGAACCGACCTCGCGTGCGCGCTACGTGTACTTCGAGACGCTGTATGACCCAGAGCGTATGCCCGCACAGAAAAGAGCGGTGCTCGACTGGCCCTACCGCGAGGGCCTGCGTATGGATGAGGCGATGCACCCGCTCACCCTGCTGGTGACCGGTGTCTACGGCCGGGAGCTGCCCGCGCAGAATGGTGCGCCCCTGCGTCTGATAGTGCCCTGGAAATACGGGTTCAAGAGCATCAAGTCGATCGTGCGAATCCGTTTCGAGGAGCACTTGCCTGCAACAACCTGGTCTGATCTTCAGCCTTCCGAGTACGGGTTCTACGCCAATGTGAATCCTGAAGTGGACCATCCCCGCTGGAGCCAGGCCCGCGAACGCCGGATAGGCGAGGGGCTGTTTTCGCGCAAGCATCCCACGCTGATGTTCAATGGCTATGCAGAGGAAGTCGCAGGCCTCTATAGAGGCATGGATCTGAGCAAGAGCTTCTGAGCATGAGTGCAAGCACCCTGGTCCGATGGGTGTTCAAGCCGGCCGTTTTCTGCGCGGCCCTGGTGCCGTTTGCCTTGCTGTTGTATGCAGCCTGGCAGAACACGCTCGGCGCCAACCCCCTGGAGTCCGTGATGAGAGGGACGGGCGATTGGACGCTCCGCTTCCTGCTGCTCAGCCTGGCAATGACTCCACTGCGTCGGTTGCTCGGTCGTGGCTGGCCGATACGGTTCCGCCGCATGCTGGGATTGTTTGCCTTCTTTTATGCCTGTCTGCATTTCCTGATTTGGTTGGTGCTCGATCAGGAACTGAGCTGGACCAACATCTTTGCCGACATCGTCAAACGTCCCTTCGTGACGGTGGGTTTTCTTGCCTGGCTGATGTTGGTGCCACTTGCGCTGACATCGACCCGGGCTGCCATGCGTCGCCTTGGCCGCAACTGGTCAAGGTTGCACCGACTGGTCTATGTGGTTGCGGTGTTGGGCGTCCTGCATTTCGTTTGGCTGGTAAAAGCGGACCTGTTGGAGCCACTGGTTTACGCGGGGATCCTCGGTCTACTGTTGTTGCTGCGACTGCCGTTACGGCCACTCAGTGGAAGCCGGAACAGGACTGCCAGGGGATCTCTTACAGAGGGTTAGATCCTCAATTTTCTTGCTTGAATCCTAACTTGGGTTATACTCGGCTCGACTTTAAGAACTGCGTAAGAACAGATCTGGAGGAGGATGGAACGCCCGGTTCATTGGACGGGGCGTTTTTTTTTGGCTATTTCTTAGTTGACACCGATTGCTACCCGCTTGAACCGGGAAACAGGAGTACGCCATGATCCGAATTTTCCCCACTTTCGCCCTGATGAGCGTTTTGGCCTGTGGCTCCGCGTCTGCCTTCTGGGGCTGGAGCGACAGCAATCAGTACAGTGACGGCAGGACTGACGGCAGTGCTGACATGCAAGGTGACGCCAGCGCCGAAGGTGAGATGGAGTTCAGATTCGACTTTACCGGACGGATGAAAGCAGACGGTGACTTCAAAGGTGATACCGACACCGATACCAACTGGGGCGGGTATACCTATGACTATCCCTACTGGTACGGCGTCCCCAATTATCAGGGGCCGTACGGGATGCCTTATGCACCAATGCCGCAGCAGTGACAACCGCTGCTCGGAAGATCGGCGCTGCCTTTCACTCTAAACCTGGCCTTCGCAGATCTCAGCAAGGGGGCCGGCCGCGTTTGCCCTGGCCGCAATGAAAAAATCCCCGTTGCGAGGGAGATCTGATTAAATCAGCGGAGCTTTCTCCCGATACATGGCGTATGGGTGCCATCGCATCCTTACCTACTTCAGGACTTGAGATATGGGCTGGGAAGCTTGGCTTACGTTGTCTGTCGTTATCGGCTGTTTCGGACTGATCGCGTTCACCTGGGTTTCGCCCGACATCATCATGTCAGCGGGATTGACTGTGTTGCTGGTCTCTGGCGTGTTGTTGCCCGAAGCAGCGCTGGCCGGCTTCGCCAACCAGGGCATGTTGACCGTAGCCGTGCTCTATATCGTGGTCAGTGGTCTGACCGAGACCGGCGCCATCGGCTGGGTCGTGCACTACATCCTGGGCAGGCCTCGCGGCATGCAGCAGGCGCAGGCAAGGGTAATGGCCCCGGCAGCCGCGCTGAGCGCCTTTTTGAACAATACACCGGTGGTGGCGGTGTTCCTGCCGGCGGTAAAGGTCTGGGCCCGGCACAATAACCTGAGTCTGTCCAAGCTGCTGATACCGCTGAGCTACGCGAGTATCGTCGGTGGCACCTGCACCCTTATCGGCACAAGCACCAATCTGGTGGTCAATGGTCTCCTGGTGGACCAGGCCGGACTGCCCGGTCTTGCCATGTTCGACCTGGCCTGGATCGGTCTTCCCATCACCGTGAGCGTGCTGTTGTTCCTGTTCCTTTTCGGTGAACGATTCCTCCCCAATCGCGAGGCGCCCCTGGCCCAGGGCGAGAGTATTCGCGAGTACATGGCGGAGATGATGGTGGAAGATGGGAGTCCCCTCGCAGGTCGCAGCATCCGCGAAGCCGGACTGCGCTCCCTGCCGGGCCTGTTCCTGGCCGAAATTGAGCGTGATGGTGTGGTTTTACCGGCGGTGGAGCCGCAGGAACTGCTGCAGGCAAACGACAGGCTGGTTTTCGTGGGAGATATCGAATCAGTGGTCGAGCTGCATGCCATGCGCGGCCTGGTGCCGGCAACGGATCAGGTGTTGAAACTGGGGGGCGAGCGCAAGGACAGCAGTTTCTTCGAGGCAGTGGTCTCGGATACCTGCCCGCTGGTGGGCAAGAGTGTTCGAAAGGGGCGCTTCCGCACGCGCTATCAGGCAGCCATCCTGGCGATGGCCCGCAATGGCGAACGTCTGCGAGGCAAGATTGGAGACGTGGTCCTGCGTACCGGGGACACCCTGCTGCTGGAGGCGCGGCCCAGCTTTCTGGAACAGTTTGGCAGGTCACGGGATTTTCTACTTGTCAGTGAGGTGGGGGAGGGGCACCCGCTCAACCACAAGGGGGCACCCGTGGCGCTCGCGATCGTCGTGGGTATGGTGCTGCTTGCGGCGAGCGGACTCTTGAGCATGCTGGAGGCGGCCCTGGTGGCGGCGGGGCTGATGGTACTGTCCGGTTGCACCAGTGGACGGGTGGCGCGTCAGGCGCCTGATTGGCAGGTTTTGGTGGTTATCGCGGCATCCTTTGGAATTGGCGCGGCCCTGCAGCAGAGTGGCGCGGCGGGCGTACTGGCGCAGGCGATCATAGACCTGGCTGGTGGACACCCCCTGGCCTCATTGACACTGGTCTTCGTCGCCACCGCGCTGTTGTCTGCCATTGCAACCAATAATGTTGCAGCGGTATTGGCCTTTCCGATCGCCTTCGCTGCCGCCGAGCACATGGGGGTGAATGTGATGCCTTTTGCGGTCACGATCATGATCGCTGCCTCCACCAGCTTCGCCACGCCCATCGGCTACCAGACGAACCTCATGATCTACAACGTAGGCGGCTACCGATTTATGGACTTTGTTCGGGCCGGACTGCCGTTGACCCTTCTGGTGGGGCTGGTGACGGTGGCGTTGGTGCCCTATATCTGGACGTTCTGATCAATCATCATCAGATGGGACTGAGGCCATCCACAACCCTGCCGCAATTCGCGAGGCGCGCACAAGACATCTTTATGATCCGGTTGCATTTTTGTTGCACAAAAACCGGAAAAAACGCGCGATAATGCTCAGCTTAACCTTTAATCGTTGCCACTCCCGGCAAAAACGTCCGGGCTCCCGGCGGAATACAGCCTGATCTTCAGGTGGACCCGGGAATTGCGTTTGGCAGCAGGCCGTAAAAGTAACTGCCTTGATCTACTGGAGTAATTCAAGGCTGGGAGGTAAGAAATGATCACTTATGAAGATTTGAACCTGCAGAACCATAAAATCACCGAGCTGACCAATATCCTGAATCTTCTGCTGGCGGACAGAATCATCTGTGACGCGGAAACCACTCAGGAACTGTTCTTCCGCTACATGGATTTGGTCCAGAAACATCTTCAAGTCACGGAGACCAATATCTATTCACAGTTGCTCTCGCAGGGCGACCAGAAAGCACGCAATGCGGCCAACAGCTTTATGAGTGGCTCCAAGGAAATCAAGCGTGTGTACAACAATTTCCTCAAGCACTGGTGCAAAAAGAAAACTCGTGAACTGGTGATCAAGGATTACGACAGGTTCCTGAACGATTGCGAAGAATTGTTCGAAATGGTCCTGGATCGCATCCAGGCTGAGACGGAACAACTCTACCCGCTGGTGCGTAAAGTTACCGGGGATGCCGTCAACGTCGCCTGATCAGGCCTTTTGCAGGCGTGCGCTGATGTCCTCTCGTGCCTGCCGCAGAATCGAATCGCGGTCGATATCGTCGAGAATCTCGCGAACCACGTGTTTCGGTCCGCCCTGGCCCCAGGACTTTCCCTGCGCGAGATAACGTTCTGCCGCCTGGCCGACCACCCAGGTACTGTAATAGGCCACGGCTCCCTGGCCACCCCCTGTCACCAGTGCCGACAGCCCCCACGATCCGAGCTTGAGCGCCGAGGAGGCGAAATGCAGCGTCCACACGGCGCCCATCAGCAATGCCATGTGGCCACCGATGGTGCGGATCAGGCTGCCCGCCTCATTGCCTGAAAGGGGGAGTGCATACACACGCGACAAATGTACGATCATCGACACGTCCACCGCCGCGGCCGCCACCAAGTCGGCCACCGGTATCGGGTTGAGCGCCACTGCAACGCCCTTGGCCGCGCAGTAGTTGCGGATCAGCTTCTGCCCGATCTCGCGGCGGGCAGCCAGAATGCGCTGTCCCACCTGGTCACTCAGGCGGCTGGCGAACAGGGAGGCATTCAAGGCAGCCAGGGTCTTGCCCTCTGCCTCCAGGATCTCCCACAGGCGTGCTTTGACCGCTTCGACGTCCACCGGCGGCTGTTGCAGGCTTTCCGTTTCGTTGCCCGATTCGTCCACCCGGATCAGGACGCGCTCGGCCGGGTGCGCAGCGGCGGTCACGATGTTTCGTTCATCAACCAGGCCGGCGCTGTGTCGCCGCAGGGAGCCGAGCAGCGCCTCCAGCTCCGCCGGACGGTACCGATCGCGCTTGTTCAGAACCAGGATGACCGGCCGGTGTGATTCGATAATTCCCTCGAGCGCATCCACTTCGGTCTGGGTAAGGTCGGAATCGACAACGAACAGCACCAGGTCGGCCCGAGCGGCCACTTCATGCGCCAGACGCTCCCGTTCCTCGCCCTGTACCTCGTTGATGCCGGGCGTATCGATCAAAAAGACATTGTCCGCCTGGTACTCGCGCCATTTCCCATGCTGAACCTCGGTGGTCTCGCCATGCAGGGGACTGGTGCTGAACTGCACCTCTCCCATCAGTGCATTCAGCAAAGCCGATTTCCCCACGCTGACACGACCGAACACCGCGATATGCAGATGGCCATGTTCGAGGCGCTCGAGCATGGCGCGCACTTCCTGGTAGTCCCCGTGCAAGGCCTCACGTACCGCGTCCGGCACCCGCGAATCCTGCACCAGGGCCTCCAGGCTCTCGCGAGCCAGTTCGAGATGATCCGGTTCCGGCGTGGCCGTTTCAGCGTTCCTGTTTTTTGATCTGCTCGAAAACCAGCCGCGCATAGCGCCCAGCAGAGCCCTTGATCTCTTCACTCAGTTGACCCTCGAATTGATCGGCGACCTGCAGCGGATGCAGCTCGCCACGGCTGGCCAGGGATGCGGCCAGACTCTTGCCCAGGGCGTCGAACAACAGCCCATAAGCCACGGCATGCAGCGCCCCGCCGGCGAGTGTCCCAACGCCGGGAAAGGCCTTGAAGGCGTTGCCTGCGACCGCAAGCAGCAGGGTAACGTTCGTCTTCACATGCTGTTGCACCAGTTCCAGCAACAGTTCGATATCCATTTGACGCAGCGGCACATCGTACAGGGCAGCGAGTTCCTTCACCATGCGGCTGGCCAGGTAGCCCTGGATGATCAGATCGGTCCCTGGCGTCATGGCTGCCACCGCACCCAGTACCGCCTTTTTCGAATACCCGGAAACAACACGTTCCGCGGCTTCGCGTCGCTGCGCCTCGAGCGCCGCGTCGAGACGCCGCTGCACCAGCACGAACACGGCGCTGTCGCGCAGTTCGGCCAGGGTCCCGGCATGCGTGTCGATGATCTCCTGCAGCGCCTGCAACAGGCTGTCCACCTGTGCCGGTTGCGGTCGCTCGATCCACTCCTCGGTCCCATCCGGCAACTGCCGGAGCGCTGCCACAGTACCTCCGGCGGATACCGGCACCACCCTGGCCGGACCCAGCCGATCCACCCGCTCCTGTAGGCGCGCCACCACCTGTGCCACTTCGGCCGACGAGCGAAGATCGATCTTGTTCAGGGCCACCAGGGTGGGCTTGTCGAGGCGCAGCAACTCCTGCAGCGCCTGCATCTGGGTACGCGTGAGATCACCCTCGACCACGTACACGACAATATGCGCACGCAGGGCTTCCTCGCCCGCCAGGACATCCAGTGTGCCACCCGCCTCGTCCAGCCCGGGCATATCCAACAACGCCAGTTCATCTCCGGCCGGACTTCGCCAGTGAAATGTCTCGATCGTGCGCGTGGTGCCGCCGAGGACATGGCGCTCGACCTTTGCCTCCGGCAGCAGGGCAGCCACCAGGCTGGATTTGCCACTGCTTATCTCGCCATACAGAGCGACCTCGATCCGACCGGCGGCACGCCGA
>Ga0180436_10005766_pt1 | contig 10878 bp, 9 predicted proteins | sample SS_ome_2_FD_132434 | JGI IMG/M metagenome (GOLD analysis project Ga0180436, IMG submission 132434) | Hypersaline lake sediment archaeal communities from the Salton Sea, California, USA - SS_3_S_2 metaG | ecosystem: Environmental > Aquatic > Non-marine Saline and Alkaline > Hypersaline > Sediment...
CTATGGAACTTTCACTCTTTCCTATTCCCGTTTTCCTCTGTCACCGTCCGAGTGCCACCTGAAGATCGGAAACCGGGCATTACAGCTATTGTAAACGGTCCTAAACACTGTGCAAACCATGGATTACACCAGCCGGCCGAGATCACGACCTGGGGGCATACGTCCCCCTGGATGAGTGAGGCTCCTGAAAAAAGATTGTGATTACGCTGCTGTGTCATAGCGTTCTCGTTCAGGAGGCGGCTTACCTCTCTTCAGGGTACCGGCGTAGACGATCCGTCGTCCGCAGATCGGACATGTCACCTGGTCGGCGAGTCCGATCTTCTCGCAGTACGTGGACCAGTCCATCCGTTCCGGTTTGTCCACGGGCGCCTGTCCCATGATTGATCGACAACGATTGAGTTTTTCAATGTTGTGAGCGTTGTAGAGCCCGTAGTACCTCACGGTGTGGCTGTAGGGGATAGGAACGTGCTGAAGGATTCGATTGAAGAACTCAAGGTGGGTCAGCTTCATCGACTTGCGGCGGCCGTCACGATGATCCGTGTACCCGAACCAGACGAAGCGGTCGTCCACGCGGAAGACGCGCCGGTTGGAGATCGGCCCGCCTTTGACGTATCTGGCCAGATAGGTGGTCACGCCGTTGCCGTGTCCGTACTTACTCTGGATGCGAACGTTCCACTTCTTCTTCTTGAGTCGGGCCAGCAGACGGAACAGATCATGAGGGCGCATGCCGTTTGGCAATCGGAGCAAGCCATTGCTGAAGGCCTTGCTGATGAAGGCGATCATCTTGCCCTTGTACAGGGCACTCACCAGGCGGGCCGGGAGAAGGTATCCCTGTCTGGCTTGGCGCCAGTTGCCTTCGCCATCCAGGCCACCACCGGTAACCAGACAGTGTATGTGCGGGTGCAGGACCAGTGTGCGACCCCAGGTATGGAGGGAACTGATCAGGCCCGGCTTGGCGCCGAGGTACCGGTCATCACCCAGTAGATCCAAGAGCGTTTCTCGGGAAGCCTTGAACAGCAGGTCAGCCATCAGCTTCCTATTCCAACGCCAGAGGTCGTGGAGGGTATCCGGCATGGTGAAGATCACATGGAAGTGATTGCAGGCCAGCAGCTGCGCCTTCTGGTTCTCGAGCCAGCGTTCAGCAGGAAGGCTCGAGCACTGGGGGCATGACCGGTGCTTGCAGGAGTTGTAGGAGACTCGTTCCACATGGCCGGCAGGGCAGCGCATCACGTGCCCGCCCATGGCTTCGGTGCGGCAATGGATGATGGAGCGGGCGGCCTTGTGGACATACAGCGGCAATCGGTTCTTGGCGGCGTAAGCATCAAAATGCTTATCAAATATCGATTGGATCTTCCCGCCCATCTATCACCATCGGCAGTGCGGAAATACATCAACTCCAATTAACTGTATGCAAATACCTTACCTTTCCGCGAAGCGGCTAAGTTCAACAGAAAATTAATCGGTCTTCGTAGTGAGTGCTGATTTCCGATGTTCACTGTGTAGCATCATCGGTGGCCGAGGCTGTCGCTTGAACCGCCCCATCCCTACACGTGGTTGTGAGTCCGGATAATCGATACGCTGTTCTGTGTAGTATACGCGGGTTGTTTGCTTTCATTCAATAATATTTTACCTCAGGCGATCGGCGGGGCTGCGGATACCGGCGAAACGGTTCCCGAGAACGTGGGTATAGATCATCGTGTTGTTGAGGCTGGTGTGGCCCAGCAGGGCCTGGACGGTGCGGATGTCCACACCGTCTTCAAGGAGATGGGTGGCGAAGGAGTGGCGGAAGGTGTGGCAGGAGGCCTTTTTCTGTATGCCGGCCTCGGCGATGGCGATTTTCACTGCCCGCTGGAGGGCCGATTGATGGTAGTGGTGGCGGCGGCGCTGGTTGGTGGCCCGGTGATAGTAGATCGAGGTGGCGGGGAAGACCCATTGCCAGGCCCACTGGCGGCCGGCGTTGGGGTACTTGCGGTGGAGGGCACGGGGCAGTTCGACCCAGCCGGCGTTGCGGCAGAGGTCCTCGTCGTGCTGGGTTTTCACCTGGTCGAGGTGTTTTCGCAGGGCTTGATTTATGTCCTGCGGCAGCAGCGTCACGCGGTCCTTGTCCCCCTTGCCTCCGCGAACCATGATCTGGCTGCTGCCGAAGCCGATGTCCTGGGTTCTCAGGCGGGCGCATTCCGACAGGCGGAGGCCGGCGCCGTAGAGCAGGGTGGCCATCAGCCGTTGACGGCCCTGGAGGCGGTCGAGGACGGCTCTCACTTCCTCACGAGACATCACCACCGGGAGGCGTCGCTTCCGTTTGGCCCGCTCGATGCCCTCGATGAGGCCCACGTCCCTGCCGAGCACGTTGCGGTAGAGGAAGACGAGAGCGTTCAGGGCCTGGTTCTGGGTCGAGGGGCTGACCTGGCGCTCGACGGCGAGATGGCTGAGGAAGGCGCGGATCTCTTCGCGGCCCATACGGTCGGGGTGCTTGTGGAAGTGCTCGATGAAGCGCCTGATCCACCCTATGTACGCTTTCTCGGTGCTGCGGCTGTAGTGGCGAAGGCGCAGGGTTCGTATGACCCGCTCGCGGAGCTCGGAGCGGGGCGGTGTCTCCCTCACGAGCAGGGGGTGTGGTCTGGAGCAGCGGCCGTTCGTCATCGGTCCCCGGGTGACGAAGCTGTGGGCCACTACCGGCTGCTTGCACAGAGGCCGGTGGTGGCCGTACCCGGTATTCCGTATTCAAGACCGGTGCCAGGGCGGAGGGATAACGATGAAAAGTGGTTATGAAGGGCAGGCGGGGGGGCTGGGCGGGGACAGGAGTTTCCGTTCCGTCAACCGGGGTTGTCGGTTGGCTGGCAGGACGGCTGTTACTCCTGCACCCTGCTCAACTCGGTCTCCAGCCGCTCGCCGATCGAGCTGCAGACGCTGTCACAGATGGTGAAGACCCGTTTGTCGGCGATGCCATAGAAGGCATTGAGGCCTTCGCGGCGGCAGCTCACCAGGCCGGTCCGGCGCAGCACGGCGAGGTGGCGCGAGACGTTGGCCTGGCTGCTGTTCACCGCTTCGATGATCTGGCTGACGCTCTGTTCACCTTCCTGCAGGCTGTGCAGGATTCGGAGGCGCATCGGGTCGGCCATCGCCTTGAGCACTTCACTGACCTGCAGGATGGCCTCCTCGGAAAACTTCTTCATCAGAATACCTTCTCGGCCTGCCAGACGATCATGTGCATGTGCTGGGCGCAGGCCTCGCAGTACTGCTTGATGCTGGCGGCCAGCTTGTCAGCCTCCTCGTTGCCGAGGATGGTGAAGATGACGCTGGAGGTCTTGGGGAAGGCCCGCGAACCCATGCGGGTCCCGGTGCTGCCGCTGCCGAAGACCTGGGGGATCTCTGTGTAGCCCACGATCTCGTGTTCGTTGAGCAGCACTTCGAGCTGCTCCTTGTAGGCCGACTCGACGATCATCATCAGCATTTTCATCGGTCTGCTCCTAGCCTTCGCGCACGCCGAGCTTGCGCAGGATCCACATCGCCGGGCACCAGTCGGTGAACGCCGACTGCAGCAGGTTGAGGCCGACGAAGGCGGTGAAGAGGTACCAGGCCGGGTTGACAAAGTGGCCCAGGGCCAGGGAAAGCAGGGTGAAGAAACCGGCCATTGCTCGCAGTGTTCTGTTGATCGTCATGATCTCTCCTCTCGAGGGCGGGCCGCACCTGGCGGCCCGCCGGTTGATGTCGTTGGTCAGGCTTCCTGTTCGTCGCCGATCTGCACCACGTTCTCCGGGCCCACGGCCTTGAGGAACATGTAGTAGAGCACCGGGATCACCCCCAGGGTGAGGAAGGTGGAAACGGTGATACCCGAGATCAGCGCCAGGGCCAGGCCCTGGAAGATCGGGTCGGCGAGCATGAATACGCCGCCGACGATGGTCGAGGCCTGGGTCAGCACGATGGGCAGGAGGCGCACCGCGCCGGCCTTGACCACCGCATCCTTGAGCGGCTCGCCGGCCTGCAGCTCGAGGTTGATGAAGTCCACGAGCAGGATCGAGTTGCGCACGATGATGCCGGCCAGGGCGATGAAGCCGATCATCGAGGTGGCGGTGAAGAAGATGCCGAAGAGTCCGTGGGCCGGCAGGATCCCCACCAGGGTCAGCGGAATGGGCACCATGATGATGATCGGGGTGACAAAGGACTTGAACCAGCCCACCATCAGCACGTAGATCAGCACCATCACCACGGCAAAGGCGATGCCCATGTCCCGGAACACCTCGTAGGTGATGTGCCACTCGCCGTCCCACTTCATGATGTAGCGGGTGGTGTCCTCGGGCAGGGTGGTGGCGATCACCTCCAGCGGTTCGCCGTGGGGCGTGTTGATCTCGCCGATCCGCTGCTCCATGTCGAGGATGGCGTAGACCGGGGCCTCGAGCGCGCCGGCCACCTCGCCGGAGACGTAGGTCACCGGCTGGAGGTTCTTGTGGTAGCGGCTCGGTTCGCGTTGGCGCTCCACCACCCGTGTCAGTTCGGCCAGCGGCACCATGCCGCCCTGGCCGTTGTGCACCCGGAGGCGCAGCAGCTCGTCGATGTGCGAGCGCTGGGCCCGGTCGAGGCGCAGCAGGATCGGCACGTCGGTGCGCGACGCCGGCTGGTGGGCCAGGCCGGCCTCGCCGCCGTTGAGCGCCAGGCGCAGGGTGCGCACCACCTGCTCCGGGGTCACCCCGGCGCGGATCGCCTTCTCGCGGTCGACGAGGATCTCGGCACGCGGGGCGCTGTGCTCCACCTCCCAGTCCACGTCGACGACGCCGTCGGTGGTCTCCAGCACTTCCTTGACCTGGCGGGCCACCTCCAGCCGTCCCTCCATGGTCGGACCGTAGATCTCGGCCATCAGGGTGGAGTAGACCGGCGGGCCGGGCGGGATCTCGGCCACCTTGACCAGTACGCCGAGCTCCTCGGCGATGGGCACGATCAGCTGGCGCACTTCGCCGGCCAGGTCGTGGGACTGCAGCTCCCGCTTGTCACGGTGCACGAAGTTGATCTGGATGTCGGCCTGGTTGCTCTGGTCGCGCATGAAGTAGTGGCGCACCAGCCCGTTGAAGTTGTAGGGCGAGGAGGTGCCGCTGTAGACCTGGTAGTCGGTCACTTCGGGCATGTTGCGGAAGACCGTGGCGATCTCCCGGGCCGCGGCGTCGGTTTTCTCCAGGGTGAAGCCCTCGGGGGCGTCGATGATCACCTGCAGCTCCGACTTGTTGTCGTGGGGCAGCATCTTCACCGTGGTGAACTTGAAATAGACCGTGCTCATCGCACCGGCGAGCAGCACGGCGACGAAGGCGAGGAAGGCGTAGCGGTAGAGGCCCGAGCGGATCAGCGGCTGCATCAGCCGGGTGTAGATCCGGGCGAGCAGGCCCTCCTTCGGCGGGCCCACCGGGTCGGGGCCCTTGGCCACGATCTTTGCCTCGCGGTTGAAGAGCCGTTTGGTCAGCCAGGGGGAGATGACGAAGGCCGCGCCGAGCGAGATGAGCATCGCCGCCGAAGCGTTGATCGGGATCGGCCGCATGTAGGGGCCCATCAGGCCGCGGACGAAGGCCAGCGGCAGCAGGGCGGAGATGATGGCGAAGGTGGCCAGGATCGTCGGGTTGCCCACCTCGTCCACGGCGTAGACGGTGGTCAGGCGCCGGCCGGCCCAGCCCAGTTTCATGTGGCGGTGCACGTTCTCCACCACCACGATGGCATCATCGACGAGTATGCCTATTGAAAAGATGAGGGCGAAAAGCGTCACCCGGTTCAGCGTGTAGCCAAAGAAGTACGAGGCGGCGAGCGTCAGCGCCAGGGTCACCGGGATGACCACCGCCACCACCGCCGACTCGCGCCAGCTCATGGTGATCCAGATGAGCAGGATCACCGCGATGGTGGCCTCGAAGAGGTGCTTGAGCAGTTCGTCCGACTTCTCCTTGGCCGTGAAGCCGTAATCGCGGGTTTTCAGCACCTCCACGTCGGAGGGGATTACCGTGCCCTGGAGGCGGGCGATGCGCCGGTCGAGGTCGTTGACCATGTCGGTGGCGTTGGTCCCCGGCTTCTTGGCCACGGCGAGGGTCACCGCCGGCACGTCGAGGCCGGCGGGCAGGTCCTTGTCACCGCCGGCCGGGCCGGCGCCGAGCCAGACATAGTCGGCCGGTTCGTCGGGGCCGTCCCAGACGTCGGCCACGTCTTCGAGGTAGACCGGTCGGCCGTCGTAGACGCCAACCACCACGTCGCGTACTTCGGCGGCGTCGGCGAGGAACTGGCCGGCGTCGACCTGCACTTCCTCGTTGAGCAGCGACACGCTGCCCGCGGGGAGGCGCCAGTTGAAGCCGCGCAGGGCCTGGTAGGCCTGGAGCAGCGAAACGTTGAAGGCCGCCAGCCGCTCACGGTCCACGTCCACCCGCACGGTGGCCTTGCGGCCGCCGATGACCCAGGCCTGGCTGACCCGCGGGTGGCGGGAGAGCTCGACCTGCAGCTCGTCGGCCACGGCGCGCAGCTGGCCCGGGTCGGCGTTCTCGCCCCAGAAGGTGTACGCGGCCACCGGCACGTCGTCGATGGTCCGCGGTTTGACCACCGGGGGCATCGCCCCGTCGGGCATGCGGTCGGCGGCCGAGGCGATCTTGTTGTGCACGCGCACCGCCGCCTGGTCGGGGTCGGTGCCCACGAGGAAGCGAACGATGATCAGGCCGCCCGAGGGCTGCGAAGTGGAGTAGATGTACTCCACGTTCTCGATCTCGTAGAGCAGTTTCTCCAGCGGGGTGACCACGCGGGACTCCACCTCCTCGGCGGTGGCCCCGGGGAAGCCGACGAGCACGTCGATCATCGGCACCTTGATCTGCGGTTCCTCCTCGCTGGGCGTGACGAGGATGGCGAAGCCGCCGAGCAGCAGGGCGAAGACCACCACCAGCGGGGTCAGCTTCGAGTCGAGGAACGTGCTGGCGATCCTGCCCGAGGCGCCGAGCTTGCGGCGGGTCATCTTCAGCCGCAGGGCCTGGCGGCGCACCTTCTCCATCTCTTCCGCGCTCACCTTCTTGCCCTCGTCGGGGGCCGGCGGCGCGGTGTTGTCGGGGTGCTTATCGCTCATCACTGCACCTCCACCGGCGAGCCGTCGGGCACCGGGCCGTGGATGCCGAGCAGCACTTCGTCACCCTCGGCCAGTCCGGAGAGAACCTCAACGCGGCCGTCGGCGAGCGGGCGTCCGGTGGTCACCGCCCGCGTGCGGCTCTTGCCGTCCTTGCTGCGGACCACCACCAGTTCCAGGCCGCCACGGGCGTGAATCGCGCCCGCGGGCACCACCAGGCGCTCCACCGGGTCACCGGCCAGGTAGCCCCGGCCGCTGGCGCCGGTGGCGGCCTGACGGTCGGGCAGCCCCACCTTGACGGTGAAGGTGTGGGTCGCCGGGTCGGCGGCGGCGGCGATCTCGTCCACCGTGCCTTCGATGCGGCCGAGGTCGGGCCGGGCGTCGAACGAGACGAGGATCGTCTGTCCCAGGCTCACCCGGCGGATGTCCGTCTCACGAACCGAGAGCCGCATCTGGCTGCCCCCGCGGCTCTCCAGGCGGACCAGCGGGCGGCCCGGGGCGGCCATGTCGCCAACGTCCACCAGCTTCTCCACCACCCGGGCGCTGAACGGTGCGACAACGTTCGCCTCGCCGGCCACTGAGCTGGCGGTGCGCACGGCGCCCTGGGCCTGGGTCACGGCGCCGCTGGCCTGCTCGTATTGCATGCGGGCCATGTCCAGCTCCACGTCGGAGGCGGCGTTCTTCTTGTGCAGTTCCTGGTAACGGTTGAAGTTCTTCTCGGCCAGGGCCAGGGCGGCCTGGGCCTGGGCCAGGGCGCCCTCGGCCTGGGAGACCTGGCCTTCGATGCTGTCCGGCTCGATCTGCAGCAGGGCCTGCCCCTTGCTCACGATGTCGCCGGGGCTCACCTTCATCGCGGTCACCGGGCCGGAGACACGGCTGGAAACCACGGCCTGGCGCGACGGCTGGACCGTGCCGAAGACTTCGATGGCCCGGGCTTCACTGACCCGCTCCACTGCGGCGAGCGTGGCGCTCACCGGCGCGAGGTCGGGGGGCTCCGCCCCGGGCTCCGAGCCGCAGCCGGTGGCGAGGACCAGGACGGCCAGCAGGGCCAGACTGCTCAGGTTCCGGGTATGAGTGCTCATAATGTCGTATCCTCCGTGGCGGAATCGGTATCGATCAGGGAGTGGCCGGCGGCGAAATGGAGCCGGTGAATGGCGAACGCCTCGTCGTAGCGCGCGGTGAGCTCGCGGACTTCGGCTTCGCGAAGCGAGGTCTCAGCGTCCAGCAGGTCGATCATCTTCTCCAGTCCCTGCTGGAAGCGCTCGTCGGTGATGCGCAGCGCTTCTTCGGCGGCGGCCAGCGAGGCGCGGGCCGTTTCGCGGCGGGCCCGGGCGGTGGCCAGGTCCTGCCAGGCCTGGCGAACCTCCAGCCGGATCCCTTCCTGGAAGCGGTCGATGTTCTCGTCATAGGAACGGGTCTGGTGCCGCGCGGCATCGAGGGCCTTGCTGTCCGCGCCGCCGCGGAAGAGGTTGATCCGCGCATTGACCATCACCGAGCCGGAACTGCCGTTGGAACCGAGGAACTGGTCGTCGTAAAGGTCGTAGCGGCCGATCACCGCGATCTGGGGCATGAAGCCGGAGCGGGCCTTCTTCTCCTCCAGCTTGCCGGCCTCCCGCTTCGTGCGCGCCGAGCGGAGATCGTCGCGCCGCTCCAGCGCCATGGCCATCCACTCCTCGAGGCTTGCGCCGGCGGCGCTGTTGCCGGGCAGCGTGGCCAGCTCCTGGGGTGTCGACTGCTCCAGGCCCATGTGGAAGTTGAGTGCCGCTTCGGCCAGCCGGGCGCCGGAATCGGCCTGGGTCACCAGCTCGTCCATCTCCGAGAGGTAAACCCGGGCCTTGAGCACTTCGGCCTTGACGATCATCCCCACCTCGGCGAACTCTTCGGCCAGCCGCAGGTGTTCGGCGGTGGTGGCCCGGGCCTTGACCATCAGCTGGTGATACTCCCGGGCCTTGGTCAGGTTGGTGAAGGCGGTAAGCGTGTCAAAGGCCACCTGCTGGCGCACCCGCCGGTGTTGGTGCTGCTGGGCCTCGGCCATCAGCTTCGCCTGTCCCACCTGCGACTGCAGCCGGCCGCCGAGCCACACCGGCTGCACCAGCTCCACCCGGGTCATCCAGTTGTTCAGCCAGTCCGGGTTGTTGGGGTCCGAGCCGAAGAACTCGTCCATCTCGAACCGCTCCTGGTTCAGCTGGTAGGCGAAGACTTCCGAGGGATTGGTCGTGCCGTGGTACATCTCCACCAGGTCGAGCTTCGGCCACCAGTGCCCGCCGGCCTGGGCGGCCCGGGCCTCGGCTGCCGCCCGTTCGGCGTCACTGGCGGCCAGTGCCGGGCTGTTGGCCAGCGCCGTGGACACCGCCTGCTCGGCGGTCAGCGTGTCGCCGGCCGGCGCGGGGCCGGCGCCCAGGGCCAGGACGAGCAGAAAGGCCGCGCCGATGAGGGACGTTCTTTTCATGAGACACCTCGTCTTGTGTGGAATAATGCCTGAAGTACTGTAAGTATGTATGGAATCCATGGTTTCTAACCCAAAAATCTTCGATCGACTGTTGCTCTTCGGGCCGTGCTGGGCTATGGTGTGCCTTCGCTCCGGAGGGCACTGGTGCCCGCTGACGGCATAACTATATAATCATGTATGGATATTGTCAAGCGGTATTTTGGTAGGCTCTTCCACAACATTTTGACCGACGGACCGTGCCGGGGATACCGGCCGAGATGGAGATTCACCGATGGGTATTTCAAAAGAAATCGCCGGCCTCAAGGTCGGGCTCTACATTGACGTGGCCAACCTTTCGCTCAACGGCGGTTTCGGCCTGCGCTACGACGTGCTGCGCGAGTTCGTCTGCCGCGGCGGCGCCGAGCCGATGCGGCTCAATGCCTATGTCAGCTTCGATGCCGACCGGGCCTCCGTCGACACGGCGTACAAGGCGTCGCAGTATGGCTTCCATTCCGTGCTCCGCGACCTGGGCTACAAGGTGATCGAGAAGAAGGTCAAGTGGTTCACCGACGAGCGCGGCAACCGCTTCGGCAAGGCCAACGTCGACCTCGATCTGGCCGTGGACGCGCTGTTGCAGTCGGAGAACATGGACCGCGTGCTGATGGCCACCGGTGACGGGGACTTCGTCCAGGTGGTGCGGGCGCTGCAGAACAAGGGCTGTCGCGTGGAGGTGGTGGCCTTCGACAACGTCTCCGCCGAGCTGCGGCGCGAGGCGGACAGCTTCATCTCCGGCTACCTCATCCCCAACCTGCTGCCGGTGCAGGGGCAGCGCTCGTGGCCGGCCCCGGCCTGGGGCGAGCTGGGTTCGGTGGTGCGCGGTGTCTGCTGCAGCCACGACCCGGACAAGCCCTACGGCTTCCTGCGCTACCTTCAGGACTTCAACGCCGAACTGTGGAAGACCGATACCCGGCAGCCGGACAGCCCCTACCGCACGATCTTCTGCCACGACTCGGAACTGCCCGAAGACGTGCGCGTCTTCGACCTCCCCAGCCGATCGTTGATCTTCGAGTTCGAGATCGCCGAGGGCGAGCCGGGCAAGGGGCTCAAGGCAGTCAACGTGACGCGTATCATGCCCAAGAGCGGGCGCGACCGCGATCCCTCGGTGAACCGGGAACTGCCCTTCCGCAACGGCAATACCCAGGATTGAACCTCACTCCACCCCGTCATCGCGAGCCCCGGACCGCGGGGGCCGCGGAAGTATGTTGCAGGAACCGTTTCCGCCGTGAACTGTCAAATACCCTCGTCATTGCGAGGAGACGACCGGAGGTCGTCGACGAAGTGACTCCGTCATCGCGAGGAGCCCGCGAAGCGGGCGACGTGGCGA
>Ga0180436_10005769_pt1 | contig 10874 bp, 7 predicted proteins | sample SS_ome_2_FD_132434 | JGI IMG/M metagenome (GOLD analysis project Ga0180436, IMG submission 132434) | Hypersaline lake sediment archaeal communities from the Salton Sea, California, USA - SS_3_S_2 metaG | ecosystem: Environmental > Aquatic > Non-marine Saline and Alkaline > Hypersaline > Sediment...
ATCCTACTATTTTTATATCAAAAATCTGTTCTTTCTTTAGGAGGCCTTATGCATGAGTTTGGGCGCGGACGTTGCTGATCATATCTCCGCACCAGGCTTGTTAAAAAACTCCCCGAGTGCTCATCTATTTTACTGTGGACCGCTATCCGCATTAACCGGTAAGTTAATCGTAAAGGTGGTCCCCTTTTTCTCCCGGCTCTCAACCGCGATACGGCCGTTATGCCTTTCGATGATACCGTAGGCGGTCGATAGGCCCAGGCCAACACCATGGCCGTCCTGTTTGGTTGTAAAAAAGGGTTCATAGATGTGTGCCAAGACATCGGACGGAATCCCGGTACCCGTGTCCGCAACCGTAATGGACAGATCAGGTGATCCCCCATGATAAGAACAGCTTATATTCAATTCACCCCCATTGGGCATGGCATCAATGGCATTGAATACCAGATTAATCAGGCACTGTTGCAATTGATTGGCATCGGCCTGTATCACCGGAAGATGAGCAGGGACCTGCACATTCAGATTGATGTTGGAAAGCCTGAGTTTATGGTGACTCAAGGCCGTACATTTTTCGATAATTTCATGGACACGGACAGCGGACATGTCCGGTGGCGATTTTCGGGAAAAAGCCAGCAGGTTGGAGACGATCCGGGAGCAGCGGTCGGTTTCGGTTTCGACCAGGTTGAGATATTTTTTGAACTTTTCCACTTGATCTTCGCTCAAAGACCCCTTGTTGACCGTTCTGGATATGAGTCGAATATAGTTGAGAATGCCGGATAGCGGATTGTTGATTTCGTGAACCACACTGGCAGCCAGCCTTCCCAGAGACATCATTTTGTCCTGATGTAGAATTTGAGCTTGGTCGGCCGCCTGTTTTTCAAGAAAACGGGCATAGTCCTGGAGTTTTTTTCTGGAAGAAAAGCGCTCCTTGGCCCGCGCCAGGGCGAGATTGAGGGTATGGGCGCTGACAGGCTTGGTGATGAAATCAGATGCATCCAGCTGGAGTGCCTGAATGGCGAGTTCCATATCGGCAAAAGCCGTACAGACAATCACTTCGATTCCGGAATCGAATTGCTTGACGGCTTCCAGAACTTCGATGCCATTCATCCCCGGCATGCGGACATCGGTGATCAGGATGTGTGGTCGTTCCCTGCGACACAGTTCGAGTCCGGTTTGTCCATCTGCAGCGGTGGATACCTGGTAGCCCTGGTCCTTCAGAATGATGACCATGACATCCAGGATGTCATATTCGTCATCGATAACCAGGATATGCCAGTCGACATGATTGTCCATGAAGCATCCTCAAGATATTATGCCAGTGGGGTGATTGGAGATTATTGCAATTCACGGGAGCTGTCAAGCAGAGGTGGCGCGAATCAGGTTGCAGGCTGAATACGTCCCCTTCCCTTCCCGTCGTTCCCATGGAAATGGGAACCCGGCCAAAGCCACCAGCTAAAGGCCTATTCTGGGTCCCCTTTTTCAAGGGGATGACAGCGTGTTTTAAGGTGTTTGGCCTATTCTGGGTCCCCTTTTTCAAGGGGATGACAGCGCGTTTTAAGGTGTCTGGCCCATTCTGGTTCCCCGATTCCTCGGGGATGACAACCGTTGCCTAACAGCTTTCAGCCTTAAACTTTAAGCACCTGTGGCTTAAACCTTAGCGCTTACCGCCGAATCTGGCTTCTGATTCCAGATGGACCAGCCGGCCCTGGTGGGTATCGCGACGTTCCAGTTCCGTATGAATACGTTTCAGCACCCCGGATTTGTTCAAGGACCACTGGGGTGCCACCAGCTCGTGGGCATGCGGGTCACTGGTTAGTCGCTGGACAATCATATGGGCGGGAATCCGTTCCAGAAAATCACACACCAGATCCACATAGGCTTGCTGTTCCAGGACTTGATAGGCGCCTGCCTGATAGAGGCTTGCAAGCCTGGTGCCTTTCACAACGTACAAGAGGTGTACTTTGACACCCTGGATGCCAAGTTCAGAGATATATCGGGCGGTTTTGTGCACATGCGCGATGGTTTCGCCAGGCAGACCCAAGATCACGTGGGCGCAAATCTGAATATTTCTGTTTTGGGTTGCTTTGACTGCCTCTGTGAAGCAGGCTACATCGTGCCCGCGGTTGATACTCAGAAGTGTGGGATCGTGGGCGGACTGCAATCCATATTCCATCCATACCAGACGTTTTTCGGCAATTTCTTGAATTAATGCCAATTTGTCGCTATCGATGCAATCGGGCCGGGTACCGATGGCCATGGCCACGATGTCGGGCACATCGATGGCCTCTTGATACAGTTTTCGTAAGGTGTTGGCGGGCGCATATGTATTGCTAAAAGCCTGAAAATATACCATAAACTTTTTGGCTTTGTAGCGCCGCCACATGGCTTTTTTACCCCGTACAAGTTGCTCCGTGATGGATAGCGCCCTGGCGTGCGGCCCCGGGCCTGAGCCGCGTTCATTGCAATAGATACAGCCACCTCGGGCGATGGTACCGTCGCGATTGGGGCAGGTCAGACCGGCATCAACCGTAATTTTCTGAACGCGACAACCGAACCGATTGCGCAGATAGGCATTGAAATCATTGTAACGTTTATGCGGGATTGCCATCGGATCTTGACCTATTGGGTATTGAGCCATATAAGTTCAATTGGTTTATATAGGTACTACCCCAGCGCATTTCAGGGGTCAAGCAAACAAGGGAATCTAGTTCGTTGCGTTTGTTGGGTTTATTCTGTTTTTTGGGTTGCTTATGGTTTCAGGCTGATCCTTAAAACGGACCACTCTCATGCAACACAACGAACACAACAAACGCAATAAACCCAATGAACTCAACAAACGCAACAAACACCTATGATGTGATCGTTGTCGGGGCCGGGCATGCCGGTTGTGAAGCCGCGCTAGCCGCCGCCCGCATGGGTTGTCAGGTACTACTGGTGGCCATCGATCTGGATAAAGTTGCGGCGATGCCCTGCAGCCCCTCCATTGGTGGTATGGCCAAGGGACAATTGGTCAAAGAAGTCGATGCCATGGGGGGTGAAATGGCCCGGATTACCGACCGGTCCGCCATCCAGTATCGAACCCTGAACACCAAGAAAGGCCCGGCGGTCCATTCATCCCGGACCCAAAACGACAAGATGCAATATCACCTGGCCATGAAGCAGGTGGTGGAAAGTCAAGCAAACCTGACCCTCAAGCAGGCCCTGGTGGAAAAGTTGGTTATCGCGGATAACAGCGTTGTGGGTATTGAGGACCACACCGGCTATGGATACCAGGCCCGATGCGTAATTTTGGCAACCGGGACATTTTTGAGTGGTCTTGTGCATATCGGCTTTAAGTCCATCAAGGCCGGCAGGGCCGGTGAATTTGCCGCATATGGCCTAGCCAAGAACCTGAAGGATATCGGCCTGACTCTCGGCCGCATGAAAACGGGTACACCGCCGCGACTTCATCGCGACAGCATCGATTTCAGCAAGTTCAAGAAACAGGAAAATGATGCCGCACCAAACCTGTTTTCTTATTTTTCAGAGAAAGCGCCCCTGAAACAGATGCCCAGTTATATCGGCCATACCAATCAGCGTGCGCACCGTCTGGTGCAGAAAAACTTAAAATACTCGGCATTATATGGTGGCAGGATTTCCGGCGTTTCTGCCCGCTACTGTCCCTCTTTTGAAGACAAAATCGTGCGGTTCCCGGAAAGGGACCGCCATCAAATCATCCTGGAGCCCGAGGGGCTCAGCACCCGGGAAACATATGCCAGCGGTTTGGGGAACAGTTTGCCATTTGAAATCCAGATCCAGTTTGTTCGATCTGTGGCGGGACTGGAAGCAGCTGAAATCATGCGTCCGGCCTATGCCATTGAATATGACTATGTTAACCCCGTCCAGTTGAAACCGACCCTGGAAACCCAGCCGGTCGCGGGTCTGTTTCTGGCCGGTCAAATTAATGGCACCTCGGGTTATGAGGAAGCCGCGGCCCAAGGCCTTTGGGCCGGAATCAACGCTGCCTGTCAAATCCAGCAGCGCCCGGCTTTTATTTTGGACCGGGCACAAGCCTATATGGGGGTAATGATCGACGACCTGGTGACCCGCGGCACACGAGAACCCTACCGCATGTTTACCTCACGAGCTGAATACCGCCTTATGCTGCGGGAAGACAATGCGGATTTAAGACTCATGCAAATCGGCCATGATCTGGGTCTCATCGATGATGATACGGTCAAGGACGTTCGCGAAAGAAAGAAAGAGATCGCGGCAGAAATTCAGAGAATCAAAGGGACCGTTATCAAGCCGTCACAAGGTACCAACGCTTATTTAATGGATAAGGGCACCCAGCCATTGAAAAATGGTATCTATTTGGATCGCTTGCTGAAACGAAACGAATTGGCATATGATGCTGTCGAAAGACTGGCACCACCCGCGGGGCCTGTGAAGCCAAAGGTGGCCAGGCAAGTGGAGATTGAGGTAAAGTACGAAGGCTATATCCAGAGACAACTCAGTGAAATTGAAAAATTTAGTCATTTGGAGAAAATTCGGATTCCTGAGGCATTTGATTATTCGGCTGTAAATGGTCTTTCCAATGAACTCAAAGAGAAGTTGGGTGAGATCCAACCCGTATCCCTGGGACAGGCATCCCGCCTGGATGGCATGACACCGGCGGCGATATCGATTCTCATGGTGGCTATCCGGTCACGGTCATCCGGATGAAATATAAATGAATATCAGTGGGTTCAATCATCGCATCTTCCTTGACATGCTTTAGGAGGACACTTAATTTATAGAAGTTTAAATTGCCTGATCTCTTAACACGGGTTCAAGGGGTCGAGGATCCAAGGATTCGAGTGAAACAACCGGTTATATGGCTGAAGGCTATTTGACTGTAAGCAGCGAATAGCTTAATACTAGTCGCTGAGTAGCTGTCACTTGAACCCGGGAATCCTTGGATCTTCGAACCCTAAATGGCGAACGATTTTATTGAGATATATTTCTCGTAACGTAAAAAAAGAAACATTTAACAACAAAGGCAACCTCAAATGTCCGCAATTGATTATTACAAGATATTGGGCGTCGATAAGAAGGCCGGTGACGCTGAAATCAAAAAAGCCTATCGCAAAATGGCCATGAAATATCATCCGGATCATACCAAGGGTGACAAGTCCGCCGAGGAGAAGTTCAAGCAAATCAGTGAAGCCTATGCTGTGTTGAGTGATAAGGAAAAACGGAAACAATACGACACCTTTGGCTCAAGCGATTTTCATCAGCGCTACTCCCAGGAAGATATTTTTCGAAACTTTGACTTCGGCGATATTTTTAAGGAATTCGGTTTTGGCGGCAGGGGCGGTGGTGCGCGATTTTCCTTTGGCGGGAGCCCATTTGGGGGGCGACACCGGCAACCGGCCCAAACCAAGGGTTCGGATCTGGTCTATGAGTTGGCTCTAACGCTGCGTGACGTCGCCACCGGTGTTCATAAAACCATCAAGTTTCAGCATGAAGGTCGGTCGGAGAATATCTCCGTTAAGATACCCAAGGGCATGATCACGGGTAAAAAGGTTCGAATCTCCGGCAAGGGAGAACGCAGCGCCTATGGGGGCCAGCCCGGTGATCTTTTCATCCAATCCAAGGTTTTGCCGGACCCGATTTTCAGCGCCAATGAATATGATCTGACGGTCACGCGTGAAATTCGATGGAGCCAGTCAATTTTGGGAACAAAGCTAGCCGTACCCACATTGGATGGCCGCGAGTTGAGTTTAACCATTCCACCGGGAACCAAGCATAAAACCCGCATGCGCTTACCGGGACATGGCCTGCCGCATATGAAAGGCTCTCAGAGGGGAGACCTGTTTGTTACGATCCATGTCAACTCGCCCAAGAAGCTTACCAAAGAACAGCAAAATCTGGTTGAGAAGTTGGCGGATACCGGCATGTAAGGAATTTAAATTATTGACAAGAAGACAAATTTCATATAATTTCAAGGCCCATAAAACAAGGTAAAAAAACACTGTCCAAAAAGGCAAGGGCCAGGTGCGCTCTGTTCCAAATGTCGTACCAAAAACAATATTCCAGCCTGAATAAGGATAAACCAGCTACCACCTGTAACTTTAAAACGTGCCCGGTGACATCAATGCGGCACAAACGAGCGAGGGCTTGCCATGATTATCACTTGTGGAAACTGCGAGACCAGCTTTAACCTGGACGAAAAACTCCTCAAACCGACGGGTTCCAAGGTTCGGTGTTCAAAATGTAAGCATATGTTTACAGCCTATCCACCCCCGCCCCCGGAAGAGGAGCCACCGGTTGAAGAAGATGTGGTAACCGAAGCGGTCGAAGAAAAGCCCGAAACAGCTGGGGTCGAGCAAACAGAGACGACTGCGGAAGAGACGTCCGGAGCAGTGGCGGCAGCGGTTGAGCCGGAACCCCAAGTGGCAGCGGTATCAGCCGAAGATGATGAACCTGAAGCAGCGGACCCGGGCGGGGCGAAAGGTGCGGAACCTGCCGAAGCGGCGGAACCCGCCCTGGACGATCAGGATCTGGCATTTGATGCGGATGCGGCGGAGACCCTTTCTGAGGAGCCGGAACCTGAGATGGAAGCCGACGCAGCCCCTGCTGATGATATCGACGATCTGGATCTCGGAATGGTATTGGAAGAGGCAGACAAAGCCGATTCTACTACTGCGGAATCGGTTGAAGCACCCGCAGAGGAAGCTGAGGTCTCAGAGGAATTGGATCTATCCGAAATCGAGATGTCGCTGGAACAAGAATCTGACGGTGAGTCTGCTGCCGGGGATGACCTGGAAGACCTGGATCTCGATTTGGGATTCGAGGAAGCAGACGAAACCGATTCACCTATCGCAGAATCGGTTGACGTGCCCGCAGAGGAAGCTGAGGTCTCAGAGGAATTAGACCTATCCGAGATCGAGATGTCACTGGAATCGGATTCAGAGGCAGAAGATGCGCTAGCGGACGAGCTCGAGGACCTGGATCTCGATTTGGATTTGGGGGAGGCAGACGAACCCGATGCGCCCGTTGAAGAATCGGTTGAAACGCCGGCGGAAGAAGTCGACATGTCAGAGGAGTTGGATCTATCTGATATTGAAATGTCGCTGGAATCTGACTCCGACGGCGCGCCTGAACCTGCCGCGGCTGATGATCTCGCGGACCTGGATCTGGACCTTGAAATGACTGACGAGGGCGAATCTTCGCTTGAAGAACCTGCGGAACCGACCATGGACGATGCAGAACCTGTCCAGGATGATTCCGAGGAACTCGATTTTTCGGATTTTGAAGAAACCGTTATGCTCGATTCGCCACCGGTGCCCGAGGCTGACGACACAGCCGCAGACCTTGACGAGGAATTGGACCTGGATCTGGATCTCGAAATGGCAGATGACGATTTCATGGCGGCTGAAGCCGAAGCACCGGCAGCCGAAAAAGCAGATTCCGATCTGGAAGATCTCGATTTTGATTTAGAAATGGAAGGTGATGCCCCGGAAATGGCGGTGAGCGAAGACGATGATGATGTTGACCTTACCGATATTGAAAAGATGCTTGAGGTCGACGGTGAAGAATCTGATACTGTCAATCTGGGTCCGGAGGCAGACGGCAGTGATGTGGAAGTAGAAAAATGGAAAGAAGCGCCAGATGAGGACGAATTGCTGGAGGAAACCGGTGAGATCGACCTGTCCGATATCATGATCGATGATGAAATCGAAGACGCCGATGATGAAATCGAGGATGTAGAGTTGGATCTGGATATTGAAGAGGAACTGGAGGCCAAGGCCACAGAAGCATCGGCGATTGAGGATATCGATATCTCCGGTTTTGAGGATTTTGACATTCCGGCAGAAGGTGAAACGGCTGACGGCGATTTCAGCGGGGGCGACATTGAACTCGAATTTGAGGTGGATGAAGACACAGATGATCTGGGTGACATGGCTACCGTTTCGGACATGGGTGAAGTCTCAGCCGGAGATGAAACGATAGAGTACTCGGAGCCCTTGGTGGCTGAAGAGCCCACGGATAAGAAGAAGAAAAAGGTGAAGAAAATCAAACCCGTCAAAAGAAGCGGTGTGCTGCGTCCGGTATTGATCCTGGTGATTATTTTGATCATTCCGCTGGCGGCCATTATTCTGCTTGACCGGTTTATGGATTACAAGGTGCCGTTTGTAACCGATTATCTGAGACAGATACCCTACATCAATCAGGTGATGAATGTTGAATCCGGCCCCATGGGTGAAATCAGTGTGGACAATATCAGCAGCAAGTTTATAGACAATGCCAGTGCCGGGAAACTGTTCGTCATCACCGGCACGGTCAAAAACGAATTTGCTGAAAGCCAGAAATATATTAAGGTCAAGGGGAGCCTTTTTTCCAGCGGAAAACAACTGTCCAAAGAGGTGGGTGCCTATGCCGGTAACTACATTTCAGATGCCGATTTGGCACAGTTGCCGCTTGAAAATATCAACAAACGACTATCCAATCGATTTGGTGACAAAAAATCAAATTTTAATGTACAGCCCGGTCGGTCCATTCCGTTTATGGTGGTGTTTTCGGAATTGCCGGCATCGCTTGAAGAATTTACCATCGAAGTCACCGGTTTTTACCCTGTGACTCCCCAGAAATGATTCTGGCTGCATAATCCTGTGGATATGCTCGCCAACAAAGCCCTTGACTTCGGCAATGCGAGTTGATACGAAACCCGCTGTCAAAAAATGAGTAACTTGGCGATGTAGCTCAGATGGTCAGAGCATGCGGCTCATATCCGCAGTGTCCGGGGTTCAATTCCCTGCATCGCCACCAAATATTTGAAATTATTTCATATTTTACGATTTAAGGCTCCATCTTACACATAGTTCTTACACAGTGTGAGAGGAGCCTTAACGTTTTCTACACCCCACAACAAAAGAAATCCATCCTATTTACACTTGTCGAATTCGGCCAAAAACTATTCAGAACTCCAGAACAATCAAAGCGTGGAGCCAGAATCTTGGACATGAAAAGGTCCTGACAACGTTTCAAAGCTATGGCGAAGTAACTTTCCATCGCCAAGGTGAAATTTTTCATGATCTAGCGATGCCACTAAAAACAACTTCAGCTAATAGCGATAAGGTAGTAGATGAAATTTTGAAAATAATTGGTAAGAGAATAAATGAATATGGCTAATACCTGGAATTCTTTATGGCGGGCTGGGAAATTTCGATGGCATTGCTATTATGTTGGAACCATTGGGCTGCCTGAAACCGGTTACGCACATTAATTTTCTTGTAGATATTATAAGCGTGGGTTTTTACGGTATGTGGACTGATGAACAGCTTTTTGGAAATATCCTGGTTTTGCATGCCTGCAGCTATCAGACTGAGAATTTCCCTTTCCCGGCGTGTCAGTAAGGTTTTCAAGTTCTCGGATTCTGTTTCTGGTTTAGGGGTTTTTAAGAAATAAGCCTCAAGTATTTCACGGGGATACCACAATTCTCCTGCAAGAACTGCCTGTATGGCTCGCAGATATACATCGATTGTCAGTTGGTCAAATAGGATGCCACGAATACCTTTCTTGAGGGCCTCAACCGGTTGCCCCATCGACTGATTGGCATTGATACATAGAACCAGATGATTCTTATGCGATAGAATTTGGGTGATGGGCTCTCTGTTGCACGCTTCCACCAGCCCCAGTGTTGCACAGTCTAGAAGTATCAAAATGGTTTTGTCTGAAAGTCTATCACAGAAATTTACCAACTCCGTAACTTGAATAGAATGACATTTTAAGCCAGTATGGCTCTCTAAATAGTCCGCCAGAACCTCGTTATTAAATTGATTGTTCCCTACGATACATAGTACAGAATTGGGCGATGGTGATTTAATAGTGGGCATTTAGATTGCTTTCAATGGATTGCGATATAAAACTGATTCAGCGGAGTTATTTCAAATATGGGCTTTCGTCATAATTAACCGAATCATATAAACTTTGGATTCTATTGTCAATCCGTATAGGTAATTGCCATTATATGATCAACCCTCTTTAGTAAAAATGAAAATATATCCAGCTTATTCATATTAATTGAGTCAATATAGACAGGAAAATGCAAAAAAGGGCGCACCTGTGCTTATCTTTGGGATGATGATAGAGACAGACAGGGAGAGAGTCTGTTTGGGCGAGTTAAATTCCGCTTAGGGTAGGAGAGAACAAAATCTACGCTCAGCTCTCTATATTGCGGAGGTCAAGGTAGTTTGGGTCAAGGATGGAATTTCAATTTGATCTGGTGATAGAGGAAATCACGCTAAAATTCATGAAGGTATTGTAAATCAACAACCAACGGTAGACATTTTATACGACCGGTCAAACCGGACTGCCATACCGTCTATTTCTTTTCTCAGGACCTCTCCGGAAATATTTACCTGAACTTGTTTTCCCTTTGAGGGGGTAAAATGTTGCGGCTGGATGGTCATTGTGATCATCAATTTTGTGCCAACATCCAAGGGGTGTTCTGTGACAAAAAAAGCACCCCCAGAACAGACATCGCGGCTGAAAAGATCCAGGGAGGGTTTAGTCGGAGAATCTGATTTTACAGAAATTTGGGCAGGCATAGCGATGGAAAACCGCTGCATTTGCCTGCTGTCATCTTGCAATTTACTCTCCTATTGATAAATAACTTCTGATTTTAACGAGTGGATTAAGCATGAGTAAACTAAAAAATGCAGACAGACCATACGGATTATATCAAAAATTGTCAATCAGTCCCTTTTCGTATTTTAGCATCTTCCAGGCTAATACTGCTATCCATACCTTGTATCAAACTTGCTAATATTTTTCAAAAGCTCCCGACAGTGAAGCGCCTCTGGCTTACCCACGCGGCCTTATTGCATCTGTAACATGCAAGGTATGATTCA
>Ga0180436_10005771_pt1 | contig 10873 bp, 5 predicted proteins | sample SS_ome_2_FD_132434 | JGI IMG/M metagenome (GOLD analysis project Ga0180436, IMG submission 132434) | Hypersaline lake sediment archaeal communities from the Salton Sea, California, USA - SS_3_S_2 metaG | ecosystem: Environmental > Aquatic > Non-marine Saline and Alkaline > Hypersaline > Sediment...
CCGGGATTGTCGCTGTCGCGCACGTGACGCCAGCTACGAAAGAGCACACCGCGACTGTCGGGCGTCCAGCCGGTCGGCAGGTCGTGGTAGCTGTTGAACGTCAGGCGCCGCGCGGCTCCACCCGAGACCGGCAGGATGTAGACGTCGTTGTTGCCGTTGCGATCGGAGGCGAAGGCGATGTAGCGACCGTCGGGCGACCAGCAGGGATGGCCCTCGTAGGCGACGTGCGCCGTCAGGCGCCGCGCCTCCCCGCCGGCGCGCGCGACCGCCCAGAGATCGCCCTGGTACGAGAAGGCGATCTCCGCGCCGTCGGGACTGAGTGCCGGGTGGCGCGGCAACCGCACCTCCGCGGACGCTTCGGGCGGCTGAGCGTACGCGCTGGCCGCTAGCGATCCGACGCCGGCGAAGATGATCGCCAGCGCGAGTGCGATTCCGAAGGTGCAACCTCGCCTAGACATCCTGACTCCTCTCTAGTTCTTGGCGCCGGCGCTCGTCGTCTGCCGGGCCGCCAGATCCTCACCCAAACACTCGAGCAGCTGCGCGGCGATCAGGAGCGACTCGCCCTCGACGTCGGCCGCCGCCACTTCAACGCGATGGCGCCCATGCGTCGTGAATTCGACCGGGACCGGCATCTGCTGGATCAGGCGGCGCACATCCTCGCGCGTTAGCGCGCGACCCATGTCGAGCCGCACCGCGCCGCCGCGCAGGGTCAGCGTCTCCACGCCGGCCGCGGCAGCACGCAGGCGCAAGCGCCGCAGCTCGAAGAGATGCTCAGCCGGCGGCGGCAAGCGGCCAAAGCGATCCCCGAGCTCGGCCGCCAATCCATCGACCGCTTCCAGTGAGCGCGCATCGGCGAGCTCTTTGTAGAGGTGCACCTTCTCCGGAGCGGCGGCGCCGAATTCGCCGGGCAGATATGCTTCTAGATCGGTGACGACGCGCGCCACCGGCTCCTCTTCCACCGGCTCGCCGCGCAGCTCGCGCATCGCCTCGTCGAGCAGCCGGGTATAGAGATCGAAGCCGACGTTGAGCATGAACCCGTGCTGCTCGGTGCCGAGAATGTTGCCCGAGCCGCGGATTTCGAGATCGCGCATCGCGAGCTGGAACCCGCTGCCGAGATCTTCGAACTCCTCAATCGCTTTCAGGCGCTTCATCGCTTGCTCGGTGACGACTTTCCCCGGCGGCACGAGCAGATAGGCGTAGGCGCGGCGTGCGGAGCGGCCGACCCGGCCGCGGAGCTGATAGAGCTGCGCCAGTCCGAACGTATCGGTGCGATTGACGATGATTGTGTTGACGTTGGGCAGGTCGAGGCCCGATTCGATGATCATCGTTGAGACAAGCACGTCGAACTCGCGCTCGAGGAACTTGTGCATCACATCCTCGAGCTGGCGCTCGCGCATCTGGCCGTGCGCCACGGCGACGCGCAAATGCGGCACCAGGCTGCGCACGTAGTTGGCGATCGCGTCGATCGACTCGACGCGGTTGTGGACGAAGAAGCTCTGTCCCCCACGGTCGGCTTCACGCATCAGCGCGTAGCGGATCACCTCTTCGCCGAACTCGACGATCTCGGTCTGGATCGGCCGCCGGTCGCGCGGCGGGGTGCGGATCGCACTCATGTCGCGCGCGCCCATCAGCGCCAGATTCAGCGTCCGCGGGATCGGCGTGGCGGTCATCGTCAGGACGTCGACTTGGGTGCGCATCTGCTTCAAGCGTTCCTTGTGCGCCACGCCGAAGCGCTGCTCCTCGTCGATGACGATCAGTCCGAGGTCCTTGAACTTGACGTCCTTGGAGAGCAAGCGGTGCGTGCCGACGACGACGTCGACCTTGCCGGCGACGAGGTCGGCGAGTGTCGCCATGATCTCCTTGCGCGTGCGAAAACGGCTGAGCATCTCGACGCGCACGGGGTAGCCGGCGAGCCGCTGCGAGATTGTCTCGTAGTGCTGCTGCGCGAGCAGCGTCGTCGGCACGAGAAAGGCGACCTGCTTGGCGTCGAGGACCGACTTGAAGGCAGCGCGGATCGCGACCTCGGTCTTGCCATAGCCGACGTCGCCGCAGATCAAGCGGTCCATCGGCACCGGCCGTTCCATGTCGCCCTTGACGTCGGTGATCGCCGTCAGCTGATCGGGCGTCTCGTCGTAGGGGAAGCGCGCCTCCATCTCCGTCTGCCAGACGGAATCGGGCGGGAAGGCGTGGCCGGGGCGCGCCTTGCGCTTGGCGTAGAGCTTCATCAGCTCGCCCGCCATCTCCTTGATCGACTTCTTGACGCGCGCCTTGGTCTTCGTCCACTGGCCGGTACCGAGCTTGCTCAGCACCGGGCGGTGCCCCTCCTCGGCCGAGTACTTCTGGACGAGGTTGAGTTGCTCGACCGGGATGAAGAGCTTGTCCCCCCCGGCGTACTCGATCTTCATGCAGTCGGTCAGCTGCCCGTCGACCGGCAGGCGCTCGATGCCGCGATAGATCCCGATCCCGTGATCGATGTGAACGACGAAGTCGCCGGGGCGCATCGCGAGCAGCTCTTTGAGCGAGATGCCGCGGCTGTAGCGCCGGCCGGCGCGGCGGCGGCGCAGCCGCTCGAAGATCTCGTGATCGGTCAGGACAGCGAGCTTGAGTTCGGGGACTTCAAAGCCGCCCGCCAAGTTGCCGACCGCGAAGCTCGCGCCGACGCCCTCCATCAGCTCTTCGAGCCGGTCGCGGTGGTGGGTCGTGTCGCACAAGACGGTGACCGACAGCCCGCGCCGGCGCAGGCGGCCGATGTAGTCGCGGGTGAGATCCAGGTTCCGTCCGAAGCGCTCCTGCGGGCGGGTGCGCAGCGTCAAGTAGCGCGTCGCGTAGGAAAGCAGCAGCGCACCCTCTTGCTCATCGTTCCAGTGGAACCCCGCGGCCACGAGCTCGGCCTCGAGCTCGGCCGCTTCGGCGGCGGAGAGTCCTTCTTCGCGCATGAACTCGGGCAGCGCGACCGCGTCCAGGTCGGAGGAGCGCCCGTCGCGATCGGAGTCGCGCGGGTCACCGCCTGCGCCTGATGCCTCCGCCGCCTTCCTCTGGCGCCCGGTCGCGGGCGGGCGGCCGCCGCGTTGGAGCAGGCGCCGCCAGCGCTCGTGGCGCGGTTCCTTGACCGGATCTTCCTCGAGCGGGTCGGGCGGGTGGAGTTGCTCGCCCGCGGTCCAGCCCTTGCTGGGCGGCCGGCGCTCGCGCCGATCCTCGTCCCCCTCGGCCTCCGCTCCTTCCTCGCCGCGGCGCACCCCGACTCCGACATAGAGCGTCGGGTGTGCGGCGAAGAGATCGGGCAACTCGCCGTCGAGGACGAAGACATCCTCTGGCGCCGAGAAGAGGGGACGCAGCGTCTCCTCTTCATCGCCTGTCTCCGCCGGGTCCGCAGTCCCCCCTTCGTCCGCCACACCACCCGGCTCCGCAGCCGGTGCAACACCCGTTTCCGCGGCCAGCTCCGCCGCCGCCTCGACCACCTCCTCGCGCGCCGCGCGCAGTTCGCGCTCGAGCAGGAGCGGGTCGTCGGCCACGACCCGCGCCTGCGGCCCGATGAACTCGAGCAGCGTCTGGCGCGGGATGCCGAAGCGGGTCGGCATCCACTCGATGCCTTCGAAACTGCCCTCGGTGCGCAGCAGCTCGAGATGCTCGTGCTGCGCGCCCGCCGTGGGCAGCAAGCCGGCCGCCTCCGCCCGCCGCCAATCGCTCTCGTCGATCACGACTTCCCACAGGGGGTGGATCGTGAAGGCGGAAAGAACCTCTTTCGACCGCTGCGAGAAGACATCGAACTCGCGCAGCGAGACGATCTCATCGTCGTCGAACTCGATGCGCACCGGATTGAGCCGCCCGAAGCTGTAGACGTCGATGATCCCGCCGCGACGGCTGAAGTCGCCGTACTCGCCGACGAGTGTCTGCGGCTGGTAGCCGAGACGCGCGAGCATCTCCAGCAGGGACTCCATCTCGACCCGCTCGCCAACGCGCACCGTGCGCAGGAAGCGCGCGAAGTGCTCGCGGGCCGGCAGGCGCTGGAAGAGCGCACGCGGCGTGGTCAAGACGATGTGCGGCGAGCGCGCCGCGCTGGCCCCGGCGAGGCGCGCCAGGGTCTCGATCCGGGCGGCGCGCAAGCGCGCCTTCGGAATCTGCAGCCCGAAGGGCGGAACGTCGGACTCGGGGAAGTGGGCGACGCGATCCGCATCGAGCAGGAAGGCGAAGTCCTCGCGCGCGTCATCGAGCGTCGACTCGTCGGCGACGACGTAGAGCAGCGGCCCCGCCTCCTGCTCGGCGGCGGCGCGGGCGAGATGCGCCGCGACGACCGTGCGCGCCGAGCCGGGCAGGCCGAGCAGGCCGAGATGACGGTCGCGGGCGGACGCATCGGAGGCGGGCGCCAGGAGCAGATCGACCGCCTCCTTGACGGCGGCCGCCTCGCCCAGGGCCGACAGCAGCGCACGGCCGACCGGCATGTTCTCACGCAACCACTTCACTGAGCGCGTCTTACTCCATCGCCTGCAGCCAGGCGACGAGTGTCGCGCGATCGGCCGCCCGCGAAAGGTCCATCTCTCCGGCCGCTGCGAGCTGCGTGCGGGCGTGGATCCAGCCGTGGCGGTCGACGAGCAGAAGCTCACCCGCCTGCGCCCCGCTCGCCGCCCACAAGCCATCCGCTCGGTCCTCGAGGATTGGCAGTTGCGCCTGCGCCGCGATCAATGCCGCGCGCAGGCAACCATCGCCCTGCGGGTTGACGGCCAGCGCCGCCACGTCGTTCACCCCGGCGGCCGCCGCTTCGGCGACGAGCGTCTCGAGCAACGCGTACTGCCCCGCCGTCGCGGCCGAGCCGGCCCCCGCCACGGCGGCGCGCAGCCAGGTCGCGACCGTATCGCGCGAGGCGGCGTCGAGCAGGTCGAAGTCGTTGTCGGCGATGTGGCGCCGGTAGTGGCAGCCGCCCGCGTCGATCACATAGACGTAGTCATGTTGTACGCATTCGTAGGCCGCACGCGTCTGGGATTGGAACTGCGGATTGAAGACATCTTGAAGCAACGGCAGTGTGGAATGCCCTTCGATCAGGTCCACGAATCCGGAGGCGATCGCGTCGTTGATCAGCGCCGCCGTCGCCGGAATGCCCTCGCCCTGCAGCTCGAACACGATCTCGGTCGCCTCCTCGAAGGTCGCGGTGCAGTGCCCGCAGTTGACCGCGGCGAAATAGAGCAGCAGGTGTTGTCCGGCGAAGTCGGCGAGCGTGAATGTCTCGCCGTGCGTCGGCGAGGTCGCGTTCAGATCCTCGAGCGCAAAGTCGGGCGCCCGACCCGGCGACGGCACCGGGAAGTAGAGCAGGGTGGGGCCTTCCTGCTCGGCCAGGTCCCAGGTCGCCCCATAGGTCGCTGAGGCCGGATTGGAATCGGGCAGCGCCACGCCAAGCGTCCCGGTCAGATGGCGGTCGTCGAAGGTGACCGCCAAGGATGTCGTTGCATCCGCCGCAATCACGACCGAGTCGGGCGTCTCCCCCGGCCCCTTGTCGGCGTAGAGCTCGCAGGGATCCGGCACTTCCAGCGAGGCGGAATCGAGCTCGACGTAGAGCCACAGCGAGTAGGTGCCGGGCGAGAGCTGATCGAAGTGCAGGGTGTCCGGGTTCTGGGCCGTGCTCGCGCGGTCATACGGCACCGCCGGCAGCGTGGCGCTGACGCCCTTGTAGAGCTCGGCCACCAGCATGTGCTCCGCGCCGACGACGCCGAGCGTGCCGGCATAGGCGGCGCGCAGCTCGAGCGACCCGGTGGCGATCGGATCGGTCCCGCTGTCGCTCGAGCAGGCGGCCAGCAGGGCCGGGACAAGCAGGCTCACAGCGAAGAGCATGCGGCGAACGGCATGCATGGAACACCTCCCGGATCGGGTGGAGCGGCACAGCCCGCCAGTCTAGACCCGTCCGGTGGCGACCATCAAGGCGCAACGGGGCTTAGGCGATCTCCCGGCCCCGGGCGATCAGGCTCTCCAGCAGTAGCAGGGCGAAGGCAAGCGCCAGGCAGAGGCGCCACAACTCGCGCCCGTAGCGCGTCTCGCTCACCTGCCGCTCGATGTCCTCGGCGGGGGCGATGCGGATGCGCTCGGCGCCGAATAGCAGCGCCCCCGCCTCGGGCGTCATTGCCTCGAGGCGGGATTCGCGCGTATCGACGTTGACGGCGAAGAGCTCGGTGGCATGCCCGCCGGCAGTCCCGCGTGCCGGCGTCCCCGTCTCCGGCGCGCCGTTGCGCTGCTGCGCGGCGTTCGGTCCGGCCAGGGCCGGATCGACCGCCAGACGGTAGAAACCCGCCTCCGGAACCGGCTCGGAGACGAGCACCGGCCCGCGCTCGGTCTCGACCAGCGACTGTCCCACGGTGAAACCGCCCGGCCCGGTGTAGCGCAGGCCCTCGCCGCCGGCGCCGGCCGGCAGCGGCCAGCGCAGCGGCGTGCCGACGCGCAACTCATGCTGGCCGAGCCCACCGCCGCGCGCGACGTGCAGCAAGGCGCGGTGCAGGAACGGCAGGAACGCGGCGCTCGTCGGGAAGTCGCTCCAGGAGAGGTCGAGCGCGCTGGTGAAGAGCAAGAGCCCCGGCTCCTCGAGCAGCGCCGGGTGCCCGCCCGAGAATCCCGCCAGCAGGCGCGTGCGCGCCCCGGGGCGTGCATCGACGAGGCGATAGAACTTCGCCCCGCTCAGCGCCCCGCCGGGCGCGATCGGAAAGCCGGCGAAAATCTCGTGCCCGATCGCCTCGGGCCGCAGCGTGAAGTGGCGTGTGCCGTCGAGCTCGCCGACGACGTTCTCCAACCGCACGGCCCCGAGGCGTTCGAGCAACTGCGTGTTGTAGAGCCGAGGATCGACCCGGTTGCCGAGGGCGATGAAGATCCCGCCGCCCTCGGCGTGGAAGCGCTCCAGCACTTCGCCCGCCGCCGCGCTCAAACGCCCGACGTTGAGCAAGAGCACGAGGTCGGCGTCGATGCGGCTGCGCAGCCCGAGATCGCTCTCGGCGACCGCTTCGATCTCGAAGCGCGGCGGCTCGCCGCCGACGGGCCGCGGCCCACCGCCCCACGGATCGAGCGCGGTCGTCACGAAGCGCGCTTCCGCGCGCATCTCCGCCGTGTTCGGGTCGCCGCCGGTGACGAGCAGCAGCCGCAAGCGCTCGGTCGCAGCCGTGGCGACGTAGCGCAGGTTGTCGCGCAGCAGGATGTCGTTCGCGCTGCGCACCGCGAGCCGCCCCGAGGCGGGCGCGTCGGACAGCGTCAGCACGGTCTGCGCCGCCGCACCGCCTTCGAGTGTGATGAAGCCCTCCGCCAGCGTCGCTCCGCTCTCGCCATCGGCGAGCGCGCGTACGAGCAGCTCGCGTACCGGGGTCGATCCGAAGTTCTCGAGACGGACCGTGAGCCGCCCGCCCGCGCCATCGGGCGCCGCATCGAACCGCGCGCCGGTGACGGCGACATTCTGCGTCCCGCCCGTCGTGACCGGGAGCGTATAGACACGCGTCTCGGCCGGGATCGCCAGCAGCGGCCGCCCGGTGGGAGCGCCGCCGGCGGCAGCTCCGGCAACGGAGGTCGTGTCCGCCCCCGGCTCCGCGGCCCGTTGCTCGACCTGTCGCTGCGCCTCGCCGGTGTCCGTCGCAGGCGCCCCCCCGCCACCCGGCTGCACTTGACCGCCAAGGCGCTGCAACTCCGCCTCGGCCTGCGCGGCCTGAAAGTCGGAGATGATGAAGATCTCGCGGTTCAGCGTCTTGGCGGCCGCCAGCCAGCCCTGGACGCGCTCCAGCGCCCCGGGCAGATCGCTGCGCACCGGGCGCGGTGCGGCGCGCTGCAGCTCTTCGCGCAGCAGCGCCGGATCGCGCACGGTGCTCTCGTAGGGCACCCGCAGCGGGGAGCCGGTGAAGACGAGGATCGCGCGATCGCCCTCCTCCAGCAAGTCGACGACCTGCAGCGCCCGCTGGCGCGCTTCCGCGAAGCGCGTCGCCCCGCCAAGCGCCCCACGCTCGCCGGCGACCGGCAGCACCGCCTGCGGGTCGAGCCGCGCTTCCATGCTGAAGCTGTCATCGACCAGGATCGCGACGGTCGATGAGCCGCGCTGGCTGCCGGCGCCGGGCCCGTGCCAGACCGGCCGGCTGAGCGCGAGCGCCAGCAGCGCGATCGCCAGCGTGCGCAGCGCGAGCAGCAGCCACTGGCGCAGCCGCATGCGCCGCACCTTGCGCTTGGTGATCTCGTCGAGGAAGAGCAGATGCGCAAAGGGCTGTTCGCGCACCCGCCGCCGGCTGAAGAGATGGATCAGGATCGGCAACGCCGCGGCCGCGAGCGCGGCCAGGAAGGCACCGTTGAGAAACGACAGTGGCCCCATTAGTGCAGCCTCCGCCGCTTCTCGAGGTAGCGCAACAGCGCGACGTCATAGGGCGTGTCGGTGCGGATCTCGGCGTAGTCGATCGCATGCTCGGCACACGTGCGCCGGTAGGCCGCCCGCCAGGTGCCGACGCGCGCGCGGTACTCCCGCGCGAGTTCCCAGGGGATCGTGCTCAGTTTCCGCTGCGTCTCCATGTCGACGAAGATCGACTCCTCGCGAAACGGGAAGTCGACCTCGGCCGGATCGAGCAGGTGGAAGACGACGACCTCGTGCTGGCGGTGGCGGAAGTGCTTGAGTCCGGTCAAGACGCGCTCGGGCTCATCCATCAGATCGCTGACGAGCACAATCAGCCCACGCCGATTGAGCCGCTCGGCGAGGTAGTGCAGGTTCTCGCCGATACGTGTGCCGCGCCCTTGGGCGAGCTCGCGTGCCTCCGGGTCGTAGCGTCCCAGCTCACCGAGCAGCAGGCGCAAGTGCGCGCTCACGCTGCGCGCCGGGATCATGCGGCGCACGGCTTCGTCGAACGCGAGCAGTCCGACCGCGTCTTGCTGGCGGATCATCAAGTAAGCCAGCGCCGCGCTGAGATAGATCCCGTACTCGAGCTTGCGCAGCAGCCGCGGCGTCGAGCGGTAGGCCATCGAGGAGCTGACGTCGAGCAGCAGGTAGCTGCGCAGGTTCGTCTCTTCCTCGAATTCCTTGATGAAGAAGCGGTCGGTCTTGGCGTAGACGCGCCAGTCGACGGCCCGGATCGGATCGCCCGGCATGTAGGGACGATGCTCGGCGAACTCGACGCTGAAGCCGTGGTACGGGCTCTTGTGCAGGCCGGTGATAAAGCCTTCGACGACGAGTCGCGCAATCAGATCGAGCCGGCGCAGCTTGCCGACGAAGTACGGATCGAGCAGACTGCGCGCATCACCTCGTTGGGCCACGTTGACTCCCCGCGTTCGCTACGCCTTCTCGGGCACTTCACGAATCAGGCGCGCGACGATCTGATCCGGCTTCACGCCTTCCGCCTCGGCATTGAAGTTGGTGACAATGCGATGCCGGAAAACGGCCGGCGCGACGGCCTGGATGTCCTCGACCGCCGGTGTTGCGCGCCCATGGAGGATCGCTCGCGCCTTGGCGCCCAGCGTCAAGTACTGCGATGCGCGCGGCCCGGCGCCCCAGGCAACCCACTCGCGCACGAAGGCGGGCGTCGTTTCACTCGGGCGCGTGGCGCGCGCGAGGCGCACGGCATAGCTGACGACATGGTCGGAGACCGGGACTTCCCGCACGACCGACTGCAGGCGCACGATGTCGGCCGCCGACATCACGCGTTCCACCTCCGGGACCGCGGCGCCGGTCGTGGCATTGACGATCTCGATCTCTTGCACCTCGTCCGGATAGCCGACCAGGATGTTGAACATGAAGCGGTCGAGCTGCGCCTCGGGCAGCGGATAGGTGCCCTCGAGCTCGATCGGGTTCTGCGTGGCGAGGACGAAGAAGGGCAGGTCGAGCGGGAAGGTCTGGCCGGCAGCCGTCACTTCCTTCTCCTGCATCGCCTGCAGCAGCGCCGCCTGCGTCTTGGGCGGCGTGCGGTTGATCTCATCGGCGAGCACGAGGTTGGCGAAGACCGGCCCGCGGACAAACTTGAACGTGCGCTGTCCGGTGGCGCGGTTCTCTTCCAGGATCTCGGTGCCGGTGATGTCGGACGGCATCAGATCGGGCGTGAACTGGATGCGGTTGAATTCAAGGTCGAGGATCCGGGCCAGCGTCGAGATCATCAACGTCTTGGCGAGACCCGGGACTCCGACCAGCAGGCAGTGCCCGTTGGCGAAGAGGCCGAGCAGCAGTTCGTCGATCACCTGGTCCTGTCCGACGATCACTTTCCGCACCTGCGCCAGCACGCGCTCGCGCGCTCCGGAGAGCTCGGCGATCGCGGCCTGTCCCTGAGAGACTTGCGAGGTATCCGGGGTCATGCGCCCGTCCTTTCTGTGACTTGCTCCAACTGACTCCGACTGGCTCACACTCTCGGCCGCCTTGCGCGGCATCCGCGCTCCGCGCAACAAGGCCCACCCGAGGGTGGGCCGCCTCATCCGCGCCGGAGCCCGCCGCCGCGCCGGGCCGCCATGCTAGCGCATCGGGCCCGCCGCCGTCATCTCTCCCAACAACCGTTGGCGCCCGAGTCAGTTCCGACCGCACCCGTCAACCGGTCGGATCGACGAGATGGCCGAGAAAGAGAACCGCCCCGCTCGCGCGCTCGCGGATGAGGAACAGGAAGGGGTGATCGGCGCGGAACACGGGAATCTGCTGGCGCGGATCGATCGGGCGGGCCGATCCTTCACGCGCCACGACCGCCGTCGCCGCCGTCGCCTCGGTCCCCCGCTCATCGACGGCGATCGTCGCGGCATGCAGCACCGCCGACAGGTAGAGATTCCGCTGCCCGGTCATGCCGGAGAAGTCCGCCTCCTCGGGCGCGAAGGCATCCGGCATGCCGAGCCGGCGCAACATGCCCGCCAAGTCGAAGTGCGAGCGCGCGTTGAACTTGGGGATATAGACCGAAACCCGCTGGCGGCGCAG